>Ga0206947_1143_pt2 | contig 18292 bp, 17 predicted proteins | sample Alteio_BWOrgHeat_3_FD_153239 | JGI IMG/M metagenome (GOLD analysis project Ga0206947, IMG submission 153239) | Enriched cells from forest soil in Barre Woods Harvard Forest LTER site, Petersham, Massachusetts, United States -... | ecosystem: Environmental > Terrestrial > Soil > Temperate forest > O...
AGATGGCAGCTATTATTTGCACCAAAAGGCCCAAAAGGACGAATTATTGAACTCCATTATACTTCCCGGTTTTGCTTTTGATTTGAATTACCTGTTTAAATAGTTAACTCTAAAATATAGTGCTAATTGCTAATAAACTTGCCTTTAGTAATATTGGATTTATTTTAACAGTTGAAGAGAGAAAGAAGTGCACCATTGAAGATTACTTGCTGCCAGAGGAAGTTGCGCCTCCTCAATTAACAAATTAATGATTTCATGGGAGGCGTTGTTGAATTGTAAGATCATCAGCCGATGGCCAAACCCTAATAACCTGCCGACCTTACAAAAGACACCCGAAAGCCGCCAATGGCGTAACTGCAAGATTGATAATTTAATCACCTTTAAAACAACAACCTTTTCTTTACCATTTTTTATCGTCAATAATTATTTGACGAAAAAAGCGTTTTAAATTAACTTTGCCACACGTTTTAGCGCGGTATCTGCTACTATTTGAATGAGAAAATTAAAATCGAATATCGTTTTTAAATACCTGGTTGTATGTTTTTCAATAGCTTACCTCCTGGGGGCTTTTGCCAATATGCTGCTCATTCCTCGTTACACCATAGCAAATCAGGATGTGGCTGCTATAAGTCAGCATGTGGTAAAAAGCGCTAATTTTCATAAGAATAACTTCTTGCAAATATTTGATAAGTCGACTATCGACAACAACCAGGTTAATTCATCGGGTCACATACTTAAAAGTTGTCTACCTGTTTCTATCCGGCTTGGCTTATTTACACCAAAACCCGCTCCAGTATTGCCCCAATCAATTATATTATATAAACATCGTTACGCTTACCTTTCTTTTTGCAGCTTCCGCATTTGATGGTCCGTTAGTTCATGGTTCATAGTTCGTAACAGAAGCAAAACTATATCCTATAATAGGGCGCCCGGCCATGAACTATTCACTATGAACTTTTTCTACTAATTATTTATTCGTTTTATTAAAAATTACTGTTATGAGAATTGCAAAATCACTTTTTGCACCTGTTATTATTTTATCGGGTTTAGTTGCTTTACAAGCCTGTAAGGCCAAAAAATTAGTACAAAAACCTGCCGAAACTGCTGCGGTTGCTGCCCCGGTTGAGCAGCCAAAACCGGGTCCGGTTGTTACTCCCCCACCGCCGCCTGCGCCGCCGGTTGTTGTTGCGCCCAATTACAATTTCAGCAATATTCAGTTTGAATTTAATTCGAGCGTACTAAAAACAGATGCTTATGCTATTTTAGATAAAGCCGCAGCTGCTTTAAAAGCCGATCCTTCGGTTAAAATAAACTTAAAAGGATACGCATCAGAAGAAGGAACCGCTGAGCATAATCAGATCCTGTCACAGGATAGGGCCAACGCCGTAAAAGACTATTTAGTTAACTCGGGTGTTAAAGCCGCTAACCTTACTGCAACAGGTTATGGCACCAACAACCCTATTGCCGATAACAGCACCGAAAACGGCAAAGCATTAAACCGCCGCGTGGAGCTGGCCAAATAAATTAAAGAACTATTTTAGTCTACAATCCGGGGGTTTGCTTTTTGAGGCAAGCCCCTTTTTTTCTATTTGTCATCCTGAGCGCAGCGAAGGATCTTCCCCGCCCTGCAATAATCCGCATGTATAGTTTGCTATGTATATCTCAGAAGACCCTTCGCTGCGCCCAGGATGACAAATCGTTGTCTTTATATTGGCTCGGCAATTAAATTACTGGCCCGGTACTGCCCACTAAAAACTGCCCACTGATTTCACTCGCTTCTCAAACTCTTCACCGGATTAACTAACGCCGCTTTTACCGATTGAAAACTAATGGTAACAAAAGCTATCAGCACCGCTAAAAATGCTGCCAATACAAATATCCACCAGTCAATGCTTACCCGGTAGGCAAAACCCTGTAGCCAGCTATGCGTCAGCCACCAGGCTATAGGCGATGCAATAATGGCCGAAAGTAATACCATTTTTATAAAATCGGCCGAGAGGAGCAGCATAATGGTTGAAACATTAGCGCCCAATACTTTGCGTATGCCTATTTCCCGGGTGCGTTTTACGGCGAGAAAGAATGCCAAACTAAATAAGCCCGAGCAGGATAGCAAAATGGCCGCCAGTGCGAAATAACCAATCATTCGGCTAAAATTTTCTTTGTCTTTATATTGCCCGTCTATATCTTTATCTAAAAAGCTGTATTCAAAAACCCGTTCGGGGAATATTTTATCCCACTCTTGTTTTACCAGTTGAATGGTTTCGTTGATATGATCGGGTTGTATGCTGATGGCAAACTCGGTAAATCGCGGCACATTCACATCCATCACCAATGGCTCCATAGGATTATTGAGCGAGTTAAAATCAAAATCTTTCACCACGCCAATAATTTGTCCTTTTTTTCCATCAGCTAATTTACCACGGATGAATGTTTTACCAATAGCATTTTCGGGGGTCTTCCAGCCATAAGCCCGCACCGCCGATTCATTAATAATAAATGCATTTAGGAAATCGGTTCCCATTGCTTTCGAAAAATCCCTTCCGGCCACAAGATGCATACCCAATGTAGCGATAAAATTATAATCAACGGATATCCAGGGGGTAAAAGTGTTGTCCTTTTCATAATAGCCTTGCGGGATAACCAGTCCGCGTACAAAACCCTGCCCCGGCATTTCTGAGGATGCGGTAACGGACTTTATCTTACTATAGGCGGTCAAATCCTGCGCAAACGTGTTCATCCGGTGCCGCACTGCCGAATCAATCTGCGTCCCAAAACTAAAGGCTCCTGAACCGAAAATGGGCACCACCAGCATTTGTTGTTTTTGAAAACCGAGTGGCTTATTGCGCAGGTATTGCATCTGCCGAAAGATAATCATGGTACCGATGATGAGGATAATGGAAACTGAAAATTGGGTTACAAGCAAAATTTTTTGGATAGTATTCCTTTTATTTTGATCGCCCGATTTTCCTTTAAGGGCCAGTGTCATTTTAAAACGGGTAATAAAAATGGCGGGATACAGCCCGGCCAAAATGCCGGTAATAAAAAAGGTGAAGCTAAACAACAGCAGGTTACTGATGGTGAGCCATGATGCCCAATTGAGTTGCTTGCCGGTGAGGCTGTTTAAAACAGGCAAAGCGGTTTGTGTTAATACGAGCGCCACTATAAAGGCAACAAAACTGGTTATTAACGTGGCGCTTAAAAACTGTACTACCAGCTGCTTTTTATCAGCGCCAAGCACCTTGCGCACGCCAATTTCCTTAACCCGGTTAATGGATTGGGCAATGGCCAGGTTTATGAAGTTTACATTGGCAATAAGCAATATTAAAAAAGCAATGCCCCCAAATACATATATATAGGTAATATCATTATGGCTTGCATTACCCTCAATATTTGCCGCATACAAGTGAACATTACTTAAAGGCTGCAATGCGACAGCATTCATTTGGCGGTTTCGGTCGGTGCCATCAAGGGTTAGGTGTTGGTTCAATGCCTGTTGAATTGCAGCGGGTTGCGTGCCTGGTTTTAGCAGTATCCAGGTATCGCATGGCGTAAAAGTCCAGTCGTTTTTTATAAAATCGGCAAATGCCGGGGCCTCTGCTTCATAAAGGGTTTCGAAGGATATCAGGAAATCGAATTTAACATCAGAATTGGCCGGCATTTTTTTAACCACTCCGGTTATTTGCAGCAGTACTTTATTATCATAAAATAAACTTTTCCCTACCGCATTGGTGTCGCCAAAATACTTCTTCGCCATCTCGTCGGTAATAACAATGGTGTTTGGCATGGATAGCGCGGTGTTTTTGTCGCCACCGATAAAGGGAACAGAAAATATGCTGAACATATCTTCATCAGCAAAATAAACCCCTTGTTCCTGAAATCTTTTGTCGCGTGCGCCGGTATTTCCCCCTTTTTTTCCAGCTTCCATTTCGCCACTACGCTGCAATAGCTTTACGACTTTTTGAATGCCGGGAATTTTTTGTGTTAACGATTTGGAGAAAGGGATAGGTGTTGATGCGCCTGTACTTTCACCGCGATTATCTTTACTGATCCAGTTGATGCGATAAATATCGGACCGGTTTGCATTGAAGCGGTTAAAACTTAGTTCATCTTTTATATGAATAAGAATTAACATACAGCAGGTCATCCCGATAGCCAGACCCGAGATGCTGATAAACGACGACATTTTATTTTTTAAAAGATCGCGATAAGCTGTTTTAAAGTAGTTTCTAAGCATACAAGCAGGGGTTCATTTGTTATTATCAAATATAAGTCAATACTTTTCTTAAACTATCACCCCTAATGGGGGATGTTTTTAACCGCGAATATTTAAAAGCAATTTGTACATTAGTTGTTAAATAAACCCACTAAATGGACTTCGACAAAATCAACAACCTGGCGTTAAAAATTACAGGCAGTATTATTGCTGTTTTTTTATTTATAGGCGGAGTTGGCGCATGTGTTAATCACTTGTATCTGAAAGGCGCTGTCGGAATTTTGGTTGCCCCAATAATTGCCTTTTTGGCATTTCGGCCGGCTTCATTAAAAACATGGGGGCTTTTAATAGTTACTTTTTTCGTAACCATGTATTTTGTTGGTGTAATTGGTAATTGATGTGATGCGTTAAATAATACATCGCTAAAACAATTGCCCGAATTTCAATGTTAACAACACTATCGCGACTTAACATAAAGATAATGTGGAATTTATAATGTGTTAACGTAACTTCGCAGGAATCTTCAATAAACATGAAAACGAACGACACTAAATCTCCGGCTAAATCGGCCAGGAAAGCCGCTGCTGCTGATATCCAGGCAAACCTTATAACGGCACTGAAAAAAGCCGCTACCAAATTGGGACAAGACTCCAAAGAACTGCAAAAAGAAATAGAAAAAGGAGCTAAGAAATTAGCCAAAAAACTTTCGAAGGCAATGGAATTTGCAGAACAAGCGGTAGCTGATGCCGCCAAACCGGCAGATTCGGCAAAAGCAGTTGAGGCACCTAAGGAAAAATCAAAAAAGAAAGAGAACCCCGCGGAAATTGTTGAAGCGGCCCCGGCTGCTAAAAAGACAGGAAAAAAAGCGGCAGCTCCTGCCGATAAGGATACAAAGGCGGTTTAAGCTTGTACATTCAGACAGTTAATTTTTAGCTGCCGTCTCGATTTTTATTGGGGTGGCAGCTATATCTTTGCTGGCTTCCTTTACATACAACTCATCCACCAAAATCATTAAAATAGCCAGCAACGGCACTGCCAAAATAATACCCAGCGCGCCGGATAAAGCCCCCATTACCAACTGACTTATTAACGTCAACGCCGGCGGCATATTGATCATCCGTTTTTGAATAATTGGCGTTACTATATTTACTACAATCGTTTGCGATATCACATATAATAAAGCTGCAAATATGCCCATGTTGGTGCTGATGGTTAGTGAAAGCAGAACACCCGGTATCATCGCGATAAGCGGGCCGAAATTGGGAATGATCTCCAATATCCCGGTAATAAAACCCAGCACCATAGCCACCGGAATGCCCATGATAGTAAGCCCCACGGTAATTAAGATGGTAATAAACAACATGGACAGCATCATACCCTTTAGCCAGCCTTTAAGCGACAGGCTGATACGGTCCATAATATGATGGCCCAGTTCCTTTTTACCTTCGGGCACCAGCAGCAATATCCCATTTTTATAAAGGGAAGGGTTGGCGGTAAAAAAAATACCGAGAAATAAAATAACGTACATATCACCCAGTACGCCAAAACTGGTGTTAAAAAAGGATTGCACGGTTTCCATCAGCTTTTTTGAATTATCGCCCGAGGAATATTCAAGCAGTTTTTGCCCGGCGGGTGTTTCGTTAAGTTTGGCTTTGGCTGTGCTGATGGTATGTGGCAATGTATTGCTGAGCTCGGCCACCTGTGTCTGTATTTTAGCGCCTATAAACCATAGGGAGGCGCCTATTAGTATAATAGTACCAGCTATAGATATCAGCATGGCATATTTGCGACTGAGCCTGGTTTTGCGTTGCACAATATCGCCCAGGCCATGAAAATAAACGGCGATTAGACATCCGGCTAACGCCATCAGTAATACATTAAATGCAACCCGTACAATTAATATAGCTATAACCAGCAATGCCACAATGGCTACTGTTTGCCATATTTTTGCAGAGTAGGATAGCTCTTTTTTTGAATCATCCGTGTTTTTTTGGGTGCTGGACATGGCTTAAGTATTTGTGTAAACTAAAGATACAGCATAACGGCTAATATTGTTTGTGCATTACGTGCTTTATTTTTTTAGTAAATTGGCACCCTGATTGTTAAATCAACTTTATAATGAGACCAAAATTTTATGATACTGCTGTGAAGCAGGAGAAAGCAGTGCTGGTTGGCGTAATAACACAGCACGAAACAGACGAGCAGGCAAAGGAGTATTTGGAGGAACTGGAGTTTTTGGTTGCCACCGCCGGCGCGTTAACAGTAAAAACATTTACGCAAAAACTGCAGAAGCCGGACAGGGCCACTTTTGTTGGCTCGGGCAGGCTGGAAGATATTAAAGCTTATGTAACTGCCGAGGAGATTGATATGGTGGTGTTTGATGATGAACTCACGCCTTCGCAATTGCGCAATATCGAAAACGAATTACAGGTAAAAATACTGGATCGTAACAACCTGATACTGGATATTTTTGCGGGCCGGGCACAAACCGCGCAAGCAAAATCGCAAGTGGAACTGGCGCAATTACAATATTTATTACCGCGGTTAACCCGTTTGTGGACGCACCTTGAACGCCAAAAGGGCGGTATTGGTATGCGCGGCCCCGGGGAATCGCAAATTGAGACCGACCGCCGTTTGATATTAAACAAAATTGACCTGCTAAAGGACAAGTTGAAACTAATTGATAAACAGAATGAAACCCAGCGTAAAAATCGCGGTCAGCTAATACGTGCGGCATTGGTGGGTTATACCAATGTGGGAAAATCAACCATCATGAATATGATTTCCAAGTCGGAGGTGTTTGCAGAAAATAAACTATTTGCTACGCTGGATACCACTGTGCGGAAGGTGGTGATTGAGAATGTTCCTTTCCTGCTATCGGATACTGTAGGGTTTATCCGCAAGTTACCACACCATTTGGTGGAGTGTTTTAAATCGACCCTGGATGAAGTACGCGAAGCAGATATTTTGATACATGTGGTGGATATTTCGCACCCTCATTTTGAAGATCAGATACGCACCGTAAACGAAACCTTGAAAGATATAGGCGCTATAGATAAACGGATGATCACCGTTTTTAACAAGATAGATGCTTTTCAGCCCACCCAACATCAAATTGACCAGCAGGCCGAACCATTAACTTTAGAAGATTTCAAGAATAGCTGGATGGCAAAAAATAACAGTCCAGCTTTGTTTATTTCGGCCACTTTAAAGGAAAATATTGACGAATTCAGGGCATTGCTTTATGAAGAAGTAAAGGCAAAGCATGTGGAAAGGTATCCTTACGATCAGTTGTTATACTGATTAAAAATGTAGAGACGCGACGCATCGCGTCTCTACATTTTTAAAATTATGCCGTATGTAACGCAGTCGTTGTAAAATACAAGATGATGATTACTATACCGGCTACTATACGGTAATAGCCAAATAGCTTAAAGCCTTTTTGCTCTAAAAAGGTAATAAAGCTTTTGATGGCCAGCAGCGCCACTATAAATGCAATAACACTTCCTATTAATAAGAATTTTATATCGTCGTGCATTTGATCGGCGGTTAACGTGTTGTGTTTGTTAAAGTCATAAAGATCTTTAAGCGTAGCACCAAACATAGTTGGAACGGCCAAAAAGAATGAAAACTCTGCTGCTGCCGTACGACTTAACTTTTGCGACATTCCACCCACTATCGAGGCAGCCGAGCGTGACACACCGGGAATCATGGCCAGGCACTGAAAAAAGCCAATTTTTAATGCGGTTAAAAGTGTAATATCTTCTTCTTTTTCTACAGTTGGCTTATTAAACCATTCGTCAACAAAAAGCAAAATCACACCGCCTACAACAAATGCAATAGCAACAACCAACGGGCTTTCGAGCAATACATCGATATGTTTCTTGAGCAGTGATCCTAAAATAACCGCTGGGATAACGCCGACTATCAATTTAATATAAAAGTTGATGGACTTGAAAAAGCGTTTAAAATACAATACAACAACGGCAAGGATAGCGCCTAACTGAATTACAATTTCGAAAAGCTTAACAAAATCGTCTTTGCTGATGCCCATTAACGAGCTGGTGATAACCATGTGCCCGGTTGACGAAACCGGCAGAAACTCCGTCAATCCTTCGATAATTGCAAGGATAATAACCTGTATAATGTTCATTGTGTTATGTGGGGGTTGGGGTTGATGTATGTTTTAAGGGTTGTAATGAGTTAGAAAAGTTGTAAAAAGTTGCAGGGGTTGTAAAAGAATGTATTAACCATTAACCCTTATAACTTTTTACAACTTTTTTAACCTAACGTCGGCTTTTTAAATATTGCAAAAAAACCTAATGCAAAGCCACCCAAAACTACGATAGGGGCTATCACGATTTTGGTAGAACTGTAAATATCAGTAGTGCCCGACATCAGGATAAAACCGAATGCAACAACAGCAATGCTGATGATTAATAAACGGTAATTGCCTTTGTCAAATATAAAGGCCATTGGTTTGCTGTCTGTTTGTTTTACAGCCGGTTTAGCCGGGGCTAATGTTGTCTTTACCGGTGTCGTGGGCTTAAATTGCTTTTGTGCCATGGAAATATTGTTATTATATTATTTTCTAAATTATTGCATTACTTGGTTCCCCAGGTCAAAAGCCTTTTGCCTCGCAGCTTTTGCCTTTCACCGGCTATCTGTATAAATCGTATAGTTTTAAACGTAAAAACTTGTTAACGGCCAAAAACGTGCTAAAGCCGGATATAAATATCCCGATGCCTATAACGCCTACAAATACCAGCCCAAACTCGGTATAGCTTTGCAGTATCACCAAGTCGGGCACTTGCTGATAGGCCAGGTATAAAGTACCTATTAAAATAATTACAGCTATCAGCCCGCCTAAAAGGCCGTGCCACATGCCATAAAGTAAAAATGGCTTACGGATAAACCCTTTTGTGGCCCCCACCAACTGCATTGATTTTATTAAAAACCGTTGCGAGTAAATAGCCAGTCTGATGGTATTATTAATAAGCGCTACTGATAATACGACAAATATGCTCGCAAAAACCAATATTACCAGGCTGATAGAGGTTAAATTCTGGTTCATCTGGTCGACCAATGATTGCTGGTATTTAACTTCCTTTACCATTGGGTTTTTTAGCAGCCCGGCTTTAAATTTTTCGATATCGGCATTGTTGGCGTACTCGGCTTTTAAGTAAACATCCAGCGACTGGGATAAAGGATTATAGCCCAAAAACTTCACAAAATCTTCGCCCAAGTCTTTTTGCAGGTTACGCGCGGCCAGTTCCTTACTTACGTATTGCGTTTGTTTTACTATCGGGTTTGCTTCCAGCTGTTTCTGCAATTGCAGTACATCAGTTTCGTGGGCGGCATCATCCACAAAAATATTTAAAACAATATTCTCCTTCACATAACGCGACAGGTTATTGGCGTGCACCAGTATCAGCCCCAATAAACCAATCATCAGCAACACCATAGCAATGCCAAAAACGGTTGATATATAAATCGCCTTTGTTTTTTTTGCCGATGCGCTTGTTTCAAATTCTTCCATGTTGCTGCTTTATTTTGCGAAAATAAGAAACCTAAGGGTAAAGGTAAAAGTTTATCCGTTATAATTATTGCTGTTGCGGATAAACTGCAAATGTTTAACAAAATTTAACGCACATTGCTTTAAAATAAGTCAGCAATCTTTTGCACGGTTAATTCCGAGTAATCATTTATTACCAAATCAACAGGATGCAATTCATCCGCGGTATGGCCGGTAGTAATGGCCACAACCTTCATTCCGGCAGCCTTGCCTGCTTTTATCCCGGCGAGCGAATCTTCAAAAACCACGCATTGCGCGGCCCCGCGGTTCAGTTTTTCGGCAGCTTTTAAAAATATTTGCGGGTTGGGTTTGGGTTTGCTTACCATAGTGGAGTTAACAATCGCATCAAAATCATCCCTGATGGGTATTTTATTGAGAATAAAATCAATATCTTCCACCGTTGCCGAGGTGGCCATGGCCATTTTTATGCCTGCATTTTTTAATTCAGTTAAAAAGTTTTCGAGGCCATTTATCGGGGCCAGGAAGGGGGCGTATGCCTGCCGGTAAAATTCTTCTTTTTCGTTTAGCAATGCGTTCAGTCCGGCTTCGTCGTGGTCGGCGCCAAAAATACGTTTAATGGTTTCCATAACCGGTACACCACTTATATCAGTATAATAGGTCTCGCGGCTTAACTCGCCCTTATTATACTTTTTGAATAGCATTTGCCACGATTTGTAATGATAAGGCGTATTATCAATCAGGGTACCATCCATATCGAAGATTGCGGAGAAAGATGTCATATAAGGGCAATATAGGTAAAAACTGTTGAGGACCTCTGAAATTTACCTGATTAAACGGGTATCAATATTCAACAGACTAACAGACCTGATTTTTAGCATGTCATGATAGCCCGGAAACAAAGGGTTTATCAGAAAGTTAAATTCCGTAGGGTTGATGGCTGAACGTATTTTGATGGCAAGATATTGTTTGCTTAACATCCATATATCCCCCATTAATTTGTTTTCAAAGTTGTCCAATTGCTGCCAATTTTCGGAATATTCAGCATCGGGCAGTTGCCATATCAGTTTATCATCAGCAGTTATTTCAATTTCAGCGACAAATAAACCTGGCGGTAAATTATGCTCATCAAAATGCACCAAAGTCTCAAGATAGGCCAAAGAACTATTCATGCTGGTGTACAACATATAAGTGCCCGCGCTATTCCAGCGGCCGCCCAATTTAAATGCGCCCATCCCGGACAGGTCACGTGATCTTAATTCTGATTTTGTAATCCTGTAAACTATCATATCAGGAATACACGCCTTCTTCAATCCGGCCTAAAACATCGTTTACCATTTTTAATCCAGTGGGCAGATAAAACAAATCAATTGGCTTAATATTGTTCAACGCCTGGTTTGATGAGTTAAGCCAGCTTTTTACTTTTTCGTCATCTTCAAAAACAGCAAAAGCGTGCTCTACAACTTTTGCAATTTCAATCACGTGCGACGATGTTCGTTTATCCAGCAAATCGGTTGTCTTTTTTCGTTCAAGTGTTTTAACCGATGCATCGAGTATATTTTCGGAAAAAGCCCTTTTTGAAATACCCAGGTGACCGATCAATGCATCCAACGACGCTTTTGTTACCCCCTCATTGCTTAAAGCGATAATATCAAATTCCGATCGGATAGGCCTGCTTATTAACGTTTTCCCGCCAAGGAAATTAACAAAGTTTAGCCCTGATGTTCGCGTAGGTGTTTTCTGTTCGACTTTCATGTGCGACAATTTTACCAAATATAAGGAAATATTGTCGCCAATAAAAAGCAATATGTTTAGCCGATGTCAAAATATTGCGGCGATATGCACAAAACGCTTAAATAATTTGCAAATTTGCAAACCCCGAAGGAGTTAACCCCCTGTTTAACTATGAGCGAACGAACAATATTGGTATGGTTTAGGAATGATTTGCGTATTCATGATAACGAGATATTGTTAGAAGCCATACGTAAAGCAGATAAAATATTACCGGTTTATTGTTTTGATCCCGCTTATTTCGTGAAAAATGCGTCTTGCAATTCCAAAACCGGAAGCCTGAGGGCGCGTTTTCTGATAGAATCTGTTGCCGGTCTCCGGAAAAACTTACAGGTTTTGGGTGGCGAATTAATTGTTCGCATAGGTAATCCGGCAGTTATCATTCCGCAACTGGCCGAAGAATACCACGTAAATGAAGTTTACCATCATCGTGAAGTTGCCCATGAAGAAACCGAAATTTCGGAAAAAGTGGAAGCTGCCTTATGGAAAATACGCCTTAATTTGAAGCATTTTATAGGCCATACCCTATATCATAAAGAAGATCTTCCTTTCCCGATAAAAGACATTCCTGATAGTTTTGCCGTTTTTAAAAAGAAAGTGGAACGCGACAGCGATGTACGGCCATGTATTGGTTCGCCGGAAACCATTTCGACTCCGCAAATAGTTGATGCAGGCGAATTACCAACATTGGGCGAACTGGGATTAGAAGAGGCAATTGACGACCCGCGGTCGGGCATCCGCTTTATAGGCGGAGAAACGGCCGGCTTAGCTCAATTGGCCTTGGTTTTTTCAAATGGTAATCAAACAAATACTACTAAAAACCAACGCAACTTACCCGTTACCGACCATGCATCAATGTTATCACCATGGATTGCTTTGGGTTGCGTATCGTTACGGAAGCTGTATTGGGAAGTTATCAAACACCAGCATGCGGGCAATAACCAGCAAACTAATGCGCTGGTGTTAGATTTGCTTTGGCGCGATTATTTCAGGTTTATGTTTAAAAAACACGGCCAAAAATTTATCGCCAAAAATCAAACACCGGATACAACCGAACCGGATTTGAATATTGATACAGCCTTTGAAAGCTGGAAAGCCGGGGAAACCGGCGTGCCCCTCGTTGATGCTATTATACACGAGTTGAATGCCACAGGTTACATCAGCAAACAGGCCCGCCAAATTATAGCTACCTATTTAGTTAACGACCTGAAAGTTGACTGGACAAAAGGCGCTGCCTATTTTGAAGAAAAGTTGATAGACTATTCGCCGGCCAGCAATTGGGGTAACTGGGCATTTATTGCAGGCGTAAACGATGCCAAAGAAAGCCGCTACGTGCTGCCAACCAAACCTGTAGCTGAACTGGAAACCAAGAGTGATTTTATTGATATGTGGTTGCCTGCTTTGGTGGTTAGCCATTAGTCGCACCGTTTTTAGCTTTTATTCTCCAACCGGGCTCTTACACCTTTAACAAAATCTATAGATACTTCGCCTATATCGGCAATCTGCTCGTCTGACAGTCCAAGGCGAAGTATGAGCTTTTCTACATAAATATTATCTTTCTTCACCTCGCCTTTTATCTCGCCTTTAATCTCACCCTTTATCTCACCTTTCTTGAAAAGAAAATCATTCTCTTCCTTAAAAAACTTCGTTACTGATTCCATCACTTTTTCAAATTGTTGTCCTACATTACTGCGTAATTGTACAAATATACGCATGTGTTCAAAATATTTGCTTTCTGCAAAATCGCCTTTTGCATAGAATTGTACCTGGTTTACAATGCTTTTTACGGCTTCATAACTATCCTCTTTTTCAAAGTTAGCTAAAACTGCCAGCATTTTCACTTCCGGGTTATCGGTTTTTAAGAATAATTTATAATTAATTTCTGCTATCCGAATAAGTTGATAGTCGAACTTGTGATGCTCCGTTTCAATGAACGTGGACATTTCGGGCTTGATATCCTTCAGAAAAACGACATACTGTTTTATCGGTAACTGATATTTACGCATAAGCATAATACTATATTCGGCCATCCGGTACACCATTTCCTGTTCGTCGGTTGTTTGAAACTCAATATGTAATACATAAGTGCTACCGTTTGTATCGGTTACTTTTTTTAAGGCATCCGGCTTCCTTTCTTTGGTGTGTTGTATATCGTCGGGTAATTCTTCGCTTGTAGCTATATTCAGCCCCAAAATGTCTCTGATAATTACAGGTAAGGTGATCTCCAGATTTTCCTTAATGATTTTGTCGTATTGATTGGATTGCCTTTTTGTTTCGCTTGATTTCGCCATTGTTTCAAATATAGGGTTTCGGATAAAAAACTACCGACGAACAGGAGCCCATTTTTCAAAGATTTCCTATCAAACTTAAAAAAAATAAAATTTTTTTTCTACTGCGCAAATACACTGCGTAGTGCCTCCCAACCTTTGTCTCAACAAATAAAAGAAGGGAGGTTCCCAAATGAAATTTAACTTACTCAGCAAGGCTGCAACGATGGTAAAAAATTACGAAGGCGCAAATGCGTTTGTAATGACCCCGGAAATGGAACTGTACACCGCCGTGGTTACCTGGAGCCTGAACGATTCGTTTTACGAAAAAAACGACGACCGCTTAAATCGTGTACGTGCATTGATACACAAATGCAAACCCGAATTTGTGGGTAAGCTGGCCATATATGCGCGCCACAAAATGTATATGCGTTCTGTTCCATTGGTTTTGGTGACCGAATTGGCTAATCTGCACTCGGGCGACAATCTGGTTGCCCGGGTTACGGAGCAGGTAATTGCACGTGCCGACGAAATAACCGAACTGTTGGCTTGCTACGAATTGCTAAATCAGCGTACCAGCACTAAAAAGCTGAACCGCTTATCAAAGCAATTGCAAAAAGGTTTGGCCTGCGCATTTAACCGCTTCGACGAATACCAGTTTGCTAAATACAACCGCGATACTTCGGTTAAGCTGCGCGATGCACTGTTCCTGGTTCACCCAAAGGCAAAGGATACTGCCCAACAGGAGTTGTTCAACAAAATTGTGAACAACGGTTTGCAAACACCTTATACCTGGGAAACCGAACTATCGGCCTTAGGTAAATTAAACTATGCCGATGAGCAAGTAAAGGCCCTGGCATTCCGCAATAAATGGGAAGAGCTGATAGATAGCGGTAAGCTGGGCTACATGGCGCTGCTGCGTAACCTGCGTAATATACTGGAAGCGGGCGTTAGCTACCAGCATCTGCAAAAAGTGTGTGCAACCATCGCCTCGGGCGAGCAGGTAGCCAGGGCAAAGCAGTTTCCGTTTCGTTACTTAGCGGCTTACCGCGAGTTATTGAACGCCGGCAATGCAACGCCGGCAGGCATAGCCCAAAAGCTAAGTGCATTGCTAACCGGCAATAAAGGTTATACCGGCGAATTACTGGATGCTTTGGAAAAAGCCGTACAGGCAAGCGCAGCCAACATAAAAGGCTTTGATGAAAACACGAAGGTGTTGCTGGCGTGCGACGTTTCGGGCTCCATGCAAATGCCGGTATCGGCGAAATCAAAAGTGTTGCTGTACGATGTGGGCTTAATGCTGGCCATGCTACTGCAATCGCGTTGTAAAAATGTGGAGGTGGGTATGTTTGGTAATTACTGGAAAACGATCGCGGTGCCACGTAACAACATATTGGGCAATGTGCAGGAGTTTTACAAGCGTGAGGGCGAAGTGGGTTATGCCACCAATGGTTACCTGGTAATAAAGGACATACTTAACCGCCGCGTAAAAATGGACAAGGTGATGTTGTTTACCGACTTACAGTTATGGAACACTTCGGCTACATCGGGCGAGCATATACAGCCATTATGGTTGCAATATAAACGCCAGGTTGCGCCGGACGCAAAATTGTACCTGTTCGATTTAAAGGGCTACGGCCCATCGCCATTGCAGGTATTGCGCGATGATGTTTACCTGGTAGCCGGCTGGAGCGATAAAGTTTTTGATGTGTTAGCCGCATTGGAAAATGGCGCTTCGGCATTGGATACTATAAACAACAACCCCCTAACCCCCTGAAGGGGGAACTGGTGATCGATAATGGAATATATACTCCCCCTTTAGGGGGGCGGGGGGTAAGGATGCCGTAGAAACGGGTTACTTCGCTACCATTTAGGGGGAGGGGCATTGTGGCGCAAGCTGTGATGAGGGTTCGAGTCCCTAAGGCGTTCCCCCGTCCCGGATCGACAGTTGCTCCTTATTGTTATTGAAAGAAAAAAGAAGGTGTCGTAAATAAGTGTTACTTCGAACTCCAAACTCCCAGGTCGCCGGTTCGAGCCCGGCCTTTGGCGTCTCGCTTTTGCGAACGCCGTTGTAGCTCAGTGGTAGAGCAGGTGTTCACTTGTTGGCTGTTGCCCTTCGTTATGATGAAATTGAAAGAAAAAAGGTGTCGTAAATAAGTATTACTTCGTTTATGGGTCTGCTGGCTGGTTTGAATATCTCCCGAAAGGGGCTTTATTCAGATACAAGGCAGAATAAGCTGACTTATTGCCTGTTACCCTTTTACCCCCTAATCCCCTAAAGGGGGAATTTTAAAATAGAAAGTATATCCTCCCCCTTTAGGGGGCCAGGGGGTTAAGGTGTCGTAAACGAGTGTTACTTCGTTCCATCTGGGGTCGCCGGTTCGAATCCGGCCCTGTAAAAAGGTAGTTCAGCGGTTCAGAACACAGATTATAGTCACTCCTTGCCTGTTACCCTTTTACCCCCCAACCCCCCCTAAAGGGGGAACGGTTGATTGACAATTAATAAAATACTCTCCCTCTTTAGGGGGGCGGGGGGTAATTAAGGTGTCGTAAATAAGTGTTACTTCGATTTATAACCCCCAGGTCGCCGGTTCGATTCCGGCCTTTGGTTTACCAAAGTAGCTCAGCGGCAGAGCAGGGCACCGAAAGGTGTGTTCACTTATTGCTTTTTACCCTTAATTTTATGATTTTGGAATTAGGCTCGTTTACTATATTCAATCCTCCTCTTCCAATTGCATCCGCTCCAGCGCCCTGATATTTCTATAGCAAATATACAATGGCATTATACCAAAAAAACCGAACGAGCAATCAATCAGTTGCCAGAAAAAGGGGATATGCCTTATAGGGCCCATAATAAATGCCAGCGGGAAAACCATTACGCAGGCAATCATGCCAAATTGGATGATCCAGATATTACGTACCGGATCTTTTAGCGGACCAATAAACGCCATGGCTATCACCAAATGTCCAAAAGCCAGCCAGTCGGTGCCGTAGGCTAAGTAAGGATAATATTTGTTGGTGGTTGCTACGGCGTTATAAATAAGCGCAATCCATTGCTGTAAAATAGGCGGCAAATTACCCGAGTTGTCATTCATAAACGATAACTCCGTTTCAATTGGGAATGCAGTGATGCCGCTTAATGCCAGGCCGATGATGAATAATATTATCCATATCCGTATTTTTCGTTTTAGCCGTTTTTCGTCCATTGTTGTAAATACTCCGCATTAAATTTAGCACTTTGCAGCGGTGTTTCCTGATAAAACCGCGATTGCTCCACAAAAAAATATTCCATGCCATTATCAAGCGCAGTGGTAAGCAGTTGTGGGTAATTAACAATACCCTTGCCCAAATCGCAGGCAGATTCTTCTTCGCTGCCAACGGGAAGCCTTTCCTTTAGCACATCGCGTATATGACAAAGTTTAAAGCGGGGGTTGTATTTTTTGATATAGGCTTCGGGGTTCTGCCCTTCGGTTATGGTGTAATAAAAATCCATTTGGAAGTCAACCAGGTCTTTGTCGGTGTTATCCAGCAATACATTTATGGGTAATTGCCCATCAACGGGTTTATAGGGATAATCGTGGGGATGATAAGCAAACCGCAAGCCGTTGCGTTTGCAAATAGCTCCGTAATTGTTAAATTCATCGGCTATAGCCTTAAATGCATCAATGGTTTTTTGCGGACCTTTCCACGGATAGATAAGGTATTTCATCCCTATTTCGGCGGCAAGTGCGGCTTCGCGTTCAAATGCGTCGGCATCGCCCGAGTAGTGACTCGATACCATGGTTAAGCCATTATCGCGGGCTATTTTATTAAACTCCTTATTAGTTATCCCCCAAAATATGCCGCTATGGCCGCCATAACTTTCAATTTGGGTGTAGCCCATTTTGCCCAGTTGCGCCAGTGTGCCTGCGGCATCCTTCTCCATGTCTTCCTTCACCATATACAACTGTATACCTAAGGCAGGCAGCTTGGCTTTATCAGGATGAGCAAACAAACGGGTTTTAAATGCCGGAGCCGCCAATGCCAGCAGGCCAGTGGTTTTAATAAATTGTCTTCTGGTGGGCATACGCAGCCGGTTATAATTGAAACGGCAATGTATGAATTTGCGTTTTATTTATACAACAACTTTGTTAAAAATCACTTTAAAGGTGGTGCCTTTGTTAACTTCGCTTTCGGCAGATATAGTGCCGCCCATGGTTTCAATCTGTGTTTTTGTTAAAAACAAGCCAACGCCTTTAGCATCTGTATGGTCATGAAAGGTTTTTCGCAGTCCAAATAAATGTTTGCCATAAGTGTGCATGTCAATGCCCAGGCCGTTATCCTGTACTGTAAGCATTATTTGATCCCCAATTTTATAAGTTGTAACTGATACTGTCAGTGACCTATCCGGCGACTTGTATTTAATAGTATTGGATATCAGGTTAAGCATAATACTTTCCAAATAAATTTTAGGGTACGAGATCTCGGTGACCTTCGAAAAATCAGTAT
>Ga0206947_1147_pt1 | contig 18110 bp, 9 predicted proteins | sample Alteio_BWOrgHeat_3_FD_153239 | JGI IMG/M metagenome (GOLD analysis project Ga0206947, IMG submission 153239) | Enriched cells from forest soil in Barre Woods Harvard Forest LTER site, Petersham, Massachusetts, United States -... | ecosystem: Environmental > Terrestrial > Soil > Temperate forest > O...
TTAAACACGCTGGTATGTTCTTTCCATACCAGGCCATCCCACAGCCCCTCTTCGGTATAAGCAAACAAGATAAGCAGGGCAACAAAAATCAATACGCCACTGTAGCGGTTAAACGTTAGGCGCAGTAAGGCAGTCTTTTTTTCATTGGTTCCGGCAAATTTTTTCTGTTCGTAAATGTAAATGAGCGCCATGTAAGGTATGCCGTGCGAGACCACATTTAGAGTGGTAAAAGCCATATCGCCGTTGTAATAAATAATACCAAAATACCAGGAAAGAAAAGTGCCGGCCACTACCAGGTTTTTAGGCAGGTTGAATGTTTTTGTGGTAATAATCACAAAAAGCTCTTTCATCAAATAGGCTGCAATAACCAACACATAAACTATTCCGCTAATAGTTAAAATAATGACCGAGCGGCCTAAAACAAAATCGCCGTCAACAAACCAGTTAAAGTTTTTATGGATACCGGTAAAGTGCCAATGCAACAGCGGGTAAATGGTGGCAATATAAATAGCCACGGTATCTACATACCTGAATAATCTTGATTGATTTTCCTTTCGGGAGTAAATACGCATAAAGCCGTATTGCTGCCTAACAAAATGAAAAACGGCCAAATAAGCAAGTGCCCGCCAAAAAATAAGGCCATCGCATGTGTATAGTATCACGCCGGCTATGTAACAGCATATCGGTATGGCAATGAGCAGTGGGTGCCGCTTTTTAAATTCATCAGGGTTAAAATAGGTGCGGTACAGGGTGCTATATACGTGGGCCACATCAATCATCACAATTAGTATCACCCAATATTCAACGGGCATGGCTTCCGAGTTTTTAAATTGCACGGGGAAAAGCGCCACTACCAACAATGCTAAAAATGGCGGCGACAGGATAAAAATACTGTCGGCCAGGCGGTTTTTTATCCAGGGTTGGGCGGTGTTGTGTTGCTGCATTTTTTTAAATTTATAACCACGTCTAATACGAGTTTGAACCGCCATTGCGTTATATACACGCTTTTTGCATGGTTGCAAACCTATCGCTATCTACCCCGCCAACACCTGCTGCGCCGCGCTAATGCCATGATGAAATGCTTCCTCAAATATCGATATCCCGCTTAAATCCGTATGCGCAAAAAATATTTTATTATTGATGGATGCCTGTGCATTTTTTCGTGTATCCCCCCAAATATAATTTACCGCCGGACTAATCATCCCATGTCCCCAGAGCCAAAATTCAATTTCTTCAATATGCTGGGTAATTTCGGGGTGCATTTGTTCCAATTCGGGTACTACTATATCCAGCCATTGTTCGTAAATACGGGTATATGCCGCAAGCCGCGAAAGGCGGGGCTCTTTATCGCACAGGGGTAAATAGTAGGTAAGCACTTTCTTTTCTTCTATCACTTTTAAATCCTGCTGGTTGGCATTTACATAGCCTACCGACGGAGTGCCATAAGCTACATTATCCCAGCACAATACCATTCCTTTAGCTGCTGTTGGCAGCTTGTTAACCGTAATATTGGCGATTAACCAGGGCGCGTAATGCATATCGGCGTAGTTAACACCCTTGCGGCTAAAGCCGCCCAACAGCTTTTGATTTACAAACTGCGGCGATGCCATAATTACCTTTCCGGCATCAATGGTATAGGATGTTTGCTTTTTTAAATCAAATACTTTTACTTTAATATGTTCATTATCAGAAACATCAATGGAATATACCATGTGTGATGTGATGATATGACCTTTAACATAATCGCGCAGTTGTTTCATCAGCCAGCCGTTTCCCTCAGGCCAGGTGATCACCGAATTGGGCTCAGCATTGGCCGCCTTACCTTTCCGGGATGCAAAATAGTGTATACCCGCCCAGGCGGATACGTTGATGGCCGGAGTACCGTAATCGTCCTTACAACAATAGTTTAAATACCAAAGCAGGTACTCCGAAGTAAAACCTTGCTGCTGCAGATAATCCTTAAACGACAGTTTATCCAGCTTGCGATATTCCCTATCGGCCGAGCTGGCATCTATGGGAATATTAAACGCATACCGGCCATCGTTGCCTTTCGCATTTTTAAAGGCCGTCATCAGTCTAAAAAAAGCTTCTATTTGTTTTCGTTCTTCGGGCGGTACGCCAAAGTCGGGTACGATGCCCTCCTGCCAATGGCCATTAATGAGCAGCCGTTCTTCGGGATCAAAGCACAAATAGTATTCGTTATAAAAAGGCAATCCATGTTCGTCAAAATGAGTAATTACCTGGCTTTCGTGTAAAAAATCAACTAACAGGCTGTCTTCATTATTCACTATGGGGATATAATGCGCTCCGAGTGGATATGCTGATACAGCGTTGGCTCCATGATAAGAATTGCCACCGGCATGATCTTCCAGCTCCAACAACTGAAAATCGGTTTCACCTTGTTTTTTTAACCATCGGGCAGCCGAAAGACCGGATATACCGCCGCCTATAATTAACGTTTTTACTGATGTTGTTAATGAGGGCTCGGGGATAGGTAATTTATCGCGGAGGATATGGCCGGCTTTGGCATTTGGTCCGCGCAGCTTTCCTTTAATGTGGGCATATTCCGATTTTCGTCCGTTTAATTTACGTAAACAACCATTCAACAAGATACTCCCGGTAAGTAATCCGGCACGAATTAAAAACGAACGACGTCCGATGGCATTATTAATAAAAACTCTGTGACCTCCGCGCATTCTCTGTTTCTCTGTGGTAAAATTAAGCATCTTCCTATAATACGGTCGACCACTCCTCTTCAAAATATTTAACCAAAATTTGGTTGTTTAACCGGTTTACTGAGGCCGGAACTCTCGCCATATCCTTCGGGAAAAACAGCATTTGCTCCAAACACGATTTTGACACAAAGCGCAGGCCCGGCAAGTAAGTGTCGGGCACTTTATAAACCGGTTTGTACATCGCCATAATATATCCCCATTCGCCAAACGAGGGTACATAGTTATGATAAGGCACCGTATGCAAACCAGCAGATTGAAGCGTTTTCTCCACCGTCCAATACGATTTTGGCGCCACAAAGGGCGAGGTTGACTGCACCACCATAATGCCATCCGGATTGAGCAGGTGTTTTACGATGTTGTAAAAAGTATTGGTATATAATTTACCCACCGAGTAATTAGAAGGGTCGGGAAAATCAATAATAATAGCGTCGTAGGTTTTGCGCTGCATCCGCGCCCACGAAAAAGCATCGGCATTAACAACCGTAACCTTTGGCGACAGCAGCGAACGCTTATTCAGTTTCAGCAGCATTTCGTTGGAGCGGAACAATTTGGTCATTTCCTTATCCAGATCAACCAGCGTTACGGTTTGTATTTGCGGATATTTTAATATTTCGCGCACCGCCAGGCCATCGCCGCCGCCCATTACCAAAACGTTTTTTGCTTGCGGCAAAGCGCCAAGCACCGGGTGAATGATCGCCTCGTGGTAGCGGTATTCGTCCACCGAGCTGAATTGCAGGTTGCCGTTTAAAAACAAACGTAAATCGCGGCCTTTTTTGGTGATGATGATGCGCTGGTACGGCGTACTTTTCGAAAAAATAATGGTATCGCTATAGGTTAAACTTTCGGAGAAGCTGGTGATCCGCTCGGCAAAGATGAATCCGGCCAGCAGGGCCAGCAAACTAATGATGGATGCACTTTTTAAATATTTTACCCCTTTTATTTCGTGCCCAAATACAATGCAGGCCACCAACGCCACCAGCACGTTGAGCATGCCGAATAAATAGGCAGTGCGAACCAGCCCCATATAAGGAATTAGCACCAACGGGAAAACCAGCGAGGCAATTAAGGCGCCGATATAATCAAAAGTAAACACTTTTGATACCAGGTCCTTAAACTCGAAGCGGTCTTTCAGGATGCGCATCAGTAGTGGAATTTCTAATCCTACTAAAATCCCCGTAAAGGAAATTAAACCATATAGCACAATGCGGAACGAGCTTACACTCTCGAAAACCATAAACAAAATGGACGAACTGGTGCCCCCCACCAGGCCAACCAAAATTTCGATGCGGATAAACCACGACAACAGGTTTTTATCGAAATATTTTGACACCCATGAGCCAACGCCCATGGAAAAAAGGTATACGCCGATAATGGTTGAAAACTGAGTGACAGAATCGCCCAACAGGTAACTGGCCAGCGTTCCCGAAATCAGCTCGTAAATGAGGCCGCAGGTAGCGATGATGAATACGGATATAAGGAGTAATATGGGTAGTTTTTTGTTCATTTGTTATTTTATTTAGATGCAAGAAGTCAAGAGGCAAGAATCAGGAAAGAACAGTGTTTCGCAATGACCTTTTTTGTCGTGCTTCCTGTCTCTCAGAATCTTGCTTATTCCTCCTTACTTATGATAAAACCTCACCCCATAACCCGAATGCGGCACCACGCCGTTATAGCCTGCATTTTTTTGCACAGCGGCATCCGGAAAGTATTTGGAGCCTGCGTAGGTTTCGCAGCCAAACGCGCTCAACAGCACTATTACCGCTATGGTGTATATGATATTTGACCGGATATCGCCGAATATATTTTTAATCATCGCTTGATGTAGTTGTTTTATAGGGTGAAAAATCGCTTACCATCCATCGGTTTACTTCGTACCGGCGCTGAAAATACCAGCAGAATAACGGATACAGACAAAGCAGTAAAAAGGTAATCAATATATTTTGCCAAAGCATAATGTTGGCGGTTACTTTAATATTCATTTGTCCCAAACCGGTGCTGCCTGCGTACGGATAAATATTGATGTGATAAGTACCGGCAGGTATGTCATCTACCGTTACCGAGCCCGATGTTCCCCCTTCACTCCAGCTTTCGCCGTCTTCGTAGCCGTGATAGTATTCAACCTCTTTGGTGACGTCCCAGGTTTGGTTATCTTTTTCGTTCACCAGCTCAATAGTAGCCTCGAACCAGGTATTATCAACCGGGGCATTAATTTCAATCTCAACGGGTGCCGGACCACTAAATATTTTAAAGGACGAAGTGCGCAACGACTGGTATTCGAAATTACCATTATTTGACTGTCCGAAAATACCGGCGACGGCGGCCAGCGAATCGTGTTTGGCAGAATCGGCCCGTGGTGCCGGCGGAAGCGCAATTGCCACATCCTTATTCATGATCACTTGCGTTTGGCGCAACGTGCCGAAGACAATTTGGATAATAATAGCTATAACAAGCGCGGCAATGCTTATCCTAAGTGACTGCTGAAAACGCTTTTTATAAGGATTAGGCTGATTTTCGCCTATATCCACGCGCTCCACAAAATCGCCAACAGGAACATTAAATGCTGCGGCTATTTCTTCGGGTTCGCAATACTCGCCCAGGTACCAGTCAATGACGCTTTCATTTTGCTTGTTTTTTTCGCGGACCAGCATCATTGGCGGATTAATAAATTCGCGCGCACTAATGCGTTCACGATAAACATCCCAGTCAAACTCGCCCAGCATGGCGGTAATTACCGGGGTATAGCGGTTATATTCCAAATAATCTACCCCATCCATGCTGGCTGTGCTGCCTAATACCCTGGCATTATCAACCTGCGGAAAATGTTGTATGCCGGCTATATAATTCCAATGCCCATCAAACTCTGCTAAAAACGCGTAGCCTTTGGTGTAGTTATACAGCATGTATTCGCGCCATTCGTAATGGGTAGCCTGCTCCTTTTTTTCCAGATAGGCCAGCACTTTATAGGGCGTGCCTTTTAGTATGCCCTGCTTGCCAATTTCTAAAGCGGGCTGATATTTTATCGGGGCAATATGCTCTTGTTGATGCAAAATGCCGTTAGCGAACTTAAAATAATAATTACACGATGGGCAAACCACATATTCGCTCCCGGTTGAATCGTACAAGGTAATTGGCTTGTGACAATGCGGACAATCCAATTGTTCCGAAAACGGGAAGGCTCTTAAATTAACGGTTGCTGCCATACTTATCGTTTAATTTCGTTTTTCTGAAGTTCGGCGCCCCCGTAAAATTCTATCACGGCGCTATAAATTGCACGGGCTTTGTGGTCATTTTCGTGCTGGTAGTTGGATAAAAACACATCAAAGGTGGCCAGCTCAAACTCGGGCCAGGTATGGATGGAGATATGCGATTCGGTTAAGCAAACCACGGCCGTAAAGCCGCCGCCATCAAAATCGTGATAAACTTCGCCAACTTTTTGCAGGTTATGGGCTGTAATAGTGGTATCCAAAAGCTGCCGGAAATGCTGACTCGAAGCTAATAAATGCTGTTCGGTTGATGTAAATTCAGATATAATGTGCAGTCCGGGTTTATAAGGCATTTTGGGGGTATATAATTGGGAGATAAATATATTGAAAAATGATTGCGGTGCAATAAAATAAATAACTCTTTGCTTGGGTGAAATTAACCGCAGAGATACAGATGAGGCACAAAGCACGCAGAGAATAAAAACAACGCATTGTTCAATTTAAATGACGCCAGCTGTTACTAAGGGAAATGATACCCCCGACGGAGTACTTAGAACCTCCCTTTCGGCTTTTCTGTGCCGATAGCTATCGGGATTCCGGACTTTACCGACTTTCGGACTTCTTCCAAAAAAATCTTACTTTTGCGCCAAATTTATTTGATTGACAATGAGCACAACAACACGAGGACCCATATCGCAGTTTATTGAAAAAAATTACCTGCACTTTAACGCCGCCGCATTGGTTGATGCCGCAAAAGGCTACGAAACGCACCTAACCGAAGGTGGCAAAATGATGGTTACCCTTGCCGGCGCCATGAGCACCGCCGAACTGGGTATTTCGCTGGCCGAAATGATCCGCCAGGATAAAATTGATATTATATCGTGCACTGGAGCAAACCTCGAAGAGGATATTATGAACCTGGTAGCACATTCACATTATAAACGCGTACCTAACTACCGCGATTTAAGTCCGCAGGACGAGTGGGATCTGTTAGAAAACCATTATAACAGGGTAACCGATACCTGCATCCCCGAAGAGGAAGCTTTTCGCCGCCTGCAAAAACATATTTATAAAATTTGGAAAGATGCCGAAACCAATGGCGAGCGTTTTTTTCCGCATGAGTTTATGTACAAAATACTGCTGGGCGGCGACCTGGAGCAGTATTATGAAATAGACCCAAAAAACTCGTGGATGCTGGCGGCTGCCGAAAAAAACCTGCCGATAGTGGTACCGGGCTGGGAAGACAGCACCATGGGCAACATATTTGCATCGTACGTAATAAAAGGCGAATTAAAAGCCAGCACCATGAAAAGCGGTATTGAATACATGGCCTGGCTGGCCGACTGGTATGTAAAAAACTCGTCGGGTAAAGGAATTGGTTTCTTCCAGATTGGCGGCGGCATAGCCGGCGATTTCCCGATATGCGTGGTGCCAATGCTGTACCAGGATATGGAAATGCCCGAAATTCCTTTCTGGAGCTATTTTTGCCAGATCTCCGACTCAACAACCTCTTACGGTTCGTACTCGGGCGCGGTACCTAACGAAAAAATAACCTGGGGCAAACTGGATATCCATACCCCGAAATTTATTGTAGAAAGCGATGCGACGATTGTGGCACCCTTGATTTTTGCCTGGATATTGGGGCAGTAGGGGGTAGTCTTAAGTTCTGAGTCTTGAGTGGAAAGTCTTTAGTAAGATAAGAGCGACCGCCTTAGTCAGCAATTTACATTGCGTGTTAAGTCGGTTGCTTTTTTATATTAAAGTTCTATTGCTTTTTTACATTAAATTCAATCTTCTGATAAATTAAATCATCGGATGATACGCCTTGTACAATTACATCAAACTGCCCGGTAATGTCGCTCGTATAAAAAGAAAGTTCCGTTTCTTTTTGCGAATTTAGGTAACAGGTGTGTTTAAAATAAATGGTGGTTTCGTTTTCGGGTTCGGACGGGTTAAATTTTGTATAATCAGGTCCATAAAACTCCGCAGGGTAATTTATCCCGGTAAATGATAAAGTTTCAAGATGATTTTGATTTGGAGTTACTTTGCATCCTTTGTATACTGCGCCAGCCCAGGAATCATTTATGAAGTAATATTTGCCAATGACAGGCAATGTATTATAAGGGTTCCCGACATGATTGGAACAGTTGAGAATGTTATACGGGCAAACATAATCCCCACAATCATTTACCCTTCTGTATATCCCCACTATAGGTGGTGATAACTTACCAAATGCGTCATCTTTCATTCCTAATATTTTCACCTCTTTTAGCTTAATAACCCGCCTTAAACCTGGTGTTAATTCATTATCGGTGTTAATTATATAACCTTGCAGTAAATTATAATTAACCGGTCTAAAATTATTAATTAAGCTATCATTAACGCTACGGAAGATATTTATCATTTTTATCTTATAGCCACCATTTGCCTCATAATTCAGTAACAGGTTAACCTTTTTCCGTTCGTTGGTAAAAACGCTGTTCTCATCTATGCGAAAATTGCCGTATGCATCGGTCTTCAAAATATTTGTGGCCGAATCAGTCTTTATCATTATATTTATTTCTTTTTTTAATGGCTTATCTTTGTAGCTTATCTTGCCGCCTATCATTATTTTAATCTGCCGATCCGAATCAGTGGCTCCGCTTTCCACCATTATTTCCTGCCATTTATACCTACGCCAGCCTTTTATCAATAGCACCTTTTCCAAATAATCTTTGTCGGCCCGGCTTTGCCCCATGTAGTTTTCTTTTATGGGCAATGTCTCCAATTCGTTTTTTAAATAAATGTAACTGGCTATGTCGTTGGCTTTTTTTAGCTGGATTCGGCTGCTTTGTACGCAGGCTACAGTTACTATCGCTTTAGCCGAATCGATATTGGCTGAATTCAGCCTGAGTTTAACTTTTACCTTTTTCCGTGTAGAATATTCTTCATAATCGGCTACTACCTTCACCGTGTTACGTTGATTATAATGCGTAAAAAATATCCTTTCGGCACAAGGGCGCTGCAAGCTATCCAATACCGTTACAGCACTCAGACCTTTGGGTAAATCCTGTAAATTCACATTTATCAATTTTCCAGTTGCATCGCCTTCAATGGGAAACGAATAAAAAACCTGCTTATAGTTATGAACCACTACCAAGTACTTTTGCGGGCAATTGCTAATTAACGTCATTTGCAGCGAATCGTTTAAGACCGCCTTTTTTAGGCTTAGTACTGCACCTGTCGGTAAAATGCGTGGTAAAACGTAGTTGCTGTCATCGTTAATTATTTTCACGGTGTATGCACTTCGGACTGCTGGCGTAAATTTAAATTTACCCATTCCGTACTGGTCTGTTAAGATTGTATCAACTGCTTGTTCGTCTTTGTATAAAACACCTTTTATTTTTAACGGTGCTCCGTTGGCTGTTTTCGTTTCCCAACCCACAAAACTTTGTATGCCGTTTACCAATTCGCCACCTTCCGGGTAAAATTTTACATTTAATTGCCTCGCAACAATCGGTAACACAATTTTAATGTTTCGGACGTCGCTAAGAAAGATGGCCGAAACATTCAAAACGTTTTTACCCTTGATAATCTGATTTCTCGGAATGGAAAAAACATATTTTCCATCCTTATCCGTTTTTACAGTTCCCCAAAACTTCCTGTCCTCCATGTCGCCAATTATCCAGCTAACAGTTGCGCCCGCAATTGGCTGATGCGCCAGGTTTTCCATTTTCAATACTACTTTTTGACCATCACTATCCGGTGTTTTTGTAGTATCCAACAATTTTAACGAAGCAAAAAAAGTTCGGCTGGGCTGCTCCTTAATGGTAATTGGCTGTATAAATATATCCTGCGGCATACCGTTGGTTAGGATATTGGTATACGTAATTAAGCTATAATCGCCCGTGGGGATAGAATCGGGGATCATGACGTGCCCAAAAGCTAATCCATCAGTTATGCCATATTTTTCTTCGAGCACTATGGTCCTGCAGCTATCATCTACCAATATTACGGATAGTATAGTTGGTTTATTAGTTTTAACCGCATAGTTTAACACATAAGCCGTAAACCAAACGCTTTCGTTGTTTACATATACGTTTTTATCGAAAACGGTAAATAAGGTTGATGGGGTGTTTTTTAAGCCATAGTGGATTATTTTTGCAGTTAATGAATCGGGTAGGGTTTTGGTATTTTGGGCATACAGAGACGGGAAACTTATAATACACCAAAAAGATAAAAGACAAAATATATTCTGTGTTCTCATCGGGGCAATTATTATTGGTTTATTAGCAGCATTGGGACTACGTTAAATGATTAACCGCAATTTGCATTGAAAGTTAAATCACTTATTATTAATTTGCATATAAATTTTACTTAACTCTTATTAAATTACCGAGTCAACAGCGCTTAACGGAAGTCATTAGTGCTTTTTCCTTTTTCTTATTTTTAAGACCCAAGATTAAATACTAAGCGTCAATCATAAATGATAAGACAATGCAATTAGGCTGTATCGCCATGTGATGATACAACCTAATTGATTGTTATTAATTCCCGCAATAAAAATTGCCGGCGATTTCCCGATATGCGTGGTGCCAATGCTGTACCAGGATATAGAAATGCCCGAAATTCCTTTCTGGAGTTATTTTTGCCAGATCTCCGACTCAACCACCTCCTACGGCTCTTACTCAGGTGCGGTACCTAACGAGAAAATAACCTGGGGCAAACTGGATTTCCATACCCCGAAATTTATTGTAGAAAGCGATGCGGCCATTGTGGCTCCTTTGATTTTCGCCTGGATATTGGGGCAGTAGAGTTGTAGAGACGCGATACTTCGCGTCTCCCTGCATCCATTTTTTCCGGACAAATTTTACAGAGAGCAACCGGCTTAATCGCGCAATTTAATTGCAGACTAAGCCGGTTGCTTTTTTTATTCCACTTTATACCTGTATACCTGCCTGCCTAAATGCCCGTCTATATCAATACCTTCAACCAATACGCGGTAGGTACCCTTACTGGCCGCATTAAAATAGCTAAAGCTTGCATTGCCGTCCTTATCGGTAACCAGGTTGTTTTCCCAATCAATAGTGCTGCGGTTATCTGTTTGCCCGGCAATAAACGGCGCTTTATATACCGGCTTATAAAACTCGCGGGCCACGTACAACCCTTTTGGCGAATAGGTGATTACACCAGGCGCCTTAATATGCCGGGTGAATTGTCCATCGTCGTTGCCGTGTTTTAAATCGACCAAAATTATTCCGTTGCCGCCATCTCCACCATATATCGCGGTGTATGCCTGCGAGTTTAAAATTTCGATGCTTTGTACGTCATTGGGGTTAACGTCGTTAATATCACCAGGTACACCGTCAATAATCGCCTGCATCTCTTTTCCACGGCGCATAGAAATTGCTATAAACTTACCGCCAAAAAGCCCTGGAACAAATACTATATCCACCCCATGCAATTTTCCTTCCAGGCATTCCAAAACGTTCAAGCATCCTTTGTTTTTAAAAACATCATCACCCATAAAAACCTGGTTTGCAACTCCAGGCCCGTTAAGGTTAGACGAGTGCTGGAGTACCGGTCGTTCCGCTTTAATAGTAACAGTTTTTAAATTAGTAGTTCGGCCGTTAAGCCCGTACTTCATATCGTGCTGGTATTGCTGCTGCTTGCTTTTAAGGTAATTGGCATAGGCGGGTGCTGTAATTGGGGTCGTTAGCATAACATTGCTAACTTTGGGGCCGGAAGGATTTACCGTTGCAGGCCTGTCAAGCACTACTTCCACATCTTTTGCCCCTTTGGCCGTACGGGCCTGGATGGTAAATTCAAGGCTGTCGGCAAACTGCAGGTTATTGAAGCTAAATTTCCCATCTTTGTCGCTAACGGTATCCAGCACCATAGTGCCGCCCTGGGTGGTAAACATTGTTATTTTGCCGCCAGGTACCGGCTTACCGTAAGCAGTTACCCGGCCGCTGACGCTGATCCCTGTTTGAGCATGATACATTATTGCCGGCAAACTGCCGCCGAGCAATTGTTTCCACTCAATGCGACGATAGCCTTGCGTAAGCATCAGCGCATCTAAATCTGCTGGCGCTTTTTCATCATCCGGTTTAAAATAATAAGCGGGTTGCTCAATGTAGCCCTGTAAATCGGATGTAAGGAGGATGTTTGACAGGATGGTGTTTTCGTTAAACCCATTTGTTGGCATTTTATCCTCGTTAATTACGGATGCCGAAAAAGAACCTAACACTGGCTTCCCTTCGTTGTTTTGTATATGCAGGTTGATTTTTGTGTTTTCGTGCGGGGTATAAGTATTTTTAGCCGATGCGATATTTACGTTAAGCAGTGCGGCATCATTGTTTATAAAAACCAGCCGCTCGGCAATAGGTTGCCCCTTGCCGGAAAATAGTTTAAATTGTACTATACCCGCCGGAAAGCGGCTATCAGGCAAACTGGCCGAAAAACCGTCTACGTTTAATAGGGCTGTGGCGGCGTAGTATATTTTGCCCCCTTGCTGGGCTATTAGGTTAATAGTTGCGTTTCCGGTTGTCGCCAAATCAGTGCTGGCGGCAACGCGCACGCGGTGGTTCTTGCCTGCGGCTGTTATGGCCATAATATAGCCGGTATTTTGCGCCTGCGGCAGGTTCAATGTGCGTTTTGAACCATCTGGATAATTGATTACCGCATAATAAGTTTTGCCCTGTTCCGGGCTTAAGGTAAAACTGCCCATGCCTAAATGTTGCGTGGTAAAATCGGCAATTTTGGTGTTACTGCTGTCAAACACCTGGCCGTTTACTTCCAATCCCAGCCCATCGGCACCCACAGCCTTAAAAGCTACTACCGAGCTGATGCCGTTAACCAAATTACCACCTTCCGGGAAAAACTGTACATCTGCCTGTGCCGCTGCCGGATTAAATGTTACCTGCCGGGTTATCGTATCTTTATTACCGGTTACTATCCGTGATATGATTTGCCCCAGCCGGTAGGAAGTAACACCGGTTGTGGTCTGCGTAGCGAAGGTTAATGCCAGTTTACCTGTTACATCAGTTTTGCCCATACCCTCGGTTAGTTTACGGCCATCCAGCAAAACCCCATAGCTTACTGATTTGCCCGCCTGCGGCAGATTGTTGGCATCGGTAAAAGTTAAGCTGGCGTTAGTTTGCTGACCGCTGTAGCTGTAGGCGGCATTAGTTTGTATAACGGGACTGGCAGCATTGCCTATGGTTAAAGGTTCATCGTAAAAATAATCGTTGCCAAAATTCCGCATCCAGTTGGTGTAGGCGCGCAGGCGGTAGGTGCCGGCTGGCAGGTTGCCGGGCAAGGCAATGTCGCCCCAGGTAATGCCGTCGGCCACCGGCAAGTTTAGGGTGTGCTGCACCTCGTTTTGTTCGTTTATCAGTTCCACCTGTAATACCCCGCTAATGGCCGAAAGTTGGTGCAGCGGACCGGCGGTAAGGTATGCTTTAAACCAAATACTATCGCCGGCGGCGTAATAAGGTTTATCTAAATGGAGATATACTTTTTCTTGCGGATAATTGACCGTCCAGTTTTCGAGTAGTGATGCTACTGTTTTGATAACTTCATTATCACCTCGCGTGAAACCAAAGAAAAGAAAGCAAAGGAGCGTTCCAAAGATTTGCCGTTTGCTGAATGGTATTCTCATAATTAAAAGAAATTGTTCCTAAACTATCCTCATTCTACCTTATACCTATAAACCACCCTGCCCAAATTACCATCATCATCAATACCTTCAATCACTACTCTATACGTACCTTTGGTATCGGCATTAAAAAACTCAAATGAAGCTTTGCCGTCTTTATCGGTGATGATATTGGGGTCCCAGTAAATGGTGCTGCGCAAATCGGACGCTTGAGCATTAATCTTTGGCGCATCGTATTTGGGTGAGTAAAACTCATGTGCTTTGTAAAAGCCATGGAAAGTGAACTGCAACGTGCCGGGGATATGTTTGTATGCTTTGGCATAATTGCTGCCGCGTTTGGTTGTAATTACCAAAGCGCCAACTCTTGTAATGGGATCTCCATAAATAGCCGTGTACGCTTTGCTTTGCAACACTTCTATGCTTTGAATTAAATTTGCATCGAAATCGTTCAGATCGTCGCCGCTTCTTACAGCGCCGTCAACAATTAAAAGCATATAATCTAAATTTCGGTTGTTCACAGGCGCCCCGTGTTTAAACGAAATAGTTGTTGCAACCCTTGCTAAGCATGTCGACAAAACCGGGCAACCTTTTAAAGTATCCCCCATAATTACTTGGTTAGCGTGCCCCGGCCCGTTTAAATTATCCGAGTTTTCTAAATCCAGTTCAGGGCGTTTATAAGTTTTATGCGACTTAATTACAACCTCTTTTAGCTGATGCCTGTTTTTTAACTGTAATGCTTTTTGCTCCTGATAATTGTTTATAGCTGTTGATACAGGCGTTGCGTTTTTAACGGTATCGGCAATTGAAACCGGCCAGCCATTTTTAATAACAGGCGGGTAAGTTGTGGGCACAATTGCCGGTATTACATCGTTCCTGTTTTTGGCGTCTTTTGCATTGATCACTATTGTTACTGAGTCGGGCAAATCAATACCGGTAAATGTAAACTTGCCGTTTGCATCAGTAACGGTATCGGCTATCAGACTGTTTTTCGTGGCTATAAAAGTTACTTTTCCATTTGGCACAGCCTTTCCCGACAAGTTTTTTACAGTACCAGATAGGGTTAGCAAACTCTCGGGTTGGTATTGCGGCAAGGGGATACTGTCTTTTAAAATTTGCTTCCATTCAAACCGTTGATAGCCCTGGGTAAGCATTAATATATCTAAGTTCGCTTTGGTTTTTTCATCAGGATTTGTGAAATAGTAGTTGGGTTGCTCAACATATCCATTTAGATCAGCGGTAAGTAGCAGGTAATCTTCTATTGTGTTGTCAGCCGATTCATCCACCGGCGCTAAACTTTCATTGATTACCGAGACCAAAAAAGAGCCCACAACCGGCTTTTCGGCATCATTAACAGCATCGAAACTGATATTTACTTTTTGACGTGGCGTATAGTTGTTTAAGATGCTGCTTGTTCTTAATTTTAGCAGGCGGTTATTTTCTATAAAAACTGTGCGTTCATTCAATGGCTCGCCGCTATCCGAAAATAAGGTAAATTGTGTAATGCCCCCCGGAAAACGCCTTTTATCAACAACAGCACTAAAAGAATGCTCGTTTAACTTTCCTGTTGCACTGTAATATATTTTTCCGTTACACTGTCCGATGATGTAAAAGCCAGTAAGTTTTTTTGTGTTAAATGTAGTACTATCAGCCGCCATCCGTAAAAAAACGCTGTCGGGGTTACTATTGTTAACCGAAAGGGTAAAGCCCCGATCATTGGCCTTGGGTAAATTAACCATGAACTTGGCGTCGCCCGTTATAATTCTTGCGTTGTAGGTTTTCCCAATTTGTGGAGCAAAAGCAAAAACGCCCAGACCCAAATGTTGCGTAGCAAAATCAACCACCACGTTACCCTCATTATCCTCAATAGTCCCCTTTATGTCCTGACCAAGCCCGTTTACATTAACAGCTTTAACCGCTATTCTTGACCGTAGTCCGTTTACCAAGTACCCCCCCTCCGGAAAAAACTGAACATCAGGATTCAAATTCGCAGGTTGTTTGTTGACTAAAGCGGTTGCCTGATTGCCGATGTGTATTTTTTGACGGTAAAAATATTCAGGCCCGGCATTACGCATCCAATTGGTGTAGGCCCTGATGTAAAAATCGCCCGCTTTGATGTTTACAGGCAAGGGAATATCGCCCCAGCCAATACCGGCTGTTAAATACAATATTTGCCGGGTAATAACAGAATCTTTTGGGCTAATCAACTCTACATATAAAACACCACTGATGGCCGATAGTTGGTGATGTTCGCCTGCTACTGTGTAGGCTTTATACCATAGCGTGTCATATAAATCGTATTGCGTTTTATCCAAATGCAGATATACTTTTTCTTGTGGATTGGAGGTAGTCCACTTTTCGAGTGAACTGGCGGAATGGCGTAAAAATGAAGTGTCGGTTTGGGTATAAGCAAAAGTGGCTTGTAACAGCAGGATCGCGGTTGAAAGTATTTTAAGATAAAACTTGTATGCCATTTTTTGTGTTTTTACAGATGTTTAAAACAACTTTTGAGTTATTAAAATCGGCCATTAGCTATAAAATAAATACGCATTGTTATGTTAAAACCCGGCAAGCAATGCTTGCCGGGTTTTAACATAACAGCAACAAGAATAAATATATAACTAATGGTGTTAATACTTATTTATCCATCTATTAACTGCTAGTGCAACCGGGTGGAACGGAGTGAGGTAAATAACAAGCACACGTTTGCATTGGCGGGCAAAAATCGCATGGATAAGTAGTACAACAGCCAACAACATAACCAGGATCGCAACCCTGTAATACGCCGCCGGTAACATTTCTCATTTCATCCCTGCTGAGTTGTTTAAACTTTTTCATAATCATATAAATTAAAAAAACACAAAAAATACCGATACCAAGCCCCGGTATACTAAGCTACATGTATTGTCAAAGTGCATGCTCCTTTACTTGACCGAGTATTTTTAATGCTTTTATTAAAGCATATATTTTATATCCTGAACCTGGTAGCTTGCGGGCAGCAGTCTGCCATCAATCAACAAAAACGGCGTGGCTTTAATCTCGGTTACATCACACCATTCGCGTTGTTTTTCGAGTTTATAATATTGTGTGTCATCTAAGGCAACTGGATATGCTTTTGACCAGGCCTCATAATTTTTTTGCTTTTGGGTGTACCAGTCATGCAGGGCATTGTTCACAATGGTTTTGTTTGGCAGGGCATTTAATGCCATCAAATGCCTTACAACAACCGTGCGGCTATCTTCATCGGTATTGGTAGCGGTAAATATAATTTGTACCTTAATGTCATCACCATGACTTAGCCATTCGTCCAACTGCTGATGGGCCTTTGCACAGGGTTGGCAATAAGGGTTGCTTACCATGGTAATTACATGCCCGGCCTTTACATTACCCAGTGTAATACTCCATTCTTCGGCGGGCAGGGCGTATTTTGGCTCATCATTCAATAGTTTATGAAAAAAATCGCTGTTATATTTAAACTGCTGTAGCTGAGTTTGCAGCGGCCTTATTTTTTGCAATTGAAGTAGTACGGGTTTTAATAATAGCCATAAGCTTACCGGAAGCAACATACAGATAACTATAGTGATTATAGCGGTAATACCAGGCATTGCGAACGGCAATTTGAAATAAGTGATCAATGGGACAAATTCGAGCCACAATAATATCTGTATCGCGCTGCAAAGGATGCACCATTGTTTAGCAACCCTGGCCTGGTAATAAATGGAGTAGAAAGTGTATGGCAGACTGATGAAATTAAGCAGAGCCAGCATTTGCAATGCAGCCGACGATGCCGCAAACAGGAGAACTAACCATGTACCGGCAAAATAAAAGAAACCCACCTCGCTCCATATAAGTCCATCAAATACTTTAGCTGCTTTTGAATTGAGTATATTATTACAATCATTCTTTTTATCGCCGCATAACCGTTGTATTAATGGATTGCTGCTATCAATACTTTGTACTAATAACAATATTGTGGTAATAAGCCCGGCTGTTTTAAATAAAGTGAGCAATAACATTTGCCAGCTAAAACCGGAAAAGTAGTGGGTATTTAATCCAATGCCTGCGAAAATAATAAGGGTCATTAACGTTACGCCAATCTGAGTGCGTAATGAAGCAATTAAAGTGGTATAGCGCTTAGCCGCTGACACTGCTATTTTCACAGGTACATCTTCGTCCTGAACAAGTACAGCGCCGGTAAAAAACCTGTTAAATTCTGCCCGTTTCATTTTATGCGCGGGTCCGTGAACGTTTCCTAACGCTACGTGGTTTTTTGTTACCCCGGTAACCCATAGATAATCGCTGTCCTTTTTTCGTGTGTGAGCGATAAAAGGTGCGGGAACTTCATCAAGATCGTCTGCGGTTATTTGGTAAGCCTGGTTCCTGATGCCAAACCAGTCCAATACTTCACTTATGGCTAATAAACTATTAGGGTTGGGGTGCGAGTTTAGTTCGCTTGAAATATCATCAAACAAAACCGGTCTGCCGAAGTGTTTAGCCATTTTGTAAATTACAATTTCTGAAGCTGGCTTGTTTGTG
>Ga0206947_1148_pt1 | contig 17879 bp, 15 predicted proteins | sample Alteio_BWOrgHeat_3_FD_153239 | JGI IMG/M metagenome (GOLD analysis project Ga0206947, IMG submission 153239) | Enriched cells from forest soil in Barre Woods Harvard Forest LTER site, Petersham, Massachusetts, United States -... | ecosystem: Environmental > Terrestrial > Soil > Temperate forest > O...
ATTATCAATCAGCCTCAATAAATTTGTTACCACAGCGGGGCTGTCGGTTGCCGGGTTTATGCCTATTACAGCGTCGCCGCTGCCATACAGCAAGCCATCGATCATGCTGGCAGCAACTCCCTTTGGGTCGTCGGTAGGATGATTGGGTTGTAGGCGCGTAGAGAAATGGCCTTTTAGTCCGATGGTATTACGGAAGCGGCTAACCACCTCACACTTCTTTGCTACTGCGATCAGATCCTGGTTGCGCATCAGTTTTGATACGGCAGCGGCCATTTCTGGCGTTATCCCTCCGGCCATGCCTCGTAAAAAGGCAGTATCAGCTTCCTCGCTTAACAATAAGTCCCGGAGGGAGCCAACTGTTAAACTTCCAATTAAGTAAAAAGAATTAATATCCTGATTATCAATAATTAATCGCGTAACTTCATCTTGCTCATAGGGTATTAAAACCTCATCAAGAAATTTCTGTAGTGGCACATCTGCAAGCGCAATCTGCGCGGCAACCCGTTCTTCATACGTTTCGGCAGCAATACCAGCCAACACATCGCCGGTGCGATAAGGCGATGCTTTGGCCAGTAAGGTTTTGAGATCATCAAACCGGTAGGTTATGTTGCGGACGGTAAACTTATACACAGCTTTTAATTAAATTAGACACGAATATCCACGAACGAGTTCGAATGGACACAAATTAGGGCGTTGAATTGAATGGACACGAATTTCACGACTTAACCGAATTTTCACTAATTGTAACTGAATTCAATTTTCTTAGTTTTCTTACTGATTTGGCAACAACCTTTTTCAAAACATCATTTATGTAACATTCGTGTTCATTCGCTCCTATTCGTGTTTATTCAATTCGCAATCATATTTTCCTCTGTTAATTTTATCTTGTGTTTCCCTATGGCCACAAATATCATGACAACGCCAATTAGCCCCCCAAAAAAATAAAGGCTCAGCATGAAATTAAAGTAAATCATAGTGAACAATATGATTGCGGATATGATTAAAGCGACGGCCGGAAATACCGGGTAAAACGGCGAAACGAATGGGCGCTCAAGTTTTGGCTCTTTTTTGCGTAATATAAAAAGGCTAACCATACTCATCATATACATCAGCACCGCCCCCATTACTGATATCGTAACTATCTGACCAGTAGTACCAGTATAAAGCGCAATGAAACTAATTATACCGCCCGAGATGATTGCCCAATGCGGCGTTTTAAATTTTCTATTGACTGTAGAGAGTTGCCTTGGCAAATACCCGCTGCGGGCCATGGCAAACACCTGCCGCGAAGAAGCCAGGATAGTACCGTGAAAAGATGCTATTAAACCAAACAACCCTATCCCGGCAAATATCTTGGTAAACTTGTTGGCGCCACCCAACGAAATTTTGATCGCCTCCGGCAGCGGATAGTCCAGTTTGCTCAGGTTGCGCCAATCAGATACACCGCCTGTTAATATCATCACCCCAAGGGCTAAAAACACCAGGGTTGCCAATGCTGATATATAACCTTTGGGAATATTGCGCTTGGGCTCCTTTACTTCTTCGGCTACCATGGCCACCCCTTCAATGGCCAAATAAAACCAAACTGCAAAAGGTAGTGCCGCAAATACTCCCGACCAGCCGAATGGCATGGGGTGACTCAAAAAATTATTCATTTTAAAATGCGGGGTAACTATGCCCATAAACAGCAAAAGTTCGGCAACAGCCAGTATTGTGATAAATACCGAAAACACGGCCGATTCTTTTACCCCTAAAATATTGATGATGATAAATACCACATTAAAAAACATGGCTGAATACAGTACGGACAGCTCGGGGTTAAGGAAGTGAATATAGGCGCCCAACGCAAAGGCTATAGCAGGCGTGGCAAACAGGAAATCGATAAGGGTGGCATAACCGGCCATAAGCCCCCCAAAAGGCCCCATAGCGCGATAAGCATAAGCGAAGGCTCCGCCCGCATGGGGTATAGCGGCGGTTAATTCGGTATAGCTAAAAATAAAGGTAACATACATCAGTGTAACCACCAGGGTAGCAATCAGGAAGCCGACAGTGCCCGAAACATCCCAACCCAAATTCCAGCCAAAATACTCGCCGGATATCACCAGGCCCACGGCTATTGCCCAAAGGTGTATGGGTTTTAATACTCTTTTTAGTTGTTCTGTTTTGGCAGTCGTCATAGGCAATTTCGCATGCAATTTTTTCCGCCTTAAAATACCCAAAACAGATAAGATTTCAAAATGTTGTACGTTATGTAATTGTTAACCGATTGTTTAAAACTTATTGCGAATTTAACACGTAGAAAATATAAAATTATCAAAACAGGTTTAACTTTGAAATGTTCAATGTTTGCTGAACGATCAGCAATTAATGAGCAAAACTTATGTTAAAGATCACTATCCCTTCAAACACGGATTCAAATCTAAACTTCGCGATTTTTGAGCAATATGATCTACCGGCACCATTGGACGGTGTTGACGCTGAAATAAATGGCGATTTAATTTTGAAGTTTGAAAACGAAGAAGAGGCGGTCATCTATTCGGAACAGTTGAAAAATTTATCTGAAGGACTGGATGATAAATCGTCTGCTGCATATTTGGCTATCGGCGATCTTATTATGGCTATCTTTCGTGACGAATTTGTTCAGGCTTATATTGAAGAAAATTAAACATTTAAAAATAAAATTATGTTACGCATCAAAATTCCTGCAACCGGCGCCACTCCATTAACTTCTGCTGACTTTAAAAACTATCACTTGCCTATGCCATCAAAGGGCGTGCGCGCAAACAAAGACTCCAACACGGTATTGCAATTCGACAACGAATATGACGCCGTTGTTTATGCAGATCAATTAGAAGAAATTGTTACCACAGTAAGCAAAACATCGCCGTTAAAAAATATCCTGCGCGATTTGGCAACAACCATCCGCAATGACGACAGCATCCGCAATTACCTGGAAAATTCGTCTATTTATGTTTGGATAAAAAACCGGGTGAAAAACATAAAGTATGCTATAAAGCCAACTGCCTACTTCTCAAAAAACTAAACACGGCCCGGAAGCAAGATTGCAAGAGTCAAGAATTAAGACGGTTAGAAAAAATCTTCCGTCTTGATTTCTGACTCTAAATATCCTGACTCTTTCCCACCGGTATCGACTGGCTGCTGTTAAAATAATTATTCGGGTCCCACCTGCTCTTGGTGGATTTCAATCTCGGCAGGTTACCTGCAAAATACAATCTCAAGGCCCGCTCCCTGTCATTCTCCACGCCATTCAGATCAATATCAGGATAGTTGAAATAACAACCGTCTACATTGTTTGTAGGGTCCTGTTCCGGATCGGGTACGCCACCAGTCAACTGATACACTTCTGTATAGAAATCATTAATCCATTGCAAATGCTGTTTGTCATTATCCACGCTTGCCCAATAGGTTTGGTACTGCAGCTTCATGATGGACGAGCGTTGGGGAATAGCCGTGGCATCCCAGGCCACCTGGTTAACCTGCCCGCCATAGCTATCCACCTGTAGCAGGCTTTGGGTCATGTCTGCAGCGGTAAGCCCGGCGGGGATGGTAGTTAACCATTTATAAATAGAGGCCACCTGGTCATACGGAAAGGCTTTGCGCATATAAGCCGATTTATACTTGCCCCGCTGGTTGGAGCCCGATCCATTAAGCGTTTGCACAGCCTCGTAAAAGGTATACGAAAGCGTTTCAGCCAGGTTTTGAAATAAGCTTGCCTGGTGTGCCAGTCCTGGGCGTTCCATTAACCTGTAGGGCGTTATGGCCTTAAACCGGGCCAATGCAGGCGTTATGTATTGTTGCTTGATCTCTTCCGCGTCCTCCCCTGCCAGTACAGCGGTTTGAATAGTTAAGTGAATTTCCTGGTTAGCCTGGTGATTTAGGGCAAACAAGCCGAACTGCCGCCAGTTGTGATTATCGGCGGCAAACAGTGCATATTCTGCTAATAGGTTGTATAAAATTTGTTCGGTCAGATCTGTCCATGGAAATGCTACCGACGTAATAAATGCAGATTGAGGTGCATTGGGTAACTCTTTAAAATAATACTTGCATATCACGCCAAAATTACCGCCTCCGCCGCCGCAATGCGACCAGTACAGATTACGCCTGTCAGGATCGGTATCAGTTACCGATACATAAACGGGATAAGCGCTGCCATCAATTTTGTCTTTTACTACTACCTCTACCCCTGTCAGCCAGTCGACAGTCAGGCCGTTTAAACGGGATAGCAAACCATAGCCACCACCGCAAATATGGCCGCCCAGTCCTACGGAATAGCAGGAACCCGCCGGAAGCACTTTTCCATAATCGCGAAACAGCGCCTGGAACGCCGTCCAATTGGTTCCGCCCGATTCTAAATAATAGCCGCGCTGGTCATCATAGCCGTAACCATCCATTGGGGTAACGTCTATAATAGCCAATGTATCAGCATTATAAACAAAATCCTCATAGCAATGGCCTCCACTTTTTATTTTAACCTGTTTGCCATACAAACTAATGGCATCGTCAAGGGCCAGTGCAGCGCCAACCGTTGAAAAACATAAGTAAACCGCCTGGCAACCTCCCGAAAACCAGCGCCGGTTAAAGCCCTGGAAAAAGCTGGGGAAACGGGTGTCATCAGTGGATGGCGTGATTTTAACGTAATTGTTTGGGTTGGTGTTTTGATTTTTCATAGCACATTGATTTTGGTTTGGTTAGGGATAAGGTTGAGTAAAATAAGGAATTAATTATGGAAGAATCAACCCGTAAAAACACCCGAAATTGATTTCTAATGTAGAGACGCGATACTTCACGTCTCCCACCATGCACTCAAACCATACATGCGCTATCATCTTAAGTATTTGCATTTGTCGGTTACCTGTATATCGGGAGACGCGAAGTATCGCGTCTCTACGAAAACGGAATTTTCCTAACGGGAAACCAACTCAATATGATAAGCCTGTATCAATGCAGGATTTTCGGGGGTTAAAGTAAAGCTCACTTTTATATTTGCTTGCTCGCCCATTATCAAAAAATAGCCTCTCAATTGATTTTCGGGTACCACATCGCCGGCGCCGGTAATCTTTCCCGCTTTGGCAAAAATGGCTGTTGCTTCTGCTTTTAGTTTATCAGGGAAATAGTCCATAAAGAAATTCATTGCAAATATTCCGGTTGCCTGTGGGTTGTTCCAATCGGGTAATAGTTTTAGCAGTTCATTCCTGCGTTGCGTAAGAATAGCTGAGGACGGCAGCAGCCGGGGCTGAATACCTGATAAGGCAAATAGTGTATCAGCTGCCTGCCCATCGGCGGCGCCTGCATTGGCATAGGTTAAGTTGGCGAAGGACATAACGCCGATGCCATACTCAGGGAATATTTGCCAGTCGCTGCCAAAACCGGGCAGGCCGCCGGTATGCCTGATTACCGTTTTTCCATCGCTGTACTTTCTATAGCCCAATCCATAGCAGTAGGCGGCAATCATGGGTGTTAATTTTCCGTTTGAGTTTTTAGCATTTGGATAAAAACCGGAAACATCCCATGGATATTGCATCTCGCGGATGGAGCTTCTTTTAACCGGACCGGATTCTTCATCATCACGGGCGGGCCAGGCTGATAAATGCAGCGCCATATATTTACTGAAATCTTCTATTGTGGTGATCAGGCCGCCCATGGCACCATAAGCGCCATCGTGTAATAAGGGTTGTTCTACCCATTGGTTGTCTATCCACCGGTAGCCATGCGCCAGGTCTTCTTTGGGGACTTTCGTATACTCCCAGTAGGTGTGTGTCATGCCTAAGGGCTTCAATATGTATTCGCTGATGTAATCCTCATAAGTTTTGCCGGATACTTTTTTGATGATATAACCTAAAGTAGCGAAGCCGAGGTTACTGTATTCGTAACCGGCACCCGGATTGTTGGAGAAGGAAACGCCTTTGCGGTAAATATCAATTAGTTGTTCATCTGTAACGGCTAACTGCCTGTCGCCCCATGGGTTATCCTCCGGATAGCCGGCCGAATGGGTAAGCAGGTTGCGGATAGTAACCGGCGCGGCATCCTTGGTTAAATATTTCGTTCCCTTCATTTCGGGGATATACAAATATGCCGGATCATCCAGGTTCAGCTTGCCTTCATCGCGTAGTTTTAGTATGGCCATGGCAGTGAAGCTTTTGGTCATGGATGCGATGCGGAATGCGGATTGCGGATTTACTCCGGTTTTATTAGCGAGATCTGTATAGCCGGTGCTGCCGGTATGTACCAGCTTGCCATCAACAACAATCCCGTAAGTAATTGCCGGAAAATGGTTTTGGGCCGCATAGTCTTTGTATACCTTATCAATCACCGGAAAGGTGGCTTCTATTTTTTTTAACCGGTCGGGATCGGTAAAAACAGGTGGATTGTAGGTTTGGGCGAGGCTGGCAAAGGTAAAGGCTGAAAGCAAAAGGCACATTACGGTACTTTTGCAACAATTAATTGAATACATAGAGAAATCAGTTTTGTTTTTATACATATTTACGAAATAAACCGGAATATTTTTCCGTTAACGTAATGTTAATATATTTCGCCCCGTCTATATAAACATCATACAAACACAACCTAATTATATTACAACATGTTTAAACCTATTCCAATCTTAGCCGCGTTGCTGTTCGCGCTGCTATTTACCGCTAACGCTCAAACCGACAGCACGCATTTTGATCTTGGCCGCATCCTGGTAAAAAAAGATTTTACCCAAAGCATCACTATTAAAGGAAGTGATTTAGAGCGCTATCAATCTTCAGATCTTTCTGATGCGATAAACGTTTGGCTATATGGTACTTACACCAATTCATCTTCAGTAATTTACGTAGTTGATGGGAATATTATTAACGATGTAAACTCGTACAGCGTTTATGATATTGACGAAATTACCCTGGTTCAAAATGCGTTGCCCCAGGTAAGCGGCGCCGGTCCCGGCCAGCAAATGGTGCTGATTAAACTGCGTAATGGAGGCCCCGGCAAACAAGGCGTGCAGGTAGCCGGGCAAACCAGTATTGCAACACAGCGAAACCAAAACGGCACTCCCGGTGAGAAAAGCACGACAAACCTATATAACCAATACTATTTATCCGGATACCGTAATTTTCAGAACGCTCATTTCTCGGCGTCTGCAGATTATCAACATGATGTTTTTCCTGCTCTGATAGACAACAATTCTACATCCTATACCCCATTTAACTTCGACCGGTTTAAACTGAATGCGCTGGGAGATGTTAGAGTGTGGAAAGGAAGTACGCTGACTTTCGGCATTACCTATGCACCGCAGGTTAGCCATTATGCAAATGTTTATAATTCTCCTGTGCTTTTTGGCAGTGAGAACAGTGTAAATACGAGCACCAATAACAGTCATGTGTCGCAACACCTTTTTAATTCTACGATGGCGCTTAACAGTCAGCTGGTAAAAGGATTGAACAATAGTATATCCGTAGCGTACAATCACTATAATTACTTTGAGCGTGATTCTGCCTTTTTCAATTCCGGGCCTGCTAATGGTGGCAACTATTCGGAATACGGGCTTTCGCATCTTTTTGATAAAACAAGCAAATTACTTATCAGGGATAACCTGGTTTACCACGCTAAGTTGGGCGCGCTGAATATTGAACCCTCCCTTAATTTTTCGTACCGCAATGTACACGATACCTTAAGCAATACTACACTTATTATACAAGCCACTCCCGGCAATGGCAGCAATGTTAACAGTCTACAGCAGTTTACCACTTCTGGAAAGTATAGATTATACCTCATAACTCCCTCACTTAATGTTTATTACAAAGATATATTAAACATACAAAGCGGTTTTGTGGATATGGCAAACGCGCGTAAGGATTTTCTGTCGATCTATCCATTGCACAGGGTATTTCCATTTTTGACAGCTTCGGTCGACATTGGCAAACTTGCAAAGTTTGGCAACTTCAGTCTACAGATTTTCGGGTCTTTTGCCAAACAAAATGCCCTGTTAAACGACGAATATCCGAGCTTAGCCGGCTTTGGTTTGGGTGGGATCAGCAGCATAACTAACCCTTCTCTTTTCTTCAATAATGGAACGGTACCCAATTTAAGCAATTATTACAACTACGCCAGGGAATTTAATAATTATAGTTTTGGTGCATTATTGGGCTTATCTCCAAACTTCACCATCAATTACGTTTTTACGCTGAGCTATAATGTGGGGTTATACGGCGTGGTTATCCCTTTCAGTGAAAATTCACAAAATTTTGAGGAGTTCCCCTACAACAATAAAACCACCACTAACCGTATTGGCTTTAATTACAATTACAGTTCGGGCAAATTTAACTGGCGTACCGGTTTAAATTTCACCGAAGCAAAACTGCAGGTAATTGATAATACACAATTGGCATCACAATATAATTCGGGTTATTTATCCGATGGGTACCGCTGGAGCGGCGGGTTCACTAATCGTTTTAGTTATAATCGCTTTTTTGCGGGAATTGATTTTCTATACCGGTTTGGCGAACGGCCACTTGATTTGATGTTTGAAATACCGGTACTACCTGGTTATGTGGCGCCTGCTCATGTAAACTCCATATCGCTGCAAAACTTGTATGCAGGTACTCAATTAAAAATTACAAAAGTAAAATATGCAGAAGCTTTTATTAATTGCCGTAATATTTTGCAAAATAACAGTTCGGACATTACCGATAACCGCAAATTTGTAGGTTTGGGTTTTAAAGTGGGATTGTAAAACATACCACTGATCAACAAAACCTTCAAATTTAAATAAGTTATATTTCTATATGATTATCAGGCAGATAAAAAAAGTATCGTTACTAATAATATGCTGGTTGTGTACGCTAACAGCAATGGCGCAGCAAAATCCAACAGCGGTTTACCATTCCAAAAAAGTTTACTTTGCCAAACCGCACCCTAAAAATGGAAGCTCGGAACCTTACAAAGAATTGGAGAACGGTTACGGAATGTACCTGTTTGCCATTTATACTAACCATATTATTGTGCATGGTACGGAAACTATCGACATGAAAATTGTAAGCCAGAAAGAACATAAAGGCGAAACAAAATATAACCTGACAGACGACAAAGGCCGGCATTTTGAACTGTACGTCAACGCCGAGGATAAGATAAAAAGCAGCACTACCATAAACTATATTGCATTCGATAACAATTATGTGCCGGTGGCTACCTATATGATGGTTTGCGAAAAGCATTAGGGAATATTAATCTGATTTTTGATTAAACCTTTTCTTCGGTTATTCATCTGAATGAATAACACCACCAACCGGCTTTTGATCATGAAGAAAAATGTACTCCTCTCCTATTGTGCTATTACTATTATTATGAGCACGGTGGGCTTTGCTCAACCAAAACAAATTGCACGTCCCGATGGTAAAACTATTTCGTCAAATGACATTGAGACCATCGTAAATAAGCTTTTGGATACAGCGGACATTACTGGCTTAAACATTAGCATCATAAACTCTAATAAATTTTATTATGTTAAGTCGTTTGGTTTTAAAAATGGCGCCACCAGACAATCGAATGATACGTCCAGCTGTTTTTATGCCGCTTCGTTAGCCAAGCCCTTGTTTGCTTATATAGTAATGCAATTGGTTGATGAAGGGAAAATTGATCTGGATAAACCGCTGTACACTTATCTACCCAAACCTATACCCGAATACGATAATTATAAAGACCTTACCGGTGACGACCGCTGGAAACTGATTACCGCCCGAAATTGCCTCACGCACTCAACAGGCTTTCCTAACTGGCGCGATTTTAACCCGCGCGACAATAAGAAGCTGGAAATATTTTTCACGCCCGGCTCCCGCTATGCCTATTCGGGTGAGGGAATTTATCTATTACAAATGGTAATTGAAGCCATTACCGGCAAACACCTGGAAGAGTTGGCGCAGGAGAAAATATTTAAACCTTTCGGGATGACCCGCACCAGTTTTTTATGGCAACCTGCTTTTGAAAACGACTATGCGCTGGGCCACGATATGAATGGCGACACCATTGCGAAATATAGGAGCCATAAAGAAAATGCAGCCGGTTCCATGGAAACCACCATTGCCGATTATACCCGGTTTATGGCAGCCGTGATGCAAGGCAAAGGTCTGTCAGCAAAATCAAAGGCCGAAATGTTTTCGCCGCAAATAGCAATCAATTCAAAGCGCCAGTTTCCATCGCTTGACACGGCTACAACTACCGAAAATAAAGACATCAAGCTATCTTACGGATTAGGCTGGGGATTGTTTACCTCTCCGTATGGAAAGGCATTTTTTAAAGAGGGCCATGGCGATGGCTGGGTGCACTATGTAATAGGTTTCCCCGATAAAAAAATTGCGCTGTTAATTATGTGTAACGATGCAAACGGCGAAAGTATTTTTAAAGAACTGGTAGAAAAAACAACCGGTGTTGCCCTCCCCTGGTACTGGGAAGGCTATACCCCCTACCGCGAAAATGTAAAACTATCTGCAACGGAACTACAACAATTTACCGGCGAATATGATGGTAAGTTAAAAGCAATTATTACGATAGTAAACGGAAAGCTAAAAGTAGAATCGCCAACTGTAAATTTGCCTAAGACAAATTTGTATGCGTCCAATAATCATCATTTTTTCCTGAAAGTGATGGATACAGATATTGATTTTATTAAAGGCCCTGATGGTAATATTGTAAAGGCAGTGTTAAACGATGAGGGCGAGCATTATGAGCTTGCCAAGGTGAAGTGATGTTGACCATCACTTCATCAACCGCTTTGAAATAACATCTTCCAGTTCGGAAAGCTTGTCCTGACTAATGTTATCGTTTACGATAATAATAATGCCAGCTTTATGTCCGGGGTAAAAAGTGCAGAGGGTATTAAAGCCAATGCCGGTATGGCCGGCGTGGAAATAATACCGGTCGCCATTATCGTCCTTGTCAAACATCCAGTTAAGACCCAGGCCGAAACCTTTCGAATCGCCCCAGGTTTGCTGATGCGATAACCGTATAGCCGGATCTTGCTCGTCGAGGTTGGCTTTTATATATTTCAGCATATCGGCCATAGTCGAATTCATGCTGGGTCCACCGTAAAACAGCATCGTATTAATATAGGGTTTTTGCGCATCAGCTTGATCATACCATACACGGGGCTGGCCATCGGCCCCATATCCCTGGGCAAAACGCGGTAACTGTTCTACTGTTATTTGCGTGCTTGTATCAAACATACCCAGTTTTGTTTTTAAGTAACCCGTCACCAATTGTTCATAGGGCTGGTGGTAAATATGTTCCAAAACTAAAATCAACACCATCATTGCGTTACCATTATACCGGTATTTAGTGCCAGGAATGGTGTCAACTTTAAAATGGTGCATATCTTTTAATAGACTGTCCTGGTTATATTTCGTCAGCAAATGCAGTTGAGCGGTTAAAGATAATTTCTTCAGACTGTCCATTACACCGTTTCCCGCCGAGCCGGGCAAACCCGATGTATGGTTAGCCAAATCGACCAGCGTTACCGGATGCCCGTCAAACTGGAGATTTTGATAGCTGCCGGGCAAAAATTTGCGGATATCATCAGTTAAGTTGGCTTTTCCTTCTATTACCGCTTCGGCCAACATAATACCAACGAATGTTTTAGCAACCGAACCGAGATTATAAATGTTACCGGCTTTCGGCAATTGGCCGGTACCTTTTTTTATCTCACCGTAATTATAAGTATAACTGCGGCCATTGTCATAAACGCCAATAGACAACCCTATTGTACCTGCATTACCCATATAAGCAGCCGCACCGTTTTGCACTGCTGAATCAATCGAACTTTTTAAAGGATTATCCGTTAAGAGCACAGCTTTATCCTGTGCGAACGAGCTTAAAGTGAGTAGAAGAAAGCATGGTATCAGGTAATTTTTATTAGTTAAAGACGTAGCCATATCTGTTTTACCAATATGACAGTTGCAGTAATGATAAGTTACAGGCAAACGGATAGGTTTTTATACTTCTGGTGTTTATTGCGTGACGCTCAAATTTGCAAAATCCCCGCTTACTCCCGGCGAATAGTCCCACAAAGCTATCCTGCCCTCCTCCAGGCTGTTTAGTTTTTTTACCTGCATCGATGCGGTTGCCGAATGGTTGATATAAACAGTGATCCAGCTGTCTTTTACTACAATAGTGGCATGGAACCACTCGTTGGCTACGGGCGCTGGGGTTGCCTTATGTTCGTACACACCGGGATGCGCTTTACGCAGTACATCATAATCATATCCCGGGCTGCTCACATATTGCACCGACCAATTCCTGGTAGCAGTATCCGCACTGTGAAACCTGAATGGCCGGAAAAACACCAATTCGTAGTTTGCCGTGTCCTTGGCATGAAATGCGATACCGAGGAAACTCTTAAGGAATACGTCTTTTCCGCGCAAATCAACATCAATCGTACCTTCTTTAAAATTAACGCCGGTTAGCCAAACAAACCCGTTTGTAGTAATTGCGCCTTTTTTAGCGGTGTCTGAAACTACAGTTTGATGTGCATTGCTGGTATCCAGTTTGTTTGCTTTTAATAACTTAGCCAGGTTATAATTGGTAGTATGCTGGCCATAAGCAGAAGAAGAGGCGAATATTACAAACAGGCTCAGTAATGCAATAATACTTTTATTAAACATAATGCTTTTGTTTTAATTAGACCAAAGATGCTGATTGATTTGGATAAGTAATGTTTCAAAACTGTTTCAATTGTGTTCAATCCACATCAAAAAAACGGTGATAGCATTGATTATTCCATCGGCTTTAGCCAAATTTACCCTTTAATCAATTGTTTCCTGGTAAAATGACTGAACCTATTAAACTACAAGATATCAGCATCCGCACTGAACTCCAATCCGGCGACATAGGGTATGTAATTCACCTCCACGGCCGCCTCTATAAAAAGGAGTATGATTATGGTTTGATATTTGAAGATTATGTGGCTATTGCCGTCAGCGAGTTTTATAAAAATTATGACTCGGCAAAAGACTGTGTTTGGATAGCGGAATACAACGGAACGATGGTCGGGTTTTTAGCACTGATGCATCGCGGAGCAGACAGCGCCCAGTTACGCTTTTTTATTTTAGAACCCTTTTGCCGCGGTATGGGCCTGGCTAAAAAAATGACAGGGCTGCTTATGGAATTTCTTAAAGCGACGAAATATAAACATTGCTATCTATGGACAAGCAATGAACAATTGGAGGCAGCCGCACTATACAGCAAACTCGGCTTCAGGCTAACAGAAGAAAAAGACTCATTTGCTTTTGGGAAATTGCTGAGGGAACAACGGTATGACCTCGATGTGGAGGGCGCTGATTTGCCTTAAATAATCAATGGTATGATGATCACACCTCTTGAAATTTACATCAAATTTATCTCTTAGTTGCTCCCCTTTTCTAATATCGATTTTATCTTTCTCAAATCGCGCTGATTTGTGTACCGGATCATAGCCGATACGATACGGGTCACTATTGCCGGCAAACTACCGGCTTCTCTGCTACTGCAAAGGGCTAATCTCGTGGCCACAGCCCCAATTGCAGCCCAGGTATAAGTGTCCTTTACCAGAGAGCTCCCCTCGCCTCTTTGCATAACCAGTCTTTCTGTCGGCAGGTACGATAGTACCTTATAATTATAGGCAATTTTCTGTCGCCTGAAACTTGAAAAAAAAGTAAATTCGGAACCAGCCTTTAACGGTTTTTCTGTTTGCCATTTCACGGATAGAATTTTGTACGACCACTCGGGTACATTATCCGGGTTGGCAACATACCCGGCTACCAGTTTAAGGGGCTTGTTAATTTCTATTTCAGTTAAAACCTCTGTCATTTGTACAATATCAGTAAAAACTATTAATTTTAAAAATAACGGCAGGCCCGGACAGAAAGATCCTGAAGTAAATTGACACGACATGTACCCTCAGCTATTAAAACATATTAAAAGATACGTACAACTAACCCCTGATGAAGAAACACTGCTTTGCGAAAAACTGGAATTTAAAAAATTTAAGCGCCGGGAGTTTCTGCTTGAGCCGGGTAAACTTTGCCAGGGAAATTATTTTATACTAAAAGGCTGCGTACGCCAATATTTCGTGAACAATAAACTCAACGAACAGATCATACAATTCGGACTGGAAAGTTGGTGGGTTGCCGACCAGGACAGTTTATTAAATAAACAACCATCTACCTGCTATATACAAGCAGTTGAAGCAACCGAGCTACTGGTATTAAATGAAAAAATAAGACAGTCATTATTTGAAGAAATCCCGACTCTCGAAAGTTATTTCCGGATAATGATGCAAAAAGCCTTCGTAGCATCGCAACGGCGGATAGGTTTTATTTTCAACCAGACGGAAGAAGAACGTTATCGCCATTTCGCATCACAATTCCCCGATTTTTTACAGCGGGTACCGCAATACATGCTGGCCTCTTATCTCGGCTTTACGCCGCAGTTCTTGAGCCGGTTGAGGGGGAAGAGGGAGTCCGGAAAGTCGGAAAAGTCCGGAAAGTAAAAAAGGTATCACTTTAGTTTCAGACTTAGAACCTTTAAACCAGCCGCAGCTTCTTTCCTGACTTTTCGGACTCTCCCATTTCTTAACTACAGTTCATTTTTTTACGGGTATCCAATGCGCAACTTTGCTTTATCAAAATTTAATAAAATGAGCAACAGAATTAAAATTAACCAGGCTGATCCGGCAGCATACAAGGCAATGCTTGCTATGGAACATTATGTTGAAAGCACAGGTTTAACCGTTCGTCATAAAGATTTAATCAGGGTAAGGGCATCACAAATTAATGGCTGTAGTTATTGTAACGACATGCATACCCGCGAAGCGCGTGAACATGGCGAAACTGAACAGCGGTTATACAGTCTTACTTCATGGCGCGAAACACCTTTTTTTGATGATCAGGAACGGGCCGTGCTGACCCTTACAGAAGAGGTAACATTGATTAGCGGCAAAGTATCCGACGAAACTTATAACAAGGCGGCCGCCTTGTTCAACGAAACCTACCTGGCCCAATTGATAATGGCCATCATCACCATTAACGCGTGGAATCGTATCGGCGTTGCCACCAAACTGGAGCCGACGGCTGAGTTGGTTTAAGTATTTTACCGTACAACTGGAAAGACTTACGAAGTTTTGAACACTTCGTAAGTCTGGTCTGGGTATATCAATCAGGATACGGCATCACAAATGTGCGCCTAACCCTTTCGGATGTATTTAAATAGTATGTCCATAATACAGCTAATACAATTCCCTGGATAACCCGTGTCATTTCTCCGTCAACTACCTTCCCATCAATAACTGCGTTGAAAATGCAATCAATTAGCAGGAAGCTTACCAGCACTAAGTAATAGCCCTTTACATAATGCGGGGCAATATCGCGTTTCATAACAACCAGCAGCAGGCAAAATACCGAAATGCACATCAGCGCAAAATAACCAGCAACATCAAATATTAATAATGCCCTGTGTATCACGCTAAGCGTACCTGTAGTGTATAAATCCCATTTACTGGTACTAAAAAGGCCCTGATCATGTAAATTGTACAACATCCTCAATGGGGATGCAACAAGTGTAATAACTAAAACGATAAGCCATCCGCCCAGTGCCATTGGGTAGCGGTTCGTTTTAAATTCATCCGGATCAATGGTCTCTGTTTTATAAATTTTTAACCCCAAATAAGCAGCTATGCAGCACACAATAAGGCTCACAATAACCATTATTGCATTTAATTTAAATGGCTCTTTCTTAATATCGGGGATATAAAAAAAACTGTATCCCAGCTGGTCATCCTTCAAATTCTTAATATCCTGCTTAAATTCGCTTAGCTTATCCAGCGGTATATAATCTTTTAAATAGGTAAACTGATAGTGTAACGAAAGCCAACCATTTTTAACGGTGCGGTTGTTGCTAAAATGGTACGCATCCCGGTTAAGGGTATAATGGGCACTGTCAATATCCCAGCCGCCCGGCATAAAAATATTAACTGTTAGGTCATAAGCGTATGGATAGTTTACCGAAACAGGGGTATTAATTTGTCCGTTTATTTGCGGCAGCTGATACGATATATCATCGGCATAAAAATCAGCATCATATTTTCCGCTTACACTGTCCTTTTTAAAAAAATTAGTGATCTTGTAGTTTTCTATGATGGTCAATTCATTTTTGTCCCGGTCGTCCTTCACTATAAGGGAATCAGCTTTTTCAATTTTGCTGAAGGTTTTTGAGTAAAAGTCCAGATAGCCTTTTTCTATTTCGGCAATGCCTTTTGAGGCCAGGTGATCGCGCTGGTAATCGGCCTGGTCTAAGGTATAGGTGGTTGTCACCTTAAATTTAACAGGCTCGTGCTCGTCTTTAATATTATACTTTTCTTCGGCTATAACTTTGCCGGTTTTGGTCTCCTTAATTTTTGTTAAACCGGTATTGCCCGGTTTAATAATAAGAGCTACTTTGTATGGCGGGAAATAAAGATCGGTACCCTTGCCTCCCTGATATGCAATGGTTGCATCAATCCACACCTGTTTATTGTTAACCATGGCTACTACCACCGCATGATCAAACAAAACAGGCGACGGCCAGTAGTCCTCAATTTTGTCCTGTAAGTCGGTATTCACCAAAACCAGGTGAGCCTCAATGCCACCGGCGTTTAAAATAGACGCCAGTAGTAATGATTTATCTTTACAATCGCCATATCGTTGTTTAAATACGTTCTCGGGCAGGTTTGCTTTGTGCGAGTACTCTCCGGTTTCAATACCCATATAACGCACTTCGTCCTGCACCAGTGTTACAGCCAACCGGAAATATTTTCCCTTGTCGTTACCCGCCTGTTGTTTTAAACGGGCTATAGTATCGGCCAATTCGCCTTTGAACGTCGTTTGCAGCGGGTTAATGCCAAGTCCCCAGTTAACTACGTCGGTCCAGGTATTAAATTCGCTAATCTGTACGCGGGCATAGTCATTTATCCATTTAGGCTGTAGTTTATTGGAGGTTATGCCGGGTAGGTTAAAATCCTCCCATTCGTACCGGGTAAAGCCTCCTGCTGTACTTATCCTGGGTTGCGATTTCAGGTTAAACGATTTGATATTCATTTTACGGCCCGACGGGTAGAGCAGCGTACTATATTGATGCATCATTGGCCCCCCACCTTGCAGGTAAATACTACGACAAAACCGATGATTAAAAATAGGATTGCTCCCGGTAATGGTGTAGCTGTATTCTATTTTGTCGCCCTTGCGGATATCCGGCAGAATATATTTTGCTGAATAAGTGCCATCGTAAATAAATTTTTCCAGTTCATCTTCCTGTGCCAGCATTTTAAATTTGGATACATCAAGGCGTATTTGTGGCTTGTTATTGCGCCACACAATAATCTCGTGAAAGTCGAGCCGCTGGTACGATGGATCAAAACTTGCTGATATTTCAGAATTATCCTGTACGCCGGCTTCGGATACGATGACCGTGATAAAGTGATTATAGGTAGCTTCTTTCTCTACATTTACCTGCTCTTCAATCAATTCGTCGTAAGCGCCGTCGCGGACGTCGCGGGCGGCAGGCCCCTTGTTATAAGGCTTATAGGCACTGAGCCAATTGGGTTTGGGGCTAATGTGCACAACAGGGATTGCAGCATTTACAGCTGTAAAAGTAAAAACGAGGATAAGGTTAAAAACCAAAACCGGCAGGCGGGGAATTCTATTTAACATTTGGCTGTTAAAATAGGAAAAGAAGATGAATTTATAAAACAGTCAATAAATTTTAATCTATTCGAAAAAACATTTTATTATTTGCCTTTTTACGCTATCTTTGCAGCCTCTTAAAAAACAAAAACGCGGAAGTGGCGTAATTGGTAGCCGCACCAGACTTAGGATCTGGCG
>Ga0206947_1149_pt1 | contig 17804 bp, 8 predicted proteins | sample Alteio_BWOrgHeat_3_FD_153239 | JGI IMG/M metagenome (GOLD analysis project Ga0206947, IMG submission 153239) | Enriched cells from forest soil in Barre Woods Harvard Forest LTER site, Petersham, Massachusetts, United States -... | ecosystem: Environmental > Terrestrial > Soil > Temperate forest > O...
GTAGTAGCGATTGGCTTTGACGATTTTTTTGAGCCAAATGCCTTTTTGTTTTAGTTGCGCTGCTGGTAATGGTTTGAAAGGCGACGGGGCTTCTGCCGGCGCACTTGTTTCCAGCCTTAAACAGGATATGATTGCAATCCTGATGAAGATTACTGCTAAGAGAAGAATCAAAGGATAATAAGCATGTATGCCCATCTGGTGATGGTAAAAAAGATAATCGATGGCGGTGAAGGGTATCCACAATAACCAAACCAGGCCGAAACCCGTTAGTAACCGGTGCAGCCACCGCAATTGGTAACGGTACCTGTCATTCCCATTAAATTTTAATCGCTGATAAAAGTTTTGCACCAGCCTGTGGGATAGGTACAGGTAAATGACGACCGAAATAAACGTCGATAAATTCACTATAGGACTTAACTGCTGATAGGCCTGCGTGCTATAGGTAGCCGCGCCGGTGCTTATACTCTCCCTCATCTGCAATAGCAGCGGTCCCTGTTCAAGCAACAAAGGGCTAAAATGCAACAGGTCCTTCCAGCGGAAGCTATACTCGGGTCGTGTAATTTTAAGCACGTAAAAATAGATCAGCGGGCCAAGCGCCAGCGAAAACTGCAGCGGCAGCCAACCCCATCGGGGAAACAGGGCCCCCAAGTGCATGTCAATGCCTAACACCCAGGCCATCCGCAAAACGATGGTCGCCAGGGCCAGCGCCAGAAATCGATTTGCGGCAAGATTGGTTCTTTTTGTAAACCACAACTGCAGGGTAAAAGCGAGCCCGATAAATATCGTTCCAAGGAAGAGCAGATCAAAGGGGGTGATATGGAAAGTGTATGTATTCAATTCGTTTTGCTGCGCCAGTCGCCGTTCAGGTTACTAACTTGTGGAAATATAGCAAATAGTGATTTGTTTACTTTGTTTTTTGTAACAAAAGCAAAAAACGCATTCCGTATATCACCACGGAACGCTTTATGTTAGTTGATTAGAGATTGGAGGTTAGAGATTAGTTTAACTAACCTCTGGTCTCCGATCTCCTATCACTCGGAACGAAGACTTTTCACCGGATTAGCCAGCGCCGCTTTCATGGCCCTGTACCCTACGCTTGTCCAGGCAATTATCACCGATGCTAATATCGCCATGATAAATATACCTGGCCCAATAGTTATTTTATAAGTAAAATCCTGTAGCCATTGATCCATAAAATAATAACCTGTTGGGGCCGATATAGCAAATGCAATGACAATAAGTATGGTAAATTCTTTGGAAAACAAGTATACGATATTGCCCACCGAGGCACCTAAGGTTTTGCGTATGCCTACTTCTTTAGTGCGCTGTACGGCCATAAACGATACAAGCCCGTATAAGCCCAGGCACGAAATAAATATCGCTATGCTTGCAAATATTTTATAAAGCGAAGATAATTCCTCATTGCTTTTATAAAAATCCGCTATGGTTTTATCGAGGAATTGATATTCGTACACACCTTGTGGATAGGTTTTGTTCCACGCTTGTTCAATGTTCGTTAGCGTTTGGTGTACGTTTTGGGGTTGTATTTTGATGTTTAATTTCGAATAAAATGCTTTCCACGGTGCCATCAACACCGGCGGAATGGCACCTTTTAACGAGCCTACATTAAAATCCTTCACTACCCCGGTTATCTGCGCCTTATTGTTTTTGCTCCATACCACTATGTATTTGCCTATTGCTTGCTTTGGGTCGGTGATGCCTAATTTATGTATAAGTGTTTCGTTCACCACATAGCCCGATATGGTGTCGGTGTTTCTATAAGGCCTACCGGCTAAAAACTGGATATCATATAATTTAAAAAATTCCGGATCGGCCCATTTCAAGGTCGCACCAAAATCAACCGCTTTGGGCGAATTGTTGAAATTAAAATCGCTGTTCCAGCCGTTATTATCGGCCGGGCCATATAAACTGAGGCTCACATCTTTAATGCCGGATTGTTGCAAAAGCTGATCTTTAAGGGAGTTTACTCTGGCGCGACTGATGCTATCGCCTGGGAAAGGCACCGTAATTACGGCATCCTTATTAAACCCAAGCTGTTTATTTTTAAAGTAATCCATTTGGTTAATCAATACCAACGTGCCGATCACCAAAAACTGCGCAATGCAAAATTGCACAGCTACCAAAATGCTGCGCAATGATACCCTGCTGGAACGCCCTGCCTGTATCTTGTTTTTCAATGCTTCCATCGGGTTAAACCCTGATAGCACCAGGGCCGGGTAAAATCCTGCCAAAAAAGTAACGCCAATAACCACTCCAACTAAAAACAAAAGCACCGTTGGGTTAAAAAATAAAACCCCTGCTCATTCGTATCTCCAGCAGGGTATTTAACATGGGCAACGTGATGAATGCAATTGCCGACGCCAATACAATGGCAACTGAAGTGATAATTAACGTTTCGCAAATAAACTGCAGCATCAACTGGTACCGATTGCTCCCTAAAACCTTACGGATACCCACCTCCTTCGAACGGTTTACGGCCTGGGCAGTGGCAAGGTTAATAAAGTTAACGCAGGCTATAATTAGTAAAAACAGACCGATTAAACTGATAACATTAAGCAAATCTTTACTAAACGGATGGCCGCCGTAAACATCCACTTTGGTATTGTAATGCATATCCTTCAAAGCCTGTAATTGCAGTGAGCTGGTTTTATTATACGGCGGCGGGATGCGCTTCATAGCAAAAGCAACCAAATTAGCATCAAACTGCTTAACGGTCATGTTGTTGGGCAAAATGATATAGGTATGCTTATCGCTTGATACACTTATCCAATCCTGTGAATTGCCGTTCAAATCGCCGCCTTTGTTTACCAGCGTAACCCAGCTCATCACCAAACGGATGGGGAAATCGGTATTGGCAGGTGTGTTTTCAATAATCCCGGTAACTTTAAAATCGCGTTTGTTTTCGTACCGTACGGTTTTGCCAATTGCAGTATGCCAATCGCCAAAAAACCTATCGGCCTCGTTGCGCGATAGTATCATAGTGTTAGGCTCGGCCAAAGCCGTTTTCTTGTCACCGGCCAGCCATGCAAAATCAAATATTTCAAAAAAGTGTGGGTCGGCGTAGTAGGCCGAATCTTCTTTAAATTTTTTAAATGAGCCTGCATTATTTGCACTACCCACCGAGTAATGCGAACCATCGTTCAGCATAATGGAGGCCACATTTTTCAACTGCGGAAATTCGCTTCTTAATCCATCGGCCATTGGAAACTGCGTACCGCTGCCAAGGGTTACGCCATCGGGTCCGTGCGATACCGAAACTACCCGATAAATATGATCCTTATTGGTGTGGAAGTTATCGAAACTGGTTTCGTACTGTACCACCAAAAAAATGAGCAGGCAAGCTGCAATGCCAATGGCCAAACCGGTAATATTAATAGCAGCATAACTTTTATTGCGCTTAAGGCTGCGCCAGGCTGTTTTAAAATAATTCTTAAACATAATGTTGCGGTTTAATTTCTGATGAGACCACTTCTGTGTGGTATCGTGGTTCGAAATTACCGCCGCTAACCTGTAGCGGAGTCCCGGTTTATAAACTGGGAACTCTTTTTTTAAGTCGTTTTTATATTCCGCCGGGCTTTTGCCGGTCATTCCTTTAAAAATACGGTTGAACGCACTTTTTGAATTGAAGCCGGAATCGTAGGCAATGCCCAGCAAGGTTATATGGTCAAATGCAGGGTCAAGCATTTTTTGAATAACGTCCGAAACGCGATATTCACTGATGAACTCATGGAAGTTTTTTTTTGAGCACCGTATTGATGATCCGTGATAATTCATGAGGGGTAAGGCCAAGCTTTTCGGCAAGCGTATTTAAACTGACTTCCGGGTCCTCGTAATACCGGTTGCTCTTCATGGCCTTCTTCAGCCAGGCACCTTTTTGCTTCAACTGTTGGGGCAGCAATGGTTCGGGAAATAGACGCGCCCCGGCCGGCACATCAGCAACCGCGCTTAGATGAACTGCTGCCGCCATCCAAATGATCATTGCTGCAAAAAGCAAATGAAAGGGATAATAAGCGTGTATACCTAAACGGTGATGAAAAAGGAACTCATCGGTAATTGTAAAAAGTGCCCACAATAGGTATAAAAGACCGAAACCCATTAGCAGGTTATGCAGCCATCGCAATTCTGACCGGTAACGGTCACCGCCATTAAATTTAAATCCCCGATAATAGCGCTCTATCTGCCAGTGTGACAAGTACAGGTAGGTAATTACCGAAATAAACGCCAACAACTGCAATATTGGATTCAATTGATGAAAAGTCAGCGTGTTATAAGCAGGTACGTTAGTTTTTATACTATCCCTAACTGCTAACGCATGGGCGCCCAATTCCAGCAACAGCGGACTGAAATGCAGTATATCCTTTGTTCGGAATTCATACTCCGGCCAGGTCAATTTAAGCACATAAAAAAAGACCATAGGACCAAGCGCCAGTGAAAATTGCAGTGGCAACCGGCTCCAAAAAGGAAAGTATACGGCCAACCCAACATCAATTGCCAATATCCGGACTGTAGATAAAACTACAACAAGCAATAAAACGGCCATAAACCGGTTTGCTGATTGGGTGTTCTGCCGGGTGAACCATAACAGAAAGACAAAAGTCAGCCCGATAAATATCGTTCCCAGGAAAGCGAGGTCGTAGGGGGTTATATGAAAAGTGTACGTATTCAATTCGTTTTATTACTTCAATCGCTGTTCCAGCTTGCTAATATACTGACATATAACGTATAGCGTTTTACTTGTTGCGATTTTTGTAACAAAACCGAACATTGGGGCGCTCGGTTTTGAACGGCAGGTCAGGAGCCCAGATTGAAATACGGTCATTTCTTTATCTTGGTTCCTGACTCTTAATTCCTGGTTCTTATTCACTTCGCAAACTGTTCACCGGGTTGGCCATCGCCGCTTTTATGGCCTGAAAACTTACCGTAACAAGGGCGATGAGTATGGCAGCCATTCCGGATAATAAGAATGTCCACGGGCTGATATTGATACGATAAGCAAAATCCTGCAGCCACTCGTGCATAAAGTAGTAAGCAATTGGTGATGCAATACCTATTGAAATGATGATCAGTACTAAAAAATCTTTGCTTAACATGGATACTATGCGCGCAACGCTGGCACCCAAAACTTTGCGTATGCCTATCTCTTTCATGCGTTGCCGGGCTGTGAATGTGTCCAGGCCGAATAATCCCATACATGAAATAAATATAGCAATCAGCATTGCGGTGTTCATTAATTGGGCGGTCTTCTGTTCTTTATCATAAAAACCGGCGATGGTTTGGTCAAAAAACGCATATTCAAATTTGTCATTCGGATATACCTTTTTCCACGCGCTTTCTATCTGCGCTATTGTCGCTTTAAAATCGCTAACTCCTTTACCCGTGGCTAACTTTATGCTAACCGCCCTTTCTCTTCCCTTGATCGAACACATAAAAAACGGCGTTATATCCTCGTGCAATGATTTTGAATTGAAATCCTTTATTACACCAACTATTTGCCTTTTTGAATCAGACATGCCTATTTCCACCGATTTGCCAACGGCATCTGCCGGCTTTTTGAATCCGAGCGCTTTAGCACACGTTTCATTAACCAGGTACTCTTTTAATGTATCAGAATGTGAAAGGTTACGTCCTGCTACAATTTTTAAACCAAACAGTGGTACATAATTTTCATCGCAAAAATCAAATGACCCATCTATTTTAGCTCCGCCGGCGCCTTTGTAATCAATAATAGTTCCCCCATGCCTTTGTGCCGCAGGGGTTTGCTGGTGCCTGCTCACCATTTTTACATTTGGTAATTCCCTTACCTTATCACAAAAAACATTGAGCTGATCTACCGTATTATTCCAATCAGTATGTACGGTAACGATAGCGTCTTTGTCAAAACCCATGTCTTTATGTAAAACAAAATGCACCTGGTCGGCCACCACCAGTGTGCCTGCAATAAACACCAAAGACACTGTGAATTGGAACACGATCAGCGTTTTCCGCAGATAACCTCCATGATTTGATTGGGCCGAACCTTGACCTTTTAAACTTAATGCAGGTAAATACGATGATAAAACCCGGGCCGGATAATAACCCGCAAGAAGGGAGGTGACTATAAGTATCGCAGCCAAAAACACCAGCACCGGCAAACTGAATAAATTTAAGGCCACGCCCTGGGGTATAAAAGAATGAAAGATTGAAATGATAGGGCTAACTGCTACCACAGCTATAATCAAAGCCGCACCGGTTACCATAAAGGTTTCAACTAAAAACTGGATGGTTAAATTGGCTTTAGTACTGCCAATTACTTTACGCACCCCAACCTCTTTTGCCCGGCGCATCGACTGGGCCGTGGAAAGATTGACAAAGTTAATTGCAGCTATCAGTAATATAAAAACTGCGATTGCCATTAAACCATAGAGCGTGGGCAAATGCGCCTGCCTTGAGTAGGAGTCCTGGTAATGATTGTTAAAGTGTACATCGGACAAGGGCTGCAGCATTAACTGGACTTTCGATCCATTTTCCACCCTGATATGCGCTTTAACAAATTGCGGAAATTGTTTTTCAACCTGTGCCCGTGTAACCCCATTTGCCAACTTTACATACCCTTGTGAGTCAGAGTCCCACATCCTCCAGCTTTGCAAATCGATATCTTTTTTCAGAAAACTATGCTGTACTGTGGCAAACGAAATAAAATCTTTAAAACCAAAATCGGTATGCTTCTCCCAGTCTTCCACAATGCCCGATACCGTAAGCCGTAAAGAGTCGTTGTAAATAACCTCTTTACCCATAATATTTTGTAATGGCTCCGCACCAAAGTATTTGTGTGCTTCCTGTTCAGAAAGCACTACTTTAGACGGCTCGTTTAAAGCGGTCGACGAATCGCCCTTAAGCCACTTGTATTTGAATATCCTGAAATACTGCGGTTCCACTACTACAACGGACGCGGGTTCTTCACCTTCGCGGAGTGCGTCAAATTTTTTGGCGGTGTTGTTGGCCCCAGGTATCTTAACTTTCGGGAAATAAGTATAAAACCCTGCTGTCGTTTCCAAGCCACTCAGTTCGTTTCGCAGGGCCATGGGAAGTGGAACTATTCCGGAAGCGCCATCATTCTTGTTTCCTTGCGGATCCTGTATTGATGTAGTGATCCTGTATATACGATCCTTATCCTTATGAAAGGTATCGTAGCTTAGTTCAAAGCTGGTGATCAGGTAAATAATTAAACAGGCGCAAACGCCAAGCGACAAGCCGACAACATTAATGGCTGTATATACTTTGTTCCTGGCGATACTGCGCCAGGCGATTTTTAAATAATTTTTAAACATATAATTGCGGTTTAATTTCATATCAGTCCACTTCGGCGTGGATTTATGATACGAAATTACCGTCGCAAACCGGGCATCGCTGCCTAACTTATAAGGTGGGCAATCTTTTTTGAGCTCATTTTTATATTCCATCGGGCTTTTTCCGGTCAGGTTCTTAAAAATGCGGGTAAACGTACTTTGAGAGTTAAAACCCGACTCCAATGCAATACCCAGCAGCGTGATATGGTCATAAGCAGGGTCCTGCATTTTTCGGATTACGTCTGTAACGCGGTATTCATTGATGAAATCATAAAAGTTTTTTTTAAGTACGGTGTTGATGATCCGGGATAATTCATGGGTGGTTAGCTCAAGCTTTTCGGCAAGAGACACTAAACTTAGTTCCGGGTCCAGGTAATAGCGGTTGGCTTTGACCACTTTTTTTAACCAGCTACCTTTTTCTTTCAGTTCCGCTGGGGGTAATGGTTTGAAAGACGAAAGAGCATCGGCAGGCATGCTTGCTTCCGTTCTTAAATGGGACACGGCTGCAATCCTGATAAATATTACCGCCAGCAGAAGAATCAAAGGATGATAAGCATGAATGCCCAGTTGATAATTGTAAAAAAAATAATCGACCGCTGTAAAGGGGATCCACAACAGCCACACCAGGCCAAAACCCGTCAGTAACCGGTGCAGCCACCGAAATTCATAATGGTACCTGTCATTTGCATTAAATTTTAACTGCTGATAAAAATCCCGTATCAGCCTATGTGACAGGTACAAATAAACGGTGACCGAAATAAATGCTAACAAATTTATTACAATGCTTAACCGCACAAAAATTAGCGTATCGTAAGTCGCTGCGCCAGTGCTTATGCTTTCCTTAATCTCCAATACCATAACACCCCACTGTAGCAGCAAGGGACTGAAATGAAACAGATCTTTCCAACGAAATTTATATTCTGGCCGGGTCAATTTAACCACATAAAAATAGATCAACGGGCCAGGCGTCAGCGAAAATTGCAGCGGCAAACAGCTCCAATGCGGGAAATAAGTACCCAGCCTGATGTCAATACCCAATATCCAGCCCGCCTGCAAAACAACGGTTGCCAGGGCCAGGCTAAGAAACCGGTTTGCCGGCTGGTTTATTCTTTTGGTGAACCACAGGAGCCAGGCAAACATAAGCCCGATGAATATCGTTCCCAGGAAACCGAGGTCATAAGGGGTGATATGGAAAGTGTATGTATTCAATTCGTTTTATTGTTTCAATCGCTATTCCAAATTACTAACTTACTGACAGATACAAAATTATACAATATTTAAAATGCCTATTGTAACAAAACCGAACATCATGCTGTTCGGTTTTGAATTGCCGGATATAAAAAATGTGTTCTATATCTCAGCCTGGAACGCACCAATTTATGTTTTCAACCAAAGCCCGAATCAAATGTTCGATCCGGGTTCTTTATCACCATATTCAGCAATCCGCTATTCGCTTCTTAAACTTTTCACCGGGTTAGCTAATGCTGCCCTCACGGCCTGGAAGCTCAGTGTAATAAACGCAACTATCAGCATTAAAAAAGCAGCAGCGCCAAAAATCCACCAGCTAATGGAAGTGCGGTATGCAAAATTTTGAAGCCATTGGTTCATCCCTATCCATGCCAGCGGCACTGTGATGACAAAAGCAATCGCTACCAGCCGCAAAAAGTCTTTGGAGATTAATGCAATGATTTGTGAAACCGTTGCGCCCAACACCTTTCGTACCCCAATTTCCTTAGTACGCTGCGTGGTGGTAAAGATAACCAGGCCCAACAATCCAAGACAGCTTATAAACACCGAGAGCGCGGTTGCCCAATTCAGCAGGCTCGCAGTGTTTTGTTCCTGCTGGTAATATTTAGCAATGTCCTCATCAAAGAAACCGTTATAAGTATCGTTATCGGGGTAAACATCCTTAAATGCTTTCTTTGTTTTTGCCAGGGCGGTTTGCCAGCTGCTTCCATTTTCATTTTTGGGTTGCAGCAACAGGTTCACCAAACTCTCGTTGCGGGAATCGCTTGCTATCACTAAGGGCCCTATGGGTTCGTGCAACGACTTTTGGTTAAAGTCCTTCACTACCCCGCAAACCGTAACCAATTTCACGTCTTCCCAATTGATGGTTTTGCCAATAACATCATGCGGATTTTGAAAGCCGAGCACATGCAGGTAGGTTTCATTTATCAATATACCTTTTTTGATATTGGCTGAAGAAAGGTTATTGCCTGCCAGTATTTTAATGCCGTATAGTTTCACATAATTGGTATCGGCATATCGCAAAACAACTACGGTGCGAAGGTCTTTTTTGCCGTCCTTATATTCCATTTCGTAATTATAGCCGTTATAGGTTGATGGCGGATCGCTGCTCAAACTGATCGTGGCTATTTCGGGAATACCGCGAAGCGTGTTCATTAGTGCGGCCTGCCGGGCTTTCGACGTATCTGCATTATACAGCCCAAAATAAACAATGGCATCTTTTTTAAAGCCCATATCCTTATGCAACGAATAGCTGATTTGCTTACCAACTAAAATAGTTGCCATGATAAAAAACTGCGCTATGGCAAATTGCGATACCGTTAAGGTTTTGCGCAACAATGCTTTAACTGTGCCTCCGGAACCCGTGGTTATTTGATTTTTTAAAACAGCCACCGGTTTGTACGATGATAAAACCAGTGCGGGATAAAAACCTGATAACAGCGTTACAATGATAACAAGGATGAGCAAAAACACCAGGATGCCCGGTTGTTGCAGTATGTTAAATTTAACAGCTTCGGGCACAAAGCCCAAAAAGGCTCTTAATATAACCGGCGTAAGTGCAACAGAAAGCGCGGTGGCTATAAAGGTAAGTAAAAACGATTCGCTTAAAAACTGGGTGATCAGCTGTTTTTTTGAGCCGCCTATTGTTTTTCGGATCCCAATTTCTTTTGCCCGCTGTGTAGCCTGGGCCGTAGTTAGGTTGATAAAATTAATGCAGCCCAACAAAAGCAAAAACGCGGCGACAGCCAGCAAGCCCCACAATACCGTAGAACTTGCCTGCGGTACCGAATAAGTACTGTAGCTGCCGTTAAAATGAATATCGCTTAATGGTTGTAATACGTAATTGAGTTCGTAATTATCGCCTGGCTTTTTGGGACTATGGCGAAAATAAAGCGCTGTAATTTGCTTTTGAAGTTTTTGTGGCGACGCGCCTTCATTAAGCTTTACCAACAACTGTGATGCCCCGTTGGTGGTCGACCAGTCGTTATAATAAGAAGGGCGAAGCTTGACCGTTTCGATTGTTGATTTTGAAACAAATACTTTAAATGTGAAATCGGTATTGGCCTTTATATCTTCAACTACGCCGGTAACGGTTACAGCTACCGTATCGTTCAAATAAAACCGTTTCCCTACTATCTGCGCCGGTTGCTGGTTGGGGAAATATAAAGCGGCCGCAGATGCTGTTAATACGGTTTGATAAGGTTGTTGCAAGGATGTTTTTGCGGAACCGGCCAGCCAATCATAACCTATCAAATCAAAGTAATTTTTATCGGCATAAACAAAGCTGCCCTGGTTTTTAAAAACGGCGGGCTGTGTAGGGTTTGTTGTGGGGATGGAAACTTTTGGGTTATTATTAAATTTGAAAAAAGGGACAATTGCATCCATCCCGGTAAGTTCCGTTTTTATGGCAGGTGTTATTGGCGCCGGAACAGCAGCTGCATAATTTTTTACCCCCGAAAAAACGTAGGCAGACACTACCCTGTAAATGCGATTGTTATCGCGCTCAAACTTGTCAAAGCTTAGGTCGTAACTTACAATCAGGTAAATAACGAGTGAAGCGCTAATGCCAATAGCCAGTCCTAATACATTAATTGCAGAAAAGGCTTTCTGTTTCCATAAAGTGCGCCAGGCTGTTTTGAAGTAATTTTTAAACATAAAGTTGCGATTTAATTTTTCGTGCCCCCACTTCGGAGTGGCTTGCTGGTACGAAATTATCGCTGCAAACTGGGTATGATGCGTCAAATTATAAGATGGGCGCTCTTTTTTAAGTTCACTTTTGTATTCGGCCGCGCTTTTTCCGGCCATTTGCCTAAATGCCCGGTTAAAAGTGGATTTGGAATTGAATCCCGATTCGAATGCAATACCAAGCAAGGTGATGTGATCATGAGCTGGGTCATGCATTTTACGGGCAACTTCGACCACACGGAATTCATTGATGAAATCATTGAAGCTTTTTTTAAGCACCACATTAATGATCCTGGATAATTCGTGGGCGGTAAGCCCAAGTTTTTCAGCAAGCGACACTAAACTTAGTTCCGGGTCCTGGTAGTAGCGATTGGTTTTCATCACTTTTTTGAGCCAGATACCTTTGTCCTTTAATTCCGCTGGAGTGGAGGGTTTTAAAAACGAAGACGTATCTGCCGGCGCGCCCGCTTCCTGCCTTAAAAATGCTATAGCTGCCGTGCAGATGGCCGTTACCGATAACAAGACATAAAACGGGTTCCAGGCCTGGATACTTAACCGGTGATAGTAGTAAAAATAATCTGCGGCTGTAAAAGGTATCCACAATACCCATAACAAGCCGAAAACTATGAGTAAATTACTCAGCCACCGGAATTCGTACCGGTGACGGTCGCCGCCGGTAAATTTCAGGGTTTGATAAAAACGCTGTATCAGCCCATACGACGCGTACAAGTAGGCGCTCACTGAAATAAACACCAGCAATTGCAATACCGGGTTTAACTGCTTAAATATCAAGGTTTCGTAAGCAGCCGCGCCGGTACTTACGCTCTCCCTAATCTCCAAAACCAAAACACCCAGTTGCAGCAACACCGGGCCGAAATGCAGGAGATCCTTAAAGCGAAATTTATATTCAAGGCAGGTAATTTTAAATACATAAAAATAGATGAGCGGACCTAATGCCATCGAAAATTGAAGCGGGAGCCAACTCCAATGGGGGAAATAAGCGCCGAGACCAATGTCCCTGCCCAAAACCTCAATTAACCACAGCACCATAATAGTCAGGGCCAAACTCAAAAGCCGGTTTGCAACCTGGTTAATCTTTTTGGCCAGTACCAACTGTAGTGCCAAAAAGCATCCAATAAATATAGCTCCCAGGAAAGCGAGGTCGTAAAGGGTGATATGGAATGTATAAGAATTCAACTAAACATAAGCCTCAATCGCTGTTCCAAACTAATAACCTATTGATAAATAGAAAATTATATAATATCCAGAATAGGTGATGTAACAAAACCGAACGTTGGGTTGTCCGGTTTTGGAATATCATTTTTGGACGTTCCAGGGTTTGCGGGACTTTTTTTATTCACTTTTCAAACTTTTCACCGGATTTGCCAATGCCGCGTGTACCGCCTTATAACCTACCGTAGCCCAGCCTATCAATAAGGAAATTGTAATAGCCCCCACAAAAACCCATACGCCCGGCGAAATACGATAAGTGAAGGTTTGCAGCCACCCGTTCATGAGGTACCAGGCGGCAGGCGCGGCAAGCGCAAATGCCAGGCATATAAGCGCTATAAATTCTTTCGAAAACAGGTACACTAAACTGCCTATGGAAGCACCTAAAACCTTCGGCCTAAAGTTTATTGCCGGTAAGGGCTACGAACAAAGCGATACCGCGCGTCAGTTAGTGGTTAACGAAACCTTTGTACACAAACTTGGCATTAAACGCGCCGGCGATGCTTTGGGCCAAACCATCACCTTCGACAACTACACAAACCTGCCAATAGTTGGCGTGGTGGCCGATTTTAACACAAACTCCCTGCGCGATGAAATCAGGCCGCTGTTGTTATATCCCGCCAAAAAAATGGAGCAGGAAATAGCCGTGAAAATTGAAGGCCAAAAGCTCAACAAAACGGTGGCGTCGGTGCAGCATCTTTGGGAAAACAAATATCCCGAATATGCTTACACAGGTTTTTTTGTTGATGACAACATTGCCAAATTTTACAAGCAGGAAAACCAGTTGGAGCTGATTTACAAAGTATTTGCGCTGATTGCCGTTTTCATTTCCTGTCTCGGTTTGTACGGCCTGGTTTCTTTTATGGCAGTACAGCGTACCCGCGAAGTAGACATACGGAAAGTTTTAGGTCGAAGGTTTTGAAATAATCGGCATCGGCTACCTTCATAAAAACATCAAACCCCGGGTCCTTTGGTGAATGATTGAAGAAAAAATTGCTTGAATTATTATGCGCTGACGATGGCACATCAGATGCAAAACTGGCAGCCTTTACACCCGGCAAGGCCAGCACCTGCTGTTTAAAGCTGTTTAATCGCGATAAGCCAATACTATCGGTAGGGCACGGTATGGCCAATACAGCCGCTTTATCAAAACCAAGATCGGCATTATTTACAAAATCCATTTGTTTAACAGCGATAGCCGTTCCTATAATCAGCAACTGCGAAATGGCAAATTGGGTAACCACCAGCACACGCCGGAGCGATATACCGCCCACAGCAGCCGAATTGATCTTATTTTTTAAGGCCAGGATAGGTTTGAAACCCGATACCACCAGCGCCGGGTATATTCCCGAAAGCAATACCACTGCAAACACCACGCAAGCCAGGCAAAGGAATGTACCGGGGTTGAGCAGGCCGATGCTATCGGGCACGCTGGCTATGTTTTTGAGCAATGGCAAAGCCAGTTCGGCTACGCAAATAGCAAGCCCTGCCGACAGCAGTACGATAATGGTTGTTTCGCACATCACCATGCCTATCAATTGCCCGCGGCTGCTGCCCAGCACCTTGCGAATACCCACTTCTTTTGACCGGCCGACAGATTGGGCCGTTGACAAATTAATGAAATTGATGGACGCCATGATGATGATGAGCACAGCAATAAGCGACAAGGTGCGCAGGGTAGCCCTGTTGGTGATATGATCGCCCAGGGTATCTCTAAAACGGTTATCAAAATGGAGTTCGGATAAGGGTTGCGCAATAGCAAATCTTTTGCGGGCGCTGCTTTTATTGTTCACAAACTGTTTGTTCGAAAAGCTGAGCACCTGTCTGTCGATGGTGCTTTGCAACACATTTGCAGGAAATTTTATGTACACCTGGCAATCGCTGCTGGTTTCGTCCCAACTGTTTGAATAGTTGTAGCTTTTAGCGTTTTGTTTCCAGGTGATGTACGAAACCAGCAGTTTCAACGGCATGTCGGTATTTGCCGGCACATCCTGTATCACGCCCGCCACCTTCAGCGTCACCAGGTTATCCATCCGGAGTATTTTTCCCATGGCCACTTTCCAATCGCCGAAGTATTTAACGGCGCTGCTTTCATCAATCACCACCATATTGGGATCTTTCAAAGCCGATGCGCTTCCGGCAAGCCAGGTGGCCGAAAAAATATCAAAAAGTTGGGGTTCGGCAAACATGATGCCGCTGTTTTCTACGAATTTTTTATCGTTGGCCGGATTACCATCCGGCGCCGGAGCCACTACCTGGCTGCCATAAATGGCATCGATGCCTGCAACCGTGGCCTCCGGAAAATAAAGGCGAAACGCATCAAGGCCGGGTGCCGATATCCCGACACTGTACCTGGTGCTGCCTTCCCTCACCTTTTTGGTAACGATGCGGTAGGTGCTTTTATATCCCGGCTGATACGTATCAAAACTCAGTTCGTACTGAACAACTACAAAAATAAGAAGGCAGGCTGCTATGCCGACGGCCAGACCCGCCATATTAATGGCGGCATAGCTTTGATGACGAATGATATTGCGCCAGGCGATTTTAAAATAGTTTTTAAACATATAGCTGCGGTTTAATTTCTCATCAAACCACTTTGGCGTGGTTTCATGGCTCGAAATTACCGCAGCAGATAACGTAAAACTTCTCGAATTATAAGTTGGGAAACCTTTTTCCGGATCATTTTTATATTCCAGCGGTGTTTTTCCGGTTGCCTGCTTAAAAATACGGCTAAAGGTGCTCTGGGCGTTAAACCCCGATTCGTACGCGATGCCCAGCAGCGTAATATGGTTATAGGCCGGATCGTGCATTTTTCGCGCTGCATCTAAAACACGGTATTCGTTAATAAAATCGTTGAAATTTTTTTTGAGCCCGGTGTTGATAATCCGGGATAGTTCATGGGTGCTGAGGTCGAGCTTTTCAGCAAGTGTGCCCAAGGTTAATTCCGGGTCCTGGAAATAGCGGTTGGCTGCTACGGTTTGTTTCAGCCAGGTAGCTTTTTGTTTTAATGCCGCCGGAAGGGGTGCTTTGGTAGCCGGAGGCGACTGAACCGGGCCGGCAGTTTCGGGTTTTAAAAAAGCCGTGGCCGCCATTCTTATCATCAATATTGCTAACAGCAGATACACGGGATAATAAGTATGCAGGCCTGATTGGTGGGGGTAAAAAAAATAATTTATAGCAGCATACGGTACGCATAACAGCAATAACAGGCGGAAACCAGCCAGTAAGCGGTACAGCCAGCGTAATTCGTAGCGGTACCTGTCGCCGGTATGATTAAACTTTAGGCCCTTGTAATAACGTTCTATCAGCTTAAACGACCAATACAAATAGATGATGACCGAAATTAAAGCCAGTAGCTGCAGTAGTGGGTTAAATTTTTGAAATACGGATGTATGATAGGTTGCAGCGCCGGTGCGGATGCTTTCCCTTACCTGTAACAGCAGGAAACCCAGCTCCGGCAAAAGTGGACTGAAATGCCACCAATCTTGCCAAACGAAGCGCCGCCCGGGCTGGGTAATTTTGCGGACATAAAAAAAGATAAGCGGTCCGGGCGCCAACAAAAATTGAAACGGTACCCAACTCCAGCGTGGAAACCAGGCATCTAACCTGATATCAATACATAAAGCCCAAACTTGCCACAACACCACGATGATGAGCGCCAGCGCCAAAAAGCGATTTGCACTTTGGTTTACCCTTTTGGCGAACCATAATTGCAGTGAAAACGTAAGCCCCACAAATATTGCTGCCTGTAAAACCAGGTCGTATGGGGTGATATGGAACGTGTAAGTATTCAATTCACTTTATTGCTTCAATAGCTGTTCCAAATTAACAAATTATTGATAATAAGTGAATTGTAAATTGTTTGCGTTGATTAATGTAACGATATCGAACGTTAAGCTGTGCGGTTTTGGATTGCTTTCGATCAGGCGGCAAGCGTTCGTCCCGGCAGGGTCTCTCGCAGAGGACCATGCGTTGCTAATGTCATGTTTACGCATAGTCACTCACCTGCCTACGCCCGCAGGGTCCCTTTCAGGAGACCCTGCGAAGACATCGAAAATTGCTTTCGAGAGGGCAAGCGTTCCACTTTTACATTTTTGGAACACCTGTAACATTATGGAACATGCTGATTATCAGGTGTTTCATTTTTAAAAAATCGCCAATATTGGCTAATGTATTGATAATCAGGCGTTCCAAATCGTTATTTTTTAATGAATTATTGTAACTTATTTATTATCAATACATTAACACAAAATTGGGGAATTTTTTACACACTTTTAGCGGTCTCGTACTGATATGGGTTTATACTTTTGGGATTAATCCTGGATTACGTTTACAGTATTCGACTATATAATCCCTCTGATTACGCTGCCTCAAATCGTCGCGAATCCGTCCCCGTGAATTTTTTGCAACGAAAATGAGATCGCTGCATTAATAGAAATAAAAAAAACATGAAAACAAATTTCAAAAAAATCAGTGTAGCGGCATTGCTTTTGGCAAGCTCAATTGCCGGCTGTAAAAAGGAACAAAGCATTAACCAAAACTCAACGCAAGCGCCGGTTAGGTACCAGCTTACGGACAGGATGCAAATTAACAACGAAGACGGTAAGCCGAGGCCGATGAACACCTTACCGATGATTAACGATGAAGCGGTAGCCTTTGGCAGCGAAGCTTTAAGCAGCGGACGGGTGCCCCTAAAAAATAGCAGCGGCGATGACCTGTTATTAAAAGTGGTTGCCAATACCGGTGAAAAACTCACATTGGCACAAAACTACGCCGCCGCAGACGGCTTCGCCAGCGGAATTGTTTATTATGCTTTGAAAAACAATTAATGTTTTCACCGAAAGGACCAATCCGTGCGGTTGGTCCTTTTGTAGATACATTGTGCCTGAGTCCCCTTCCTTCGGTCACTCGCCGGTTCAAGCATCCTGCTTGAATCCAAAGAAATGTAAGCGTCCCGCTTACAATACACTGTTTTGCAATGTCAAAAAATATTCCGCATATTTATTACCATGCAACGCAACGCCTCAACCGACGAGCTTTACTTCATAACCTTAACCGTGGTGGACTGGATTTTATTCTGAAAATTCCTTCAAAATTATTTGGTAACGTCAGCGGGACGCTGACCGGCTCGCAGAAGATGATCTTCGAACCCTGTCTCCTGAAGGGGAAGCGTATCTGTATTATCTTTTCTCATGATTCAAAGAAATATAGCACCTGCGCAATCGATTTGCGCAGTGAAAAAATATTTTGATACATTTATGTTATTTAAGTAAGCATTTATGATTATCGAATATA
>Ga0206947_1144_pt2 | contig 17669 bp, 17 predicted proteins | sample Alteio_BWOrgHeat_3_FD_153239 | JGI IMG/M metagenome (GOLD analysis project Ga0206947, IMG submission 153239) | Enriched cells from forest soil in Barre Woods Harvard Forest LTER site, Petersham, Massachusetts, United States -... | ecosystem: Environmental > Terrestrial > Soil > Temperate forest > O...
CATAATGACAATGCTCCGAGAGGTAGTCTCTCGGAGAATATCGTGAATCCTAACAAGATCGTCTTGAAGTTTGCCTCGAAGATTTTTGATGTCTTCCTCTCTTTCGAAATGCGTAAAGAGTTGGTCGAACAGGAAAAGCTTTGCTGCTCTACCCGGGACTGGACAACCGATACTGGCCAAAAAATGCAACTGCCCGAACGTCCGGGCGAAGGTCGTTTTGCCGCCTTGGTTTGGACCGGATACGACAAGGATATGTTCCTTGTCTTTCAGGTAAAAATCATTGCAAACGACGAGCGATTTATCAGCGAGAAGCTTTTGAGCCAGGGCTAGATCAAATCCTTCGTAAGTGCAAATCTCCTTGCTGCTATTAGATATCGTCGGATAGCAAAATGGTAAGCCGGCCCGTTGCAATCTTTCTATGTATTCCAGATAGGAGATGTAGAATTGTACCTCTCGATCGAAGACGCCTATTATTGTATCGAGAAAGTCTGCATGCTTGGCGCAATAGTCATCCAGACGCGCAAACATCTCGGGATACACCAGGGCGACAAAATCCAAGATCGTCGCTTCCACATGATTCATGTCCGCTCCGATGGTCAATTGGGCGGAGTGACTTTTCACAGCACCCTGTTTGAATTTCTCAAATGTTTCCTCAACGTTCGCGCTATAATCGATTTCGGAATCATATTTGCTAACCTTGAACCCGCCTGCTTTGATACGCAGACAATATCTCACGGTAGACAAGTCGGACTTCAGTTTCTTTGTCTCCCCCAGAAGCGACTCAAAAGGAGCGGACTTGGCGTAATTCGTCAAATAATCACGAAAAGCCAAGAAGCCGCGCGATTGTAGATCGACCAGAGACAACTGCTGGACCAGGTGATTAATTGTTATCGCAGTAGGCCTCCGTTGCATCCAAAAACCAGCTCGCCTTTTGATATTTATAGTGAAGTTTCCCAATTTGGGGTAGATGTTCGCGCATCAGGCGCATTTGTTGAGCAAAGGATGTGATCTTTCCAAAGAGGACTTTCTTTTCGAGATCCTGCATTATTTCGTGGCGATACCTGATGGTGTTGATATCGGCTAAGGAAGTGTAGAAGAACGACTTTAAGTTATATTCCTCTTTGCCGGCCGTAACGGCTTCTATAATCTGATCAAGATTCAGATCAGCAAAGAAGGCGGGCGTCTCAAGGGTCGGCTTTGTTTTACCTTCTTCGGTGTCTGGAAATAAAATACTTTGAAATGTCATGCAGGAACGCCTCTAGGTTGTTCATGGAGCCAACAGATGTGCTCCTTCCTACGAATTCCGCAGATGATCCAATTAAACGCAACGAAGACTAATTGCGTAGGATCTGGAACTAAGAGGCCCGAATCGAGGAGCTTCATCACTACCTTTCCACAGTCTCTGGTTAGGTAGGAGTCATCAGCCCCATTGGCAGTTCTTCCCACTGTTAGGGAAAGGCAAACTCCATTGCCGGATCGAGTATACTCTCTGCCGGATGGATTGGAAAGTTGAAAGTATCGCGATTCCGGACCAGTGTTCCGCCCGAAATATCCGGTATTTTGGGGACAGGGTTCTAACTGAAAGGGTTTCCGTCCTGAACCCGAAATTGGGGACTGACAACGGCATTTCGCCCCGGCTTCCAATACGGCTCTCCGGTTGCCTCGAGCAGATGCCCGCGGTCGGTCAGACGATCTGCGGCAGCCTGAGCAATGTATTCGTTCCCGAATGCCTCACCCCACTTGTCCGGCCGGATCGTCGTCATGATCACCAAGCTCGTCCGTTCATAGCCTGCCCTGAGAACTTCGAAAAGTAACTGCGTTCCAAGTTCAGAGAAACGCCCATATCCCATTTCATCGACAATCAGCAAATCGAGCCAATCGAGCCGGCGGCAATAAGGGCGTAGGAGCCGCCGCTCGTGGTGATCAATCAATTCGGAGACGAGGGTGGAGGCCGTGGTGAACAACACCCGTTTTCTCTGAAAACAGGCAGCATAGCCGAACGCCGAGGCGAGGTGAGTTTTGCCGGTCCCGGATTTTCCGACGATGACGATGTTCTCCCGGCGCTCGATATATTTGCCTTGGAGCAGGGTACGAACAACGCTCTCGTCGAGGGAAGGCTGGGCGCCAAAGTTGAAGCTTTCGATCGTCTTGACGACCGGAAAACAGGCCTTCCGGACTTGGCTCTCTCCGGCACAACTCGCCAGGTTGTGGCGAATCACGATGCTCGCGAGCTACTCTTGTCCCAGAACGCTCACTTTAAACTGCCGACCCGGTTCGGTGGTTCGGGAGTATCTGGGGACGGAGGAATGTCCTTTTTAGCGGCTGCCAGAGCTTTAATCCGTTCGCTCTTGGCGAAGCGTCTTCTTCGTTGCGTCAGCTTCACACGACCTTTGTAGTGTCCCATAATATTAGTGAACTTAGATCCCATCCAGAAAGGCGCTCTGGGGCGAATTGTCACCGGGATGCGTTTAACTTCCCGCACCTTGGCTACGCGGGCAATAAATCCCTTGGTAGCGTATGTTTACACGTGAATGCATGCCGTGTCCTCGGTTTCATCAATTCTGCCGTAGTCGACGGTCCAGTCACCCTCCTCGTTCTGATCATAAATTTCGACGAAACGCCGATTCCACTCGATCTGGTCGTAATTGTAATCTCTCAGGCTCTGGACTGGAGCGACAATGACGGTGTCGACGCCGACAATCGATGCGAGAATACGGACGTCCTGTTGCTGGAAATCTTCCGGAGTCATCCCGAAAAGCGGACTCTGTTCATCGATCCGGTGCCGGATCGTTAAAACAGCCGGAAACGCGATCAAGTGATCGAATTCCAACTTTAGGGAGCGAAAGCGCCGCACTTCCTCTCCTTCGGCGGTGACAGCGTCTCGCATCAGGATCATCCGGAACTCGGGCTCGACCATGGCTTGATGCCGCAGGTTGGCCAGGCGAATCATGAGCGTGCGCACTCCATCAAAGGGCGCAATCACCGCGACTTTACTGAAATGCATGCGCGCCGTGGGACGAGAAAAGCGGACAAAAATCAAACCGGTGATCACCGCCAACCCGAACAAGCCCACCATGATCTCGAGCATGGTGACCAGGTGCCCATAGAGAGAGTCAGGATACATGTGGCCGTAGCCGACGGTGGCCAACGTTTCGACACTAAAGAAAAAAGCATCAAAAAACGAGGACATCTCGGCCACGGAGTGCGGGTCCAGGATGTACAACGTAGCAAACCCAAGATTGATCAGAAGGTAGATACCGAAAACAAAAGCAGCGAAACCGGGCCAGCTCAGGGTCAGGATCAAATGGTAAGTGTCGCGCCAATCGAACTCTTTGGCGTTGAGCTTAACAAGCTCGATTTGCCCGGACCGGACCCGGATGTTGCGTGGCCTTCTCCTCATCGCTGGTCAGAAAAGAACAAGCATGCAATACTGCGTCTCTTTCGGCAAGGAGCGCACACAGCGCGCTTCATAAATAATGCGATCCGCTTTATTTCTTTGAGTCGGGTAAACCGGGACGGTTTACCTACACTTCTTCGCGCGATTCCGCTCAAGAAATTACTGATCCGTCCGAAGTCAAAGGGTATAGCGAATGCCGCCGCCGGATGTTCATTCCTGCACAGATGAACACCGACGGCGGCGAAGCTTTTGGCCTGGCCCTCCCATCCCAGGGCTCTTTTTGAGACTACCTGCGATCCCCGATGCATCCCCCTACCCGGTATGTTCGCCTTCTCCTGAGCCTCTCGTTCTGCGTGGCTTGCACCAATTCGTTCGCTCAGCCTTACACGCCAGCAGTCGGGTCGCCCGAACGTGTGGCGATCGCAAATGCTGTACGCGCGAGTGTCGCGCAGCTCGGAGGACAATTTGAGGAAGATGCCCGCCGAGGCGCGAAGTTTGTGATCGCAGTACTCAAGATCGATGGACGTTACGCTTTTTTTGAAGGCGGGGGACAAGAAGTGAACGGTGAAATGACATACGGCCCAGTGGATATCGTAGCCTTTCTGGGAAAAGGGAATCTAGGTTGGCGAGTGCTCAACCTCCAAGCGCGTGGCGATGTTCCCGACGACACCGAGGTTGCTCAACTTCGGGCTAGTTTGCCGCCGGATTTCCCGCTGAACATCGTAAACAAATTCTGGAGAGACTTGCTGCTCGGTGCGCGCCGCTCCAACTAGAAAAAGTCTCTCGCCTGCTACGAATCCGAGCACGGTGGCTGAAAACGCTTGGCGCACGCCAGCGCGCCTAAAATACCGAAGCCTGCAAACGCCAGAGGAGCCAGCGCCGGCGGCTTGTCTTCATCTGGAATTTTACGAACCCATGCGGAAAACTCGTGCTGCACGGCCCGGACCAACCGGCCGTTGGTGTGGAACCAAAACCCCGTCAACCCGACGGCAATCGCGATCAGAAATCCAACGAACAGAACCTGTCGCCCCCCCCCGGTTCCAGAGCAGAAGCCCAACCGCCGAAGCGACAATCATCAGGATAGAATAGACGATCGGTATCCAGGCGATCGCGTCTTCGCCCACGACGGAACGATGATCAAAACGGACCTGGATCAGGACGACGCCAAATCCCAGTAGCAGGATGAGTACTATTGTTTTGTTAAGTGTCCAAAATTTAGAAGTATGATTTTTCAGGCTGGATAGTCCCCGGTAATATACTTTTCGAGATTATCGATCGTCGCTGTTTGCGCAGAGATAATTCGTCGTACCAGGTCGCCAATCGAGACAAGCCCGATTATTTTAGATCCATCCATGACCGGCAAATGGCGAATCCGTTTGTCCGTCATCACCCGCATGCACTCAGTGACACTGTCACCAGAATGCGCGGTAATGAGCTCCTCAGTCATGATATCTCTGACCGGAGTCTCCTTTGACGATTTGCCTTTCAGTATGACTTTCCTTGTGTAGTCGCGCTCGGAGATGATTCCCGCCAACCTGCCATCTTCTACCACCGGAAGCGCGCCGACATTCTTGTCCGCCATGAGTTGGATGGCATCGAAGACCGTTGCATTAGGAGCAATCGACCAGACTGCAGAACCCTTGTGCGCTAGGATCGCGCTTACTGAGCCAGCGATTTCCATAGGGTAAAGCAAATATGTGCCTCTAAATGAAAGATTCAAAAGAGAAAATTCGCCGGTGCGAGTTTTCTCTTTTGAGTTTCTGCGTGGACCCGCAGCCGCTGTTTAGCTCAGCTTGGAATCGCGTTCAGCTCCAGCTTGCTTAACTCGATTTTGAGGAATTGGAGAGCCGCCTTGCGCGTCGTGACCGATTCCTCCAAGGGAAGATTAGTCAAACGCCCATCGCGTAAGCGGATGGCCGCTACCCAGGTCGTACCCTGCCGATAAAGATCGAGAAGACCTTGTGGTCGAAGATCTCCGAGAGTCACCTTTCCGGCGCCGTTTTGGGACATATATCACTCATCGGCAGGATCGGCCAAAACTTTAGCGAGCGAACCTGAGGGAAAGAGAACCTCTAGTGTCCTGTCCCCGAGATAAGAGGACTTCTTATTTCGGGGACAGGACACTAGAGGCGCTCTTCGGTGATCTTTCCGATGAAATCGAGCACCGATCGATGGATATCCCCCCGGACATAAAGGCTCTCCAGGTCCGGAAGGTCTTTCTTGTACTTCGCGTGGACAGCCTTCAGCAGATCTCGCTGTGATCTGAAATCAGCCTTCCACCACTCGGTATGCTTAAATGCGGACAACGCAATCTCCGTGTTTCGAAACCGAGCCCCGGTGAGGTCGGCACCAGACAAGTCCGAATTTTGAAACTTTGCACCAGTTAAATCCGCTTGCTTCAGGTCGGCTCCGACGAACTTTGTTCCGCTGGACCTGGTTTGGCATAGTTTCGCACTCCCGAGATTCGCATTCGAAAGATCTGAGTCTAGAAGCACGGCACGCGTCAGATTTGCACCGGTGAAATCGGATTCACGAAGGATGGTTCGGGAAATCCTGGATTCTTGCAAGTTCCGAAATTTTCCGCCAACCAAAAAAGCAAACGAGAAAGATTTTGGCGCGTTGATGCGAGCGATGGAACCGGAGTAAGAGGTTTGGGCTCCTTTGCCTTCAAGCAGGAAAAGCGCGTCACTGATCGACTTGATGTTGGACCGCAGACGCTCTGCGCATTCACCCAATTCAACTCGAGTTCTGGCTTTATTGTCGTCGTAGTCCAGCTTGGCCATCGCCCGGTATGTTCTCGTTGCTGAAGCCAAAGCCGCGGCGAGATTATCTTTCGGCAATAGCTCCAATAGCTCGGTCAATGCCCATCGATCGTAGGAGGCAACCTCCTCTGCTTCCTCCCAGACCGTCTCAGGCAGCTGTTCGATCACCGGGATTTCCCGGGCCACGCAAAATCGGCAAAAGGATTCAGCCAACGAGTTGCACAATGCGCGGTTGATGGCCTCCAGCTTCACCAGAGCGCTGGCTGGATCCAATTCCACCAGTCTGCTGAGTGCGACCCGGATGGCATTCCGCGCGTCATCCTCCCTTTCCGCGAGCAAGCCGACAGAAAGCTGATCCAATGCAGTTTGATAGTAACGCTTCCGGGTGGAGGCCATTTGTTCGAGTAAACCGGCCGCACTCGATCGAACTCCGGGATTCTTTTTGTCGGCAAACAGACTCAACGCCTCGTAAAACTTCGCGTCTGCCCGGCTGCGCAGCGTGGCGCGGTAATTAAACCCAAAGGCGACAATCGCCACGACTGCCGCCACTGCGGCGCCGATCGGTCCACCGTACTCCCGCAAATTTCGCCAGAACCCTCTCTTGTCGGCCTGGCGCTGGTAATAGGTGGCCTGCGCGCGCTGGTTCTCAATTTGCGCCTGCGTCAGAGGGTCCGTTGAAGTGGGAGGTTGTGCGTGTAGTCCGGAAAGAAAACCACACGGAAGAATCAGGAGGAATATTAGAATCCAAGTTAGCCGGATTGCCCGCATAACCTCCATCGTATCAAGCCGATGCGCAGAGGCAAAGCCAGCAGTTAGCAGAAAATCATAGCCAGAAACGGAAACAAGGCGACAGCCCCAAAGAGGACGCAAAGTGCCGTCCAATCGAACCAATCTTCCAACGCCAGATCCGGTAAGCGACTCCAGCCTCCCGCGTTGACCGGTCGTTGCCCATCAGTCTGCCCGCCCCGATACAAGGCCCATTTGGCACCTTCAAAATCGATGATCTTGTCGCGCATGGAAGAATCCGGATCGAGCTGCTCCGATTGGATGCGTTCGCCCAGCGACCCTCTTGATTTCGTACCACCCGTTTTTAAAACCACAAAACACTCCTTTTAAGTCGACCGAAGCTCACCTTCAAAAGACCGTTTTACTGGTCGAAAACTACCCTATTGATTTCTACCATTCAAATATTATTTTGATGGTGAGAATCAATGAAGGAACCGCAACCATACACGTTCAGTCGAATTGCGGGTGCGCTTTGCCTGGATTTCGTCAATACCGCTTCCTGGGTGGCTGATCAGCGATCCACGGAACATCTCAACGACTTTGGTGATCTCGTACGTTGGTGCACGGAAAGCGCAATCGTCCCTCATGGGTCGGCCACGGTGTTCTGCGGCGAGGCGGAGCAAGGCGCAACTATTCTCGCCGAAGCAAAAGAAACGCGCGAAACACTGTACAGGATCTTCATTGCCTTGAGCCGTGACCAGGCTCCTGCCGGCGAAGATTTGCAACCACTCAATGAAACACTCGCCCGGGCGCCCCTGCGTTTTGAGGTTCACCGTCAAGAGAAAGGATTTGCCTGCGAGCGCAAAGCAGGCGCCACTGAATTCGCAATGCTGCTTGGTCCCGTCGTTTGGTCCGCAGCGGAGCTTCTGACTTCTGGACAGTGCCAACAGGTCAAGTGTTGCGCAAGCGACAGCTGCGGATGGCTGTTTCTTGACAACACCAAGAACCATAGCCGCCGATGGTGCGATATGGGCGATTGCGGCAGCCGTGCTAAGTCCAAGCGGTACTACAGGAAGAAGTTGTCAGTGTCAGTGCCGGTTGAAGAAGAGCGAGTTTCTTAGGATCGCGCCTATCTTCGGGAGCTTCAGCCGACAATCGGCCCACTGGCACTGACCACTTCTTAGGGTTGAAACGCCTGAGTTTGCAATTCATCCTCGCACCATGGCGAAATCGATTGCTCTTCTTTTTTCGGGCCAAGGCGCTCAACAAGTCGGGATGGGGAAAGATTTGTCGCAACAGTTCGCGGTGGCAGCGAACCGATTTGCGGCAGCCGATACCGCACTCGGATACTCGATCAGTCAAATTGCTTTCGATGGCCCGATCGAGGAACTCACCAAGACGTCGTGCTGCCAGGTCGCGCTCTACGTGCACGGGATTGCCGTGCTCGAAATTCTTCGGGAGCAGCTCGGCAATTTTCAGGTTGTGGCGGCCGCCGGCTTATCGCTCGGGGAATTCACTGCACATGCGGCAGCCGGTACATTCGACTTTTTGACCGGCCTCCGACTGGTCGCAAATCGTGGACGATACATGGAGCAGGCTTGCGACACCACCTCCGGGACGATGGCCGCTTTCATTGGAGGTGACGAATCGAACGTCCGGCGGATCGCCCAAGAAGCCGATGTAGATTTAGCCAATGTGAATTCTCCCGGTCAGATTGTTCTCTCCGGAGCCGTGGAGAACGTTCGTCAGGCGATCGAGCTCGCCAAGCAATATGGGATCAGACGAGCGGTTCCTCTGAATGTCGCGGGAGCGTTTCATTCCCGGTTGATGAGGTCCGCAGAAGAGAAGTTGAGAAGTGACCTGGCAACGGTTTCGGTCTCCAAGCCGGGGATAAAAGTGGTCGCCAACGTAACGGCCGAAGCAGTCTCCGAAGAAAGCGACATTCTGGAGAGTTTGGCTAAACAAGTTACCGGGACAGTCCGATGGACAGAGGGCGTTGAGTACATGATTGACCAACTCGGCTGCGATTTGTTCCTGGAACTAGGGCCCGGTCAAGTGCTGGCCGGCCTCGTTGGCCGAATCCGGAAAGGCACAGAAATCGTGTCGATCGGGGATTGCTCCACTTTAGAAGCAGCAATCGCTAAACTGCGCGGTGCCATTTGAACACGAGACAGGCGTTTTGGCTTCGCCGTTCGTCGGCCCAGGTTCGCTTGGTTCTCGGAAAGTCAAACTGCGACGCTTCTCACACGCCGATCTGCCGGCACGCCGACCCGCGTTCCCTAAAGTCCGTTCGGGTGACGCACCACAAACTCGTCGGCTGGACGGCTGCGAGTCAGCCATTGCGGTCCATGTTCGCCGGCGCCGTACCCGGTGTCGAAGCGCAGACCTGCGACGACGAGAAAGGAGTGTCCGCGACTCGCGTAGACGGTGATCCATCTTCCTGGTCCACCTTCAGCATAGGCCCGCAATTCCTTGGATGGCGTGGGGCTGTTCATCCGGCCGATTGAATGGAGAACATACGATACGGCACCGGAACAATCGTAGGCAGTGTCGAAAAAGTTTTGATGTCCCCCGCCGTATCGATATGGTTTGCCAACTAATTCGTTTCCAGCGTCGATTGCTTCTCTAACCGGTAACGGCGCGGCAGGTGGCGCCAAAGCGTACCCATTGTCCAGCGTAGCGGTCCGGCCAGGAATATAATGATACACGTAGGGCGGGGTACTGACGCATCCGGTCAAAACAAAGGCGACCACGTGAGCAAAATTTCTAGCGAGCCTTTGGATTCGCGACGTGAAGCTGAGCATGCAAACTGTTCGACGGGTGACAAATCAGGGCTATTCGGCGCAAGATATCAGACTTTGCTAGACCGTTAAACGCCCAACGTTGAATGTTAAACGCACCTATTTCCCGAACAGGCGTTCGCTGAAACGATAATAGAGGAAGGAAACGGTCACCAGGATTGCGCCAAGCACCAAACAGGACAGGATTCGGTACGGGGTCGAAACTTCCGCCGTATCGAAAGCCAACACCTTCAAGACCGTGACGATCAGAAGACCAATCGCCGAGACGCGATACACTTTCCGTTGCTTCCAGACACCCACCAACATCAATCCGATGGCGAATACGGACCATAAAACCGAAAAACCTACTAGCTCGATTCGGCGCATGAACTGGTTTGTAAACCGATCCAATTCCAGATTGGCAAAACCAAACAGACTCAGTACCCCGAGCAACTCAAAGGCTCGATTCAGGCGCGGATGAGGTCCCGCGACGCGGCCGGTCCGGTCCAACCAAACAACGAATAGCAGACCGGTTACCATTGAGACTCCCGCGCTCCATCTGCTAAAAACTCCTTCGGTAAACGAATCGGCATTGGTGGTTCCGAAAGCGAAGTCGTTCGCCGTGACAAAATATTGAAGAACGACCAGCAGGCCGATGAGAAAGGTAACGAACAGAAGGGTTCGATCGCCGGACTTTGCTGCCGACCAATAGAGCACCACGAGCTCGGCCGACCAGAAGACGGTAACCCAGGAGTGGGCGAGAAATTGCTCCCAGAACACCAGCAGGAAAACGGCGCCTTGTGCGATGAGCCAGCTCGACAGGAGAGGCGGGGTTCGTCTTCTCCAGAATACCAAGGCCAGTACCAAGGTGACAATCGTGTAGCTCAAGCTGACCAGAGAGGCGGGTGATTTCTCGTTATTCAGCAGAGACTCTGAATACCAGCAGCAGAACAATCCGTTGACCACTGCCAACAGGAACCCGCGACTCCGACTCGATTCCTTTCGGAAGACCGCGCGCAAGAAAGGCATGACGGAGTACGCCACGAACAAAACCTGGGTGAAGACAAATGTTTCGAGGAACCAGTCTCTCCGATAGTCTCGCTGGGACCAGACGTCGAGTGACAGCCAGGTCAACACCGCGCCGCTGGAGTAGAGGTGTTTCCAGTCTTTGGTGTAAGCAAGGATCTGGCCGCCGACAGTCAAAATGAAGAGGTAGCCCAAGAAAAGCCAAGGATCGAATTGAGCAGAGGCAAATAAGAGCGGTGCAATAAAACCTCCCAGGAACGTGAGAATCGCGACTGCCTGGGAAGCCCAAAGAATGGCCAAACTAGCGCCAATCGCGGTGGTCAGCAAAATCAGCACCAGAGCCAGCGTCGCGGGTAATAAGTGATCAACCTGGCACGCCGCGTAGCTTGTCAGGTAAAGCGTTCCGAGGCCGACCGCCCCTATCCCGATGTCCAGACCGCGGAGATTGCGCCGATGACAATCACTTGCACCCAGCAGAAGCACCAAGCCGCCGACGAACCCAATCGAGATCCGAACCGCCGGACTAATCCATTGCTGGTCAAAAGCATATTTCAGGAAGAATCCGATCCCGATGATCAAGATCAGCACTCCAACTCCAAGGAGCCATTTTTGGCCGACCGCCAATTCGGCCGAATTCCTCTTGTCAGAGCTTTTCTTCCGTTCGGCCTTGATCACTCCGGGCGGAAGAGGCGGTGGCATTTTTCCGTGGTCGGCAGTACCGCTCTCCCGAGAGACGGACAAGGCTACAGCGATTTCCGGTTTTGGTTGCGTCCCGGACAGAACCAGGTTCCGGAGAGTCGCAATTTCTCCCCTGAGTGCCGCCATATCGGCGTAAATCTGGAGATCCAGACCGCATTGAGGGCAAAACCGTTCGTCGAAAACCAGGTTACACTTCGGACAGAGCATCCTTAAGAGACAGAGCCGGGGTCACTAACGCTGAATCCGAACTCTGGGGTGTCGTTTCGATAGTTTGCAGCGCCTGGATATCGCTCAAGTCCTGGTCACGGATGGGTTCGACCCTGCGCTTCATTTCGATGAGCTTCCGTCGGGAGGCTACCAGAACAGTTCGCCCACAAACGGTCAGCATCCGCGCGTCGGACACTAGACCGTCGAAGCTGTTTTCGCGGGTTAAGAACATATCGATCTGCTTATAAGGTTCTCCGGGACACCAAAACGTGAAGACTAACGCGTTCTTCTCGCGGATGAGCGCTTCCACCCGTTCACGATTCAAAATGATCTCTGCAGGCACCGGGGCGCGCGGTATGAACTCGAGATGTTTCAAGGTCGAAATGAACCGGCGGAGATTCGTCTGGTCCGGAGAAACGGCGATATCGAGATCGAGCGTCATCCGTTGTATCCCGTGAAGGACAATTGCCGTGCCCCCGGCGACGACAAACTGCACTCCTTTGTCCACTAGGACGCAAAGGATATCAATCAGATGACTCTGCTGAGTTTCGCGCACCCAGCAATCTCACGCACTGGAGGCCGGAGGGCAAATCGACACATGAAAACTTCGGCCGAAAACTGCCTTCCGCGGTGAATTGCCTGGTATTGATCTGATAGAGGACGGCGTTCAGACCACGAACAGATCCATGAATCGATGCACTGGAGTAGACTCCAAGCGGAGCCGGTCACCGCAAAGTTCCAGGATGGCACTTGCGTTTCGAGGCGGAATGCGGCCACGTAAATTGCGTTCGAATTTCTCCAGGAGCAGGGGAATACCCTCTTGGCGGCGTCGGCGATGCCCGATCGGATAATCGACCACGAGACGCTCGGTTTGCGTACCGTCCGTAAAAAAGACCTGCAAGCTGTTCCCGATCGAACGTTTCGCCGGATCGAGGTAATCGACCGTGAACTGTTTACTTTCGGCGACCTCCATCTTTTCGCGGAGGACATCGATCCGAGGGTCCGAGGCAACTTCGTCCTCGTAGTCCGAGGCCGTCAGGCGGCCAAAAATGAGCGGCACGGCGACCATGTACTGGATGCAATGGTCCCTATCGGCTGGGTTATCCAGAGGTCCAACTTTATCGATGATTCGCTTCCCGCTTTCCTGCGTTTCGATGACAATGTGCGCTATTTCAGCGAGCCGCTGAGCAACCTGTGGGCGCAATTTCAGTGCGGCCTCCACGGCCGTCTGGGCATGGAACTCGGCTGGGAACGAGATCTTGAACAAAATATTCTCCATTACGGAGGAGCCGAAGCCCTGCGAGGGAACCCGCAGCTGAGCACCTCTGAAGAGCACTTCCTGAAATCCCCAGGTGGCGGCGGTCAACGCACCCGGATACCCCATCTCTCCCCTCAACGCGTTCAGAGCCAGCCAGACCGCGCGACTCGTCGCGTCGCCGGCGGCCCAGGATTTTCGCGATCCTGTGTTGGGAGCATGCCGATAGATGCGCAAAGCGCCTCCGTCGACAAACGCGTTGGCGAGAGCGTTGACCACATCCTCTCGAGTGCCGCCCATCAGTCGCGTGACAACGGCGGTCGAGGCGATTCGCACAAGAAGAACGTGATCGAGACCGACGCGGTTCAGCGCGTTCTCCAAGGCCAGCACACCTTGAATTTCATGCGCCTGGATTGTCGCCAGAAGCACATCGCGCATCGTCAATGCCGTCGCACTTTTCCGACAGAGGTAGTCGGCAACGGCAAGGATCGCGCCGAGATTGTCGGACGGGTGACCCCATTCCGCTGCGAGCCAGGTATCGTTGAAGTCAAGCCAACGCACCATGGCGCCGATGTTGAAAGCCGCTCGGACAGGATCCAGCTCATAGGAAGTGCCAGGAACCCGTGCGCCCGCGCCTGGCATTGTCGCACCCGGGACCACCGGTCCAAGCAATTTCGTGCAGGCCGGGTAGTTGAGTGCGAGCAGTCCGCAGCCGAGCGTATCCATCAGGCAGAGTCGCGCCGTGTCGATCGCTTCCTCACTGGTGATCGAATCCACGGCGAGCGCATAGTCGGCAATGTCTTGCAATAGCCTGTCTGACTCCGGACGCATGGCGCTGGCGGGATCGGGCATAGACAAGGGGAAGGAGTTACAGGAGTTCAGGAGTTACAGAATTGGGGAACGATCCAGTTTAAGGCTCAATCCGGATTTTAAACTACAGATTACACAGATTTGAAATTCGGAATTTAAGTCTAATTCGAAAACGCTGCGAGAGCTGCTTGATACCCTGATCCGTTATTGATCCTGCAACTCCTATCCCCGCTCATCGATCGATGTAAATGGCCTCGGATCCGGTCCCACATAGTCCGCGCTGGGCCGAATCAGTTTGTTGTTGGCACGCTGCTCTTTGATATGCGCCGACCACCCGGCGACACGAGCCAAGACGAAAATGGGAGTGAAAAGCGGGGTCGGGATCCCCATGAAATGGTACGAGCAAGCGGAGAAAAAATCCGCATTGGCGAACAACTTCTTTTCCTCGCTCATAACCTTTTCAACCTCCTCAGCGATCGCAAAGAGATAGCCGTCAGCATCCCAGGCCGTTGACGCCAGTCGACGGGCCCATTCCTTGATTAAGGCATTTCGCGGGTCGGAATCGCGATACACAGCGTGGCCAAACCCCATGATCTTCTCTTTCCGAACCAGCATCTCTTTGACGGCTGTGCGGGCTTCCTGCGGCGTCTTGAACTTTGAGACTAGCTCCATCGCGGCCTCATTCGCCCCGCCATGCAGCGGACCGCGCAGCGTGCCGATCGCGCCTGTAACACATGAATAGAAATCTGACAGCGTGGCCGCACATACCCGTGCAGTGAATGTGGACGCGTTGAATTCGTGCTCGGCGTAGAGTATCAGCGAGACATCCATACAACGCTGATGCTGGGGACTCGGTTTCGCACCGTGGAGCAGCGTGAGAAAATGACCGGCTAAGGTCTCTTCATCCGAATCCGGTTCGACGCGGGCGCCTCCTTCGTGACTGAAGCGATACCAGTAGCACAGGATCGATGGGAGAGATGCCAGAAGCCGCTCCGCGATCCGGTCCTGCCTCGAAAAATTGCCTTCGGGCTCAAGCACTCCAGCCATGGAGGCACCAGTTCGCAGGACATCCATGGGATGCGCGCTTTTCGGAATCCGTTCGAGTACTTCCTTGAGCGCAGGCGGCAAAAATCGGAAAGCTCTCAGGCGTTTTCTGAACGCAGCCAGCTGTAGTTGATTTGGCAAAGTGCCCTCCAACAGCAGAAAAGCGACTTCTTCAAATGTTGCGTGCTCGGCGAGCTCTTCGATGGCATACCCACGGTAGGTTAAGCCAACGCCAGACTTACCCACGGTGCAGATGGCGGTTGAACCAGCGGATTGACCGCGCAATCCGCTCGATGTACTGGGGGGATTCGTTTCGCTCATACGATCATCGTCTCTTTTTTTCGCCTGAAAAAAGCTGATCTAATTTGTCTTCGAAAGAATGGTAATTCAAAACTTCGTAAAGTTCGGCTCTAGTCTGCATTTGACCGACTACCTCTTTTTGGGTCTCCTGATTTCGAATTGCTTCATAAACCTGCGTTGCACTTTGGCTCATCGCACGGAACGCGCTCAACGGATACAAAACCAGTCGAACACCGACCTCCCGGAGTTGCTCCACGGTGAACAACGGAGTCTTCCCAAATTCTGTCAGGTTCGCGAGGACTGGAACCGGGACGCTGGTAGTGAACCTTCGGTAATCGTCCAAGGCGTAGAGAGCTTCTGCGAAAATCATGTCAGCACCTGCTTCGACATAGGCCCCGGCACGATCGACGGCGGCCTGCAAGCCTTCCGAAGCGACGGCATCCGTTCGGGCCATTATCACGAACTCAGACGTGGCCCGCGCGTCGACCGCGGCCTTGATGCGATCGACCATCTCCTCAGTCGAAACAATCGCTTTGTTCGGGCGGTGTCCGCACCGTTTTGCCTGTTCCTGATCCTCCAGATGACAGCCCGCCGCACCGGCGCGAATCAATTCGCGAATCGCCCGGGCGATATTAAATGCGCTACCCCAGCCTGTATCCGCGTCCACCAGCAATGGCAAAGGGCAAGCACCCGTGATGCGTCGCGCATCTTCACAAACATCGTTCAGAGTCGTAATCCCGAGATCCGGTAATCCGAACGACGCATTCGCGACTCCTGCACCAGAGAGATAGATCGCCTTGAAACCCGCTCGTTCGGCCAATCGAGCGCAAAAAGCGTTGATTGTACCCACGATCTGGAGCGGAATTTCTGTCTCGACTGCTTTTCTCAAATTTGATCCTGCAGACATATTCTGAGATTTCCTGAGACTTCGCTGTTCGATGGACCGGGCCGTCTTACGTTTGGCACCCGCAAATGTAACGCCATTGTCGTCGCGTTGCTGCATTTCTTGGAAGGAGGCGGCCGGGGGAATGTCCCCAGGCCACCGTTAGATCCCAGTTTAGGCTGCTCTTAGCCGGCATCGGAAAAGGACCGAGGTCTTAGGTTTTTCTTCCCAGGCAAGGCGCCCCGCTTGCTTCTCTCGGCTCTGCCTCCAGTTCTCTCTAGCTCACTCCCCGGCATTCAAGTCGCATCGAGGCTTTCCTCTCTCTCTAAAAATATATTCTCATAATTATTGCTATTATGGTGGCTATGGATATTATTGGGTCATGCAAGCTCTCCTTTTCTCTCCTTCTCCTTCTTCACTCTTTCTTTCCAGGCTGCTCCTCCCTTGGGTTCGGGCCGGCTCTGCCAAAGCTTCTTTCCTGGTCGGTCTGGCTTCTTTTCTTTTGGCTTCCAGCTCTTTGGCCCTCACTCCTAATTTTGTCCAGAGTAACAACGCTGTCCCTCAAACCCCTCAATCCAAGGTCACTGTTTCTTTCTCTGGCGCTCAGAGCGCCGGCGATTTGAATGTCGTTATCGTTGGCTGGGGCGATGTCAGTTCCCAGGTTAGTTCGGTCTCTGACTCCAAAGGCAACCTTTACTCCCTGGCCGTCGGCCCTACTGCTCTGACCGGCTCGGCCCCTTTGACCCAGTCCATTTATTACGCCAAGAACATTTCGGCGGCTTTGGCCGGCGCTAACGTGGTTACCTTGACCTTTAACGCCTCCGTCTCCACTCCCGATATCCGCATCCTGGAATATAGCGGTCTGGATCCCCTTAATCCCCTGGACGTCAGCGCGGCTGCTACCGGCAACAGTGCTTCGACCACCAGCGGTGCGGCCCTGACCAAGAATGCCTCGGATCTTCTGGTCGGCGCTAATGTCGTCTGGACCAGAACCACCGGCCCGGGCAGTGGATTTACCCAGCGCGTCATTACTTCCCCAGACGGCGACATCGCCCAGGACCGGGTGGTCACTGCCACCGGTTCCTACAGCTCCACTGCTCCCCTGGCCGATGCCGGCCCCTGGGTCATGCAGATGATTGCTTTGCGCGCCGCCGGTGCTTCGTCCACTCCTACTCCGACTCCTACTCCGACTCCGACTCCTACTCCTGTTCCTTCTCCCACTCCTTCGGCCACCCCGGCGGTCGCTCTCGCCTTTGTCCAGGTCAACTCTGCGACTCCCCAGTCGCCCTTGACCTCCGTCACCGCTCCCTTTAACTCCGCCCAGAAAGCGGGCGATCTCAACGTCGTCATCGTCGGCTGGGGGGATGCCTCGACCCAGCTCACCTCTGTCTCCGACTCCAAGGGCAACCTTTATCAGCTGGCCGTCGGCCCCACCGTCCTCACCGGTTCGGCCCCCATGTCCCAGGCCATTTATTACGCCAGGAACATTGCGGCGGCTTCGGCCAGCGCCAACGTGGTGACCGTGAAGCTTAACGCCCCCGCGCCTTCGGTCGACCTTCGGCTTCTGGAGTACAGCGGCGTCGATCCTCTCAACACCCTGGATGTCAGCGCAGCCGCCACCGGCAATAGCGCCTCGACCAACAGCGGCGCGGTCATCACCAAGAATGCCAAGGACCTGCTGGTCGGCGCCAACCTGGTCTGGACCGCCACCACCGGACCGGGCAGCGGAGCGACCCGGCGCTTGATCACCTCCCCTGACGGCGACATCGCCGAAGACCAG
>Ga0206947_1151_pt1 | contig 17490 bp, 7 predicted proteins | sample Alteio_BWOrgHeat_3_FD_153239 | JGI IMG/M metagenome (GOLD analysis project Ga0206947, IMG submission 153239) | Enriched cells from forest soil in Barre Woods Harvard Forest LTER site, Petersham, Massachusetts, United States -... | ecosystem: Environmental > Terrestrial > Soil > Temperate forest > O...
TTCAGTAGCCCGGATCACTTCCGACGGCACTATGGTGGGCGAACCGTTTTTATTGAGGAAAGTATTTACGCCTACGATGGGGTATTCGCCGGTATGTTTCAGCGTTTCGTAATACAAAGATTCTTCCTGTATTTTGCTGCGCTGGTACATGGTTTCCATGGCGCCTAATACGCCACCGCGGTCGTTGATGGCTTTAAATTCGGCCAATACGGCTTCTTCTACCAGGTCGGTTAGTTCTTCGATGATGAACGCGCCTTGTATAGGGTTTTCGTTTTTGGCAAGACCGAGTTCCCGATTGATAATTAACTGGATAGCCATTGCCCGGCGTACCGATTCTTCGGTTGGGGTGGTGATCGCTTCGTCGTATGCATTGGTGTGCAGCGAATTGCAATTATCATAAATGGCGTACAAAGCCTGCAATGTGGTGCGGATATCGTTAAAATCAATCTCCTGCGCATGCAAGGAGCGTCCGCTGGTTTGGATATGATATTTTAGCTTTTGCGAACGATCGTTGCCTTTGTATTTATTTTTAACAGCTTTGGCCCAAATGCGCCTGGCCACACGGCCTATTACCGAATATTCCGGATCGATGCCATTGGAGAAAAAGAAAGACAGGTTGGGCGCAAAATCATCAATATGCATTCCCCGGCTTAAATAATACTCCACGTAAGTGAAACCGTTTGATAATGTAAATGCCAGTTGGGTGATAGGGTTTGCCCCCGCTTCGGCAATATGATAACCCGAGATGGAAACCGAATAAAAGTTGCGCACCTTTTGGTCGATAAAATATTGCTGGATATCGCCCATCATTCGCAGGGCAAATTCGGTAGAGAAGATGCAGGTATTTTGTGCCTGGTCCTCCTTTAATATATCAGCTTGTACTGTGCCGCGAACGGTGGCAATGGCGTAGGCTTTTATTTTGGCGTAGACGTCGGGCGGAAGGACCTGATCGCCGGTAAGGCCCAATAGGCTAAGGCCTAAACCACTGTTGCCATTCGGCAAACCGCCGTCATATTGCGGACGCGTTAATCCCCTGTAGTCATACCATTCCTTCAACTTCCCCTCAACCAAACTCTCCAGCCCATGCTCGGTAATATACTTCTCGCATTGCTGATCAATAGCCGCATTCATAAAAAAGCCAAGCAGCATGGGCGCAGGGCCGTTGATGGTCATGGATACGGAAGTGGAAGCACTACACAAATCAAAACCCGAATACAATTTTTTGGCATCATCCAACGTGGCAATACTCACACCCGAGTTACCGATTTTTCCATAAATATCCGGCCGGGTATGCGGATCTTCTCCGTAAAGGGTAACTGAATCAAATGCGGTAGATAACCGGTGTGCCGGTTGCCCCAGCGATACGTAATGAAAGCGTTTGTTAGTCCGTTCTGGACCACCCTCGCCGGCAAACATACGGGTCGGGTCCTCCCCTTCCCGCTTAAGCGGAAAAACGCCGGCAGTATAGGGGAATTCGCCGGGCAAATTTTCGGTTAGCAGCCAGCGCAAAATATCGCCCCAGGCTTCGTATTTAGGAAGGGATATTTTGGGGATACGCAACTGAGAAAGCGAGGTATAATATAAAGGCTGTTTAATTTCTTTATCCCGCACCTTATAAATAAAATTTTCGGCGGTGTATTGTTTAATGGTTTCGGGCCATTGCTTAAGCAGGCGTTTGCATTCGGGATGTAGTTGTTCTTCGAGATGTTTTTGAATTGCTTGTAGAGACGCAATACTTTGCGTCTCCGCCGATGGCAATAAGTTGATTACCCCATCAACCTGGAACAACTGTTGGGCTATCTTACATTGCTCATTCACCCACTGCTTATAGGCTATGCTATTTTCCACAATCTCGGCCAGGTACCGGTTTCTATCGGGCGGGATAATGTAGATCTTTTCAGATACTCCTGGAGACGCGAAGTATCGCGTCTCTACAGCGGATGTCCCCAAAAAATCCACCCCTGTCTTCACCTTCACTGCCTTCATCAGCGCAGCAAACAGTGTATTCATACCCGGGTCATTAAACTGCGACGCCATGGTGCCATAAACCGGGATATCCTCGTCTTTGGCCGTAAACAGGTGGTGATTGCGTTTATATTGTTTGCGTACATCGCGAATGGCATCCAGCGCACCGCGTTTGTCGAATTTATTAAGGGCAACTATATCTGCGAAATCCAGCATATCAATTTTCTCCAACTGGGTGGCAGCGCCAAATTCGGGAGTCATCACGTAAAGTGATAGATCACAATAATCGGTAATCATGGTATCAGATTGCCCGATACCCGATGTTTCCACGATAATCAAATCATACCCGGCAGCTTTGCAGATATCGATAGATTCCTGTACGTGTTTGGATAACGCTAAATTAGCCTGCCGCGTAGCCAGCGAACGCATATACACCCGCGGACTGTTTATCGCATTCATCCTGATCCTATCGCCCAGCAGCGCACCACCTGTTTTGCGCTTGCTTGGATCAACCGAAATAATGGCCAGCGTTTTATCCGTCTCCATTAAAAAGCGGCGTACAATTTCATCAACCAAACTCGATTTTCCTGAGCCGCCGGTGCCGGTAATACCAATAACCGGAATGTGACTGGTACTGATGAGCTGGTGTACTTCCGTCAAAAAATAATCGGCTTCCTTTGGATAGTTTTCTACAATACTGATGGCTGTAGCAATTGATTTAATATCTTTTTCCGGCAGGTGCTTTAATTCGCCGTTGAGTTTTATTTTATTTTGGAAATCACACTGGCGCAGCATATCATTTATCATTCCCTGCAGGCCCATCGTGCGGCCATCATCGGGCGAATAAATCCTGCTAATGCCATACGCCTGCAACTCCGTAATTTCCTGTGGCAAAAATACGCCGCCGCCGCCGCCGAATATTTTGATATGCCCGGCGCCGCGTTCCTTCAGCAAATCGTACATATACTTAAAATACTCCACATGGCCGCCCTGGTAGCTGGTAAGGGCAATGCCCTGTACGTCCTCCTGTATGGCGCAGTTCACCACCTCATCTACCGACCGATTATGGCCCAGGTGAATTACCTCAGCCCCGCTCGATTGCAATATGCGGCGCATAATATTAATGGTAGCATCATGTCCATCGAACAATGAGGCAGCGGTTACAAAACGGATTTTATACTTGGAGTGGTAGGGTGCAATGCTTTCCATGACCGGCAATAATTAGTTAGTACAAAATTAACATAAATAAATTGCCCAAAAGCTATGCATGCATAATATTTAGCAGTTTGCGGTCCGTAGTTGATGGTTCATGGTCAAAAGAGATAACTGCAGATAAATGTTGATGGAATAAACGATATTTGGGCAATAAAAACATCGCGTTTTATCCCAATAACAACTACTAAATCCAATCGTTAACTTTACAATAATGATCAAACTGGTGATATCGGGATTATTTATATTGCTGGCAGGGTTTCGTCCTTGCCATATTAAAAAAATATGGCTGTTTTCCAAAACTCAGTACAGCGGCAATATACCTAAATCGGCAGCCGGACAGCCTTCGCGAGGTTATACGCAAAGACTAATCGTTTACATCGAAATCAGCAAAACCGATGAATCTCCACAATGGCAATCGGTTTATATTAATGACGAAAAGCATGTAGTAAATATGTTACCCGTGGGCGCGGATTCTGTGCAAATGGGGCCTGCAAAAAACTCAAGAGTTCCTATTGTGCTGAAAGCAGCATCGGGCAACAAGCTGGTACTATTGGAAGTTGCTGCCAATGAAAACATTAACATTACGAGCCAAATAACATTTGAACTGGAAGGCCTTTTAAATAAAAAACAGGTTCATTTTAAATCAAATGAACCTGTTGTAGAATTATCGCCGGCGTTGATGCCCTAACAATGAATCCTATAAGCTAATTTTCTCCAACCCTGCAGCTGTCAATTGGTCGTTCAAAGTTTTTAACCTGCTTCCGGTTAGTTCGTTATATTTTAAATCTAATGTGGTAAAATAACCATCGGCCTGGGTAACTGCTTTGGTCACTTGCGTGGTGACCGGCATATCGTTGCCCTGCATGGCGTTCATCAGGCCCATCAGGCCGCCTCTCAAACTTCTGAAGCTTTCGGCTTTGTTTTCGGGCGTCCCGTTCTCCAGTTTTGAGGCATCGGCATCCATGCTTTTTAGGGCGACTGCCGTTTCGCCGGTAGCTGTCGGCAATAATTTACTGATTTTTTTATGCAATACGGTCAGTTTTTCGGCAGCCGACATCACTGTTTTTAAATCCTGGTAACACTTATCCGACAGCGTATATTGTTTGGTTAACTCCAGCAAAGGTGTTTTCACTCTGGGGTCCATTTTAATGGTTAGGGGTTGTGTGTAAACTTTCCCGTCAACGGTTAATTTTACAGTATACGTCCCCGGCATTACCCAAGGCGAAGTCGGCTCCGGAGCCGTTTGCCCATAAATAGCTGCAATTGCGTAGGCTGGCGGTGCATCCAATGGCTGGGTATGCATGTCCCAAATAAAACGATGTGCACCTTTTACGGAAGAAAGTATTTGCTGCGGCCTTATCCAATACAAAGGGATATTTACCGGCGGAACGGCATAAGGCTTATCGTCGCTTTTATAAGTGCGCACAATTTTGCCGGCTGCATCCACAACTTCCAGTTTTACTACCGACGCGGCGTCATCTTTTAAATAATAATCAATAATGGCGCCATCCGGCGGATTTTGCCCGGCGGGTTCCTCCTGCGGCAGGGGCGTATCTGTGTTCATGTTCCAGCGTACCCGGTAAAACAGCCCTGTTTGGTATAAAACTGTTTCGCCAGTGTTTTTAATTTTGGCGATGTTGCGCAATGCTGCAATATCATCTAATATCCAAAACGAACGGCCATGGGTTGCTACCACCAGGTCATTATCTTTTATCACCAAATCGCGGATGGAAGTGGCAGGCATATTTAGCCTCAGGGGTTGCCAGCTATTGCCATCGTTAAAAGACACATACACGGCCCTTTCTGTAGCGGCAAACAGTAGTCCTTTGCTAATCGGATCTTCGCGCACTGCATTCACCGGGTCGGCAGGCAAACCGTTTACAATCTTTTGCCAGGTTTTACCGCCGTCGTGGGTTTTATAAATATAGGGGTTCATGTCGTCCACCCGTATTTTATTAATGGCGGCATAAGCAGTTTGGTCGTCAAAGTGGCCGGCATCAATCAGTGAAACTTTATTCCACGAAGTAATTTCGGCCGGTGTGATATTTTGCCAGGTTTTACCACCGTCGATGGTGCGTTGTATCAGCCCGTCGTCGGTTCCTACCCAAATAGTGTTGATGCTTTTGTGGGATGGCGCGATCGTATAAATCACCCCGCGCTGCGGCATTTTCTTTAATTTATCGGAGGTGTAAATCCCCACGCTTGCCGGAACATCCCAGGTATTCCTGGTTAAATCGGGACTTAAAATTTGCCAGGAGTTACCGCCATTGATGGTTTTGAACAATACATTCCCGGCATAAAACAAGCTGTGCGGATCAACAGTCGAGAAAATAATAGGAGCCGTGCGTACATAACGGTATTTTCCGCCACGACCAAATTCGGGCGCGATGTTCTGCACCTGCGCGGTAAGCTTATTAAACCTCGTGATCTTACCTCCATAAATAATATTCGGATCAAGCGGATCGGCAGCTACGTAGCCATATTCCTCGGCGCCTACCGGGTGCCATTCTCTGAAAGTTATCTGCCCGTCATTGCCACGGCTCGCAATACCTACCGAGCCGCTTTCCTGCTGCCCGCCATAAACATTATAAGGGAAGGCGTTGTCGGTGCTAACATGATAAAACTGTGCAGTAGGCTGGTTATACCATGAGCTCCAGGTGTCGCCTCCGTTTACCGTAATTTCGGCGCCCTGATCGCTCACCAGCAAAATAATTTCTGGATGTTCGGGGTTTATCCATAAACGGTGATAATCATCGCCACCCGGTGCGCCACGTATGGCTCTCCAATTTTTACCGGCATCTGTCGATTTCCAGGTAACTACATTGGCAATATAAACTGCATCGGCATTTTTGGGATCCACTTTACATTCTGCAAAATCGCTTCCGCGGCCCCATAAACGCGGATCGGTACTTTGTTCGGTCCACGATTGCCCGCCGTCGTCGGAGCGGTATAAACCGCCGCCCTTGGTTGCATCCACGCAGGCATATAAACGGTTTGAGTTGCTTGCCGCGATACAAAAGCCGATCCGGCCCAAACCATCAGCAATAGATGGCAGGCCGTTGGTTAATTTTGTCCAGGTGGTACCGCCGTCTGTTGATTTGAATAAACCGCTTTCAGTCCCCTGCCATTCGCCGTTTTCCCATGGGCCCTGGCGTCCTGCCCACATATCGGCATAAATAATATTTGAATTGTTAGGGTCGATAGTCACCTGTATCGCCCCGGTATTTTCGTCTTTATATAAAACTTTTTCCCAGGTTTTGCCGCCGTTAACTGTGCGGTAAATACCCCTTTCGGTATTTGGCCCGTAAGGATGGCCCAATGCAGCTATAAATACTCTGTTCTCGTCCTTTGGGTCAATGGCAACGCCGCCAATTTGCTGCGCCTTGCCCAGCCCGGTATTTACCCAGGTTTTACCGGCATCGGTCGACTTATAAATACCATCACCCACCGAAAGATCGGGGCGTTTCAAGCCTTCGCCGCTGCCTGCATATAATACGTTTGGATTGGACGGGGCAACGGCAACATCACCGATAGAACCGGTTGGTTGCTCATCAAAAACCGGTTGCCAGGTGCGGCCAAAGTCGGTGGTTTTCCAAACTCCGCCGTTGTTTACGCCGATATAGAAAACATTAGGCTGTTGTGCAACGCCGGTAGCGCCTACTGTTCTGCCGCCCCGATGGGGGCCGATCATACGCCATTTAAGCATATTGTAAGCAGATGGTTCGACGGCTTGGGCGTTTAACTTAGGACAGAAAAACAACAAAACAGCAGCAAAAACAAATGAGATTTTTTTAGGGGTGACTTTTGCGATCATCGTAAAAATAAATTGAGAACAGGAAACAAGTTGAAATATCTTTTTTAAAAATAGCCTGAATTTATTTAAATGACAAATAAACAACGTACCAATTATGTGGCAATAAAAACGGGCATGGTACACTCCCGTTTAAAGGAAGCCCCATGCCCGTAGGAAAATTTTCAACAAAGCTGATGTTATTATTCGCCCTTGCTAAAATTTAAAGGAATCAACACTTTTACACTTAAGTTTCTGCCCATGTTAAATACACCTACACGGCCGGTGGTATAATTTACCGGGTCGTACTTAAAGCGGCTCATATAATCGATATACGCGGTATTGAACACGTTATTGCAGATCACAAACACCTGGCAAACGGTTTTTCCTTTTGAAACGATATCCGCGCCGGCGCCCACATTAAACAGGGTATAGCCCTTGGTGGCCGCTTTGCTTGCTGCATATTCATAAGGTGTTAAAGCTGTGTTTAAGCCGTTGTAGATGGCAAACTGCTGGTAAACATCGTTTTGCTGGAAGCAACTGAGCATTCCTACCTTAAAATAGGCATTTTTAATGGTTTTGGTTAGATTGCTTACCGGGAACTTTAAATCGGCAGTAACGCGGGTTGGTGGTACAAAAGGCAAATATTTCGCCGAATCGGCCACATTCAACAAACTGCCGTAAACATAACTGAGGGTGGTATTCAGCTGTACCCATGAAGCGGCTTCCGGGTGAATATTAAGACCAATCTCGCCGCCATATAACCGCGCCTTGCCCTGGGTATATTTATAAACCGGGGCAGCACCCAGGCCAACGGCATTCAGCGAGTTATTGATGGAGTCGGCCCCCGCAGCTGTTTTCAGTCCCTGCGCGTAAATAAAATCGTTGATGTTGTTATTAAACAAGTCTATCTCAAAATCAATATCCTTTGAATTTACCCCAAAAGCAATATCCTCCTGCAAACTGGTTTCGGGTTTAAGATCGGGGTTGCCAATTTCATAAACTACCGTACCATCGTGTACGCCGTTTGCGGCAGCTTCGGCAACGTTTGGCGCCCGCCAGCCCCTGGCAATGTTGGCCTTTACATAAGTAGAGCTGTTGAAGTTGTAAGTGCCCCCCACGCTAAACGACATTCCGCTGAACTTTGATTTAAAGCCCTGGAATTCGTGAAAGGCATTTTCTGCTCCGGGGTTGGCCGGAGCCTGCGTGGTTGAATCAACCCAATGATCTTCGCCGTTAAATGTCCGGGTGTCATAGCGCAAACCGCCACTTAAATTCAGTTTACCGATTTTTTTGTTAGCGATAGCGAACGCGCCAATCTCAAAGAAATTATAATTCGGGATCAACAACAGCGTGCCCAGGCTTTTTGAATTTTGATAAACGCCGTTAACTCCTGCCGAATAGTTGAATGTCCCCTTTTGCGATGAAACATAACGCATATCGTAAGTTGCCGCGTTTGACCGGTAATAAATGTCAGACACATCGGGGATAGTAGGGTCATTGTTTTCCTGGCGCTGATTTTTTTGCCACGAGAATATGCCTTTAATGCTTCCGTCGCCGGCAGCGATATTATTATCCCAAACTATTTTGGTATGCTGTATCTTCTGGCTGATCACCAATGGCGTGTACGATACCTGCTCCTGGTGAGTAGGTATTTCGTAGGTTGGCTCGCCACCGTTTAAATCAGGGTAGGACACCGGCCTAACCAGTACACCCGATACCGAATCCCTGGTGCCGTCAACTATGCCGGTGTGCATATCAAAATAACTGGCATGCAATTGCGAATATCCCCATTTGCGATGTATACCAATGGTAGCATCCGCATTAAAATTGCTGAATTGGGAATTGATCACATAGCCGTCGTTCGGGTTACGATAGGCATGGGCCATGGTGTTATCCACCCGTGCACTCCAGGCAATGCCGTTTTTGGTTCCCGCAAGGTAAAACACGTTATTGATCAAGCCATTATTGGTTTGATAATTAAACAGGATACTTCCCTTAGTTTGCCCTTCGGGCAGCGGTTGTTCGGGGATCAGGTTGATCACCCCCGCCAGCGCATCCGAACCATAAGCCAATGATGCTGGACCCTTTAAAATTTCGTAACGATTTACGGCATAAGGGTCGGCCTCGATGCCGAATTCATCAAACCAAACCTGGTCCACCTGCTCCACACCGTCCACAACGGTAAGCACACGGTTATATCCTAAGCCACGGATAACGGGTTTAGAAATGCTTTGCCCATCCGTCATGGCCGAAACACCGGGTGTTTTGGCGATGGCATCAATCACATTGGTGGATGAATTTTCCAATAAATCCTTAAAACTTACGGTAGTCACCGGGAATGGCGTTTTCTGTTTTTCGGTAGCGCTGGCAACACCGGTAACAATTACCTCGTTCAACTGAACAGGCGAAAGGTTGAGTTCGTAATTAAGGTTTATATTGCCGCTAATCAGCTTGTTTTCGATATAGCTTGCATAGCCGGTAGCGCTTATCTCAATTAAATAAGTTCCCTGAGGGAGGTTTTTGAGTTGATAATTGCCGAGCGAATCGGTACTTGCGGAGAGGTGAAGATCGGGTACATTAACGGTAGCGCCACGCAGCCCCGAATGGCTCTTACTTTCGGTAATTTTTCCGCTAAGCGAGGTTTGAGCGCTGGCAAATCCCGCGACCATTAAAAGCAAAAAAAATAGAGGGGCGTATTTATATAGTAAAAATTTTCGTTTCATTTTTTTAAAATTTGGACCAATAACAAGAATTTAAACAACGTTGTTGCCCGCCAATAAACGGCGTGCCAATGTTTAAGTATTAAACAACGGGTAACTTAAGGCAACAAAAAATCAGGAGAGTAAGCTATCGGGAGGAGGGGCGTAAATATCCCCGAAAGGAGAAGCGTAATGGAAAAAACTGCTTACAGGCCTCAAATTTACAAGGCCGTTAAAAGGCTGATAAATAACGGGGCCAGGGGCCTCAACGGCAACATATTTAGCGTTATATAGTTTAATGGTTTTGCCGGGTACAGATTTCTCGTCCGAGCTGTTTTTTTCGGCGTTCTTTAGCGCATGCAGATCGTTATCCTCGTCGTTATCAACCAGGGCGTAATAACATTTAACCCCTTTGATGATTTTGGTTTTTACGATGTCATACATTTTACCACCAGATGTAAATTCACGGTCGTTAACCAGGTGAATTTCCGCTGAGCGGGATGAAAACAATGTCAACCGGCCCTCGCCGATATCCCGGCGGTTAGCTTCCTCGTATACTTCAGCCTTTATTTTGCAGATTTGAATTTGCACCCAATAGAAAAATTGCAGGCCAAACAAGTTGTACCCGAGCGCGACAATTAAAAATATAGAGATGGCTTTTTTAATTTGCTGTTAATTTTATAACCGTAAATTTAAAATATTATTTGAAACTTACCGGTAATTGCAAACCGGTTCTCTTAATTTATTTTGAATAAAAATTAGCCCTGCTATGGCTTTGCCTCAACTAAAAACCATTAAGCTACTGCGCCCTATTTCTTCCAAACCACCCAATTACTGGCTGGCGATGCCGGTCTGCTTTTTGTAGGAGGATATTTGAGCATCAGGGCCGCTTCGCGGTTGCCAAGAGCGGCAGATTTGGCCCAGTCGGCTTTAGCGGCGGTATTATTTTTCGAGTTATAGTAAACCCGGCCGCGCTCAAAATAGGCCCCTGCATTCGATGGATTTATCTCAATAGCTTTGGAAAGATCGGCCAGTGCAGCCGTGTTGTTTTTTAGCTGCGCAAATGCAAAGCCACGCGCATAATAAGCATAAGGCAAATTAAAACCACCGCTAATAGCCTTATCCAAATTAGGCACAGCGGCCGCAAAACTACCCGACTCCATATTAAGCACCCCCCGGTAAAAATACGCGCCGCTATAGTCGGCATTTATCGCGATGGCTTTGTTCAAATCACCCATCGCTTCTGCATTTTGGCGTAACTGCACCCTGGCTATAGCCCTGTTTAAATAAGCCGATTCCAATTGCGGCATCAATATAATAGTGCGGTTAAAATCATCAATGGCGCCCGAAAAATCATTTTTTGCTAATTTGGCCACTCCCCTGTCGTTATAAGCCTCCCCAAAATCGTTTTTTAAGGTTATGGCCTGGGTAAAATCCTTAATAGCGCTTTCGTTATCCGTCATCTTCGCTTCTACCTCTGCCCGGTTAAAATACGCTTCGGCATCATTCGGGTTCATCGCAATAGCGCGCGACAAATCTGTACCTGCCGCTCCGTAATTTCCCAGTTTAAGATTCACCTCGCCGCGAAGCGCATAAGTCGACTCATTTTTGGGATTAATGGCTATTGCCTGGTTAAAATCTGTCAGGGCATCGCCATAGTTATTCAGCTCGCATTTTTGTAAGCCCCGGTATATATAAGCCGCCTCCATTTCGGGGTTTATGGCTATTGCTTTGCCAAAATCCTCGATGGCCCCATAGCCGTCATTCAGCTTGCCTTTGGCTATGCCACGATCGGCATAAGCCTCGGGTAGTTTGGCATCCAGTTCAATGGCTTTATTAAAATCTTCTATTGCGGCTTTATAATCGGCCTGGCCATTTTTTGCGTTTCCGCGATTGGTGTAAGCTCCGGCATCTTTGGGGTCCAATTCCAATACTTTGTTAAAATCGGCCATCGCACCAGGATAATCGCCGAGGCGGTTTTTGGCAGTACCGCGGTTGGTATAAGCCAGTGTACTTTTGGAGTTTATGGCAATGGCGCGGTCGCAATCGGCAAGGGCGCCTTTGTAGTCGTTGCTGTTCAGTTTGGCATAGGCGCGGTTTGAATAGGGCATATCCGCACCAGGAGCTACTGCTATTTCTTTGGTAAATATATCAACTGCAGCGGCAAAATCGCCCTGGCTGGCTTTTATAATACCCTGGTAGTTATATGCCTCGGCATTGTTGGGGTTCAGTTCAATAGCCTTGGTAAAATATTCCAGTGCGCCGGTAAAATCCTTATTGCCGTACAGCTCAACGCCTTTGTTAAAATAAACATCGGTGGTTTGCGCCGCCGAAAAAAATGGTAAAAATAAAATGAAATATAAAAGCACCTTGCTCATGGCAGTACCGGTTAAGGTTGTAAATATCTTCAAATATAAAATTCTTTGAAACAAAACCGCAGGGTATATAATATTTCAGAATATTTATATCTTGGCCCTATAAATAAGTATGACAACCGCACACCTTAATACAGTTAAAGCAATAATGATTTTTGGGCTGTTTACGATCTTTCAGGCTTGTAAACCACTGCCCGGCTCATGGAAAAACGAAAAAATTGCCGACGGCAAACGCGATGACTTTCATAAAATGACGAAAGAAGCGCTCAAAAACCTGAAAGCCAACGACCCTAAGAGCATGATACCACTTTTCTCGAAAGCGATGAACGAGGGCCATAACGACCGGCAAATTGAGCTGATCAGCAACCGCCTTACCGACAACGAATTTGACCTGCTGGATGAATTTTATGTGGTGCATAAATACAAGGACACCGATACCGTAGCGGCCGTTGGTGGCGATATAAACCGCTATGCGCTGATGGCCCCCTTTGTAAACCAGGAAATGTATATGGCATTTTTTGTCCCCAAAAAATCGGATAATAAATATATGCTGTCCCTAATTTACAGCAAATTTAGCTATGGTTGGAAAATTACCGAAATGGACCTTTCGCCCTATACCATTAACGGCAAAACCGCGCCCGAACTTTATGCCCTGGCCCGCCGGCAGTATGACAAACACCAGGTGCAAGCTGCCATTAACAACCTGCTGCTTGCGGTAAACTGTCTTCATCCCAGCAAATACTGGATGTATCCCGACGAACCCGACGCCAACAAACTATACACCACCCTGCACCAGGACGTTATTAACCTATACCACTACCCTATGGTGCTAAAATTAGCAACCGGCCCCATGATACTACACGTTTACACCAAAACCGGCGACGACGGCGGCACCTACCCCCTTATTTACTACATGACCCACTTCCCCCTGAAAGATACCACCGAAGTAAAAAAAGAAAACCTGCAAATACGCAGCGTGGTTGCCACCCTGATGCCTGGCATAGGCGAGAACAACAAATACATCTATTACTCGGCATTTAACAAACAACCTACCGGGTACGAAACGGTGGACCATTTTGATATGGTAGATAAGGTGAAATAGTAGATGTGCAGATGGGAGGATGTGCAGATATGCAGATGCGGGGATGTGCAGATATCGAATCTAACCCCACCACGTCCTTGCCGTTTTTACTATAGTCTATGGGCTAATTTCGCCTGTGCGTTCCGCTTTCTCACACGCGGAACGCTGTAAGTTTGATGAAACACATTGATAATCAATTAGCTAATATTTAACCCATGGTTAATATTAGCTAACGTGCTGACAATCAGCAGCTCCAAAACGACTATTTCCAACAGAAACCTACTGACAAAACACTGTCACCACCTGAACCAACGCTACCGGTTAAATTTGTAGTCAAGCGTCAACCCCGCCCGCGCACAGTTAACTCAGCCCGTCGTGCTTCGCCGACACCCCTCTCTACTGCGTAAAGAGGGGAGCTGCAATTCCCCGACCCGCCCCCTTTTTCCCCTCTCTACAACGTAGAGAGGGGTGGCCAAGCGCAGCGAAGGTCGGGGTGAGTCAACTAAACGCCATACAAACCAAAAACAACCATGCAAACCACCCCCACCTCCGAACGCCCTGCCTACATCGAACAACTCCGGGCCGAAATCAGCGGGGCGCCGTTTCGTCCGGCTAAAAGGATCAAACGGGCCGAGCCGCAGCCGCCCAGTCGCGAAGACTACCATCGCCTGTTTACCGTTGCCACGGGCAACCGTTGGATGGACCTTGCCCATCGCGAACCTGAAGCTAAAATGCTGTTTGGCGAACTGTGGCACCAGGGCGAACTATCCATGTTGTTTGCCGATAGCAATACGGGTAAATCAATACTGGCGGTGCAGATTGGCGAAAGCATTGCCCGCAGCAAAAAAATTGCCGGCTTTGCCTGCCAGGCGCCCGCCGCCCGTGTGCTGTATATCGATTTTGAACTAAGCGCATCCCAGTTTTGCCTGCGCTACAGCCTGCCCGGCGACGATCATATATTTTCGGAAAACTTTTTCCGCGCGCAGTTTAATTTTGTGAAGAATACCCCTGCAAATGTGGACCAAAACGAACTGCTGATTGCGGCCATTGCGCATAAAATAGAACTGGTGAAAGCCACCGTGCTCATTATTGATAACATTACCTGCCTGCGCGGCGGCACCGAAAATGCCGTGGTGGCGCTTTCGCTGATGAAAAGCCTCAAGGCCCTAAAAACCGACTACAACCTTTCCATACTGGTGCTGGCGCATACCCCCAAGCGTCGCAACGCCCTGCAACCCATCAGCGCCGACGACCTGCACGGCAGCAAACTGCTCATCAACTTTGCCGACAGCGCCTTTGCCCTCGGCAAAAGCACCGCCGATAGCGACCTCTGTTACCTGAAACAAATAAAACAGCGCAACACCCGCCAGCGCTACGGCGACGACAACGTATGCCTTTGCCGCATCCAAAAGCCCGGCAACTTTTTGCACTTCAAGTTCGGGGGCCACAGTCCCGAACACCAGCACATCCGCTCCCACACCGCCACCGCCCGCCTGCAACTCATCAGCAAAATAAGCACCCTCAGCGCCCAGGGCCTCAACCAGCGGGAAATCAGCCAGCGATTAAATATTGGATTAGCCACCGTTAACCGGTGGATAGGCAGGGAAGAAATAGGCGCAGACATCTCCGCGCCACCAAATGCGGCTATAAAAAGTAAAGCCCCAATTTCCCCCACCCGCAAAAGCAGCGCTGGATCAACCACCCATAAAACGAGCCATCAGTCCGCCATAAACGCCGCGGACGCCCATTCAAATCCTATCCCTGCGGCCAGCAGGGAGGTTATGGAGTTGGCCGAAACTGCTCCCGCGCCGCAACCTGGTGACGACTGGCCGATCCACCAACTGGCGGAGATGACCGGGCTGAGTGAACCCGCTGCGGCGATGGAGTTAACCCACAATGCGGTTAGCCAGCAACTCCAAATACCCGATGAACCAATAGTAACACGCAACTTAGACCCTCAATTAAACGAGTTGATAGCGCAAATAATCGCCCGCGCACCACTCCCGAAACCGCCGCCCGGCAATAAAAAACCAAAAATACCCGTCATCAAGCGCATCCCCACCGAGGGCCTGAAGACGTTTACCATCAATGTACCGCTCTCGCCCCCGTTAATTGAAGCTGCAGCAACAACCAACCAGGCCAACCCCACCCTGGCGGAAGGCAGTGATAGCATGAATAAACCCAACAATGCGGTAAATGGGGAAGAAGATGGCGGCGGGCCGTAAATTTAGTGTTGGGATAGGCTAAAACGAGTGTTAACCACTCACGTCTTCGAGAGCGAGGAACGAGCGAAGCAATCCCTGAACTTTGCAGATCAAAAGCGCATGTTTCATACCTACATGCCACATACCTATCGCGCAGTCTGCCAACTTGGCGAATCGTACCTCGCCATGACGCTTTGAGAATAACCCACCACGTCTTTGCGAGCGAGGAACGAGCGAAGCAATCCCTGAACTTTGTGATCGAATGACCCATTTTTACTATGGACTATCGACCATTGGCTAATTTCCCCATGCGTTCCACTTTTCCACAAACAAAGACCACCAACATTCTCCAAGTCTTCTATTCTTGACTCTATTCTTCAGCGTGCAAATGCCGAAACTGCACGTAATCCCAAAATACGATTTAATGGATAACATTCTCAGCCTCATGAATATTTTTCAATTTTTGCCTAACGCTCTAATTATTAAATTTTAATTATATCTTTATTTTTAATTACTTAAACCAATTATCAAATTCTATTTTGGCAAATCTACAAAGCTTAATTATACAAGACATTTTAGAAGAAAATAGGCATTTCCTACCTGGCAAGCCTCCGTCAGAAAGCACCATTTATGACCATTTTAATAAATCAATACTTATTGATGGCTTAGATGCAGAAGAAGCATATTTAATTCTATCGACATTGCCTGATAACGCTACTAAATTCTTCTTGTCTCCTTTGGACAAAGGATTAAGCGGGGCAAAAGTTTATTCTTGCAAATATGATGTAGCGGGCAATAGAGCCTCAAAAGCGTTTGTACTTAAATTAGGGGTCATCAATAAAATTTTGAGAGAGTATGAAGCTATTGAAGCTTTTGTAAACCCTCATCTCCATGGAATTCTCTCCCCAATATTTCGAAAAGGAGAAAAAAAAGGGTTAGTTATACAAGAATTAGCTGGTTTGACCACTAATTCATCATTATTAAGCTTAAAACAATATATAAGAGAAAAAACTAACCCGGAGAAAATCATTGACAGATTATTTAAAAAAAGGTTAGGGAACTGGTATCAAAACAGGTTGCTAAAAGACAGATATTTTTTTAAATTAAGTGATCTTTTCGAATGGCACTTAAAAAAGGCCCCAAAGGAATTTGTTTATCCCAACAATTGGAGCGATCTACAAATCTGGACACGGGAAGAAACCGGCCATAAATGGCAGGATATTGAATCGCTACTAACCTCAATTAAACAGGTAAAAATCGAAAGCCCATCTACAATCGTACACGGCGATCTTCACTCGCAAAATATCTTGATAGATGAAAATGACGAATGTTTTCCTATCGATTTTTATTGGTGCCACGACAACTCTAGCCCAATTATAGACCTTGTAATGCTCGAATGCTCGATAAAATTTTTGGTTTTTCCACACAGAGCAGACTTGAGATCCTTGATGAAAATGGAGGACGTTTTATTTGACAATCCTTATCCATTTTTTCATATCGGTGACATTCCTTATAAAGAAGAAATTTTAAAATCAATTCTATGTATTTCTGAAATCAGAAAAATTGCCATGGAATTTTTCAAACTAGATTTTAATGATTATAGATTTGCACTATGGATGATGACATATGTTCATTTTAATAATTTGAGTTTAAATCGACCCTACCTTTTAAGTAGCCTTCAAATAATAAGTTCCAAAATAATGCCATTGTTATCTTTAAAAACGTTGACTATAGAATCAGAGTTGGGGCCTTATGATCACATCTATGCTAATAAGGCCGATAGAATCATTTGGGGGAATAATCCTGGACGATTGATGAAAAAAATAAAAATTAGCAAATCAGATGAGGTGCTAGATATTGGTTGCGGAGATGGACTAAATTCATTTTACTTAGAGCAAATGGGCTGTCATGTTACAGGGGTGGATATTTCCGTTTTAGCGTTGGAAGGTCTGAAGAAGCGATTCGAGCTAAATCACCTAACCCAAAGAGGAAGTTATTTTCAGCATGACATAGAAACGTTAGAGTTAAAAACCAAATTTGACATTATTGTCTCTTATGGGCTTTTTCATTGCCTAACCAAAAGTAAAAGAGTTGACGTTCACAAAAAAATACAAGAGAGCTTGAAAGAAGGGGGGCATATTCTTTTCTGTTCTTTGAT
>Ga0206947_1153_pt1 | contig 17080 bp, 13 predicted proteins | sample Alteio_BWOrgHeat_3_FD_153239 | JGI IMG/M metagenome (GOLD analysis project Ga0206947, IMG submission 153239) | Enriched cells from forest soil in Barre Woods Harvard Forest LTER site, Petersham, Massachusetts, United States -... | ecosystem: Environmental > Terrestrial > Soil > Temperate forest > O...
AGCGGTGGAATAAATATAAACCTCGCGATGCAATCCCCCCATCCACCATTGATCCTGGTCTTCAATAAAAGAGGCATCCGACCACTTCACTACGATCGCGATCACCAGATTTTTCTGTCCGAACTTAACAGACTCTGAAATGTCGAATTCCGACGGAAGGCAAGCGTCTTTGCTCAAGCCGACCGAATCGCCGTTCACGTAGAGATAAAGTACGCTCTCCGCTCCGCCCAGATGGATAACAACGCGGCGTCCTTCCCAGTCAGCCGGCACTGAAAACTCCTTGGCATAGATTCCGGTGAGATTGTCTTCAGGAACGAAAGGCGGTTCGTCTGAAAAGGGCATCTGCACGTTCGTATATTGCGGAGCGCCGTACCCTTGAAGCGTCCAGTTGCCCGGGACTTCCACGCGATCCCAGTTCGAGCGGTCGCAATCTGCCGCCGTATCACTCAGGGCGACGCTTTCGGGCCTTTCAACCGCCTTGAACTGCCATTGGCCGTTCAGCAATTGAAACCAGGGAGTCTTTTCCCTGTTGACACTTCGCGCGGTTTGCGCCGACGGAAATGGATAAATAGTCGCCCGCATCGGGAGGCGATTGATCGATACGCACTCTGGCGCCATCCAACTTTTCAGAGAGCCAATGCGAATGAGATCCGGTGATGGTGGCATAAATTGGTAAAAATTCTCTTATTAGTAGCCAGGGAAGAGCTTCAGCGCGGATCGCCTTATCGTTCTTTTTCGCGTCCAATAAAAACTCCAGCTGGCGGCAAGTCCGCACTACCGATCAGAGCATCGTAACCTTCTCGCTGCGCAAGCTGAACCGGATGAGGATTGTAGTTGAAAAAGCAGCGTAGAGAGCCAAGCCGGCGGGTCCGCACGCCTTCCGGAAGATCGACGATAGAAAGCTCCTGCTCAGTGGCGATCATCTTTATAAGATCCCCAAGCCATCGATCGTCGGGTAACCCGGTCAGATAGAAAAAGCGCTCGTGCCGAAACAATGCGCCTTGGCCATCCTCGAATCGGGCGACCGGTTCCAAGTCGCTGGCTACCCGTTCCACCCACGTTTCAACGGCATATAGTTCTCCATTCCAGCGCACGGGCTGGGGCGCAAAACGCGGTAAGCTGTCGATCCGCAAAACTCGCAAAGGAATGAATTCTTGAATCGGGCCCGGTGGTAAATCTTCGGGAATGTGGAAGTGCACGGTTTTCGAGCCAAGCCGCGGCTCGAACAAGACCATCCCCGAGGAACGTCTCAGTGCCTCAAGAAACTCTGGACGGACGATCGGAAGCGGGGGCACCACGATCAGCCGATAGCCGGTGAGGTCGCCTCCCTGCGGCACGATGTCCACGTTTAAGCCCAGTTGGCGAAGGGCACGGTAGAACCGAAAAACCTCAGTGGCATACACAAACTCCTTGGACTGTGGCTGGATATCAATCACCCAGGCCGCTTCGTAGTCATAAACGAGCACAACGTCACCGCGCCTGGAAGTTTCTCCGGCGAACACGTCGAGTTCTCGGCTCAACTGGTCGACCTCCGAGCAAGCGGTATCCGGTTCGCCATTGGGCAGGTGAAGCCCAGAGTGGTACTGTTCCTGGCCAAAAGGCGCCTGACGCCAACGAAAGAAGCTCACGACTTCGGCGCCGTGAGCAAAAGCTTCCAGTGTCCAAAGACGCACCATACCGGGAAGAGGGGCCGGGTTGTATGGAGCCCAGTTCACCGGTCCTGGTTGCTGTTCCATCACCCACCACCGGCCCCGACCGCAGGCACGATAAAGGTCGTGGTGGAAGGGCCCGAAGTCCGGGTCGCCAGAACGAAGAAAGTGCTTTCGGTGCTCTTGCGAAAAGAGAGGAAAAGAGGCGAGAAAACCCAACGGGTAGGCATCCCAACTCACAAAATCCAGGTCATCGGCCACCTTGAAGTGCTCAAAACCCGTAAAACCGCCCATGAAATTATGGGTGATGGGTCGTTCGGGACAGAGTCGACGTAACACCTCTACCTGAACGCGTTGGAACTCCTGGATCATCTCCGAGGTGAACCGCCGAAAATCCAGGCTGTGGGACGGATTCGGGTCGGTTGGTGTGCGATTTGGCAGATCGATCTCGTCAAAGTCCCGGTACTCCATACTCCAAAACACGTTGCCCCATGCCCGGTTCAAGGCAGCAACATCTTGATAATGTTGCTGCAGCCACTGCCGAAAGCGCGATCGGGCTGTGGAAGAATACGAGGCTGCCGTATTGTGACATCCGTACTCGTTGTCGATCTGCCAAGCGTACAGGGCCGGGTGAGCACCCACCGCTTCTGCCAGGTGCGTGACGATCTGGCGGCATTTGGCACGGTAACCCTCGTGTGAAAAACAGTAGTGGCGACGCGAACCGAACGCGCGGGGAAGTCCGTCCTCGTCAAGCGCGACCATATCGGGCATCGAATCCACCAGCCACTTAGGTGGGCTTGCAGTCGGCGTTCCGACCACCACAGCAAGACCTTGCTTTTGGGCAAGGTCGAGAAACCGCTGGAGCCAGGAGAAATCAAATTTTTCTGGTTCCGGTTCAAACCGTACCCAGGCAAATTCGGCCACCCTGACGTAGCGGATCCCTAAGCTCCACATTCGTTGCAGGTCCGCAGGCCAGCGGCCCTCGTCCCAATGTTCCGGGTAATAGCAGACACCCAGTGAGGGCGTCGAAGGCTTTGGGTATGGCATAGTGCGCAGATAAGCAAATTAGGCGATGAACATAGTGGCGCCAGCAAGGGGTTGTCCGCTAGGGGTCGGAATAGAGGTTGATGAGTGAAGTCTGTCTCAACTGCTTTACCTTACCCGTCACCTTTCGTACCGGACAAGGCGAACACCATAGGGTGGGATTTCCGCGTGCCCCTTTAGTTTTTGCTCTTCCAGGAGGTCAAAGGCTGGCTCTTTAAATGTCACCGGCTGAACCTTAGAGGTGAAGTTCAAAAGAAAGCAAAACTGCTCAGTCGCATTGGACCGTATCACGGTATGAACGTCGGGGGGGATTTCTGCCCACGCCACGAGCGGGTCTTGAATTCCCAAAACGTCTAGCAAGGCAGCAACGTTCTGGGGCGTGAAAAAGCTGCCAAAATGGATGACTCGGCCCCGACCTTTCTGGTGCAGAGTCACGGCGGGTCGACCCGCGTAATAGTCCGAAGTATAGGTTGCGAGGACGCTGACGTCGTCCCGCGTGCCTTCGAGCACTTCGTTAAAAATCGGCGCTTCAAGTAAACTATCTGACTGGCCGAAACGAATAGTGCTGCTTTCGCCCGATGCCACCACCGTGAAGTCGGCCACGCGGGCCCCGACTAAGCTCTCGTAAAACGCTTTCCCGGCCGCGTCATAACACCAATGGTTGCCGTCCCGATAACCGCTCCAGCAACCAAAGACCAGCGTTCCACCTCCTTCCACGTAGACCCGCAAATCCTCTAAGTCGGCGGCCGTCAGCACGTGCGCATGCGGAAAGAAAACGATTTGGTAATGAGCGAGGTTATCGGTCTCATCAATGGTCGACAATGGGCGCATGTCGACGGAGAAATGTCGCTCGGACAAGGCCTGGAACACGCTCAGCTCATTGCTCTCCCGGTGTTTGCCAGTGACCCGCTCGATCCGGGCATGCGATTCGTTGTCGAAATTGTATAAAATCGCTGCGCTCGAAACACAACGGGTGCCGGTCAGCGTTTTTGATAGGCGTTTGATTTCCTCGCCAAGACGTTTGGCTTCCTCCAACCGCCACAAATTGCGCTCGTCGTGGTACAGGAGCCCGTTCCAATGGGCTTCCGAACCATAGGGCAACGAACGCCAGCGGAAAAAGAGAAGGCCGTCCGCCCCATTGGCGATGGAGTTCCAACACCAAAGTCGCATCTGTCCGGGCTTTGGTGTTGGGTGGAGGTAATCGGGATTACCGTTCAGGACGCCCCCGATTTGGCCGCTCGGACCTGACTGCTGTTCCAGCACCATGAACTTGGGAGAAACCCCGCGCATTCTGGAAAGGAACTTCGACTCCGAACGGTCGCGGAAACCCGCGGGCAGCGTGAGATCGCATACCTTGAATTCCGGGTAAGAATCGTATGAGACAAAGTCAACGGCCTCCTTCACGAACTTAAACAAATCGACACTTGTCATGGTTTGAAAGGCGTTGTGGGTGACGAACTGATGCGGCGCAATCCGCTTGATAATCTGACGTTGTGTCGCTCCAAACAGAATCGTCATGTCGGAAGTGAATCGGTAAAAATCCAATAGCAGGCTCGGATTTTGATAGGTAACCGTTGGTCGAGGCAGCCAAACTTGGTCCCAGGCGGTATAAGTCTGGGACCAGAATGACGTGCCCCAGGCCTGGTTCAGCGCTTCAAGTGTACCATAGCGCTCCTGGCACCATGTGCGGAATGCCTCGTGGTCACTTGGCGCGAAACTAACATCCAAATGGCAGTTCAGTTCGTTGTCAATCTGCCAGCCGATGACTGCCGGATGATCCTTATAATGTTCGGCCAGCACCTCGGTAATGGCCTGAGATTTTTGGCGATAAACCGGTGATGTATAGTTGTAGTGGCGTCGGGAACCATGCGTCAGACGCGCTCCCTGGAAGCTCACGCGCGACACTTCCGGGTAATGTTCAGTTAGCCAGGCAGGCGGCGTGTAGGTAGGTGTCCCCATGATCGCTTTGAGCCTGTGTTTCTGGCAAAGCTCAAGCGCGCGATCGAACAATGCAAAGTCATAGCGGCCTTCTTCGGGCTCCCAGACACTCCAGGCCCCTTCGCCCATCCGAACTACGTTCATGCCCGTCTCGGCGATGCGCGCAAGGTCAGAATCCCACTGGGGCTCGGGCCATTGTTCTGGGTAGTAAACGACCCCGTAGAGAAACGAATCGTAGGAATAGCTCTTGTTCATAGTTAAAGTTTACAGCTTATTTAGGCCGAACCACCGAAGGTTCCGGGCCTGCTTCCTGGTAGAATTCGGGTTCGGTATCGATCACGGCTGCAATTCGCCGATGCCTAAAATGGCCATGCCTAAATCCAATCCAGATCACCTTTGTTACCTTTGCTTCCTTCTGTTCAATTTCTCTTTGGTTGCTTCTGTAGGCCCGCCGATGCGGGCTGGCCTTTACCGGCGAGGGCTTATCTTAATGACCTCAGAAAGACCTTTGATCGTCGTGCTAGCCTTTGGTAGCGCCCGCCGTCAAACCACCCCGCCAGTATTTGCCCAAAACGACGAAGGCGACCAGGAGCGGCAGCACGCTGATTAGCGAGCCCAAAGCGATGAGGTTATAAACCGGTCTACCCCCCGCCGCAGAACTCACGCTGTTCCAGACGTTAAGCCCTAGCGTCAGTGGATAGAGGCTGTCCTGGCTCAAGACGATCAACGGCAGGAAGAAGTTGTTCCACGCCCCCACAAAACAAAGCAGGGCAACCGTCACCAAACCGGTCTGCATCAGCGGCATGCCGATGCGCCAGAAAATCTGCCATTCGCTCGCCCCTTCCAAGCGTGAAGCTTCGATCAGTTCACTGGGAAAACCCGAATCCCAGAATGTCTTCATCAGGTAAAGACCGAAGGGGTTAACCAGGCTCGGCAGGATTACACCCCACATTGTATTAACCAGACCGACCTTGTTCAGCAGTAGAAACAATGGCAATACTAACGCCGTCGAAGGCACCATGATCGTACCCAGGATAAAGTTAAACAAAAGCTGCTTGTAGGGAAAATCGTACTTGGAAAAGGCGTAGCCGCCCATAGCGCAAATCAGCGTGCTCCCCAGCGTGATCGAGCCGGCGTAGACCAGCGAGTTACCAAACCAGCGCAGGAAAATCCCGTTTTGATAGGTAAACAGGCCGGAGAGGTTCTCGAAAAAATGGATTGGGGTGGCAAACCACAAACCGAAGGTCGAGAAAATCTGGCCGTTGTCCTTGGTCATCGCCGCGATGATCCAAGTGGCGGGTAAGAGGCAATAGAGCAGAAACGCTCCGAGAACTACATTGCGTAATACCCCGGGGACGGGGGAACTGTCGGCCTCCACTTGAGGAGCAGCGGGTGGCGGCGCAATCGCGTCGCCGGGTTCTGCTGGGGCAGACGGTTGTTTGATCGCCATAGGGGTGGTGAAGTTACTACTTTGAACTGATGCGCCGTAAGAACGGGCCGCTGATCACAAAGATGAGGAGCGCCAACAGGATGGCCAAAGCTCCCGCGTACGAGTAATTGGCGTCCCGGGCGGCAGTCAGGTAGAGGTAAAGATTGGGGGTAATATTGTCGGCTACGTAGCCGAGCGGGCGCAGCACAAAGGCTTCGGTAAAGAGTTGAGAGGTTCCGATCACCGAGAAAATGAACAACAGCTTCAGCGTCGGCATCAGCAGCGGAATCTTGATGGAACGCACAATGTCCCACGGACTGGCGCCATCCACTTTCGCAGCTTCGTAGAGTTCTGTGGGGATATTCTGCAAGGCTGCGAATAGCGTGATCATGTTGTAACCCGTCCAGGTCCAAGTCACGATATTGGCGATCGAATAAAGCACTACTCCCGGCGACAGGAAATCGATCGCGCCCCCATGAAGCGCACCCAGGACTTGATTGAAGGGCGAGAGGTTTGGTGAATACAGGTAACCCCAGATCAACGCGCCGATCGCTGAGGGGATACCGTACGGCATGAAGAAGGCGGTGCGGCAAATTTTCATGAAGATGCCGCGCGACTCGGCCAGCAGCAGCGCCAGGATGATCGCCAATCCAAGCATCACGGGAACCTGCACGACCCCAAAGACAAACATGTTTTTGAGGCCGTTCAGGAAGTCTCCGTCTTGAATCGCCCGAATGTAGTTCGCCAAACCCCCAAATATTTCCTTGGCCGGCCCAATACCGACCCGTTTGCGGATGAAAAGGCTCAGATAAATAGCGTAGAAGACCGGCGTCAGGTAAAAGGCGACAAACACCGTCAGAAAAGGCGCGAGGAACAACAAAGCGGTCTTGCGGTATTGGCGCATGCCGGGATGATTCTTTGCAAATCGTTTATTGCCAGGCTTACTTGGCTATGACTTCGTAGCCGTCGCCTTTGGCATTCTTCAGGGACTCGCTCTGCCAAGCGTCAAGGGCTTGTTTGGGAGTGGCCTTGCCGCTCAGTAACGCCTCAATTTGTTTATTGTAGTTGTCGTTCACAAAGGCGAACCAGGGGCTCCAAGCAAAATCGACATTAACGGCCTTCGAAGCCGCGGAGTATACGTCGGCAACGTTCTGTCCTCCGCAAAATTTGCTCGGATTTTTGTCGGGTTGGTTAAGGTCGGGCGAAGCAAGACCGGCAACTGCTGCGGGAAAGATCCCGTAGCTGTTCCAATTGCTCATCACTGGTCCTTTGGCGGTGTTTAGCCAAACGGAAAAAAGGACGGCTGCTTTCAGGTGCTTTGACTGCTTTGGCACGACGTTGCAACTACCGCCCCAGTTGCCACTGCGAAACGGTTGATCCTTCGACCACTGCGGCAGTGGAGCGACTTGCCATTCGCCAGAGGTTTTGTCATTTAGGGATGCCGCCAGCACTCCCGGTCCCCACGCCGCCTCAATCGAGCTGGCGATCTGGCCCGAGCCGATTGCGCTGTAGAATTCCGCGCTGAAACCCGGGATCGTAGACACGAGCTTTTTCTTGATCAAACCGTCCCAGTAGGTGAGCACCTTTTCACAGGCAGGCTGGTTGAGTGATTGCACCCAGGAGTCCCCTTGCGTCTTGAACAGTTCGGCACCGTTGGCCCAGGCCATGCTGATTAACCAAGGGGCGTGTGTCGGAAAGAAGTTGCATAACTTGACCTTGCCGGCACTGGCTTGGGCCAGCTTTTCGGCCTGCTGGGCAAACTCGTCCCAAGTCGTGGGCACTGTGAGACCGTACTGATCGAAAATCTTTTTGTTGTAAAGCAAGGCCATGGGTCCGGTGTCCTGCGGGATGCCATAGACGGCTTTGCCGTCGGGAGAAACCTGGCCCCAGGTCCACGGGACAAAGTAATCTTTCAGATCGGTACCGTATTTGGAGAGGTCAGCCAACCCGTCGGTCACTATAAAGGACGGCAAAAACATGTATTCGATCTGGGCGACGTCCGGTCCGCCGGAACCGGCTTTGAGCGCAGTTTGCAGCTTCTGATATTCTGCCGGCCCACCACCAACGTTGTTGACGTGTACTTTGATGTCTGGATAGGCCTGCTCAAAGAGCTTGGCAGCCTTGTCCAGCCCGCCCACCCAGGACCAGACCTCCAAGGTGATCGGACCGCTTTCGGCTGGGAACTTGCTGTAGTCGGGCTGCTTGAAGTTTTCTTGGGCGGTTGCTGATAAAACCGGCAACCCAACCAACGCACCAGCCAGTAAGGCAACGCGGACGTGGTGAAAAGGACCGAAACGAGAAAACGAAGGGGGTACGATGAAGTGTCTCATATAAGGGGGAGAAAAAACCCACACCAACTGTGGGCGTTCACAATCCAATCTGAAAATGCGGACATAGCAAGTATTTTTTTGTGAAGGCTCACATTTTTTTAATGAATGCAAGCGCCAGCCGTTGTTAAGTGACGAAAGTATTTGATGGACAAGCACTCACAGCCTCTTTCTCGCAGCGCCACGCTCAACGATGTCGGCGCCCTGAGCGGCGTTTCCTACCAGACAGTTTCCCGTGTCGTGAACGAAAGTCCGCTGGTTGCCGAGAAAACCCGGGCTCGAGTTTTGAAAGCAATCGCCGAATTGGGTTACCGGCCTAACCAGGCAGCGCGCCGGCTGGCTACGCGGCGTTCGAGCTTGATCGGCATGGTGGGCAGTCACATCACCTACTATGGTCCCGCACAAGTGATGTTAAGCGTTGAAGAAACCGCTAAACGGCATGGCTACAATCTCATGTTTGTCGGAGTTGAAAGTGCGAGCAAGGGTCGAGTGGCGGCGGCCATCGATGACTTATTCGAACATCAAGTGGAAGGATTGGTGCTTGGCGTTCGCACGGAGGGGGGAGTGGATGCTATTCGCAAACTTTGCCGCGGGGTGCCGTTTGTGGCACTCGACCCCAGTGGTGCCTCGGATGTGCCCACTGTCATTGTGGATCAGCAATACGGGACGGGTCTTGGTATGAAGCATTTGCTTGACTTGGGCCACCGGCGGATTGCCTGCATTACCGGGCCGCCGCGTTGGTCTGCATCCAAAGAACGGCGAAAGGGTTGGGCGAATACCCTCCAACGCGAAGGCTTGGAGCTCGGTCCTTGCCTCGAAGGCGATTGGAGCGCAGCGAGCGGGTTTGCGGCCGCTGTCCGACTGCTGGAATCCAGCCCGCGACCATTTACCGCGATTGTGGTGGCGAATGACCACATGGCGTTGGGCGTCCTCCGCGCCCTGCACGCCAAAGACATCAAGGTGCCCGAGGACATTTCCGTTGTCGGTTACGATGACCTTCCAGAGTCACGGTTTTTCGAGCCGCCCCTGACCACGATTCACCATGATTTTGCTCGGCAAGGGGAACGCTCTGTAGAAGTTCTTTTGAGTATCATCGAAGGCGAGAAGTTTGAGTCGCCTCTTCAGCTCTTGCGTCCGGAGCTCGTGATTCGGGAGAGCACGGCGCAGCCTAATTAGAGGTCCTCCGAAAGGGAGGTTTTCAGTCGTGAACGATTTAAGCGCCACCCGGCACCAAGTCTTCCAGAAAATTACTATCCGGCACACTGAGCATCTGATCGTAGACCAAGGCCGCTCCTCCCAGAGCGGAGCTGTCTTTGCCGAACGCGGACACCTCAATTTCCAACTTTTCGACTGTCGGAAAACACCGTTGGCGCAGGCGGGTTTTGACGTTTTCCTCGACGAAAGGAAAAAGCTCAGCGAGCGGTCCAGATAAAACAACGAGTTGCGGATTGAATAAATCCGCTAAATTTCTAATCGCCAGAGTAAGCCATTCTCCCCACGCTCTGACGGTTTTCTGGGCAAGCGGCTTTTCCGTCCTTAGGTCTCGGAGAAAAGTCTCGAGGTTTTTCGCACCTCCCCCCGCTCGCCGGTAAGATGCCAGTAACCCGTTTCGACCCAATTGAGTTTCCAGAAAGCCCCACCCTTCGGCTTGCCCAAGTTTAGTCGGACTCAGGGTGAGGTGACCAATCTCGCCGGCCAGACCGTCGCCGCCTCGAAAGAGCTTCCGATCAAAAATCATACCGGCCCCAACACCGACGTCCAGACGAAGCACGCAAAGCTCGGTTTGACCTACCCTGCGGCCGAAAGAAAGCTCGGCCAGCGCAGCGCCATTCGCATCATTCTCGACAAATACGGGCAGGTCCAATCGCGACTTAACGGCGCTTTTCATGTCGAAATGATTCCAGCCAAAAGTGGGGGCGATCCGAATCACCCCTTGAGAATCGACCAACGCTGAAACGCTTACGCCCAGGCCTCGCAAGCGTTCCGAGGCTTTGAGCTGACCTGACCAAATCCTTTCCACCATCCGAACAAGCTCTTCAGAAACGGACTCTGGCCTTCTGGACTCTAACTCCATGGTCTCGCGATAAACGATTGAGCCTTCGAAATTAATCAAAATCGCGTGAATGTGTTCAGCGGCGAGCTCGGCGCCGAGAAAAAATGCGCCGTCCGGGTTCAATTTCAATGGGGTACCCGGCCGGCCTGTTGCCTGGGAAATGGAGGACTGGCCGGCCTCGATGACTAGACCTTTTTCCACCAGTTCCCCCGTGACAAAAGTCAGGGTCGATCGCGTAAGCTTTAGAAATCGGGCGAGCTCGGCGCGCGAAAGACTTCCTCTATCTTTCAGCAATCTCAAGACGCGAGCTTGGTTGATATGTCGAATCAGACTCGGTGTAGCCATGGGAAAACGCACTCATCCGGAACGTGAGTTCAAGAACGGAAAATTCGCGGCCTTTGTCAACTTTGTAAACAAACGATTTCGCGGGCCAAACGTGCGCCACGGTCTGGAGATTCTGCGCCAGGACGCGGATCGATCCCGAAAGAGACTCCAAAGCGGCCTCCGAAAAATTTTGCTAAAACCCGCTTGACTTCGTTTGTTTCCACAACAAACTATATCGCGTCGCTTCCGTCCAGATGGCCAGCGGGCTACCGCCAGCATCACGATCGCTTGCGGTAAATGGAGAGCGGAAAGGTCAAGGCGGACGAAAACGTCACCCACGAGATTCCCTTACGAGACTATCAAACAGCACTGGATTTCGCCTTCGCCCGAGAAGGTATCAAAATCGCCATCATCCCATGAGGTGGCTAAATCAAATGAACCATCACTAGACCCGCGTCTAACGTCATTCTTCTTATTTTAGCTTCATGACGTCGCGGTCCCAACCTGTTACCCCAAACTATGAAACGTCGGATAAATAGATTCGCAGTAATTGTCACTCTCGGACTGGTTGCTTTTTCGTCGAGGGAAAAGACCTTGACGGCCGGCAACAAGTACCCGATCGCCCTGATCCCAGGGCGATCCAAGGATGCTTCCTACATCACGATGCCTCCAAACTTCAAGCGGTTCATCCATTCTGACCAGGATCGGTTTTGCCTTTAACTGGAGCGTCACAGATGTTTGCAGAAAAGAGTCTGACAAAACAGTTGCCACTTACAGGTGGCGCAGACCAGAAAGCATTCCGTTGGCTAGCACTCTTAGCAGCCTTTCGGGCATGGCTGTTTCTGGCAATTCTATTAGCGACCTTTGAAATCTGGGCTCGCATCGCGTATGGCGGCACGTTTGTCTTAAACCCCCTGAACGTTAAATCGATTGCCTTGTTTACCGTGACGCCACTCCTGCTTGGGCTCGGCCAGACCTTCGTCATCATCTCCGGCGGGATCGATCTATCAGTAGGATTTACGATGGGTCTTTCCGCCGTCGTAACCGCCCATGTTTACAATTGGGCTGCGCAGTTCGGCAATTCAGGGATAAGCCTCGTGGTGGCGGTCGCAGCCGGGTTCGGCATTGCTGTCATACCCGGACTGATCAACGGCCTGCTGATTGCCGACTTACGCGTGCCGCCCTTTATCGGCACACTTGGAATGTACGGCGTGGCAAGAGGCGCGGCATTCCTGCTAGCGAAAGGGACGACCGTCCCGGTGGAGGGCGGGCTGTTGGGAAAAATCGGGAACGGCGAAACCATCGGGGTTCCAAACTTGGTTCTCCTGACAATCGCCATCATCCTGGCTGTGCACTATTTGCTCTCTCAGACGCGCTATGGCCAGCACATCTACGCGATCGGGGGTAACGTGAACGCCGCTCTGCGAGCCGGAATCAATGTGCGCAACAATACCATTGCGCTCTATATCCTATCCGCGCTGACCGCGGCATGCGCAGGTATTTTCTATACTGCGAAATTTTCTGCGGGCGCAGCTCAGGCGGGTGAACCGGTGCTACTCGACAGTATCGCTGCGGTGGTGATCGGAGGCGCCAGCCTGTTCGGCGGGTCAGGAACGATCATCGGCACGATCATCGGCGCCCTGATTGTTGCGGTGATTCAATATGGCTTGGTTTTTGTGAACGTCGAACCATTCTGGCAGTTTGTGGCGGTCGGCGTGGTGATCATTATCTCTGTCCTTGTTGATCAGATGCAGAAAGGTGGAAGGAAATAAGGTGATGAACATTCCTAACAACGAAACCCTACTGGATCTGGAACATATTTCGAAACGCTTTGGAGGCCTCCAAGCGCTGAAAGATGTATCGTTAACTCTCCATCCTGGAGAAGTTCTCGCCTTGGCGGGAGACAACGGCGCGGGCAAATCTACGTTGATCAAGACAATCTCCGGCGTCCACAAACCCGATACGGGCACTATTAAATATTGTGGCAAGCCTATACATCTCGAGACACCTCACCAGGCAAGGGATGCGGGGATCGAGACAATTTATCAAGATTTGGCGATTGCGGACAATCTAGATGTCGGTGGCAACGTGTTTCTGGGCCGGGAAATGGTCAAGCGCATCTTTGGACTGCCATTCGTCGACCGTCGACGGATGCGGGAAGAGGCCCTCGAGACCTTGCAGGACCTCGATATCCATATCCAGTACCCAGAGAGCCCGCTCCGGTCTTTGTCGGGGGGGCAACGTCAATCGGTTGCCATCGGGCGTGCAATCCATTGGAAAGCGCGCGTCTTAATCATGGATGAACCGACGGCCGCGCTGGGTGTGCCTGAGCAAAGGAAAGTCATGGAAATCATTGCCAAACTCAAAAAGAACGGGGTAGGAGTGATTTTTATTTCTCACAATCTGACCGACATTTTTCAGGTTAGCGATCGGATACTGGTTTTGCGTCGTGGCGAAAAAGTCGGGGAGCGCCTTATCTCGCAAACGAACCACGATGAGGTCGTTCGACTTATGGTCGCGGGCTAAAGGAAACTCTCTATGACAACATCATTATCAGAGAACTCGTTCATCAACGGAACTGGACCACGCCCGTCCTAACGGGATCTATTCACTTTCACGTCTTCCCAAGGATCAACTTATGTTTGTTACAAAACCACGATTATTCCTCTCTTACGTTTTCGAAAATAAATTTGCTGTGCCATCTTTCAATGTCAGCAACCTCGAGATGGCGCGCGCGGTCATCGAGGCCGCTGAACTTGAAGACGCGCCCGTGATGGTTCAAACCGACTTTATAAATTTCAACTACGGCGGAATGGACGAACTCTCTGCCTTGATTCATACCCTGGCCGAAAAGGCTCCGGTACCGGTCTTAATGCACCAGGACCATCCGGGAAAAGACAGCAACATTTTTCGCAGCTTACGTCGCGGCTACTATTCGGTCATGTATGACGGAGGGCATCTGCCGTTGGCCGAGAACATCGCTGGCGCCACTCGCTTCGCTGAAATGGCACACGAATCGGGTGCGATTCTCGAATCTGAAATCGGGTTGTTCGGGGGTGAATATCAGGGAGGACAGGCCATCACGGCTGCTGCGCGTGACACGGCGGAGATGGTCGAGAAGAGCGGGACCGACACCTTGGCAGTTTCAGTGGGATCAGTCCACGGCCAGGAGACACGCCTTGATTTGGAGCTCCTGAGCGAGATCGCGAAAAGCACCGCAATTCCGCTCGTCCTGCATGGCGGCAGCGGAATTCATCCCGAAGATACCAAGGCTGCTGCGATGCTGAATGTCTATAAGGTTAACATCGGAGCTGCTCTGATCCGTGGCTTCGTGCGCGGATTAGAGGAGGCAACGGCCCTGCCTCCCGACCACGAACCGAGGCATCAGCAAATCATGCGACATGTCGTTGAGAAGCTACGTGACATTGCGCGCAATCGCCTCTCATCGTTCGGAGCCTCTAGCCACGGTAAAAGGCTGCTTACTAAACTTGTTTCCGCGAAGGAAGACTTTGCCGGACGAGTGCAAAAGGGAAAGTTATGATTTCCGCCGCCTGCTGCCACCGATTGGAAGGCGAAGACTTTTCGGCGAAAAGCAGTGGCCACGGAAAATCTTGCGCCGCTGCTGTGGGGCCGCTCAATTCTTAATTTAGCCTCTGTGAGCGAGCCCGTTCTCATAGGCCTGGATTTCGGCACGACGAACCTAAAAGGTGTCTGCTTTACGACGACTGGTCAATCGTTGGTCCGAGCGGAGGTACAAACCCCGCGGAATCATCCAAAAGCGGGTTGGACCGAATGGGATCCTGCTCAGATCTGGGACACCATGATCAAGCTTCTCCAAGGATTACTTCAACGCTTGCCATCTGGGTACAGCCCTGTCGGTCTCAGCGTGGCCAGTGTTGCTGAATCCGTGGTCGGAATCGACAAGAGAGGCCATCCAGTTGGTCCCATTATCGCATGGCATGATCGTCGGAGTGTGCTGGAAGCGGAATGGCTGCGTTCGCAAATCTCGGAAGAAGACGTTTTCGCGATCACCGGTTCACCGATCGATGCAACCTTTGCGTTGTTCAAACTGCTATGGCTGCAGAGGCAACGGCCGGAGCAGTTTAATGCTGCGGTTCACTGGCTGCTCGTCGCCGACTGGATCGCGTTTTCTCTCACCGGAGAAATGGCCGCCAATGCCAGTTTGGCATCCCGTACCTTAGCCTTTGAGATTTCTACGCTGGAGTGGTCCGACAAAATATTGCAAGCTGCGGGTTTGGATCGCATGAGGTTTGCGGAAGTGCGCCCAAGCGGTACGCCGATCGGAAAAGTAATCCCAGAAATCGCCGATCGATGTGGTTTACCTAAAGACCTGGTGGTGGCGGTCGGCGGCCACGATCATGTCTGTGGCGCCATTGCGGCAGGAGCTCTCAGGCCCGGTATCTTACTTGATAGTATCGGAACTTCAGAAGCTCTCTTTGCTCCAATAGCTGCCCCGACGGCGACCACTCAATTTCTAAGGGCATCGTTTTGCCAAGGGGTAGTCCAGGTGGTGCAACAATCTCCGTCGTACTACGCGATCGGCGGAATGCCATCCGCGGGAGAGTGCGTCGAATGGTTTATGAAATTGCTCCCAGGCGACGAAGACATCGAATCTCTGAGCAATGCCGCCAGTGGCTGCGACCCCAATCGTACGCTCTTTGTTCCGCACCTCAGGTATGTGTCTAGTCCGACTCCACAGAGAAATGCGCGAGGGGCTTTCTTTGGTCTGACAATAGATACCTCGATGAGCGAACTTTTTCGAGCTGTCTTGGAAGGAATTGCATTCGAAGGCAAGTTTATTATCGACAATCTCATCTCAATGTCCCGAGCGGAACCGGTGGCGGAAATCTGGTGCGTCGGAAAAGCTTTCCAGAATAACTTATTCCAGCAAATCAAGGCCAATGTTAATGGTGTGCCGCTCCGTGTTGCGGAGCAACCGGATCTGGCGGCGCGCGGAGCAGCGATCTTGGCCGGGCTCGGTGCAGGAACCTATCGATCGATAGAGGAAGCCCTGCAAATGAGTCGTGGACATTGGAGCAAAAGATTTCCCGAAGAAGCACTGCAGCAGGAATATCAGCAGGGGCAAGTACGCTACAATCGCGTGCGTGAAAACGTTCGGCTCCTTGCTCAGGAGTTATACGCCCACTAACAAGGAAGTGTGGCAAGTTTAGATCAAGGGCATCGAGGCTCCCGTTGCGGTATTCACGCAGCAGTCTCGCGCCCCGATCAAATCCCTCCCGCACGGTGATGGCCGGGCGCAGAGAACGGTGTTAGAATCCTCCTTACCGCCCGAAGCGTCCGCCTGTCTGACAAGGAGTAACCGTGAAGAATCATGATCTTTTGAAAGCCACCTATGCCGCCTTCAATCGCCGCGACATCGACGCGGCATTGACGGCGATGCATTCTGAGGTTGAATGGCCGAACGGGATGGAAGGCGGGACGGTACACGGCCATCCAGCGGTGCGCGAGTACTGGATCCGGCAATGGGGTATGATCAATCCCCGTGTTGAACCGCTCAGCTTTGAAGAGGATGGAACCGGGCGCGTCATAGTGAAAGTTCATCAGGTGATTCGCGATTTGCAGGGCACCGTGATTGTCGACCGGATGGTCTGCCATGCCTACGCGTTTGAGGACGAACTAGTCAAAAGAATGGAGATTCAAGAGCCTTCATAGCGTTTTATGCAGGTTCAATCTGAGACCCCGATGATCGGGACTGTTCCTTTTTGACGGACCCAGTTCAAGGCGACTTGGTCGAAGTCTTGCCGTTTGGCTCGGCTATTTCTTCGACCCCTTCAGCAGACTTGTCATTCAGACCTCATTTTTGCGTGATATTTTGATCGACACTCGATAAAGACTTCCGAAGAGGGAAAAAACAAAACGATGAAACTGCCAAATATCTTTGCCGGCGAGATTGCTCCCCAGTCCTATTCGGCTGGGAGCACTATTTTCTACGAGGGCCAGCCTCGGGATTCAATGTACGTGGTGCAGAAGGGTGAGGTAGAACTCAAGGTTCGAGGCCAGGTGGTCGAGACGGTGGGCGTCGAAGAGTTCTTCGGTGAAATGGCCCTGATCGACTCGGAAGCCAGGAGCGCCACGGCGATCGCCAAGACCGAGTGTTCCCTTCTCCCGATCAACGAGAAGCGCTTTCTTTACATGGTGGAAGAGACTCCCTTTTTTGCAATTACCGTGATGCGGGTATTGAGCAGGCGGTTGCGGCGCGGGAACGCACTCATTCCGCCGACCGCATAACGCGGGCTACTTATTTTCGGCGTTCGCGTGCGGTTCGCCAAATGAG
>Ga0206947_1154_pt1 | contig 17047 bp, 15 predicted proteins | sample Alteio_BWOrgHeat_3_FD_153239 | JGI IMG/M metagenome (GOLD analysis project Ga0206947, IMG submission 153239) | Enriched cells from forest soil in Barre Woods Harvard Forest LTER site, Petersham, Massachusetts, United States -... | ecosystem: Environmental > Terrestrial > Soil > Temperate forest > O...
ATAGCAGTGTTTGATCAACCAGTGCCATTTTGCCTTTCCGGAAATTCTTACCTGCCTGTGCGGGTACCGTTTCCAGGTTGCCATAGTAGGGAAATTCGCCCTGCAACGCCCTGATCTGCACCAGCCGCGTTCCGCTGCTTGCGGGGAAATAGGCCATTGACAGGAAGCTGCGTTCCTGCGATCGCCGGTCACCAAGCGAATTGGCCAGGGGACCAAGTGCGACATCAGCCGGTTTATTGCCTGATATGCTCAAATCGGCGCCAATGAGGGTGGCCGCCTGCCTGTCGGCATCGTTTTTTAAATTGAATGCAAAGGTTGCAACGGCCACCAATGCTGCTATACCAAAGATGATGGAAGAAATGAACAGAAACAAACGCGGGCGGTTACGGCGGCTATCCCGCCAGGCCATTTCAAACAGCCAGGCAATATTGAGTCGCCGTTTACCGGCTATGATCGGGGCAGCATCCATTTACTCAGGTGATAGGGTTAGTGAGGGAATCCGCAGATAGTTTACCCGCCTTGATGCGGAGAATGCGCTGGGTTCTGGCAGCCAACTCCAGGTCGTGGGTTACCAAAACGAGGGTGGTGCCGGCTTCCCTGTTCAGGTCGAAAATCAGCTGGACAACTTTTTCACTGGTTTCGAAATCAAGGTTACCGGTAGGCTCATCGGCAAATAAAATTTGAGGCCGGTTGCTAAATGCCCTTGCAAGCGACACCCGCTGCTGCTCGCCGCCCGAGAGCTGGGCCGGGTAATGATGCCCGCGGTCGGTTAAACCAACCTTATCCAGCAATTCCATCGACCGGGCTTTTATATTTTTTTCGCCGCGAAGCTCCAGCGGCACCATTACATTTTCTAAAGCGGTTAATGTAGGCAGTAATTGAAAATTTTGGAAAATAAAACCAACGCATTGATTACGCACCTGCGCGCGCTGATCTTCAGTTAGCTTCCCCAGGTTTACCCCATTGAGCTCAACCAAGCCGGTTGATGAGCGGTCGAGCCCTGCACAAAGTCCCAGCAGGGTGGTTTTGCCACTACCCGACGGGCCTACAATGGCGTTGGTTGATCCGGCGTCTACCGAAAAATTAATATCATCGAGCACAACGAGTGACCTGCCCGCGCTTTGATAGGTTTTACCAAGATGAGTTATCTTTAAAATAGAATCCATTCAGGTACGTGTTTACAGTTTCGGCTACAGGTGGTAGATGGAGCAGTGCGCTAACCCTTCTTCCGGTTATTGCGTTCCTAATCTATAAAATCTCCCGGAACTCGACTAACCTATTTTAATAATTATGCCACAGATATAAAACACTGATGATAAGTAAAATAGGGGAACATAACTTGAAATTTGATGTATCATAAACGTACAGCACTTGTACGCAAATGGACTTTGTTTTTTAGTTAAGGGTTCATTAAATCATTAGTGGGTAGTTTGTCAGGAACATATTATTGATCGTTTTGACTATGATTTTCAGACTTCAAGAATTACCTGATGCTTGCCAACTCTCAACCCTCTTATCGCTTCATTACCGCGGGCGTTACCCGTCGCTAACAGATTTCGCCCTTTCAGGGCTTTTTGCGTTAACCAAAATCCTTTGATCTTTTAATCCGCCGAATCATGGTTCAGACAATAAAAATGAGAAATTTGCACAATGGATACCTTCGAAATCAAACTGCATAATGCGCCAGCCGATAGTACCGACATGGCAACATTCTTAAATGAATTATTTGCCCCCGGTTCTGAAAACTATCAACAGCTTAAACATGCCATCGAACGGGAATTCAGGCCCAACGGTTCGCCCGAGTTGATCCGGCTGGATATTGACCGCGTAAAGTTTGATGCCGCAACCGGCAAAGGCAGTTTCCGCATCGTGCTCGATATCAATTATACTTTCGGCTGCGAGGATTTATTAATTGAAAAGGAAAACCAAACCTCCGAATGGACTTTTTTTATTGATAAGGGCCTTCAAATCATCTTTTTTTATGGCTCACCTTATATCGATAGCCGCAGCACGGCTGACGAGTTTTAACCTTTCCAGTTAATGCCGCTGATGTTGTTTTGATGCAGGCGCTCCACCAACTGTCCCGTATGGTGTTGAATATGCCGGATGTTATAAAGATGCAGACCGAGCTTTGATTTTTTAATCCAGTAAAAACCACATGGCTCGGTTAGGCTTACTTCGCCGATCCTGCCGGCCATTGTTGCTGTGATAGCTGATAGATAGGATTTCAATTGTTCTTTACTATAAACTGCGGTTATTGCCACCTGTTGCCCGTTGGGGGTAAAATCACCCAGGGCGTTATAGGTGGGCAGGTGTTCCGTCCAGGGTTTAAAGTTTTGCGGGCCATCGGACAAATAGAAATCGGTGTAAAACAAAGTATGGTAAACTATTCGCCAGAAGGGGTTGCTATATTGTTCATCTGCCCACAGGTTTTCGGGGCATAGGTCAATGCAATTTTCCAACATGGCGAGGGCGGGGGTGTAGGCGGTTAGGAGTTCGTCTTTCATTTGGTGTCAATTTTTGAGGTGCAATTCCCGTTACGTTAAGGCCTGCATCGTCATGATAAGTTATCACTCACATCGTCATTGCGAGGAGGAACGACGAAGCAATCCCTGAACTTTGCTTAACAAATATACCGGTCAAAGTCGTCAATACAATACCTTTTGTCGCTCATGCAAAGTTCAGAGATTGCTTCGTGCCTCGCAATGACGCTTCTATTAACAAACGACCATTAAAAATTTACTTGCTGTAAATCAATACATTACAAAATATTTTTCACAAATACTAATCAATTAGTTGCAATACTAATTTATTAGTAACACCTTTATAAAAAAATTATTAGTGTTATGCAAAAACTGGCGAAAAGAGAAGAACAAATAATGCAGGCTATATGGCAATTAGGCCATGCATTTATAAAAGAGGTTATTAACGAAATGCCCGATCCGAAGCCGCACTACAATACCATTGCCACCATGGTGAAGATTTTGGAAGATAAAGGTTTTCTGGAACACGAAACTATTGGTAACGTTTTCCGCTATTATCCTGTCATATCAAAAGCGTTATATCAACAACATGCCATGACGGATATAGTTAACCAGTATTTCGATAATTCGTATCCCAACATGCTGATGTTTTTTGCCAAAGAGCAAAAAATATCCGAAGAAGAGTTAAATGAAATTGTAAACCTCATTAAATCGCAAAAGAAATGATACCATACATTTTGCATGTAGCCTTGCTGCTATCAATTTGCCTGTTATTTTATAAAGTATTGCTGCAAAAAGAAACTTTTTACCGCTTAAATCGCATGGTATTGGTTTTTTGTTTGGCCTTGTCGTTTGCGCTGCCGCTTATACCTGTGCCGCAGCAATTTGCGCTGAGGGAAGCGCCAAAACCCGTTGAACAAATTGTAGTGGCACAGGCAGATGAACCATCGCAAATGCCGCAAACGGATATGATAAAAAAGCTGGCTATTGCAAAAGCGGTGGCATCGGCAAAGGTGCAAGCCAGCCAGCGTGCAGGTGTAAAAAGCGCCCCGCAGGAGGTTGCCGCACCGGCAGTACCGTTATTGCAACGTGCTATAACCTGGTTATTTTATTTGTACTGGATTGGTGTTGCAGCTTTTGCATTAAACCTTGTTGTACAATTGGTTGTACTGCTGTACCAAGCTTATACCAAACCTGCTATAATCGATGGCAAATTCCGTATTGTGGAGCTCACTGGCGATAAAGCTCCTTGCTCGTTCGGTAACAGCATATTTATTAACCCCGAAAAATACGACTGGGATACCTACAGCCAGATTTTACTGCACGAAAAAATACATATACAACAGGGCCATAGCGTTGACATTTTACTGGCCGAACTGGTGCTGGTAATGCAATGGTTTAACCCTTTTGCCTGGATTTACCGCGCCGAGGTAGAGAACAACCTGGAGTTTTTGACCGACGATTCGGTATTGGGACATAAAGATGTTGAACGTTCCAGCTACCAGATGAGCTTACTAAAAGTATCAGCCCCGCACCTGGCACTGGGCATTACTACCAACTATAACCAAAGTTTACTAAAAAGGCGCATTGTGATGATGAATGCCAAAAAATCAAACATTCATATTATGTGGAAATACTTTTTCCTTGTCCCGCTGTTGGGCATACTGGCTTGTGCCTTAAATAACCCGGTTGCCTATGCTACTACAGCTATTACCAAAACAAAACCTGCCGCGCATAAAGTGTGGGTAAACAATACCGATACATCGGGCAGCTGGTTTGCTACCATTAAAGGCGATAAAGTAAGGATGGAGTTTAGGAGCGATGATGACGATCATAACTGGTCAAGCAGCTCGGATTTTAACCTGAGCGAATTTTCATCACTGCCAAAGGACAAAAAAGAGAACTTTACTTTAACCCGTGACGCCGGTACCATACTGTTTAACGGCAAGTTTGATGGTAGCCAGGGTTATGGCCATTATAAATTTACAGCTAACAAAGCGTTTAGAAATTTTTTGAGTCAGCAAGGCATTAATGGTGCTGGCGAAGGTGATGATTTTGCCTTTTTCATGATCGGCATCAATAAGCAATATGTTGAAATGCTGGCTAATAACGGTTATAAGAGCATTTCGAAAAACGATTTGATTTCGATGGGTGCCTTAAAAGTCGACGCGCCTTATATCAAGTTTTGGAAAGAAAACGGATATGAGCATTTGTCGCCCGAGAATTTGGTGTCTGCAAAAGCAGTTGGCGTCACCAGCGAATATTTAAGCGAAATACGCAAAGCAGGGTACGATCATTTGTCTGTCGATAAATTAATCAGCCTTAAAGCAACCGGCGTTACCGGGCAGTTTATCAGCAAGTTACATGCAGACGAAAAAGGTAACAAAGCAGAAAAACCTGAAAAAGCAGAGAAGCCAGGCAAAGCCGACAAGGTAGATGCCGATAATATAAGCGTGGATGATGTTATTTCCGTAAAAGCGATGAATATAGAATCGGTTTATATTAAGGAGATTAAAATGGAAGGCTATCCCAATATTTCCATTAACGAATTAACCAGTATGAAAGCGGTTGGCGTTACCCCGAAGTATATTGAAAGCTTTAAAACTGCCGGGTATAGCAACATTGCAGCTAACGATATGATATCGCTTAAATCGGTAGGTGTTACGCCCGAATACGTGAAAAGCCTGGCCGATATGGGCTATAAAAACATCCCTGCCCACGAATTGGTATCATTAAAATCTGTTGGCGTTACACCTGAATATCTGAGGGGCTTTGAAGCCTCCGGCTTTAAAAATATTTCGGCCAGGGATTTAACCTCCTTAAAATCGGTTGGTGTTACTCCCGAATATGCAAAAGGCTTTGCAGCGCAGGGTTATGCTAATATCCCGATGCATCAATTGATCAGCATGAAGTCAGTTGGTGTGACCCCTGAGTTTGTTGCAGGTTTCAGCGCTGCTGGCTATAAAAATATATCAGCTAACCAATTGGTATCGTTAAAATCAGTTGGTGTTACCCCTGCATTCGTAAAACATTTTGAGAGCCTGGGTTACAAAAATATTTCGGCCAACCAATTGGTGAGCATGAAATCGGTTGGGGTGGATGATGAATTTATATCCAGCTTTAAAAACGCGGGGTATACCAATATCCCGGTTAACGACCTGGTATCGCTTAAATCAATGGGCATAACTCCCGATTTTGCCAAGGGTTTTGAAAGCGTTGGTTATAAAGATATCCCCTACCGCGAATTGACCAGCTTAAAAGCGTTGGACATCACACCGGAATACATCAAAAGCTTCCAGGACATAGGTTTTAAAGATGTCCCGATCCGCAATTTTTCGTCCCTCAAGTCGGTTGGCGTTACCCCTGATTTTATTGCGGGATTCAAAAAAATTGGCTACGATAATATTTCTATCAACCAGGCTACCTCACTAAAAGCCACAGGTGTAACCCCCGGTTACGTAAACGATATGCGCGAAAAAGGCTTTAAATCGGACGACCTGAACAAATACATCCAACTTAAAAACGCTTTTAACGACGATAATAAGTAAAAATTAAAAAAACATAAAATTATGAACCTGAAAAATTTAACCGTAAGCCGTACCTTACAGTATGGCTTCATAGTGCCCATAGTGGGCGCGCTGATTGCCCTCTCCTGCCCTGCCATTGGCCAGGTAGTGGTTACCCCAGTAGTTACGCCTGTTGTAAACCCGGTGGTTACTTCAGTGGTTACTGCAAATGTGAACGCTGTAGTTACCCCGGTTGTTACGGCAAATGTAAACGCAGCAGTTAATGCAAATGTAAACGCAATGGTTAATCCCATTGTTAACGCAAATGTAAATGCGGTAGTTACGCCAATGGTTAACGCAAACGTAAACGCTGTGGTAACGCCGATGGTTAACGCAAATGTAAACCCTGTAGTTAACGTTAACCCCGATGTAAATGTTGACGTGAACGTTATTGGCCCCGACCGTAGCGAAGGCAGCTGGTTCGCTACCATTAAAGGCGATAAAATCAGATTTGAATTCCGTAACGACGAAGACGATAACCACTGGTCGAACGACGAGGATTTTAACCTGAGCGATTTCCCTAATCTGCCGAAAGAAAAAGGCGAATTCTCGCTAAAACGCGAAGCAGGCACAATGGTATTTACCGGAAAGCTTGATGATGGCCAGGGTTACGGTCATTATAAATTTACTGCCGACAAAACTTTTGACGATTATGTAAAAGCACAAGGCATTACCAATCTGCGCGAAAGCAGCGACTTTTCGTTTTTTACGGTTGGCCTTACCAGGGCATATATAAAAATGGTGCAGGAAAACGGCTTTAAAGATATTACCGCTAACCATTTGATTTCCATGTCGGCTATGAATATTGACGCTGCTTTTATACACCAATGGCGCGAAAATGGATTTCCAGAAATCACCACGAATCAGCTGGTAACCGCTAAATCATTAAAAATAAGCGATGCTTATATTAAAGAAATACGCGGTTCCGGTTACCCTGATATTAGCTTTAACCAACTGGTAAGCTTTAAATCGATGAATATTACCGGCGAATACATTAAAGGTTTACGCCGCGAAAAATCGGCAGATGGACAAAGTGAATTGCCTCCGGCTAATCAATTGGTAGCTTATAAATCAATGAATATTGATGAGGCTTATGTAAACTCGTTTAAAGCTGTTGGATACGATAATATCCCTTATAACCAGCTTACCGCTATGAAATCGATGGATATTACGCCCGAATATGTAAAAACCTTTGTTGATTTAGGTTACAAAAACATACCTGCGCACGATTTGGTATCCTTAAAATCAATGAATATTGATGGCGCTTTTATAAAAACGTTTGAAGATGCAGGTTATAAAAATATACCGGTGCATGACCTGATCGCGTTAAAATCGCAATCTATTACGCCTGATTACATTAAAGGGTTTGAAGCTTTAGGTTACAAAGATATCCCGCCCCACAGCCTGATTGCCATGAAATCATTGAACATCACCCCTGAGTATATCAACGGCTTTAAGAAACTGGGCTTTACTGATATTCCTTTAAATGAGCTTCCGGGTTTGAAATCAACCGGTGTAACGCCCGAATATGTTGCCGCCATGCAGGAAAAAGGTTTAAAATCAACCGATTTAAGAAAGTATATGCGTTTGAAAAGCGCGTTTAATGAGTAGTCATTGAGTCATTAGGTCATTGAGTCATTGGTTGGTTAAATATATAATGCTTCAATGACTTAGTAGATCAGTTAATAGTTAAGATCCGTCGGCTCTAATGGGCTGGCGGGTTGATTTACGGTAGAGAGAATTTTCCCCATAGCGATGGGTTTGAAACCCATCGCTATAAAAAACCAGATAAATTTAAATCATCATGAAAAAAATATTAATCACAGGATTATCTTTTATCCTGCTGCTTGCAGGGCTTTCGGCCCGGGCGCAAACAGCCAAAGTTAAAACGGTTGTAAAATCGCAAATACATATCCATAATAACCATGGCTGGGGCCACGGTGGGCAGCATGTACCGGGTGTATGGGATGCCTATATTGAAGACGATAAGGTTTATATTGATATGACCGGCGAAGACTGGGAATCGGGCCGTACGTTTCCGTTATCGGAATTGGGTGCCTTGCCAGGCAGTACCGAAGGTTCATTTAACATGACCCGCGAATCTGGTACTATAACCTTTAAAGGCGTTTTTGAAGGCGGCAAAGGGCATGGCTTTTATAAGTTTGCCGAAAACCCAACTTTTAAGGCCTATTTGCAACAAAAGGGATATACAGGTTTAGATACCGAACTGATGCTGCATATTTTTATGACCGACATCAACAAAGGCTACTTTGAATACCTCGCTGCCAACGGATACGGATCTGTATCCAACAGTCAGCTAAAAGATTTGGCCGAGCAGGATTTAAACCGTAAAGCTTTGGGCGACTATTTCACATTATTTAAAACCGAAAATTACGGCCATCCGTCGCTGGATAAAGTGGTGGAACTGCGTGAACACGGTGTTAATGCCAAATTTGTAAACAGCTTTCACGAGATGGGCTACAAAGAAAATATCCCCCTGGATAAGGCCCTTGAGTTGCGCGATCATGGCGTAAGTCCTGACTTTATCAGCTCGTTTTTAAAAATGGGCTACAAAGACATTTCGCTGGATAAGGCAACAGAACTGCGCGACCACGGTGTAAACCCGCAATTTATTAGCAGCATGCAGGATATGGGCTATAAAAACATATCGCTTGATAAAGCACAGGAGCTGCGTGACCACGGTGTAAACGAGCAATTTTTTAATACCCTGAAAGAGCTGGGCTACAAAAATGTATCGCTCGACAGGGCTCAGGAACTGATAGACCACGGTGTAAATGCTAACTTTATCAGGAGTATCCGCGATTTAGGTTTTTCGGATGTTAGTTTGGATAAAGCGCAGGAACTGGTTGACCATGGTGTAAATGCTTCGTTCATCAAAAAAATGAAAAACAAAGGCGTTAAAGTGAATACGCTTGATGAGTACATCAAATTAAGAGATACAGGGTTTAACGAATAGTGGTTCATAGTTAATATTTCATGGTTCATAGCCGCTGCAGTTGGTTGTTAACTGTACTTCCTTACGCTTCCGGCTATGAACCATGATCTATGAACTACTAATTCACAACAATCTCCTGTGCTGTTTTTTGCGCTTCGGCGTTTTTGGGCAAGGTAATAATTAGCAAGCCATCTTCCTGTTTGGCGCTGATATTGGCGGCGTCCACCTGGCCGTTAAGGTTCAGCATTCTTTCGAACGATTTTATCGGATACTCTTGTTTGCTGAAATTGGGCAGACTTTCTTCATCCACCTGGCGGGTGCCGCTGATGTACAGGGTGTCATCCTGAACAGAAATTTTTATGTTTTCTTTAGCGTAGCCAAGCGCATAAACATAAACCTCAAAATTGGTTTCGTTATCGGCAATATTTATCGGCAGGCTGTATTTTGGTCTGCGAAAGTGTTCGCCTCTGTGTTGGCCATACCGGCCGTATGCATGATGACCGCAACCTTGTGCGCCACGTGCTGAATTATGATCTCTAAACATTTTCTGTCTTATTTAAAACCGGGCTGCATTGCCCTTCTGTTAGGGAAGACGGACGGGTTTAGAAATTACTTTAAGAAAGACAAAAAAAGTATTTATATTGAACCCAATTATACATCAAACCACCATTCAATGATTATTTCCTGCCTAAAGAACCGTTTGCTGCCGGCATGCCTTTTTTTGCTAATGCTCAATACCAGCGTTTATGCGCAAAAATCAACATCGCTTCCGCGCAGTATTCCCGAAGCAGAAGGTGTATCCTCAGCCGGCATAGATAGTTTTTTATATGCAGCAGCTAACAGTCCGCACGAATTTCATAGCATAATGGTGCTGCGCCATGGCAAAGTAATTGCCGAAGGCTGGTGGAACCCTTACAGCTCAACACTTAAACATGCCCTGTACAGCACCAGCAAAAGCTTTACGTCAACGGCCATTGGCTTTTTGGTGAGCGAAAAAAAAATGACGGTGAATGATAAAGTGGTATCATTTTTCCCTAATATGCTGCCCGATACCATAAGCCCATATCTTGCAGCACTTACCGTAAAAGATTTATTGACCATGAGCGTTGGTCAAACGCCCGATCCTACTGGTGTAATTCCCTTTACAACCGATCATTGGGTTAAAGCTTTTTTAGCCCTGCATATAGCCAATAAGCCCGGCAGTGTTTTTTTGTATAACACCATGGCTACTTATACGCTATCTGCCATTGTGCAAAAGGTTAGCGGCCAAAAAGAGATCGATTATCTGAAACCCCGGCTTTTTGATCCATTAGGCATAACCGGCGAGGATTGGGAAATAAGCGACGAAGGCGTTAATACCGGCGGTTGGGGTTTGCGCTTAAAAACGGAAGATCTGGCCAAAATGGGGCAATTCTATCTGCAAAAAGGCAGCTGGAACGGCAAACAGCTGTTGCCTAAGGAATGGGTTGATGAAGCTACAACTTTTAAAATAGACCAGGCGCCCGGCGAAGCCCAAAGCAAAAAAGATTCGAGCGATTGGAAACAGGGTTATTGTTACCAGTTTTGGCGCTGCCGCAACAATGCTTTCCGTGCAGATGGCGCTTTTGGTCAATATATTATCGTGATGCCTGATAAAGATGCCGTGGTAGCCATTACCTGCGAAACTAAAGATATGCAAGGCGAAATTAACCTGGTATGGAAATATTTGCTGCCTGCAATAGGCGGTGGTGCGTTGCCTGCTAATAAAGTCGCAGCGGCTCAACTTAAACAGCACCTGGCTGAATTAGATTTGCCGGCGCTGGCAAACACAGGCGGAAAAACTTATATAGCAGCTATTTCGGGAAAAACGTTTATGTTACAACCAAACGATTTGAATATAAAATCCATCTTCTTTAACGACGGCGGCAAGAGCTGCCAGGTAGCGCTAAAAAAAGATACAGCAACCTACTATTTTAGCTTTTCGACCGGTAAATGGCTCATTAATAAAACCAATATGCAGGGACCAAGCCTGCTATTGCAGGCTAAGGAAGATTTTTCGGCCTTGCCGCCATACGCCATTGCCGATAGTTACAACTGGCCCGACGAACACACCCTGCAATTGAAAATACGCTATATTGAAAGCCCGCATAGCGAAATGATAACCTGTCATTTCTCGGGGAATACAATAACAGCAACGGTTGAGTACAGCTTTAACTATGGATCGAAGAAAATTGAGTTGAAGGGCGAGGCTGTAAATTAATTATTGGAGATGTGCGGCTGGGGTTAATCAGCCTGGCCGCGCTTTTCGCAGCGTTTCCGCCATTCTTCTTTAAAGGCATTGCGGGTATTGTCGTCGTTGCCTATAAGTTTATCTTTTACAACATCCGATGGGTTGTAGCCCTGTATCTTCCGGATGATCCCCCCAAAATGAAAACCGCCAAACAGCAAGCGGCAAAATACCAGCAAACCGAGCGCCTGCAAGTAGTTAATAACGCTTGTGTGCAGTATTTGAGGTAAAATGGCATTCCATAAAAGCATCACCAAACCGCTTAAAAGCAATATGATGGTTATGTATATTAATCCGTATAAAAGCTTCCTGCCCATGGTTATTTGCCTGGCAAATTTACGGATTAGTTGGTTAGGTTGGGTTATTAAAAGGATGTCTTTTCACCAGGCATCAATTACGCTCCAGCGGTGTCATTTTGTAACCTTAATGTCATTTCGAATGAGGCACGAATTAGAAATCTTATAAGCCCCGCTAAACGAACTATACATGACGTCTAAATTTATTTATTAAGATTTCTCACTTCGAACTGACACAGAAGGGAGTGGGCGATCAAGTTATTCAACTCAATTACTCAACCCCAAAACTCCTCATACAAAGCTTGCAGCCGCCTACGCAGGTGTTTAACAGCGTAGCCTTTGCGGGATATGACAGTTTTTAGCTTCTCTCCTGTTTCGTCGGCTATTTGTTGCAGGGTTTTATCTTCCAGTTCGTTCCAAACAAAAACTTGCCGCTGGTTTTCGGGCAGTTCATCAAGCGCGGCAAACAACTCGTCCCAAAATACATCTTTTATATAAACCGACTCCGGATCGTTATTATCGGTCAATAATATTTCGGCGAAATTAAACTCGTTATCTTCATCATCGTCATAAACCAGGTCGTCAATCAAATCCTCAACTTTTTTTCGGCCCTTATCAATAATTTTATTGCGGGCTACTTTAAAAAGCCAGCCGCGCATTTGATCAATTTCGTCAGGGTCGTTTATATTACTTAGCTGGCACCAAACATCCTGCAAAATATCTTCGGCGTCGGCTTCGGTTTTTACCCGGCCGCGTATAAAGTTAAATAGCCCTTTGCCATAGTCGCTTACAGTGTTAATTATATTTAAAGCCTTATCAGCCATTCGTTAATTTGCTCCTTGTTTTAATTAGAAGACGAATGAGAAGCGGATTTACTTTAAATTGATTGTAGTTTATTTTTACTACTAAGTTCACCAAGAGAAAAACACAAAGAACACGAGGCTTAATATTTGTATTCATTAACTAAAACCTTTGTGTACTTTGTGATTTAATAAACTTTGCCAACCAGGTGATCAATTTGCAAGTAAAAACTTTATTTTTATCTCAAATTAAAACTCATGTTTTTCGCACTCTCCAAACTCCTGCTAATTTTCATCCTGCCTTTTACCTGGTTTTTTGTTTGCTTTATAGCTTCGTTGCTTGTTAAAAAGCCAAAGCTTAAGCGCCGGTTACGGGTGGCCTCGGTAGTCATATTACTCGTTTTTTCGAGTCCGTTTTTAATAAACCGGTTTGCCGACTTTTGGGATGTTGCCCCTGTACCCCTCAAAGCAACTCCTTACAGCTGTGTTATTGTTTTGGGTGGATTCAGCTCGGAGGGTGCCGATGGTGGCGGGTATTTTAATGCAGCTTCCGACAGATTTATAGAAGGCGTTAAGCTTTTAAAAACCGGCAAGGCGTCGCATATTTTAATCAGCAGTGGTAATGGTAATTTGATACACGATAATTTCGCCGAAGCCGACTGGGTTAAAACCCAACTGCAGCAGTTGCAAATACCGGATAGCTGTATCCTGATTGAAAACAAGAGCCGCAATACCATTGAAAATGCAGCTTTTTCAAAAGTTGTGCTTGATAAAGCGCACCTGCAGCCGCCTTATATACTGGTAACTTCTGCTTTTCACATGCGCCGCTCTTTGGGTATTTTTAAACACACGCAAATACCAGTGGTGCCTTATCCCTGTAATTACTTTGCCGGCCATGGCAAAATTGGTTTCGACGAGCTTATTCCCGACTCCGGGCCGTTCTTCATCTGGAACATTTATATTAAGGAATTGGTTGGAACAACAGTTAACTTGTTTAGATAGGGTTGGTTGATTAAGTTGGATTGCGTTGATTAGATGATAAAGTTGATTGAGTTGGATTAAGTTGATTGCGTTATATTTGCTGCTCGAATTTACCATGTAAACTTAATTATCTTAGTGAATTGCTCATTTAATCCAACACAATCAACTTAATCAACCGCTCACTTAATCAACTTAATCAACTACATGACCTATTGCTTAGGAATAAAAGTTAAAGAAGGCTTATTGGCCATAGCCGATACCCGCATTACATCGGGCACCGAAATCACCGTTAAAAAGAAAATATCGATAGAACAAAAAGACCATTTTTCGCTTTTTATCATGACCAGCGGCTTACGGTCGGTACGGGACAAAGCCGTGGTTTATTTTGACGAATTAATGGAAACTACCGAGTTTAACAAGCTATACAAAGCCGTAAATGCCTTTGGCGAACAAATAAAACGCGTTGCACAGGAGGATAAGGCTGCTTTGGAAAAGGCCGGCTTTAAATTTGACTTGAATACCATTATTGGCGGGCAGTTAAAGGATGATGATGAGCATAAGTTATTCCTTTTATACCCCGAAGGCAATTGGGTTGAACTGGGCCAGGGTGCCCCTTATGTAATTATTGGCAACTCGGGCCATGGAAAGGCAATTCTAAATCGTATATTGGATGAAAATTCGAGTTTGAAGCTATCGCTTAAAACAGGCTTCCTTTCGTTCGATTCAACTCGGGTAAGTGCCAACAATGTAGATTTTCCTATTGATGTGGCCCTTTACAAAAAAGACAGTTTCCATATTATTGAAAAACGTTACGAAAAGAAAGACCTGGAGTACATATCAACCCAATGGGACGAAGAACTGAAGTCGGCCCTTGAACACATCTCGGAAGACTGGATGGATGCTGCTTTTAATAAGTTGTAGGGGTTGTGAAAGGTTGAAATTGTTGCAGAGGTTATAAGAGGTTAAAAATATCACGGGGTTTTAATCCACTTATGTGGCTTTATTACTTTACAACATTTACAACTCCTCACAACATTTATAACAATTACAATCCTTACAACTTCTAAAACATTTACAACAACTACAACGCTTTACAACAAACATGAAATTCAACGTCTTCACCGAAATGGAATATACCGCCCGATCACCGGGCACCATTATTTTAAATATACACGCTTTGCGAACGCAGCACCAGGCGGTTATCAGCGAAACGTTTACGATTGATCCTTATATTAAGGTGGAGGAGATGACATCTGCATCAGGGGAAAACCGGGTGGTGAGGTTTGAAATTGAGCAGGACGCCGGCATTAAAGTTTCGTACAACGCCACGGTGGATAATTTTTACGAGGTGAAAGATTATTCGGACCTGGTTGAAATCCCGGTGGCAAAAATGGATGCTGCTGTTTTCCCTTATTTGTATCCCAGCCGTTATTGCCAATCGGACAGATTATACCGGCTTGCAAACAACCTGTTCGGCCACATCATGAATCCTTTTGAAAAGGTGGCTACACTTACCAATTGGATACATAAAAACGTACAGTACCTTAGCGGTTTTTCAAACGCCCAAACATCGGCTTATGATACCGTAACCGCTCAAACCGGCGTTTGCCGCGATTTCGCACATTTGGGTATTGCCTTGTGCCGTGCTTTAACCATACCCGCACGGTATTTTACCGGTTACGCTTATCAATTGCAACCGCCCGATTTTCATGCCTGTTTTGAAGCTTATTTGGGTAACGAGTGGATATTATTCGACGCTACCAAATTGGTGCCGCTTAACGGACTAATTAAAATAGCATCGGGCCGTGATGCTGCCGATACGGCCATTGCCAATATTTTCGGGAACGTTGTTTTTTCTTCGATGGTTGTGAGTTGCGAACTGGCTGATGAAGGCTTTGATCCGCTATATTATCAGGAATTGGGATTGCAGGGACTTTCTTATTTATAAGGGAAAATTGTAGAGACGAGATACTTCGCGTCTCACACCAAACAGGTAATGGCTTAACAAGAACACTCGTGAGGTTGATACGTATGTGGGAGACGCGAAGTGTCGCGTCTCTACAGAAAAATTAGACGTCGCGGGCAGATTCGAACTGCCGTGAGGGGTTTTGCAGACTCCCACCTATCCACTCGGTCACGCGACTTTAAAAAAAAACTATTTAAATCACTTATCAGTACCAGAGGCGGTTGGGCAGGGTTAACATTATCTTTCTCCGTTAAAGCGGAGCAGGAGTTAGCACCTTTTGCTGAGTCGAATCTGTAGTTTCAATCATAGGTCCGGGAGATATCAATTCCCGGCTTTCGACTTTATACGTTTTCAACTTAAAAAGCATGGTTGCTAAGACTTCAAAGGGCCTTTCCCTCAGTCTTTCTTGATAAGCATTATTATAAAGAACGATTTGTTGATGCAAACATACATATTAAATCTATAATATCGATAGAATTAATAGATTATTTTTCAAACACATCACAAATTACTGTAAATGAGTTTATTAATTTAAAATACACCCTAATTCCTTCCTCACCACCGGCGCTACCTTAGTGCCAAATAGCTCGATAGCTTTTAAGGTATTAACATGTGGCGTGTGCCCTGTTACCAATTGCGCCACAAACCGGGTATTATGGAATAATTCGTATTGCGTCATTATTTTATCTACCGCCTGCTGCACATCGCCAACTACAAGCGGACCATCTTTGCGCAGCCATTCAAACTGGTCGCGGTTCATGGGCGACCAGCCCCGGTCCTTCCCTACCCTATTCATCAGGGCTTCGTACGAAGGATAGAATTCATCTGCCGCCAGTTTTGAGTTTTCGGCAACATAAAATTGTGAAGATATGGCTAACTGCAATTTACTTACATCGTGCCCCGCCTTTTCCGCCGATTCGCGGTATAATTCTACAAACGAAACAAAATGCTTTGGTGCACTGCCCAGGATAGCGATGATCATAGGCAGATTTAAACGCCCTGCACGCCTGGCTGAAGCCGGGGTACCCCCTACCCCTATCCACACAGGGATTTGCTCCTGTATCGGTCGCGGATAAATGCCCTGGTTAATAACAGGCGGACGGAACTGGCCTTTCCAGTTAAGCACCTCTTGTTTGTTTATCTGCAAAAACATTTCCAGCTTTTCGGTAAACAGTTCGTCGTAATCATCCAGGTCAAAGCCAAAAAGCGGGAACGATTCAATAAACGAGCCACGCCCCGCAATCATTTCCGCACGGCCATTGGAGATTAAATCAACCGTAGCAAAGTTTTGGAAAGTACGGACGGGATCTACCGAGCTTAATACCGTTACCGAACTGGATAAATGAATATTTTTGGTAATAGCAGCAGCGGCAGCCATAAATATTTCGGGCGCCGATATTACAAAGTCAGGCCGGTGGTGTTCGCCGAAAGCGAATACATCTAAACCCACTTCATCAGCAAGTTTTACTTCGGCTAATAATTCCTGTACGCGCTGATGTGCGTTTACGGCTTTGCCCGCCAAATGGTCGGGTGTAACTTCTCCAAATGTGCTTATACCTAATTGCATACTGTTGCTAAAGAGGTAAAGATAAATGGAATAAAGGAGGTGATGTTTGTTTAATATGTATTTGACGTGCAGATGGCGTCTAGTTGACTCCCCCATCTTCGCTGCGCCTGGCCACCCCGCTCTGCGTTGTTGAGATGAGGAAATTAATTCATAAAAACTCTATAAA
>Ga0206947_1156_pt1 | contig 17021 bp, 13 predicted proteins | sample Alteio_BWOrgHeat_3_FD_153239 | JGI IMG/M metagenome (GOLD analysis project Ga0206947, IMG submission 153239) | Enriched cells from forest soil in Barre Woods Harvard Forest LTER site, Petersham, Massachusetts, United States -... | ecosystem: Environmental > Terrestrial > Soil > Temperate forest > O...
GGCGGCTGTGGCTACGGTGATGGCACGGTTTTTCAACACTGACTTCGTCAGTTTCTCGATGACGAGCGGCGCACCCTATCCTGGCATCACTCGCAAGTTCTGGAGCTTCTCGCAAGCAGCGCGAGAAAATGGTGCTTCCCGTATTCTTAACGGGATTCACTTTTCGACCGCGGTCGCCGCTGGCTATATCCAGGGCGCACGTGTTGGAGAGTGGGTTTTCGAACACGCGTTGCGACCTGCGAACCTTCAGTCAGCGACCACCGCTTCTTCCGTAGCTGACAAGGCGGAACACTAAAGCTCCCTACAGGGTTCGAAACATGACCGCATGGCGGTGGCGTTACCGGATTTAAGCATCTATCGCCGCCGCTTTGGTCGAGGCGCAACCACCGGCCGCCGCACTTCGGTTCCACCGCTCGGACATTCTTAGGTTCTGTCCGATTCCTCCTGGACCGATTGCAGAGGTTCTGATCGATGTTGAAGAAGTCATGCTCACGGTCAGGTGATTCGCCGGAAAGATCCCCCTTTATAGATAACGCAGTCCGGTTCGCCGAATCCGGCCGACGTCGGCGCATCACGGCCGGGGAGCCCTCGGCGGGAAACAGGAGCACGGGTCCGGTGCGCCGGACAGCAAACCGGCGCACACAGGGAGTGCCTGGGGCGACACGCCCTCGCAAAAAGAAGCTCTTTCCCTTCATCGACTTGACGGAACACCTCAGACGTTGGAGGGCACCGACGCGCAGCGTTGGGCGGAGGGCCGTTTAAGCCGCAGATGGCACTCTTGTCCCGAAGGACGTCCGCGGGTTCGGAGTGGGTCGGTCTTTTCTCCCCAAGCAATTCGTGGGAGGCATTCTGAAGGCGCCTCGGCGAACTGCAGTTGCAGTGGAAGTTACAAAAGAGTGGCCCGAGAAATCGAGAAATGGCCGAGCCGTCGTGCGAGAGATTGCAAGCAAGATACCATAAATCAATGACGCTGAGGCATGCAGCCCGTTGGAATCGAACCAACAATCCAGTGATTAAGAGTCTTTTGCTTTAGCGAGCGCATTGGCGCTGTTTGGACTTAAGAGGAGTGCGTTGCGACGAGCTCCCGAAAGTTGAGACCGAGAAATGCTGATCAACTGACCAAATCGGTATCTGTTTATCCTCGGCTTTTCGCAAGTACTTCGGCCCGAGGCGTGTACCCGGACGGGCTCGAACCGCGCAACCTGCAGTTCCGTAACTGCACGTCTCTGCGCCCAGAGCTTCCGAGCTTTTAATATTTTTTGCCCGAACAAGAAATTATTGGGGACCACAAGGCCTCAATGAAAAATCGCCGATCTTTTCTAGGCATTTTCTAGTCATTTCTAGTCAAAAAAACGGGTTTTTTCGTTCTCTATGGTTCGTCAAAATTCGCCAAGATTCGCCTTCGTAAAAGTAAGCCGCCCTCTGATAAGCCTCTGGAGCGGTGAGAAACGGGTCTGAAACCACCGGTGAGGGAGGGATTCGAACCCTCGGTACCCTTTAGAGGTACAACGCTTTAGCAAAGCGCCGCTTTCGACCACTCAGCCACCTCACCTGGATTTGCGGTGGGAAGGCTATATCCACGAAACCTTGGGCGTCAAACGAAACCTTTGCCGCCAAATGACGACTCCAAGAGGTGATCGAATCCTCTTCCCCCTTTGTCCTAAACGTTCACTGTGAGCCAGAATCCGGGCCGATCCCCCAATTGGAAAGAATTCTGCAACTTTCCGTCCCTCCGGCGTGTCCTATGATTGAAATCTAAGTAATCGATATGAAGAACAACATCATCTATTTTTCGCCGCAGTCAGACAGGCAGGAAATTAGCAACCACGGCAGCTGGATACGGATCGAAAATGAGGCCGCCTCCGGGCTAATCGAATCACTCCTGGTCCTCTGGCTCGGCGCATGGTCTCTTTTCGCCGGACTCGAGTTCCTTCGATCCACTGGGATGCTATTTTAGTCGAGCACCCAAAGGCTTCGCGTTAACATGATCGCAGCCGCAACGCTCTCCTTGTCCCAATTCCATGATCGGGCGGGTTTTGGGTTAGACCGAGAAATGGCGGTGGAAGAGGAATTTGAAATGTTTATCCGGAGCTACCAAAACATGGTATTTTCGGTTTCCGCCAGGATCGTTGGCAACTTAGCCGATGCGGAAGATATTACCCAAGAGGTTTTCATCAAGGCCTACGACCGATTCCCGGAGTTGCGAAAGAGCGGCACGGTCGGAGGATGGCTCAAAACTGTTGCGACGAATCTTTCGATCAATCATCTCAATCGGTACCGGGCCCGATGGCGCTTTTTCTCTGAACAGGCGGAACCGGTCGAGATTGCTGCCGAAGTCGAACCGGAAAGTGATCGGAAAGAAGCGTTGGAGCTGGCGATCCGAAAACTTCCCGACGCGCAGCGGGTGCCTCTTGTACTATTCCATTTTCAGGACATGAGCTACGAAGAGATCTCGGCGAAACTTCAAGTCTCGCTGGCCAAGGTAAAATCCGATATCCATCGAGGACGCGAAACTTTGAAAAGATTACTGACGAAATGAGCGATCCAAACCACGACTGGCTTGAAGAGGAGCTGGAGAGCCTCCGAGACCTGGAGGCGCCACCGACTCTTTTGCCCAATGTCATGAAGAAAGTTCGTGAACGGGCAGGGAGACTTTGGTGGACGCGACTGGTGGAATCCCGCGCCGAACTTTTGCGATCACTTGTTCTTGGAGTTTCTCTCGTGATGCTCGTGCTTATGCTGTTGGTCAATCCGGCTCAGTTTCTCTCTCGTGTGCCCGGCGCCACAGCGCTCTTGAATTTGATTCCTTTGCTTCTGGATGCGGCAAAATCAGCGCTCTTCGAGGCCAAGGTTTTCAATTTTTCGGTGCTGGGGATTTTCGCGCCAGCGATTATTCTCAGCTACATCCTGCTTGTTGCGATCGCATCGACAATCCAGCACCTGGCGAACACCCGAAAATGAAACAGTTTGTTCGATCCGTGCTGACCTGCCTGCTGGCCTGTCTCGCTTTCACTAACGTTCAGGCCGAGTTGGCTACGATCGCGCGCCCGAACTCCATTGACGCCGTCTTCCGCTCGCTTCGCGGGGCACAACTGGTTATCGGGACTCTTGCTCAACACTCTTGGTTGCGGATACAGGCAGCGGACTCTGAAGACCCGGAAATCGACGATGAGCACCCGGCGAAAAAACGGCACCTGCACGGCAAAGGAAGCGCCGACGCCATTGTCACAGGAGCATCGTATCGACTGAAGGCCGGCGAATCAACAAACGGGGCTGTGGTTCTGATCGGCGGGAACGGGCAAGTCGACGGAACCGTGAACGGCGATCTGGTTCTGATCGGGAGTAAAGCTAGTTTTTCTGGAACGGTAAACGGCGATCTGGTGACGGTCGGTTCCAATTTGACCATCCTTTCCGGGGCCGTGGCAAACGGTGATTACGTTTCGGTGGCCTCGGACGTCAAGGGCGAACAGGAACTGACAACGAATGGCGAACGCGTCACATTGAATACCTATTCTCCCGTTGTTCCTGTCTTCAAAGAAACCCTGGCCAACATCGTTCAACTACGGCCGATGTCGCCTTCTTCGATCTTCGGTTGGATGTGGGCAATCATCATGCTGATCGTTAGCCTGGTGCTCGGCCTGATTTTTCCAAAAGTCTTTGTCGGAACCGAAACCGTCATCCGGGATCGGCCGGGCCCATCGCTTTTGATCGGACTCGCCGTGATTCTGGGCGCGACGGTCCTCTCGTTTCTTCTGGCCATCACGGTGATAGGAATCATCGCGCTTCCCTTCCTGGCGCTTGCTCTCTTCATCCTCAATATTTTCGGTTGCACTTCGGTTTGCTATGCCATCGGGAAGCGTATCGCCCCGCAGGTCGCGGGACGAAGCTACGCGGTGTACCTCTGGATCACTAGCGGAACCGTCCTGGTCTGGGTGCTCTATTGCATACCGGTGATTGGATTCATCGCGGCTGGAGTGGTCTCGCTGCTGGGTATTGGAACGTTCTCCATTTATCTCTTGGACCGGTATCGGTCTAACGCACCACCACCGCTTCTTCCGACGACTGCGCCGGGCGAGGCAGAGAATTCGGCGGCCGTGCGTTCAACTCCCCTGACTCTTCCCAGCGTCAGGCCCGCGATGAACATCAGCGCACCGAAGGCCCAATTCCTCCCTCGCCTCTTCGCAAGCATCATTGATCTGGCCGTTCTTTACGCAATGCTCTCTTCCTTGCACCTTACTCACGCCATCATTCCGGTTTGGGTGCTCTACCGATTCGGGATGTTTGCCTGGAAAAGTTCGACGTTAGGGCAAATTGTTTTAAATCTCCAGGTCCAGAAACGAGATGGGACCTCCCTGGTCGCCGACTATTCGGGAGCCTTGATTCGCGCGTTATCAAGCTTGCTTTCCTTGATTCCACTTGGACTGGGGTTCATCTGGATTCTGTTCAATCGAGATCTCGAAGCGTGGCATGATAAAATCAGCGAGACCTACGTTGTCCAGCTGAACCCGAGCGCCACTCGGTCGACGCCACCGCCTTCTTCGGCCGGCCCCAGCGCGACGCCACCGCCTGCGATGTAGGTAAGCGAGGCTCCGCTCGAGCCGGCCACCGTCGCTCGCAGTCCAGGCGATCATTACGATACCCCTTCGCTTTTGCGTTCGGGTGCGACACGGAGAAGCAGCCTACCCTGGACGGCGAGGGACGCCGACCGCCCGGCTCGGACGGAGCCTCGCCGTCAGTCAGCTAAAACAAGGTGTTGCATGAAATATGCGCCCTTCACCGGATCGGCCTCCGGGGTTGTCGAGACGCATGCTTACGATGGACGGAGAAAAGAAACATCGAATATGGAATCAATCTTAATATATGATAAGTATACAAAATATCTCGAATTATGGAAAATTCCAAGCCGGACCTTGCCGCTACGTTCGTTTCAACGCATGCGGGCGCACTTGCTTTTTCGGTCAAGCCGTTCGAGGACTCCAATCGTATGTTTCTGAGTCGCTCCGTTCTCGCCAGCTCGATTTTGGTGCCGACCTTGATTCTAGCTGGACCCAATACTCCGCAGGCCCTGCAAAAACCGCATGACGTCACTGAGGTGAGTCAGACGAGGAATGATCCGTTCTTCTGGCTACGCGAAAAGGACAACCCTGAAGTTTTGAAATATCTGGAAGCGGAAAATCGCTACACTGACAATGCGCTGAAGCACATCGAGAAACTGCAGGAACGACTCTACGATGAAATGCGTGGACGGATTAAGGAAAGCGATGTTTCCGTCCCCGAAAAGATTGACGACTACTACTATTATTCCAGGACAGAGACGGGCAAACAATACGCGATCCACTGCCGCAAAAAAGGGAGCTTGAACGCGAAAGAAGAGGTGGTTCTCGACGAAAATGCATTGGCTAAAGGCCAGAAATATTTTCGGATTGGGACGTTAAGCGTCAGCCGGAATCATGCGCTTCTCGCCTACTCAACAGACACGGACGGCAGCGAAATCTATACCCTCCGGGTCAAATCTCTCGAGACAGGCGCGCTCCTGCCGGATGAAATCAAAAACTGCAGTAACTCTTTCGCGTGGGCCAACGACAACAAAACGTTTGTCTATGACCAACTTGATGAGGCTCATCGCCCGTACAAAGCTCTCAAGCATGTTTTGGGAACCGCCGTCGATCAAGATCGGACGCTGTACGAGGAAAAAGACGAACGTTTCTTTCTCGAGATATCGAAATCGCGCAATGAGAAGCTCATTTTCGTTTCCGTTGAAAGCGAACTCTCGAGCGAGGTCCGTTTCCTGGATGCAGAACGACCGGACGAGGCATTGGCGCTCATCCGGCCGCGGGAAAATGACCTGCTCTACAACGTCGAGAATCACGACGATCGTTTCTTCATCGTCACGAACGAAAACGCGAAGAACTTTAAAGTAGTCGAAACTCCGATTGCTTCGCCAGGCAAAGAAAATTGGAAGGACTTCATTCCGTATAATCCGGAGGTAAAAATTGATAGCGTGGACGCTTTCGAGGACTATTTAGCAATCTCGGAGCGGGTGAAAGGACTTCCGGCCATTCGGATCTATGATCTCAAATCCGGAGAATCGCACGAAATCAACTTCGATGAACCTGCGTACGACGTCTCGCTCGACCGGAACCCGGTATTCGCCACCGATGTTGTCAGGATTAACTACAGTTCTTTTACCACGCCGGATTCTGTCATTGATTATAATATGACCTCCCGTCAGAAGGAACTGCAGAAGGAAAGGAGTGTGCTCGGCGGGTACAAGAAGAGCGACTACAGCTCAGAGCGCACGTTTGCGAAAGCAGAGGACGGCACCGAAATCCCGATATCACTGGTCTACAAGAAGGGCCTCAAGAAGGATGGCAGTGCACCGTTGCTCCTCTCCGGATATGGTGCCTACGGGATATCTTCAGACGCGGATTTCGACTCCAATGCGATCAGCTTGCTTGATCGAGGTTTTGTTTTCGCGATCGCGCATATTCGTGGTGGCGGAGAACTCGGCCGCACCTGGTACGAAGACGGAAAACTTTTGAAAAAAAAGAATACATTTTCGGATTTCATTTGCTGTGCTGAACACCTGATTGATCAACGCTACGCGGCGCCGAAAAGGGTGGCGATTCTGGGCGCGAGCGCGGGCGGGTTGTTGATGGGTGCGGTGATGAACATGCGCCCGGATCTATTCACGACGGTGATCGCCATCGTCCCATTCGTCGATGTGATGAACACGATGTCCGATCCCTCCCTGCCTCTTACGGTGACCGAGTACGAGGAATGGGGCAACCCGAGAGATCCAAAGTACTTCGACTATATGGCCTCCTATTCGCCCTACGACAACGTCGAGGAGAAACAGTATCCCAATTTGTTAGTCACGGCCGGGTTGAACGATGCGCGCGTCAGCTATTGGGAACCGGCAAAATGGGTCGCCAAGCAACGAGCGTTGAAACATCAAAATCGAATCTTGCTATTGAAAACGTATATGGGCGCGGGTCACGGCGGGGACAGCGGTCGATTCGGACGGATCAAAGAGACCGCCATGGAATACGCATTTGCGATCGACACGTTGCGCGTCGACAAACGCAAAGAGCCTGTGCAAACCAAATCAGGGCGCCGCGATTCCTTCGTTGTCCGCTCTCCGAAATGAAATTGGGCTGATAGGGCATCGTTCACAGCTCCAGTCTCCATTCCTGCTTCTGGGATCGGCGGTTGAATTCACTCTTCGTCAGCAGGCGATGCATTGAGAGATTTTTCGCATCGGCTTCCGCGCACAGAGTCGAATGCCCTTGCCGCTTCATCGCCGACCAGGCTTCGGTCAGGAGGAACGAGGCAGCGTTTTGACCACGACACTCTGGAATGATTCCAACAAAACCAAGGGTCGGTTCTCCGAAGGCAACGACGAGGAAGATAATTCCAAGTCTGTGACCCTCCGGACCCAGAGCCACCCGCCACCACTGAGGGTCATACCGGGTAGCCTCCATCATTTGCAGCGTCATTTCTGCGTCGGCAATCCCGCCGAGGCGTTGTCGACACAGTTCGATCTGTGAATCGGCACATCGCTCTGACGTCTTTTCGACGAGCGCAATTATTTCGGTTCGCGTAAAATCGCCCACTTTTGCAGATCGATAACCCTGCACTCCGAGGTCAACGGGCCCTGTGGACTCGAACCGGACCACCTTTCGCCAACGGTAGAACCCCGCCCGAGAAAGTGAGAAGGCATCTGTGGATTCCTCGGTGACGGCGCAATAGAGCTCGCGAACCCCGAGAGCTTGAGCCTTCTCAATCACCGGCTGGAAAAGTCGCAAGAAATCGATTCTCGTATCGTGACGGCCGGGCAGCCGGATGATCTCAAGCGGGAGATTGAACTCGCTGGGAGCAGCCAGGACCAACGCGTCTGCCAATATTCCATCCTCAAAGCACAGGAGAATCCACTCCGGCTTCGTACAGGCGAATTCCATCAAACGGGCAAGGTGATTCCAAGCTGCCGCATCCAGTTCCGTATTGAGAATCTGCATGTCGGATCGACGGGCCCACCTGTAGGTCCAACGTTCCATGACCCACTAGCGTGCGAGCCCAAGCTGGCCTGCATTTTCTTTCATGGCATCCAAAACAATTTGAATGTGTTGATCCAAGGCCACGCCGAGTCGAGTTGCCGCATGCTCTATTTCCTCTCGGTTGACGGGCGCAGCGAACGCTTTGTCTTTCCATTTCTTTTTCACGGATTTGAGCTCGACATCAAGGATGATGCGCGAAGGGCGAACCAGAGCCACGGCGATCAGGAATCCCGTCAATTCATCGACCGCGACCAAGGCCTTCTCCATCGAGCTTTCAGGTTCTGCGCCGGTGACCTCGGAGGCGTGGGCCAGGATCGCTCTGACGATGACTTCGTCCACCCCTTTCTCCCTCAAAATTTCTGCGCCTCGGTTCGGATGCCCATTCGCCGAGACATCCGGATAGCGCTCGTAGTCAAAGTCGTGCAATAACCCAACTACTCCCCATAGATCTGGATGGTCGTCCAATCGAACTGCATAAGCGCGCATCGCAGCCTCGACAGATAACATATGTCTGCGCAGCGACTCGCTCTCCGTGTATTCGCAAACCAACTGCCATGCTTCTTTTCTGGTCGGGATCATCGTGCCTTGATCATGGTGGATCCGAGCGCCAAGCAGGAGCTCTTTTTGGATAGAAGCGCGCTCATTGTGGAATTGACCCTGTCCCCAACTCGGGCTAAACGTCATATGCTCGAAAAGCCAGGCATGAACAAGGGTCACTGGGAACCAAAAATCATCAATTGGCCTTCATTTGAAGGTTCTCCCATGCCACTGGGAGTCACGTACCTACCCGAGGAAGGGGCATACAATTTTGCGCTTTATTCCAAGAACGCGACAGAGGTGACGCTCCTTCTTTTCCACGAAGAAAACCATCTGAGACCGGTCGTCGAGGTCTGGCTAGAGCCGTTGAGTCACAAGACCAAACGGGTCTGGCATTGTCGATTGAAAGCGAACGATCTCCATGGCGCGAGGCACTACGCCTATCGTGTCAACGGCCCCATGACCGACGGGGCGAGTCCGAGAAACGCTTTCGATCCGGAGAAATTGTTGCTCGATCCCTACGCAAAGGGAGTTTATTTCCCGCCCACTTTTAGTCGCGAAGCCGCCAAGCGCCCGGGAGCAAATGCGGGTCAAGCCCCGCTCGGGATTTTTCGTTTTCACGCGGCGGATTTTGATTGGAACGGAGACAAATCTCCACTGCATTTTTCCGATGCGATTATTTACGAGCTCCATGTCAAAGGATTCACTGCCAGTCACTCGAGCGGCATGGCCGAACCGGTCCGCGGAACCTACGTCGGTTTGATCGAGAAGATCCCATACCTGCAAGAGTTAGGCGTCACGATCGTCGAGTTGATGCCGGTGCATCAATTCGATCCCCAGGAAGGTAACTATTGGGGGTACATGACGCTAAATTTTTTCTCACCGCACCTCACGTACGCGTCCAGGCCGGAGGAGGCCAACACCGAATTCAAGGAAATGGTGAAAGCGCTCCACGCGGCTGGGATCGAAGTCATTCTCGACGTGGTTTACAATCACACAGCGGAGGCGGACCAGTGGGGACCTACCTATTCTTTTAAGGGAATTGACAATGCAAGTTTCTATCTTCTGACCCACGACACCGCGCACCCCTATGCCGACTTTGCCGGCACCGGCAATACGCTGAACTGTGCAGACCCTTTCATTCGAAACCTGATTCTAGACAGTCTCCGGTACTGGGTAACGGAAATGCACGTAGACGGTTTTCGTTTCGACCTGGCGTCGATTCTAACTCGTTCCGAAGATGGTTCGATCGATTGGAATGATCCGCCTTTGCTTTCCGCAATACGAACGGACCCTGTGCTGAGTCGGGCTCGTCTGATCGCTGAGCCATGGGATGCCGGCGGCGCCTATCAACTTGGCACGAGCTTCCCGGGCATGTTCTGGCACCAGTGGAACGGCAAGTTCCGGGATGACATTCGCCGTTTTGTCCGAGGAGACCTCAGCTTTGTGCCCCCGGTCATGCGACGACTGTACGGGAGCGACGATTTGTTCCCCGACCGCATCGAAGAAGCGCGGCGCCCTTTTTACAGCATCAACTACATCATCGCCCACGACGGGCTCACGCTGTACGACCTGGTCTCCTACAACGAACGGAGAAACGAGGCCAACGGCCACCAAAACACCGATGGGCCGTCCGACGACTATAGCTGGAATTGTGGGTTCGAAGGGGATGATGGTGTTTCGCCCGATGTGATGGCCTTAAGGAAACGCCAGGCGAAAAACTTTTTTTGCCTGCTGATGCTCTCCAACGGAATACCGATGTTCGCCGCCGGCGACGAATTTCTGCACACGCAGGGAGGGAATAATAACCCTTACAATCAAGATAACGAAACAACGTGGCTGAATTGGGATCGACTCAGCAAGAATCGCGACGTCTTCCGTTTCGTGAAGCTGATAATCTCGTTTCGGAAAGCGCATCCGACAATCTGCCGCAGTCGATTCTGGCGGGAGGAGATCCGCTGGCGCGGCGTAGGGTCAACGACCGATCTATCTTATCACTCTCAAAGTTTAGCGTACTATCTCAGCGGTAAATCGCAGCAAGATGACGATCTTTATGTGATGATTAATGCGTACACCGAGCCGCTCACCTTCACGATCTTTGATGGTCTGCAAAAACCGTGGAGCCGTGTGGTGGATACGAGTTTCGAGTCCCCGGAAGATATCCTTGAAGCCGGAAATGAAGTCACGGTAGTCGGCTCGAGATACCGGGTCGAACCGAGATCCATTGTCGTGTTGACGCAGTAGCTACGCGACGTTGTCTTGTCCGATGTCCACCAGGCGTTCCCACTGGACAGAAAGCGCCTCAAGCTCCTGGGTGACGGTAGTTAATTCCCGACTAGCCTCCGCGGGACGCACGGTATTCTCGTATCGGTCGGGTTCCTCCAGAACGTTCGTCAACTCTTTTTGACGGACTTCGAGCTCTTCGATTCTCTGTTCAATGATGGACAGGTTTCGTTCAAATTCTTGCTTGGCGCGAAACCGGTTTTGGCGCGACTCGGCTTCCAAGCGCTTTTGTTCCCTGACCTTTGGACCAGGACCGGCTACCACCGCTCTCTCATCCGCCACGAGCCCCGCCACGGCCGATTCGGTGCCAGTTTTCTCGAGGTAATAATCGTAATTCCCTGGGTAGAACGTCAAAAGTCCACCACGGACGTGCAAAACCGAAGAGGCGATCGACTTAATGAAATAGACGTCATGGCTGATGAAGGCCAACGTTCCCTCGTACTGCCGAAGTGCTTGAATCAAAGCTTCGATGCTTGCCATGTCGAGGTGGGTCGTCGGTTCGTCCATCAGGAGAAAATTCGGCGGGTTGAGCAACAGCTTTGCCAACACCAATCTGCTTTTCTCTCCACCACTCAACACCCGGACCGGTTTAAAGACATCGTCGCCACGAAACAAGAATGCGCCGAGCAACGTTCGCACGGCCTGCGCCGGAACCTGTTTGCCGCAATCAGACGCTTCCTCTAAAACGGTGTGTTCGAGATTCAGCGTGTCAACGCGGTGTTGGGAGCAATAACCAACGAGCACATTATGTCCGAGTTCACGCGATCCAGTTTGGATCGGCAAAACCCCAGCCAGAAGTTTCAATAATGTCGATTTGCCGGCGCCATTCGGACCGACAAGAACGGTCCGTTGATTTCGTTCGACGGTATAATCAAGGTCACGGTAAACGATGGTTTCACCATAGGCATGATCAACTTTCTTCAGCTCGAGCACTTTTCGGCCACTACGGTCCGGCTGCGGAAAGCGAAAGACCACATGCCGTTCAGAGGAGTCCGGCAACTCGATTTTGTCCATCCGATCGATTTGTTTGCGCTTGCTTTGCGCCTGGGAAGCCTTGGTGTTTTTCGCCCCGAACCGGTCGATGAAAGTCTGTAATCGTTTGATCTCTCTTTGCTGGTTCTTATAAGCGGCCACAACCTGTTCCTGCCTCGCAGCTTTCTGAGCGACGTATTCGTCGTAATTGCCGCGATACGATATTAGTTTGCATTGATCGATCTCGATGATTCGTTGGGCAAGCGCGTTCAGGAATGAGCGGTCGTGGGAAATCAGGAGGATCGCCCCGGAATAGGTGTTGAGATAATTCTGCAACCAAACGAGCGACTCCAGATCAAGATGGTTTGTCGGCTCGTCGAGAAGAAGTAAATCCGGCTCCATCACCAGGAGACGCGCGAGATGCGCCCGCATAATCCAGCCACCACTCATGGACTTGGCCAGACGCGCATAATCTGTCTCCCGGAAGGCCAAACCTTTGAGGATTCGTTTCGCCTTCGCTTCGATCTGCAGGAAATCCGCGGAAAATGAAACCTCCGGTTCTTCCGGTTCGTGATCTGTTGAGGCTGGGGCGCCTTGCCCCACGCCCGTGGCCGCTTGCAATACAGTTTCCTCACCGACCGGCGCGCTTTCCTGAGGAAGATAGTCAACCCTTACACCCCGTTGCAGAGCCACTTCACCGGTATCGGCTTCGTCCAAATCCAAGAGAATCGAGAACAGAGTCGTTTTCCCAGCGCCATTCGGTCCGATCAATGCGATTCGCTCGCCACGATTCACTTGCAGCGAAGCGTCCTCGAAAAGAGTTTGGCCTCCGAACGATTTTGAAAGTTGCGAAACGGTTAGCACAGCCTGATCAATCAGTTCGATTGCGCCACGACTTCAAGCACATCGCGCGCTTGCTTATCGGTCGATGCATGGGAGTCCAGCCAGACCAATTTCCCGTCCTTAAACAAATAAGCCTGACGGGTGGCCACGCTGTTCAGGATAAGAGGCACGCCAAACGCCGAGGTCACCTTCTTCTCGCGGTCAGACAATAAGACAAACGGGAGATGCTCCTTTTCATGAAATCTTTTCTGTGAACCGACGGTATCGAGACTGACACCAAAGACTTTTACGCCTTTGATTTGAAGGTCAGCGTAAGAATCGCGGAGGCTGCAAGCTTGGGCCGTGCATCCCGGGGTCATCGCTTTCGGATAAAAGTAGACCAAGGTGTATCCAGTCGCGGCGGCTTCAGCCAGGTTCACCAGGTCTCCATCTTGGTCCTCAGCCGACACGTCGGGAATCGGATCCCCGACGTTGAGTTTGCCATTGGTCCGCTGACTTGAGACTGCCCGGACGACCATGACCAAACCGGCCACCAAAAGGAGCGTTACAAATACGAGTTTCACGGCGAATAGCATAGTCGTTCCCTGGCTGCCGTCCAGCAGCGCGGGTCGGCGCGGCAGGGGAGCGGATCGGACGCATCGCTTATCAAAAAGTAGGAATGTCGCCTCGGTCAACCTCCGAGGGCTATGCAGTCTGGAGATCGAGCGACTCGCTCGTGAGATTGCCAGGCTTACCGCTTCTGTTCCTGCAGCAATTTCTCGAACTTTTTGACCTTCGGCGCGACGACCACCCGGCAATATCCCTGCTCCGGATTTTTTGCGAAATAGTCCTGGTGGTAGTCTTCGGCCTTGTAGAAAGCAGTCAGCGGCACGATTTCGGTCACGATTGGGTCGGGCCACAGTTTTTGCGCTTCAGCCTTCACCTTTTCGGCGATCGCTTTCTGATTCTCATCCTTGTACAGGATGATCGATCGATAGGAAGTTCCCACGTCGCCACCCTGTCGGTTCAGCGTTGTTGGGTCGTGCGCCCGAAAGAATTTCCGAAGCAAATCCTCGTAGCTGACAACAGCGGGATCGAATTCAACCTGGATGACTTCGGCGTGCCCAGTTGTTTCGCTGCACACTTGCTCGTAAGAGGGGTTCTTCAGCGTTCCTCCTGCGTACCCGGAAATCACGGACTTGACTCCGTTGACCAATTTGAATTGCGCATCAAGACACCAGAAACAGCCACCGCCAAAAACGGCCGACTCCAGGGTCGCCGAGGATTTCGTGTCGTTCATTTGTGCAAAAGAAACTCTCTCCAGCGTTGTAAAACAAGCAAGAACCAATAGTGCGGAAGTGATCTTCATATTACCAAAAAACCCAAAAAATATTGCGGGACGGTGGCTCCAGAATCCGGTGTGCCCGTCTAGATCAGAGAGACCAAAGGGGGTCGATTTATTCCGACTTTGTCCTAGGTCGTGCTTCCTTTACGACGAGAACCGGACACGGGGCATGCTCAACAACGCGCTCGGCGGTACTGCCAACGAGCAACCGGGAGATCGCACTACGACCGTGCGATCCGATGATAATCAGGTCCACATCGAAATGGTTCGCCATGAGGACGATCTCATCAAACGGATATCCGACCCGAAGGTAAGGCTGGACCTTGATTCCCTTCTTCGACAGCTCTTCCGCGAATGCTTCAAGGTTTTCTCTTGCCTCTTGCTCGGCGGCATCGACCTGCGACTGAACCTCGGCACAGTTTTGCCGTCGGCGTGCGTACGGCGTCACCACGTAGTCCGGTACTTGGAAGACGTGCAGAAGGTAAATTGTCGAGCCGTGCCGGGAAGCAGTTTTTGTAGCGTAGGAGACGGTCCTTTTGGAATGCTCAGAAAAGTCAATCGGAACAAGAATTTTATCGTAAGCGAGGCCGGCTTCATCCGTCGCGGGTTCAGGGCGATTATGGCTCTCGGCGGTAGCGCCTGAAGAGGGCGATGATAGTTCGTCTTGCGGCATAACAGGTCTTGCCGCAAAAGCTAAGTCATCCGCTGCAGGAAAGCACGCACTTATGCGCCGGCCATTCCGTGCTTTTCATATTGAAGCGAACCCGCGAGCTTTTGAATCTACAGGCTACGCCAGTTCACTCTTCAAGAAGGTGATACCGACCCCAAACCAGTGATTGCGATTTTGCACCGACGCAGCCCATTTTCATGAACAGAGCAAGAGGACCGGCCATCCGCGACGCGTGGCGCTTAACTAAACTGTATTGGTTATCCGAAGAAAAATGGTCGGCGTGGGGCTTGCTGATCGGGGTCATCATTCTGACCCTCGGTAATGTGTATATCGGCGTCCGCATCAACGAATGGAACAGAGCTTTTTACAACGCTCTCCAAGCATTTGACAGCTCTGAACTCTTCCGCCAGCTCGGCATCTTCGGCATCCTGGTCGCGTTTGGGATCTCGATTTCGGTCAACGCGATCTACCTCGGTCAGATGCTCCAGAATCGGTGGCGTCGATGGTTGACGCGCACCTATATCGCCTCTTGGCTGGCCGGCCGCGCCTACTATCATTTGCAGTTTTTAAGCACCACCGACAACCCGGATCAACGAATCGCGGAAGATTTGAGCCAATTTACGACCTACGTTATGAATCTGTCGGTGGGTCTGATTTCGTCCGTCGTGTCCCTAAGCTCATTTCTGGTCATTCTCTGGGGGCTTTCCGGACCGGCGGATATCCCGATCGGCTCGTGGGGTACAGTCCACATTCCGGCCTATCTTGTCTGGACCGCACTACTCTACGGAGGAATCGGCACCTGGTTCACGATCAAAATCGGCAGACCACTGGTGCCATTGAATTTCGCTCGTCAGCGCTTCGAGGCCGACTTCCGATTCAGTCTCGTCCGCTTGCGAGAGAACGCGGAGAGTGTCGCATTTTACGGCGGCGAACCGGCCGAAAACAGTGTCTTCCAGGAGCGATTCGATAAAGTGTTCGAGAACTTTTGGCAGATCATGAAGAGGCAACGACGCCTCAGTTGGTTCACGTTGGGATACGCCCAGATAGCCGCTATTTTTCCGGTAATGGTCATCGCACCGCGCTACTTCGGGAAACTGATCACGCTGGGAGGGTTAATGCAGGTCGTTAATGCATTCTCCTTTGTGCAAAACTCGCTTTCGTTCATCATCAACTCTTACCCGGACATTGCCGCCTTGCAGGCCGTGACCCAGCGTCTGAGCGGCTTCGAGAAGCGTTTGGACGCGGTCCACAAAGGAATCTGCGTCCCACGAAAGATGGTACTTCGGCGCGGCGGCACCGGCGTTGAAGTAAAAGATCTCGATCTGAATTACCCGGATGGCACGGCATTATTGCGAAGGGTTTCATTCGCGGTGGCCAAAGGCGAAAGGTTGTTAATTACCGGGCCAAACGGCACCGGAAAGAGCACTTTGCTGCGAGCGATTGCCGTCATCTGGCCGTTTACCCGAGGAGAAATCCGACTCGGCGAAGGACGAATATTTTTTATCGGCCAACGGCCATACCTTCCGCTGAGCACGCTTGCCGATGCGCTGGTCTACCCTTCGACCAAGACCGACAGCCTTCCCCCGTCGCTTCTGTCGGCGGCTCTCGAGAAAGTCGGACTCGGCGCCCTGGCGAGCGAACTGGATGTCATCGAGCAGTGGCCGCAGCGCTTATCGCCCGGCGAACAGCAGCGCTTGGCTTTCGCCCGCGTCCTGCTGGCAAAACCCGCCTGCGTGTTCCTGGACGAGGCCACGTCGTCCGTTGACGGCGCCTCCGAAGCACTGCTCTACGGGCTCCTGCGAACCGCGTCGTGGCGCCCTGTCGTCGTGAGCGTCGGTCATAGCGAGGCTCTCCCCAAATTCCACGACCGCGTACTGGACCTGGCCGCTTTTCAACCAGAGCAGAACTAGTGCACCTGTCCCCGAAAAATCCGCTGTTCCCTCACAGAGTGAAGTGGGTAAATTCAGCGCCATGAACCCGATTGCATGGTTTCGCGAGAAGAGTCGGCAACTTCTCCAACTGAAGGATACCAACCACGCGATTGCCTTGGGCACAGCGATCGGAATGTTCTTCGGGTTCGTACCGCTGTGGGGCTTTAAGACGCTGCTGGCCCTGGGAGTATCCCGGTTGGTGCGCGCCAATCTTATCGCGACGGCCATTGCCGCGACACTGCACGACGTCGCTCTGCCGTTGATGCCGCTGCTACTCCGCTGGGAATACGAAATCGGCTACTGGCTATTGAGCCATCCGCATGAGCTGCCACCCAGCCTGCACTTGTCGCATCACAGCCCTGCTGTCTGGTTCCACTGGTCAACGTTTCTCACCGTAGGCAGAC
>Ga0206947_1158_pt1 | contig 16926 bp, 14 predicted proteins | sample Alteio_BWOrgHeat_3_FD_153239 | JGI IMG/M metagenome (GOLD analysis project Ga0206947, IMG submission 153239) | Enriched cells from forest soil in Barre Woods Harvard Forest LTER site, Petersham, Massachusetts, United States -... | ecosystem: Environmental > Terrestrial > Soil > Temperate forest > O...
CCCAATGGCGGATCGGCAACTCAATACTTTGTTGGTGAATTTGATGGGAATAAGTTTACTCCTATTGATGATAACGTTCGATGGGTTGACTATGGGCCTGACGAATATGCTGGCATCACCTGGAGCAATACCGGCAACCGTAGAATATTTTTGGGCTGGATGAGTAACTGGCAATATGCCAACCAGGTACCTACCGAAAAATGGCGCAATGCGATGACCATTCCCAAAGAACTTGCGCTAAAACAAGTGGCGGGTAAAATACTGTTAACATCTAATCCTGTAACAGAATTGGCCGTTATTGAACGTGGCCCATTTGATGTAAATAACAGCCTGATAAATGGAAAAGGCATTAAAAATACTCCAGGTCAGTTCATTTTAAAATTCGATATTAACAAGATCAATGATTACGCTGTGATACTTTCCAATGACCTGGGAGAGAAATTGGTTATTGGGTACGACAATGGTAAAAAACAGTATTTTATTGATAGATCAAAGTCGGGAAAAATTGATTTTAACGCTGAATTTGCCAAAACAACATTTGCACCCCGGCTAACCAATTTAATGGTATCCAATATCGAATTGGTAGTTGATGCATCGTCGGTTGAACTATTTGCGGATAATGGGTTCACTGTTATGACAAGTATCTTTTTCCCGCACAAGCCTTTTACTCAATTAAAAATTCAAAACAATAAGGGTGCAATTATCAAAAACCTCAAAGTACTGCCCTTAAAGTCAATTTGGTAAAAAAAATAGCACATAAAACCTTACATCCTTGAGGAAAATGGTCAGCAAATGATCAAAAAAAAAGCGATGTGAATTTAATTGAAAGCGTTCCGGAGTGAGATACGGAACGCTTTTTCTATGCGATGGATTTATTCAGTATTCCATATTCACTATTCCGGTAACCTAATCCTCTGGAAATTTATTTCGGACAGTCGTCACATCAATACCAATTTTCGTTAAAGGATCATATTCAAAAATGACCTGGGTCACTTTTTAGCAGCGGGCAATTGCAGAATTTTACAGTCAGTAATATGCTGCCGAATTTACAGCTGCCGGTATTTTTCGCACAGAACAATTAATAAGTTCATGAAACCTTAAATTTAAAAATATGAAAGATTTAGTTCCCGATAACGACCTGGAAATAGAATTACAGGAAGTTTATATGCAGACAACACACTGGTTGCAGGATATTTCCTTTCTTGAAACCGAAACGCACTTTTTTAGGAATATCCTTAATCGTTACCAGCCTTCAGCTGCCGCTGCATCCCGTAAGGAGGAATTTGATAAAGTGATACTGGCACAGGATGAACGGCTTGCAGCATTGAAAACTAAAATACCGCAATTCCTGGCTTTTCTGGAACCGTTTATCGGTGATTTAAAAAAAGGAATGAACCTTGAATTTCTGGACCGTTATAATGCGCTGCAAAATGAATTGGAAGCACTATTTAATGCATTAAGGGCAACCAAAAACGAGCTGTTTCACTACACGGAATCCATCATGCCGCCAATAAACCTTTCGTTAGTATAAACTAAATAAAATGAAAACGATTGCCGTACTGACCGATTTTTCAACTGGCTCCGCCCACGCGACACTGTTCGCCCTCCATATAGCCAAAAAAATGAAAGCCAAAGTGCTTTTGTTCAGTGTTCGACCTGTGCAAGCTGCAACGCAGTTGGTTTTTGCCGGCGAGCAGGAATCGTTTTTTGAACAGGAGCATGCCCTGGTTGATTTTGGCCGCCGTATGGCGCTGGATATGGCGGCTCGCGCATTCCCGGGTTCCTATCTGCCAGAGGTGAGTATTGATTGCGACAGTTCGGAGATTGTGGATGTTATGACGACGATTATGTACAATGAGGAAATAAGCCTGATTGTTACAGCGCCCGCTGCAGAAAATGACCTGGTAGCATTTATACTCAGTGACGTCTGCAACAAAATTATTGATTGGGCAACGGTTCCTGTGCTGGTTGTTCCGGAGTATGCGCCCATCCGCAATTTTGAAAAGATTGCCTTCGCGTCGCAACTGCATGAAGAAGATATCAACTCTATAGCTGAACTCGGCAACCTGCTGGAAAGCTTCGCTGCGGAGTTGATGGTGGCCCATTTGAATGATAACCCTTTAGATATTACCATGAGGGAAGCAGAGGAAAAACTTAACCGGGACTTGTACAAAAAACTGAATTGCGGCGGGGTTTATTTCCGTAGCATACCTGAATTACACAAGCATAAAACCTGGGATTGGTTGAAAGCCAATAAAAAGACGGATCTGCTGGCGGTGGTACAGCAGCCGAGGGAGCAAATGGCCCGCTTCTTTAAAAGGGGGCAAAACGAAGCGATTACCTATCATCTTACCCTGCCGGTGATGATACTTCCTAAAAAGCCCTAACCTAAAACGAATGGTTAGTTAACAGGCGGCACTTCAACCAGTGCCGCCTGTTCTGTTATATCTAAATTTCGATACCGGTTAACAGTGCTTCGGAGTTCGCCAGTTCACTGATCCAATCCTGGAATATTTGTGAAGTTTGATTGGCTGAGTCGGTAAAAAGAGTTTGATAATAACTGATGCCGTCCTGCAACTGCAATTTGAATTTCGTTAACTGTTTTCTTTTTTTATCGCTCAGTTCCTTTAACTGCGATTGCAGGTCATGTTGCAGGTATTCGATATACAGGTTCAGCTCCTTAATAAACATGTGCGGGCGCCTGATTTTTTCAAGCAGGTCGGTTGCGCCGTAGATGTGCCTTACCATTTCGTCCAGCGTATAGCTTCGCGAAAAATAGGCGAGATTTGGGCCGGGGCAAATGGCTACCGCCTTATTTTCCCGTGGTTTTAATAGGTCATATTTTATATAAGTGGAGGCACAAAGTCCTTCGCAAAGACAAATTTTTTCTACTACGGACTGATAGGCCTGTTCGTACTCCGGCTCAGGCATACCGGCCGATTCTAATTGCTTCAGCTTCAGTTGCTGGTACTCGCGCGAAGCAGTGCAGATTGGCTTTTCAGTAAATTCCGTGTTTGTACATAAATACTTCTTTGTACAGGGGCTTCCGGGCCTGTTTTTTTGGAGCCGGCTCAAACGAAGCGCTTCGGATGTACTTTTTTTGAAATTATTAAATAATATGCCCAGCGGCGACGAAGAACTGGTATAATAATCTTCTTCCCCGGCGTGTTCAAGTTGTTGCAGGGTTTCTTTATCAACGTTGGTTACTTCCGGTACAAGCAAAAACGGGCTGCCCCAGCCGGTGGCATCCACCTGGTAATGATCCAGCAGAAAAACGTTTTCCGATGCCGTACCGATTCCACCCTGAACGGTTAGCTTTTGTGCCGGAGCCTTCTCGCAACTTATTCCTTTTTCAACCAATGCATGTTGATAACCGGTAAATAACTCATCGGCCATTTCCTGGCGCTTCTGCTTAAATTCCTCCAGGATGGGGCCAAGTAAAAACCCTTCTGTTGCAAAGGCATGCCCGCCGCAATTCAACCCCGATTCTACCCTAAACTCAGATACCCATATCCCTTTTTTAGCCAGAAATTTGGCCTGTATAAATGCCGAACGGAAATCGCTAACCTTCAGGATAACTTTTTTACGGAGCGCGCCGTTTTGATCCGGATAAAAATCAGTAAACGTTTCCAGGTAGCTGTATAAGCGTGGGTTCATACCTGCGGACATGATTACCGACGACTGGAGACTGCTCAACGCATAGCCGCGAAGCGCCGCCAGGGCATCAGTATTTTGGTCGCCGGTAGAATCGCCCGTTGCAGTGTAGTTCATTTTGTCGACTTTCGACATAATGTTTACATCAATAGCCCCGGATGTCATTTCACTTCTCAGCAAATTCTGAAAACGAGTTTTTTGCGGGCCTTCCGCAAATTCCTGCATCAGATCGTAGCCCTGCCTTAACCTGGTATTTTCCGGTAAAAGTTCAAAATAACGGCAAAGGTCGTTACCTGTCTCGAAGGGCAAAGCCTTAAGCGCCTCAAATTGACGGGCAACCAACCGGTCCACCAGGTCCAGGTACAATGTGATCCTTCTGCTCCGGGCATCTTCTTCATTTTTTAAAATGGGTACAAAGTTCTCGCCGTTAAACACGGCATGGTACTGGCGCATCCTTTCAATCAGTTCATCATCTACTATGGACATTGTTGAGGAGATGCCGTAACGGGCAACCTTTAAAGGGGTATCAATGGAGTACCCCAATCCTAAAACTGGGATATGAAATGTATGGCTCATGTTAATTTTTAGCTTAAATAATTTTATCAGTTGAATATTGGTGAGGGCGTATTTGATTTTTTGACCGCATGTTATTTTCCGTTTTGATGGCTGCTGGAAATAAGATGTTATTTTCAAGGTGAAGATGTAAATGCGTATCCTCTTCATAAGCGGCCAATAGTTTGTACAGTACCGGGCATGTGCTGGAAGAATACGCCGGAGCGACGTAATTGTTGGTGAGTTTTCTGATTAGCCGTAAGCCAGTTACTACTCTTTCGCTTTCGGACTGCATTAACGAGATCGGCGCAGAAACATGCCCAAAATCAGCTGCCGTTAGACTGGTGCCCTTTGTATGGGCATCAAAAAGTGCAGTTATATAAGGAAACAAAACTTTTTCTTGTTCCTGACCATGTATTTCGAGCATTTTTCCGATATGGGCAAATATTTCTGCAACCTCTGTAATTTCCGGATTACGCGAACTGTTCGAAGCGGCGACTTTAAACGCCAGGTCAATGGTAAACCTGGTTTGCGCATTTACAAAACGGTGATGAAGCTGTATAATATATTTGGTAAGGAAAGTTCTATCCCAGCCTGCAAAATTCATTTCTTTTTCTGGTGGTAACCCGCCAATTATTTCCCATTGCCGCAAAACGCCGGCCATGGATTGCTCTTTTCCTTCAAATACCTGCGCAAGTGTTCTGTTTCCATCGGAACTGAAATCTATATCAAGACTGTTTAAAGCCCGGGATTTACGGTAATCAAGGGAAATTATTTTTCCTATTGTTTCCTCATTATTAGTTACGCTGCTTTTTGTAATTTTTATCAACCATTTTTTCGGCCCATTTTCAAGTAATTCCCATCGGAACGTAGGTCCGCGCTCGGCTATAAGCCGATAATAGAGCTCCCTGGAGTCATTGTCATCATTATTAATCACCATTGCATGGCCTGGCCTCAGGGCGTCAAACTTTTCCGAGACGATCGGATACTTTAAGCGGGTTTCAACAGGGGTCAGTTCTAATTGCTTGGGTAGTTCCATTTTTAACATTGTCCGCAAAGCTACCCTACGGATAAGGTTAAATAAATGACGAAGGTCATAATCGGTCCGAATGAAGCTAATTTAATGGCTGCCATGTTTGCAGCATGTTTGTAGTACCCGAATGATTTTTAAAAGGTGACCGGGATCACTTTTTTTAACAATCCGTATCATTCCGCAACAATCGGCAATAAGTCATTTTTGGAACTTTAAACCGAAACAAAATGCCGGAAACAAAAACGCTTGTTATAGCCAGTTGCTACCATTGCGGTGATGAGTGCCTCACCACAGCCTATCAAACAGATCAAAAGCAATTTTGCTGCCAGGGTTGCCAGAGTGTGTACACCATACTTAGCGGCGCCGGGCTTTGCAGTTACTATAACTATAACCAACATCCCGGGACAACCCGAATAAGGACGGACAAGCGATTTGATTACCTGAGCGATCCGGACATACTGGCGGAACTGCTGGATTATGGGGATGAGCGCATTTCTATCATAACACTTTATATACCACAAATACATTGCAGCTCGTGTTTGTGGCTACTGGAACAATTAAACCGTTTCAACCCGGCCATCCACTATTCCCGGGTCGACTTTCTTAAGAAACAGCTTATCGTCCGTTTTGATCCACGGGAAGTAACGCTTCAGCAATTGGTAGAATTACTAAATGATGTGGGATACGAACCGCTGATCAGCCTGCAGGATGTGATCAAAAAACAAAACAAAGCCGAAAAAGGAAACCTGGTACAAAGGATTGCCGTTGCCGGATTTTGCTTCGGCAATGTGATGCTCCTTAGTTTCCCCGAATATTTCGGCCTCTCAGGATATGAACAGACCTTTCGCCATTTTTTTGGCTACCTTAATATCCTGTTCACATTGCCGGTTGTATTCTTCAGCGGGTTCGGCTACTTTGTTTCCGCCTGGCATAACCTGAAAAATAAGGTTTTAAATATTGATTTCCCGCTGGCTTTGGGTATAGCGGTGTTGTTTATCAGAACCGCGGCCGAGGTACTAACCAATTCAGGAGCCGGTTTTGCGGATACGCTGTGCGGCCTGGTATTTTTCCTGCTGATCGGGAAGTTCGTGCAACAGAAAACTTATCACCATATATCCTTTGAGCGGGACTACCGTTCTTTTTTCCCGGTTGCCGTTCAGGTTATTATGGAGGGGAAGGAAAAGCCTGTACCGCTTTCTGATTTGATAACCGGGCACCGTATGGTGATCCGTCATAATGAGATTATCCCTGCCGATGCTATCCTGCTTAAAGGGGAGGCGCTAATTGATTTTAGTTTCGTAACTGGGGAGGCGGTTCCGGTAAATAAAACCCTGGGCGAAATTATTTACGCCGGAGGGCGCCAAATGGGCGAGGCCATTGAAATGGAAGTGATTAAACCGGTTTCGCAAAGTTACCTAACCCAGTTGTGGAACAACGAGGCTTTTACGCGGAAGCAGGATAACCGTATGAAAACTTTTAACGAACGGGTTAGTAAGTATTTCACCATCGTGCTGATAGCTATCGCGGTGGGTACGCTGCTGGCCTGGCTGCCTTTTAGTTTTCGGCACGGCATTGATGCCTTTACAGCGGTTCTTATTGTTGCCTGCCCCTGTGCCCTTGCTTTAAGTACACCATTTACAATGGCCGCCGCTTTAAGCATTTTCGACCGCAACCTCTTCTATTTAAAAAATACTACTGTTGTTGAACAGATGGCTCGTATTGATACCCTGGTTATGGACAAGACAGGCACTATTACCACCGGCAGCAGCAAACAGATGGAACTTGGGGGAGTGTTAGACGAGGAACAGCGACAGCTGATTTATAGCGCATGTTCTAATTCAATACATCCGCTCAGCCGAATGATTTGCCAATATTTTGGAGACCTGCAAAAGCTTCCCGTATCACGGTATGAGGAGATTGCCGGAAAAGGGATTTCGGCCACGGTGAGCGGTCATCAACTGCGTATTGGCAGTGGTGGCCTCATCTTCGGCTATTTCACAGAAACAAAACAGATGACCCGTGTTCACCTGATGATTGATGGGGTTTACCTTGGTTATTTCGGATTTTATCATGAGTACCGGGAGGGCCTGAAACAGATTGCTCAGCTGGCTCCGGCATATTCACTTTACCTTTTGTCGGGCGATCAGGATCATGAACGCTCAGCGCTGATCCCTTATTTTAATCATGACGGGCACCTGTATTTTAACCAATCGCCCCAGCAAAAGCTTGATCATATAGCGGCACTTCAGCAAGCAGGGCATAAGGTGATGATGCTGGGCGATGGGCTGAATGACTCTGGGGCTTTGAAACAAAGCGACCTTGGCGTTGCGGTTACCGACAATGTTAATAATTTTTCACCAGGCAGCGATGCGATACTCGACGGACGCGCATTTCACAAACTGCCGGCCTTCCTGCGTTTTTCTAAAGACACCGTTACAATTATTCATTTGTCATTCCTCATCTCCCTCACTTATAACCTCATTGGGCTCAGCTATGCGGTAACTGGTCGGCTGTCGCCATTGGTGGCGGCCGTGCTGATGCCTTTGAGTACCGTCACCATTATTTCATTCACCACATTGGCTACCCATTTTACTGCGAAAAGGAGAAACTTACTATGAACATCATTTATTTTTTGATAGGCTGCAGCGTGCTGCTGGCGCTCATTTTCCTGGGGGCATTTTTTTGGGCACAACGCAGCGGCCAAAATGATGACCTGTATACACCCGCCATGCGCATCCTGCTGGATGATGAACAACCCCCTGAGGAAAAAAATGACTGAGATCATTTTTAAAACCAACTGTCATCATTCTGTCATCCAATAGCCCTTAATAATTTTACACCCATAAACAGAGAACAATTTATGCAGCCCGAAAATTTTTACTATGACAATAAAATCGTCCGGAACTTTGGTATAGCCACTGTCATCTGGGGGATTATCGGCATGACTGTAGGCTTAATTATAGCCATCCAGCTTTATCACCCTGCCGCCAACATGGGAAACCAGTATACTACTTACGGACGTATTCGTCCACTGCACACTAACGCGGTAATTTTCGCGTTTGTGGGCAACGCCATTTTCATGGGTGTTTATTATTCACTACAACGATTACTTAAAGCGAGGATGTTTAGCGATGTGCTCAGTCAAATCCACTTTTGGGGATGGCAGCTCATCATTGTTTCGGCGGTTATTACCCTTCCATTGGGGTTAACCACATCACACGAATATGCAGAGCTGGAATGGCCGATAGATATTGCCATTACTATTATCTGGGTGGTATTCGGCTGGAACATGTTTGGCACCATTTTTAAGCGCCGCGAAAGACACTTGTACGTGGCCATCTGGTTCTACATTGCCACGTTTGTAACTATTGCCGTGCTGCATATTGTTAACTCAATTGAGTTGCCTGTTTCGCCGTTTAAAAGCTATATGGTTTATGCAGGTGTTCAGGATGCATTGGTACAATGGTGGTATGGACATAATGCAGTAGCATTTTTCCTTACAACGCCTTATTTGGGTATGATGTATTATTTCCTGCCCAAAATGGCTAACCGCCCAATTTATTCGTACAAATTAAGTATCCTGCACTTTTGGGCGCTTATATTTATTTATATATGGGCCGGTCCGCACCACTTGTTATATACCACTTTGCCTGGCTGGGCACAATCGTTGGGTGTGGCATTTTCTATCATGCTCATTGCTCCAAGCTGGGGCGGTATGATCAATGGTTTGCTTACGCTACGCGGCGCCTGGGATAAGGTAAGGGATGATGTTATTTTAAAGTTCATGGTTGTAGCCTTAACCGCCTATGGTATGGCCACTTTCGAAGGACCGATGCTTTCGCTGAAACAAGTAAACGGAATTGCACATTTCAGCGACTGGATCATCGCACACGTACACGTTGGGGCTTTAGGCTGGAACGGATTTTTAACGTTTGCTGTTTTATACTGGCTGATACCACGTATTTATAAAACAGAATTGTTTTCCAAAAAAATGGCCTCGTTCCATTTCTGGATCGGCACGCTCGGCATCCTGTTTTATGCTATACCAATGTATTGGGCCGGCTTTACGCAAAGCCTGATGCTGAAGGAATTTACTCCCGAAGGCATGCTGAAATATCCTAACTTTTTAGAAACTACGCTGCAAATACTGCCAATGCACATCATGCGCTCGGCAGGGGGCGCTATGTATCTGTTAGGTGTAATTGTAATGGCTTATAACTTAACACGTACAGCTTTACAGGGCAAACTGGTGGCAAACGAAGCTGCCCAGGCAATGCCTTTGGAACCAGCAAACCAGGTTGCACGGGAAGCTCACTGGCATCGCAGGCTGGAACGCAGGCCTATACAAATGCTGATTGCGGCGTTGTTGGTTATCCTGGTGGGTACTTTCGTAGAACTGATGCCGACGCTAACGATATCTTCCAATATTCCTACTATAGCAGCTGTTAAACCCTATACCCCGCTGGAGCTTCAGGGTAGAGACCTTTATATCAGGGAGGGCTGTTCTAACTGTCACTCCCAAACGGTTCGCCCTTTCCGTTCAGAAACAGAGCGTTACGGCGAATATAGTAAGGCCGGCGAGTTTGTTTATGACCATCCATTCTTGTGGGGTTCAAAACGTACAGGACCCGATTTGGCCAGGATTGGGCAAAAATACGGCAATGCATGGCACTATAATCACCTTATGGACCCGAGGCTCATGTCGCCCGGAAGCATCATGCCTGAATATAGCTGGCTGATTACACAAAAATTGGATACTTCACTAACCCGTGCCAAAATCCATGCCATGCGTACATTGGGTGTTCCTTATCCCATAGGCTATGAGAACATTGCCAACCAGGATCTAGACAAACAAGCCAAAGCAATCAGTGCGAACCTGTATGAGGATAAGATCAAGGTTAAAAGCAACCGGGAGATCATTGCCATCATTGCTTATCTGCAGCGCCTTGGAACAGATATTAAAGCCAACAAAACCGTAAACAACATTAAATAATAAAGATCATGTTTAAGCAATTCACGGAAAATATCGATTCCAACCAGGTTTACCTGATTTCATCCTTAGGAGTATTCTTTGTGTTCTTTATAGTCGTAACGGTCATGCTCATCCGCATCAGGAAACCGCATGTAGAACACATGAGCGATTTGCCATTACGCGACAGTTTAACCGATTTACCACAATCTTTACAATCATGAAGCACCACCGGATTTTCATATTTTTAGTTTTATTACTACTATTTATACAGCCTGCCATGGCCGACGACGACAGCGTGGCAACCGGCGATTTGATGAATTATATAGCTTTTGGCTCTTTTTTCGCCGTGCTCCTGTTGATTTTAGCAGCCATGCTGGTTGTTTTAAGGGCCTTCAGGGTGCTAACCCGCGTTTTACTCAAACATCAGGGATTGAATTCCGCCCAGATAGCGGCAGAAATGAACCCGGTTAAAGCAAAGAAACCCAAAGCCGAGGTTTGGCAAAAGCTATTATCGCTTAAGCCGCTGGCCCAGGAACATGAACTTTTGATTGCCCATGATTATGATGGCATACAGGAATTGGATAATCCCATACCCGCCTGGTTTATGTACTTGTTTTATGGCACCATAATCTTTGCAATAGGATACCTGCTTAATTATCATGTATTTAAAACCGGACAGCTCCAATACGCCGAATATAATACCGAAATGGCGCAGGCAGCTATTGAAAAGAAGGCATTTTTAGCTAAAGCCGCTAACCGTGTGGATGAAAATACGGTTAAGTTAGTGAGCGATCCGGCAGTGCTTGCATCTGGAGGTGCTATTTTTAAAAGTACCTGCGCACCCTGCCATGGAGAACATGCCCAGGGGAACGTAGGTCCTAACCTTACAGACGATTACTGGCTGCATGGCAGTAAGATTAACGATCTGTTTAAAACCATAAAATATGGTGTGCTATCCAAAGGTATGCCCACCTGGGAAAAGCAACTATCGCCAAAGCAAATATCTGATGTTGCTAATTATATAAAATCATTGCATGGTACAAACCCGGCAGGCGCCAAGGCGCCGCAGGGAACAAAGGAAGAGGATACAGATAAAAAATTGGTTGCAAATAATTAGATAATGGACGGATTACTGGTAGCAAATGAAATCAAGAAGCGCAAGTGGCTCTATCCGCTGATTCGTAAGGGTAAGTTTTATCATTGGCGGTCCGCGATCAGCTATGTATACCTGTTGTTTTTTTTTGCGGGCCCCTTTCTGCGTATTAACGGACAGCCACTTTTGCTTCTTGATTTTATCGACCGCCAGTTTGTAATTGCAGGGCAGGTTTTCTGGCCGCAGGATATTTTCCTGTTTGTACTGGCTTCGCTGGTGTTTTTTGTATGCGTGGTTTTGTTTACTATCGCCTTTGGCCGTATATTTTGCGGCTGGATTTGCCCCCAAACCATTTTTATGGAGCTGGTGTTCCGGAAAATAGAGGTGTGGATAGAAGGCAGCCCCGCAAAAGCAAAAAAACTGGATGCCGGGCCATGGACAAGGGAAAAAGTGTTGAAGAAAGGATCAAAGCACACTTTGTTTATTTTGATATCGTTTTTAATCTCCAACACCTTTCTGGCCTATATCATTGGCAGCGGTGGCCTGATAAAAATTATTACAGAACCTGTTGCCTTACATTGGGCAGGATTTTTAAGTATTTGGGTGTTTACCCTGGTATTTTATATTATTTACAGCAGGGTGCGCGAACAAGTGTGTACTTTATTTTGCCCTTATGGCCGTCTTCAGGGTGTGATGATAGACAAACACACCCTGGTTGTGGCTTACAATGATGTAAGAGGTGAACCACGTGGTAAATTAGACAGAAAGGCGGACCCGCTTATCAAAACCAAAGGCGATTGCGTGGATTGCGGGTTGTGTGTGGATGTTTGCCCAACCGGCATCGATATCCGCAAAGGCACCCAGTTGGAATGCATTAACTGTACGGCCTGTATTGACGTGTGTGATGAAGTGATGATCAAGATTGATAAGCCGAAAAATCTGATCGGGTTTTTTTCTGAAAACATGATTCACAAACAGGAAAAGCCTGCATTTACAGGGAGAATGATGGGTTATGCCGGGGTAATCGTCACATTGATGACGGTGCTGTGTTATTTTATTTTCAGCCGGGGCGATATGGATCTTACCGTTTTGCGAAGTGCAGGAATGCTGTACCAGGAACAACCCGGCCATTATATCAGCAATATTTATAATGCCGAAATTATCAATAAATCGAATACCGGGAGGGATATAAGTATAGTTCCGGCGGATCCTTTAGTTAAAATAAAATACATTCAGGCACCAGGAAAAATTGGGGCAGGTGCGTCGGCGAAAACTATGTTCTTTTTATTTATACCTGAAAAGGACATCCACACCGAGAAAACTGATTTAAAAATCAACCTCGTGTTCAACAAACAAATAATACAAACCATAAGCACCACTTTTGTGGGGCCATCAAACGATTAAAATTATGAATTGGAACTGGGGGAAAGGAATTGTAATGGGCATGGTCCTGTTTATATTATTTATTAGCGCTATGTGCGTTTATATGTTCAGGATGCCCGCAGATGAATACGACCATCATTACTATGAAAAGGGGCTTAATTTCGACAAGGATTATGCTAAAGAAAAACAGGTTGTTACCGATAAGGCACAGCCGGTAATCCGGATATCGGGGCGGCAGGTGCAGGTGGCATTTGCTGACCAGGCAACGGGAACGGCAAGATTTGTCCGGCCATCGAGTGAGGCCCTTGACAAAACCTACACCATTGTTACCGACGCTAATAAAACAACTGTACTTAGCGTTAGCTCGCTGGCAAAAGGCAACTGGCATATTGTACTGGAGTGGAAAAGCGGACTGAAAGATTATCTTTATGAAAAGGAGGTGTATCTGCAATGAACGCCAACCAGATCGCATTTTATATTGGGTTGTTTGGCAGTGTTCATTGTGTGGGTATGTGCGGTCCGCTGGCATTTGCCATCCCGTCTTTTCATACCCGGTGGTGGATGGTCATTGCCGATAAGTTGATCTATAACGCGGGCCGGGTGTTGACTTATACTTTATTAGGTTTCCTGATTGGCCTGCTGGGCAAGCAACTTTGGCTGGCCGGATTACAGCAAAGTGTCAGTATCATCAGCGGGATACTCATCATTGCGGCCGGTTTTTCAAGAATGTTTAAAGTTCAGTTCAGCCAAAGCCGGTTGATGCCTGTGCTATTAAAACCGATTCAAAAATTGATACACTATGCGCTGAATCACCAGGCAGGGCACTTTGCTGTAGGTTTGCTTAATGGGTTTTTACCCTGTGGATTTGTTTACCTGGCACTCATTGGTGCGGTTAATACCTCCTCGCCAGCCGCTTCGGCACAATACATGTTTTGGTTTGGGATTGGCACCTTTCCCTTGATGCTAATCGCTACGGCAGGAGCCGGTTACATAGGCCCGGTATTTCGCCGAAGGATAAACAAAGGAATGCCTTACCTGATGGTATGCCTGGGTTTTTGGTTCCTGCTTAGGGGAATGGGCCTGGATATACCGTATCTGAGTCCCGCAAAACAGGCATCAGGCGTAGCCCTCTGTCATTAACAACAATTAATTTCAAGAAAACTTGCTTACAGGCAGACCGTTATACGGCCATGCTAAATAATTGCGTGGTTGGTTGAGCAGCCCAGAGGCGTGCATCAAGGCATGCACATATATTTCGCAGAAAACTGTTCCCTATCGGTGTAACAGTGAGACCCGTAGCGCTCAGCGCTATCAGGCCGTCATCTTCAAGCTCTTGCAATCTAACCAATGCCCCGGCAAGCACTTTGCTGCTTTCCGGCCGCTGTGTCCATTGTGTTTTATTTTTACACATAATGTCGAGGATATGCCGGCGCAACAGGAGGTCTTCATCGTTGAGCAGGTGACCTTTCATCAGGGCGAATTCGCCGGCACTGGTTAGCGCCAGGTATTCTTCCACTGTTTTTACATTTTGGGCAAATCCGTACCATGAATCGCTGATTGAGGAAACGCCCAGGCCAACCAGAAGCTGGGTGTGCTGCTGGGTATAGCCCATAAAATTACGGTGCAGTCCGCCGGATCGGGCCGCTTCCAGCAATTCATCGCCCGGAAGGGCAAAATGGTCCATGCCGATTTCCTGGTAACCGTACCTGTTGAGCAGGCTCCTGCCAACTTCATGTAATTTAACTTTCAGATCAGTGTCGGGCAGGTCAGCCTCGGTGAAGCGGCGCTGGCCGGGTTTAACCCAGGGGACATGTGCATAACTGTAAAATGCGATCCGGTCGGGCTTAAGCGTGCTGACGATATTCATCGTATTGATCAGTCCTTCGAGGTTTTGGAGCGGAAGCCCATAGATAAGGTCATAATTGACAGAGGTATAGCCTATTCGCCGTGCCTGGAGGGTAACATCCAGCACCTGCTCAAAGGTTTGCTGACGGTTGATAATAAACTGTACTTTAGGGTCAAAATCCTGGATACCCAGGCTCAGTCGCCGGAAGCCCAGATCATACAAAGTCTGTAGGTGACCTACCGTGGTATTGGCCGGGTGCGCTTCAAAACTGAACTCCGCTTTCTCATGGATGTGGACGTCTTCCAGTAACCCGTCAATTAATTTATGGAGATTTTCGGCACTGAAAAATGTGGGCGTGCCACCGCCCAAATGCAATTCGCGGATAACCGGTACGTCCGGAAAAATACTGCAGTACAGTTTCCATTCCTTTAAAACCCCTTCAATATAGGGCTCCTCTACGCTGTGGTTCCTGGTGATCCGGGTATTGCAGCCGCAATAGGTGCATAAACTTTCGCAGAAAGGCAAATGTATGTATAAGCTGATACCGGAAGTCTCGTTGCTTTCATCAAAAGAGCGTTTAACGGAGTCGGTCCATGATTTGACTGAAAAAGTATTAGCGTCCCAGTAGGGCATGGTGGGGTAGCTGGTATAGCGCGGAACGGCAACATTGTATTTGCCGGTAAGGGTTTTAAGGAGGTTTTCCATAATTCAGGAATGAGCAGTTTTTTCGGTTTGGGGGATGCTTTTAAATTTTTTTATACCAACACAGGCATTGTCAACACATTTTCCGGCTTGCCAAAGGTCCAGGTTCCAAATGGTTTGGTCGGCAATTTCCTGCAGTGCTTCACGTGTCAGGTAGGCTTGATGCGGGGTGATCAGCACATTTGGGTGGCTCATCAATTTTACCAGCAGGGGATCTTTAACAGTGTCATGCTGATGGTCCTCAAAAAACAAGCCTTTTTCAAACTCGTATACATCAAGTCCCAGGTATCCTAATGTATTGTTTTCCAGTGCGTCGAGCACACTGGCTGTATCGATAAGCAGTCCACGGGAAGTATTGATCAGCATTACCCCTGGCTTCATTATTTTCAGGGTTTGGGAATTGATAAAATGCCGGGTATCGCTGGTAAGCGGTATATGTAAAGAAATGATATCTGCGTTTTGCAGTAATTGCTCAAAAGATACCTGCCTGATGTAACGCAAGTTGCGTGGCATAGCCAAATCGTAGCCAATAACACGACAACCCATGCCATGATAAATAGCTGCTACAGCCTGCCCGGTTTGACCCAAGCCAATTACGCCGACGGTTTTGCCCGAAAAATTAAACCCCACAAGATCATCGTTCCTGAAATCGAATTCGTGGCTGTGTTGGTCGGCTTTCATCATCTGCCTGTTAAGGGCAAAGGCCATTCCCACGGCATGCTCGGCAACCGCCTGCGGAGAATAAGAGGGCACATTCGCGATTTTTATTCCAAAGGCCGCAGCCGCTTCCTCATCGATATGGTCAGTTCTGGCAGATCTGGTGACGATAAATTTGATGCCAAGCGCAGCTAATTGTTCAATCACCGGTGCCGATACATCGTCGTTGGTAAAAACAACCACCGCGTCTTTTCCCTGTGCATAAATGGCCGTTTCCGGCCCAAGTGGATTTGAGATCAGCGTGATGTCATGTTTTTTTCGGTTGGCTTTCGCCAGGTATTCCTTTTCAAAAGGTTTAATGCTATAAGCTACCGCTTTCATTTCACATAGTTTTGATTAACAAAGCTATCGCTACACACTTGTCTGTAGAATGAGCGGCATCAGCAGAATTAATGATGGTAATCAGTTTTTCATTTTTTCGAGTTTCGCTGGTTCCAGCAGTGTAATCACGCTCCCTTTCTTTTCGATCAGTCCTTCGTCCTTAAAATCAGACAAGGTACGGCTCACCGTTTCGGTTGCCATTCCGGCCATAGCGGCCAGGTCCTCCCGGGAAATTTTAAACCCTTCGGTTAAATTCCCATGTTGGCGGGATAAACGGATCATGGCTTCGGCCATTCGTTTTCGGACCGAATGGTAGGCAAGCTGCATTAACTGCTCCTCCTTGTCGCGGATATCGTTGGCCAGTAGTTTGATGAACTTCCGGGCAACTTCGGGATACAGGTTAAGGAGTTGCTCCAACTGGTCCCTCGGGATGAGGCAAACAACACTGTCCTCCAGCGCAGTAGCTGTGTCGGTATAGGGTTCGTTAGAGAGCAAGGCATTTATCCCCAGGTATTCTTCGGCTCCTACTATCCCGGTCATCAGTTCCCGGCCATCCTCGGCGAGGCGGATCGTTTTGATCTTTCCGCTGATAACCAGGTACAGGCCGGTTCCCCGGTCGCCATCGTAATAGATCACCTGGTTTTTTTTAAACT
>Ga0206947_1088_pt2 | contig 16872 bp, 13 predicted proteins | sample Alteio_BWOrgHeat_3_FD_153239 | JGI IMG/M metagenome (GOLD analysis project Ga0206947, IMG submission 153239) | Enriched cells from forest soil in Barre Woods Harvard Forest LTER site, Petersham, Massachusetts, United States -... | ecosystem: Environmental > Terrestrial > Soil > Temperate forest > O...
ACTTCGGGCGCCGTCACAACCACTACCGGCAATCTGGCTCCTGGCCAGCCGCCGATTGGTACGTCGAGCAGCCCGCAGCAAGTTCAGGTTTCGACGCCGAGTGGAACGGTCAATGCGGTTGTGCCTCCGGGACAGCCGGCGATCACATCGTCTACTAATCTTGTAGTCATTCCGAGCAACACGGCATTCTTGACTGGCGTTACTCCGAAGTTCCACGCACCAACCAACGGCAAGAAGCCGATGGCGACGGCCGGCGAAGTCTTCGCAGGCCCAACCCCGTTCGGTCCGTGGACGGATCTTAATGTTTCGATCGGCAACGACTTGACTCTTGGTGAATCGATCGTCTATCCGGCGCCAGCGAATAACTTCTCGAGTGAATTCTTGAAGCTCGGTGGTCCGTTGAATGTCGCTGGATCTGGCGTTAACGGCGCCTCGCTCGACATTAGTGACGGCTTTATTTTCGGGTTCCTGATCTTTGCCGATGGAGCCACGACGCTTCCAACATCGATCAAGTTGAAGCTGCCTGCCGACGGCGGAACACTTGCAGGCGGAAACTACGCCAATGTCACCGTATCGCCCGAGTTCTTCGGAGCCGGTTCGATGCAGGTTGTTTGGCCGGGTGTGCTTCACTCCCAGACGGAGTCCTCAGCGAGCGGTCGACTTGGATTCAACCTCCACGGATCTGGAAACACGACGACTGACATCATTCCTGCCGGTGGAATCTCTAGTGTGACGGTGTCCATCGTTGGATTCCAAACTCACTAAGGCAAACTAGAAAAGCTCGACGTCACATAAAAGGAGCTTGGCTCGCGATTTGCGAGCCAAGCTCCTTTTACGTAAAATGGGTCAGCAGTCCCGTTTGTGAGGCCCTGTGCTTTCACGTTTGGGAATGCTTGTATACTTCTCGTTGCCATCACCCTGCGACGTTATCAAAGACCGCAAGTGGATGGCATGTTTTCGCCGGTTCTCGTAGAGGAATTCCGAACTCAAATGGAGTATCGTATTCGTGTCACGGTGGTTTAGCCGGAAGTGTGCTGAGATGGGAGTATCAATGGTTACTAAAAAGGTTGGGTTATTAGGTGTGATTTCCGCCGCTGCGCTGGTTAGCGGTGCGCTGGTTGGATGCGGTGGTTCGAGTTCGTCGACTCATCCAATCAATCCAACGGTTATTACTTCGGGCGCCGTCACAACCACTACCGGCAATCTGGCTCCTGGCCAGCCGCCGATTGGTACGTCGAGCAGCCCGCAGCAAGTTCAGGTTTCGACGCCGAGTGGAACGGTCAATGCGGTTGTGCCTCCGGGACAGCCGGCGATCACATCGTCTACTAATCTTGTAGTCATTCCGAGCAACACGGCATTCTTGACTGGCGTTACTCCGAAGTTCCACGCACCAACCAACGGCAAGAAGCCGATGGCGACGGCCGGCGAAGTCTTCGCAGGCCCAACCCCGTTCGGTCCGTGGACGGATCTTAATGTTTCGATCGGCAACGACTTGACTCTTGGTGAATCGATCGTCTATCCGGCGCCAGCGAATAACTTCTCGAGTGAATTCTTGAAGCTCGGTGGTCCGTTGAATGTCGCTGGATCTGGCGTTAACGGCGCCTCGCTCGACATTAGTGACGGCTTTATTTTCGGGTTCCTGATCTTTGCCGATGGAGCCACGACGCTTCCAACATCGATCAAGTTGAAGCTGCCTGCCGACGGCGGAACACTTGCAGGCGGAAACTACGCCAATGTCACCGTATCGCCCGAGTTCTTCGGAGCCGGTTCGATGCAGGTTGTTTGGCCGGGTGTGCTTCACTCCCAGACGGAGTCCTCAGCGAGCGGTCGACTTGGATTCAACCTCCACGGATCTGGAAACACGACGACTGACATCATTCCTGCCGGTGGAATCTCTAGTGTGACGGTGTCCATCGTTGGATTCCAAACTCACTAAGGCAAACGGCGCCTAAGCGCTGGCCTGCCCAGTGAACAGCATGGGTCGGAACCAAGACAATTGGTTCCGGCCCATTGTTCTGTTCGGTGGGGCCCTGGACCCGGTTTATTGTTACTAGGACTTCGCTTCCTAGGAATGACTGTATAATTCTAACTTGCCAATGCAAAACCTCAAGACAAGAGTGGCCATCACTCCATTTCTTTTCCTCACTGTCGCGAGCGCCGCAATGGCTACTCCGTCTTTTCATTCCTCTCTCACTCGCGCGGTAAAGGCTATTGGCAACGAAGCTTCTGACGAAGACCGGACCTACTCTTGGTCTCTCCCAAGCATCGTGCAGTCTGGGCTCGTTGAGAGCGGAATATCCGTTTTCGGTTCAGAGACCTATGCCGCCTTTCATGGGAGAACTTTTGAGCTCCGCCAAGAGCAAGTCAAGCTTGGACTCTTTGACCAGCTCGAACTCATTTACGGTAGGCAGTTTGTCCACGCCCAAGGGAGGATGGCAAGCAGTAAGTTTTATGACGATGAAGACCATTACGGCGCTCGCTTCGTGGTCAAGAAGCCAACCGATGAGGATCCCTCCGCCTGGTCTTTGCAGTTCGAAGCGATGAGGCCGGGAACGGCACAGATTAGTTCTGGTTCAAATGCGGAAACTCTGGCTGGTCCCGGTATCAACACCTATGCCGTCAACTATGGCGACCGATCTAACTTTCAGTATCAGGCTGCCTATACCTCGATTGACGCTCCCTTGATCGATGCGCATTCGGCGAGTGTCAGCGTAGGACACGATTTGAGAATAGCATCTGACGCTTGGGCGCGATTACAGGCAACGCTGGTGGGCCAATCGTTCAGCGGCGCAGGCGAGAGTTCGAATTTCCAGTTACGCGAAGTAGTCAGTGGATATGTTGCATGGAATCCGATCCGATGGCTTTCCGTTGAAGGTGGTATCACGGTGTTTCCATCTGGCGCCCCGTTTGTGAGTGGAGAGTTTACGTCAGTAAGCAGTTTTGCCGTATACAACCCGGGTGGAGTCGTCAACGATTTACGGAACGACTTCTCAGCCTTCGGCACCCTCGTTGTTATGGCCCACTGGAAGTTCTAGAATGCCCCGCTTGCTGAGGAGCTTATCCGCCGCAAGTCGATAAAGTGATCACAGCGGGTTCTGGCGCGGTTATGGTCCGGTACGCCCATTTTGAAGGCTCCACGATTGTCCCCTTAGCCCCAAGAGCGTAGTAAATTCCCCGGTGATTGAGTCATTCTCTAGGTAGCGGGTGGCATACTTCCGCGCCGAAAAAGGAACGTCATGTTGAAGAAGCCTCAATCGTTTTGCCTCGTCTTTGCTACCGCTCTTGCAATCAGTTCCGTCCTCGGTTGCGGTGGGGGAGGCTCGTCCTCTACGAACGCTGGGCCCGTGATCAACACAAACGGAGGCATCACGACAACAACTGGAAATGCAACGATCGGAAAGGGCAGTTCGAGCTCTCCGCAGCAAGTTCAGGTGAAGCTCCAAAACGGCACGACGGTGAATGCGATCGTTCCGCCGGGACAGCCGGCGTTCACGACCACGTCCACGCTCAGTATCGTCCCTACAGGCGTCCCAATCATTAACGGATTGAGTCCAAGCTTCATTAGACGCGGTACCAACTCCGGTAATCCCGTGAACATCAGTTACAACAAGGGAGCCAGTTGGGTTTACACTGGAGTGAACTTGGACCCAACTGGGTCCCTCGCTACAAATCTAGCGCTCGTCGCTCCGGTACTGTCAGGGATTTCAAATAACTCGCAGTGCTACCTCGAAGCGGTTGGACCGCTCACTTTACGAGGCAACGACGCCAAGCTGACGATCGGTCAAGTTATTTTCGGAGTCGTCACGGATTCAAACGGAGTCACCGCGTTGCCTCAAACCTTGAGTCTGTCCTTGCCATCAAACGGCGGCCTTACCACTAAGGATAACTTCGCCCGAGTTACCTACCCCACTCCCGACTACGCAACCGGCACTGCGATCCTCCTTTTCACCTGGCCAGGAATTGTGCGAGCCCAAACAAATCCGGTTAGCGGTGGGTCAGTTAATTATGAAGGGCCTTCAAACAGCGCGCCGGTGCGAATTCCGACGGGCGGAGTTACAACGGTGGAGTACCTTTTCAGCCAGCCATAGGAGATTCGCGGGCTTAATCCCGGATATCCTCTAGCTGCCGTATCTTATGAGAGTCTTAGTTGTCAGCGACGTTCCCGACTACGAGTCCGCAGTAAGAATCGCGATAAGCGAGGGGTTGGAACAAGAAGGGTATCGTGCGGTCGACGATTATTCGATCATCGGCACAAGCCAGGTGGATGTCGCCAAGTCGATGCCTCCTGGCTTTGACTTGATTGTTCTGGATAACCACCCGGCTGAGGCTTCGTATTGGACCAGGCTACTCGCTCCCCTTAGGAAAGCTCACCCCTCTGCGATGATTCTCCTGGTCACTCTTTACGGTGAGAATGAAATCCGTCATTGGGTCGACTTAGGAACGAGCTCCGGCAGCCAAGACGACCGAGAATCGGTTGAGCTCTTGCGGAGCGATCCTCTCATCGAGTTTCTTCGAAAGGAGGCCAACGCAACGAGCCAGTCCTCGGATCACCTTCGGGCCTTAGTCGGCTACGCAACCAGACTCGCCGACAAACTCAAGACCGGCTTGGAGCTAGAGCGCAAAGTTTTCTTTGCCGCACTCGCCAGCAGCGTGGAGCTTTTGCAAAGCAATGCGGCCTCTTTAGTAGTCCAAGCCAACGATGGCGCCGGCAAGTTCGATACAAAGGTTGTCGATCAGATCGCGGAGCGCCATCTTGCTGACACACTTTTGCCCGAGCAGCACCGATATAACGTTGTTATTTGTACCGAGGAGCGCGGAGTTCACAACGAACTGCACCGCCGAGTTCAGGCGCCGGACTTCTTCGTTTTCAGCGACCCCTTCGACGGTTCCACGCTGACGATGAATTACACTCGGACGTTTCTGGCCGAAATGCCTCGAGAAGAGGCCGCGGAAACGACGCTCGCCGACCTATTCACACTTTCTGAGTTCAAGAATGGGTGGCCCGCGAGAGATGTTTTTCTCAACTCTCCGATGATCTCAATGGTGATCTGCGAAAGGCATCGCGTTCGAAGCGCCATTCTTGTCAGCCTCATGACTGGCGACGTTTACGCCGCAGTCCGGCATGGCGTATTTATCCGAGAGTTTAAGCAGGATCTTCACACGCTTGGACTGGTCGAACTTCAAGCGAGCGTCGAAGCGCTCACTACCGGTACGCAGGAAGCGTTGCAAGCCGGTTGGGAGCCTATCGACTTCAAGAAAACCTGCCCAGACCGGGATCGATCAAAGCTCCTTCTCTGTCAGATGCGAGCTCGCCCGCTGATGACAAAGGGGGCCAAGGGTCGCCGATCGATTTACCAGCACTTCCCGGCTTGCGTCGTCCCCCTGCTTCCATGGAGCTATGACATCGCGGGGAGCTTTGGTTATCGGGCTGACCAGTGGGACTTCACTCCCGGCCCTGGACGTGTTCTCTTCTTGCTTGATTCGAACACGGTTCGGAACTACGAAGAACGGCTGCTCGACGGTCGATCGTACGCAGCCGTAATCTCTTCGGGCGAGCCGATCACCGAATGGATCGGATGGTTCGCTTTCCTTCGCCACGCACCGGGCATAGGCGCGTATTGCCTCCGAAGTCGAAAGGGAGATCTGCTACCGTGCTCTCACAAGGGAAGTGACACCGACGCAGGTGTGGCAACTCCTCCAGAGATCCTCAGCATCTTCAAGAACGGCTACATGGATCTGTTTGTACTTCATGCTTCGTACGGAACTTCGATGCAGCAGTATCGTGACACGCTGGCTCTGATCTTCAATGACGACGAAGATTGGTCCGAGACGGGCGGGATCACGGGTTTCTTTGGACGCGACGACTTCGTCAAGATCGCAACTCTGTAGCTTGGTCACCGTCCGATATGCCATACTTTGCGCAGAGTCTGAAGACAGCAGGTGGCTAACGCCTTAACGACTGTATGGTCGGCCAGCCGAGGATGCGATAGGAATAAAATGGAGCGCGGCGCGCTTCGAACCGGATTTGCGACCACGTCGCGAGAAGGGACCTCCGCAAACTTGACTTGGCGGAGGTCCCTTCTGTTTGTCAAGACAAGGTGCGAATAAGAACATGCCAACAGCAACTAAAGAACGCACAATCGAGCAAGCGAAGGAGTGGTACTCCAAATCTTCAGGCGTCGTCTTCACGGACTATCGCGGATTGAAGGTTAAAGAGCTTCAGGAACTGCGCAGCAACCTCCGACTAAAAGGTGGCGAACTGCACGTCCTCAAGAACACTCTGTTCCGCATCGCTGCCGGTGACGACACGGCAAAACTGCCCGCCGACCTTCATAACGGTACGACCGCATTTGCGTTCGTGTATTCGAATGAAGCGGAAGTCGCTAAAGCGCTGCTCGACTATGCAAGAACCAGCAAAAAGCTCGTCATCAAAGGTGGCTTTTTCGGTGGCAAGGCGTATACGACCAAGGAAGTCGAGGCTCTATCCGAACTTCCGCCACGAGACGTACTCATCTCGCAAGTAATCGGCCTGATTGCTTCTCCGTTGAGCAACCTCGTCGCCACGATCGAAGCGCTTTATGCCGACCCAATCCGGGTCATTGGCGCGGTGGCCGATAAGGTCGCCGAAGGCAGCCCGCCGCCGGTCACATCCGAGGCCGATGCCGATACCGAGCCCGCTACCGAGCAAACCGAAGCTACAACGGCAGAAGCCCCTGCCGAATCATCTTCCCCGGAGGCTGAGCCCTCCCCTGAATCCACCGAGACATCGGATACCACGGAGAACCAATAATGCCTACCGCAGTAGAATCAATCGTCGACCAGATCAGCGGAATGACCGCGATCGAACTTTCGGACCTCAAAAAGGCCCTCGAAGAGAAGTTTGGCGTCACCGCCGCTGCTCCTTCGTTCAACCCGGCCATGTTCGCCGGCATGGGTGGCGGAGCCGCTGCCGCTCCGGTTGAGGAAGAGCAGACCGAGTTTGACGTTGTTCTCCTCGCTGCAGGCGACTCTAAGCTGAACGTTATCAAGGTCGTTCGCGAAATCACGGGTCTCGGCCTCAAAGAAGCCAAGGACCTCGTCGATAGCGCTCCTAAGCCGGTCAAGCAGGCCGTCAGCAAGGACGAGGCCGAGAAGGTCAAGGCTCAGATCACCGATGTCGGCGGAAAGGTCGAGATCAAGTAGTCGTCACATTTGACAGAACGAGCGGGGCTGCCTTTTCGAAGGCAGCCCCGCTCTCCTTTAGGCCAAGCGATTAAGCCAGATAACCGACCGAACCGGCAACCAGGGAGTCTACGGCCTGAGAGAATTCCACCAAGGCCACGCATTGCCGGAGCTTGCGGCCGCTCATCGAAGATTCGTACTGAGCACACACTTGCTCACCGCATTTCTCCACCAGAATCGAACCTTGGTCGTTTTCTGTGTAGAGAGTTCGCCCATCGACGACTGCCTCGAGTTGATGCGGAGCACATGGGAAGGACAGCTCGTAGTCCACAGCGCCGATCACCGCCGACACAACCAGATTGCAGGTACCGTCTGGGTAAGCCCATAAGTCGATGCAAAGGCAAGCTTCGTTATCTTTTCGTTCACAGAATGACACTGCTAATTTGCCGACCATCTTTTGCCTCGCTTGATCTCACCCGACCTGCACCAACGTTTGTTAGATCGAGTAGTTCAGCGATTCGACTACGTCCCGGGACTAAATGCCCGTGCCATGAACGCTCACTTCTCGATCGATGTTTTGTAGATCTTCGGCAGATTCGCCAGGTTCCTTGCTGTTATGATCGTTGATAAACTTGCGACCCCGCTCGGCTTCGAGCTCACTACCGAGTGGTCCCAATCCAAATTCCTACCATACGTTCGAGCCGAATAACCGCAATCCTGCCGATGGACTGAGCGCGTCCAAGCGGATTCCCTTTACTTGGGCTTTGCGCCCGAGCGAAATTTCCACGATGGACTTTCCATTCACGGTATCGGCCCGCGCGGAAGCCGCGGTATCGTCGCCAGCCCTGACATCGATTCCGTAACGGAGCCTTCGAGTAAGGATCTTGCCATCGGAGAACTCTATCGCAATGTCAGCGACGGGCTCACCTATGTCCCCAGTCTCGATGGTGTCCAAGGCTAGGCAGAGGTGGCTACCTTCCCCGACCATTTGCACATCGGCCGTCGTTGGCGCTCCGGGCGCTGAGATCAGACTTCGCAGCGAGATTGGAGATCCGAGCTTAAAGTGCATATCTTGATCGACTAGCTCGGTTGAGGAATCGCCTTTGAACGAAACTTCACCCGTTTGAGGAGCGAATGGCCGGGGAGTCCCATAGTAAAGCTTGCGGAACACGGTGGCCGGATCGTATCCGAGTTTGGCCACTGCATCGAAACGGCTGCTCCAGGAATACTCGGAGGCGAGAACCATCGCGCTGAACTGCTCGAAGTTCTCCTCCATCGTCTTCTCATCGATCGAGTACCCCGGCCACGTGGTCTGGAGCGTCCCCGTGTGCTCGACGTCCGCCGCGAGATCGAAACTGCGAATGTCATCTGGCTGGTACCAGGTACTGGCCACCGGAACAAAGCCCTCTTTCTTCCATAGTTGGAGCGACGGCAGAAAGTCCTCGGCCTTTATATCGGATTTATAATGCCAGTCGGCGATCAAGGTTCCCTTGGGAATGGCGGCACGACGCTTGGCGGCCTGCTCCTTCGACTCGCCGTTGGTCGCATCGATCGCTTCCGTCGGAGCCAATGCTTCGTCCCCCCAGATCATCATCTTGGCGTTGTGTTTTGCCGCGATCGCGCCAAGTATGGGCATCTGCGCAGTCCACAAATCGGTCATCAGGGCCGCGTGATCGGTTGGAAATCCGACCATGTCCACTTCATCGCAGCCGAAATGAATCGTTGTCGGTTTCAGGAGATCGCAAGCCTCTGACCATAGATTTTCGAGTAGCTCCTTTGACTTCGGATTACGAGGATCGACTCCGTAGGGCTCCTTGGGGTTAAAGGCGACGTCGAGATTTTGGCCGTCTTGAAAAAACCATTCCATATGGCCGAAGCTCTGGATCAGAGGGATCGGCTCGACACCGATACTGCGATAGTAAGCGAATAGCTTCGCCAAATCGGCCTTCGTTGTCGTGTCCTTCGCGTTCTTCATACTCGGCAAGCAATCCCACTGAGTCCGCTCGCACTGCAAAACGGCCTTATTGAATCCAAGCGGCAGAAGCACTCGGTCCCAAAGCTTTTGCTGAAATCCGAGGGCATCTGGTCCTACAAACATGTGCGCACCGCGCCAGACAATCTTCGGGGACTCCTTCAGATACCCGGTGGGAAACACGATTCTTCCATTCCGGACAAAGGCCAATTGGGCCAGCCGTCTCAGTCCGTTGTGAAGCCCATCGTCCTCCTCACCGAGAACCGATATGCTGTCGGGCGTTATGGTGATTTGGAACCCGCCGGGGTGCAGCCCAAGCTTGCTAACGCCTCCATCAAATTTTATCGGTACCGCTTTGGAGGAGACTGGCGGCAGTTCATATCTCCGTGCCAACGTGCCGACAAAGTCCGCCGCCCAAAATCGAACCCGGCCAGCCGGCCAAGAGTAGGCTCCCGTGAACTCGAGGGTCTTGTTGAAATTGAGCTGATTAGTTGCCGGAGTCGGAATTACCATGGGTGGCGTTTCGTCCGGCACAATTGCCGTGGGCGTCGGAGTCGACGTCCAAGCCTCCTTCACCGAGGAAGCCGCCGCAACAGGCTGAGGATCGACCTTCCAACTCGTGTCGAACACCACCGGCTTGTCTTTGGATATAGGTAAGTCCAAATGCCCAAACCACCATAAAGACTTCCCCTCCGCATAGTCTTGGGCATATCCTCGAGCATCGAACAGGGTCGCCGGGATCTCGGTCTTCGCCTCTAATTTGGTGAGGAGACTCTCGAAGTTAGCATCCAAACCATCTGGACCAAAGCGTCGGCTTTCAAAGTCTCCCCCACCGGAATACTCATGCTGCTTAAGGTTCCGTGCCGGTTTCCCGTCCCAAGTCAATGTTCCCTGCTGGAGCGCGCGAGCTGAGATCAGACCGTCCGTCAATTCGATTTCCGCCGAATCGGGACCACCCCAGTGAAGATCGTAGTGAACCTTTAAGAGATCTCCCTCGCGATGATAGGTGACCGTGCCGGTTGCGAGTCCGTTATAACCCGTGAACGTCATTCGAAGGGTATCGGCGTCGACCCGCTCCACCTTCTGGCCGGCGCCGTTCGTTGAGTAATACGCCTTTAGCCATCCCTTCTCGTAGTACTGGATCGTCGATCCTTTGACGACCGGGACTCCGGAAGCGGCTATCGTTAAGCCCTGACTTGGCTGAACATCGAAGGTGAATCCAGCGCCCGTCTGGGCGATCACCACACCCAACAGTGCAGGGTACATCACTCAGATTATGGACGTCGGCAAAGGCTTGACCGTTCTTATCGGCTAAGAACCGCCCCGCGATCCTCGCTTGCCGTGCCGACTGGGATTCGTGGAGCTACGGCCCAGACGACTGCTGCCTGGTTGGGTAAGGGTGGAATCGTCGAGATAGTTCTTACGATATTTCATTCGCTGGATGATCTCTAACTCGTGCGATGACAGATCGCTCAGATTTGCGACTCCGGCCTGATTCGCCACATCGGACACCACCGAGACAAAAGGATCAAGGTGTCCGGTATTCACCTTCCGATCCATGAGCGTTGCCATGCCCGCTTCGGAGTGAATGAAATCGCCCACCTTGCCTGTGATCGATTGCCCACCGACACTGACGGTAATCGTATCGTTGGCCGGAAAGAACTGAGTTTTCGCTGACTTGATCTGAGCGGCGATGAAACTGTCGCTCTTAAGCCCTGCCCGTTGGAAAACCGCAATAAGTCGCGGATCGTCGATGATCCGCGTGTTTGCCTCGGAACCAGTTATTTCGGCGCCCGTTTGCGGGTCGACGATGTCAAGCAACCCATTTGGGCATACGTCGATTCCGTACTGGCGAAGATCGCGCTGGAAGTCAGCCGAATTATCGACTTTGTATTCGGACAACATCGCACCGAGGGAACCGGCACCCTCCCTCAAGCTGGCGAATTGAATAAAACCCACCGAAACGAAACCGGTGTCATACGTATTGATCGCGTCGAATCCGCCTTCAAGAATCGACACGGCACGCATGATTCGCGCCTCGCTTTCGCTCACTTGAGCGAGGCGGAACAGATGATCGAGACGTTCAGCCGGCATCTCTTTGACCGCAGCTCCCTCCGAGTTGACCCCTTGAGAGAATCGGTAGTAAGGGTAGCGAGGGTTGCTCACCCGTATGTTGTCCTGATAGGTCAGCGTGACGTCGTCAAAAGCCACCGACCTTTCCATCGGCACTACTGCCTCGGCAAACTTTGGCGGGTCGCCGGCGAGCGCCAAAAGGTCATCCTGAATCGGACCTGGTAAGGGAGGCTCGGTGGTTGGAATCGTTTTGTCCGAGACGGCAATTCTCTTGCCGATCAGCTTTTCGTTGGCGTCTTGAGCCGCTTGAAAAGCTTCCCATCGGTCCCGATTGAGCTTCGCAACCACCCATGTTTCCCACCCTTGCTGCTGAGCGTTTGCGGGCTGGGCATTCATCGTTGGTGGCGCGCTTACTTTGCGTACCTTGTTGTAGTTATAGAGCCACGTCGAACCGCGCACTGTCAACCGAACTTGCCAAAGTCCTTTTTCGAGCGCGTCGTGGGGCGCGGTGATCAGATATCGGCCAGGCTGAGACCAGAAATTGAGAACCTGTGAGCGCTCGTCAACTGTAAATTGCGGAGGCGGGGGCGGAAGAGCGACCGGACTAAGCGTCTTTGATTGAGCGCACCCTAGCGTGGCAAAAAGCTGAAAGACGATCAAGAATCGAGTTCGCATCCGTGCCTCCTCATTCGGTTCCGACTCAATCCGGCCCGCATGAGCAGTGTCAAAAACGCGAGATCAGGACTCCTGCACACACGGATGGTTCACGAAACCCAATTCCATGATACATGACGTTTCGAAGACCTCCGAAACCGCGCTATAAAATTACGTTGCTCTTCGCGACGTCGTGCACCAGTTTTCCAAGCCGCCTCTCGACCACTTCAGCGGTATATCGGATCTCCTTTCGGTCGATTTCTGGCGCCTCAAACAGGACATCTTCGAGCAATCGCTCCATGATCGTATGCAGCCGTCTGGCTCCGATGTTCTCCGTTTTGGAATTCACTTCCGTCGCATATCGGGCGATCGTGTCGAGCGCGTCTTCGCTGAAGGTGATGCGGACCCCTTCCATTTCGAGCAAACGGGTGTATTGACGAGTTAACGCGTTCTTCGGCTCGAACAGAATTCGGCGGAAGTCCTCCTCGTTCAAGCTGTCCAACTGGACTCGAATGGGTAACCGTCCTTGCAGTTCCGGAATCAGGTCGCTTGGCTTTGACATATGGAAGGCGCCTGCCGCGATGAACAAGATATGGTCGGTACGGCACGGGCCAAATTTCGTCGCTACCGTCGACCCTTCGATAATCGGCAAAAGGTCGCGCTGAACTCCTTCTCGCGAAACGTCCGGCCCTGAGCTGCCACTCTTCCCTGCCACCTTGTCGATTTCGTCCAAGAAGATGATGCCGGTCTGCTCCGCTCGAACGATCGCTTCGCGCTGGATCGCAGATTTGTCGATCATTTTCCGCGCCTCATCCTCGATCAAACTCTCACGGGCTTCTTTGACGGTGATCTTTCGAGCCACGTGCTTGGATGGAAACGGGCTGGCGAGTTGGTTGGTATCGATTCCCATCTCCTCCATCCCGCCTGGCGTGAAAACTTGGAAAAACGGGTTGCTCGATTCCTCAACGTAGATTTCGAGGATGCGGCTGTCATGCAGATCTTCGAGAAGCTCCTTGTGAAGCTGCTCTCGCCGAGCCGCCCTCTTCTCCGGGTCTTCACCGACGTAACCGCTGTAAAACGGCGAGAATGTATCGCTCGCCTCTTCGACGTCGACCTCTTCCTGCGGGGCGTCCCGCTGAAACTCGTCGTCGATCATCTCCACAATCCGTTCGAGAGCCCGGCGCTCTGCTTCCGGCCAAACGGACTCCATCTTCTCTTTCTCAACGAGCCGAACCGCCGAAGCAGCCAGATCTCGAATCATTGACTCGACGTCTCGCCCGACATAACCGACTTCGGTGAATTTTGTTGCCTCAACTTTGATGAAGGGCGCACGAGCGAGTTGAGCAAGTCGCCTTGCAATCTCGGTCTTACCAACGCCGGTCGGTCCGATCATAAGGATGTTCTTGGGCAGAATATCATCCCTTTCCGCAGTAGGCAGCTTTAGACGGCGGTAACGATTCCGGAGCGCTACCGCGACGGCTCGCTTCGCATCAGCCTGGCCAACGATGTATCGATCTAATTCGGTAACGATTTGGCGGGGCGTCAACTCTTCAATGGGCAAGCTCATCGCTTAGAACTTACCTGTCCCGATCAGGGCTGCGCCGAGCTCACAGTCGGTCCGAGTCCAAATCGCACATCCAACGGTAGGCGTTGGCGAACAGAGCCCGTTTTGAGAGGCTATACACCCGCTTAAGTGCATGCTCTGTTCGGTCTTGCCGCTTTAACGACCGCAAAATATTTGTCGACGGGGTCTCGTTCGCGATCTCCTGAAGGAACTGCCCCAGCAACGCTTCGCCCCTTAGGTCCGCCAGGTAGCGACCGATCCATCCGGCCTGCTGATAGGCTCGCCAGATATCTTCCTTCTTTGCTTCGTCATCCGATCGATCGGTGAGTACAAACTCCAACTCTCGCTCGCTCAACCACGTTTCAGGCTCGTCGCAAAACATCTCCCACGTCGGCCTGTCGAAGTGCCTCTCCACCAATACCGACACCGCTTCTTCAACCCACCTTGGCGCGTAGTCTTCGGCAATATCGGTGCTTATCACGTGGGCATACTCGTGAGCGACCGCCTGACAGAATTCGACGGAGTCGTCGAGAAGATAGTTAGGGAGGCAGATCTTTTCGTATGGCTCTTTGCTCACGCAATATCCGTACGGATTAGCCGCCCAGGGACCATCCGTCTCTTCCGCCAAGATTGAGAGAAGTGTCTTGGCCGAATGGGTCCAACCAATTCGAGTCGCCACCTCGTCGCACGACTCCAGCGCCCAACGAGCAACCTCGGATTCGAGACCCATTAACTCTTCTGGGACAAACTCAAGGCTCAGCCAATCGGTGACCTCAATCGTTTGGCTCTTCCGCCTGGTGATCGACTCCGCCTCGATGACTCGATACCATCGGAGCAATTCGGCTCCATCACCGACCCCGAACTCTTCGATCTCAAGGAAGGCTGCCTCCATTCGATCCTGATAGTAATGCTCGAATGCCGCCTCCCAGTGGGGCGTATCGGCGGAATGGGGACTAGCGATTTGTGGCTCTCCTCATTGTCTTCGAAGGGACCGTACGAGGCAATTTAAGTCCTGGTTTCATATTATCCCGTGGCGGTCCACTATAATCACATTCGACATGGTCAGAAATTGCCCCGACTGCAAGGTCCCGATGAGCCAGCGAAGCTTTTTCGGAGTGCTTCTCGACACCTGCCAGCATTGCGCCGGCATTTTCTTTGACGAGGGTGAGGTGTGCCAGATCCGCGAACGGGGTGGAGTTCGCGCGTTTGACGAACTGGACAGCATGATCCAGCCGGAACCAGGACACGAGGATGCGACCGGGCATGATGGTCGCGACTGCCCAGCATGCCACCAAACGATGCGGCGGTTCCGCTACTTGTACTCCTCACCGGTAGTTCTGGATAGCTGCGACGGGTGCGGCGGAATCTGGATTGACAACGGGGAGTTGCAGCAGATGCGTGAGTACATGGAGTCGGCCAAAGATGGACGCCTTACTTCAAAAGTTCAAGGTGACTTGTCTATTAACCTCGACACCACCGCTGTCCTCGACCGAGCGCGCGCCCAGCGTGCAAGAATCGCGGCCTCGATGATCGCCCTGCATAACGATTGAGACCGTCTACGTAGAAGAGCCATGTCCCAAAAAATCGAGAAGTCCGAAGACGAGTGGAAGGGCGTTCTGACTCCGGAGCAGTTCCATGTCTTGAGAAAGAAGGGTACGGAACGGCCCTTTACCGGCGAATACTGGAATCACAAGGAGACCGGGGTTTATCGGTGCGCCGGTTGTGGCGAAGAGCTTTTCGACTCGACGACTAAGTTCGATGCCCACTGCGGGTGGCCCTCCTTCTACGATTCCATCGACCGCCGCAAGGTTCGTGAGATCGAGGACTTCAGCCACGGCATGCATCGGGTCGAGGTGGTCTGCGACACCTGTGGCGGTCATTTGGGGCATATCTTCCCCGATGGTCCGCAACCGACGGGAGCGCGGTATTGCATCAACTCCATTTCGATCAAGTTCGATCCGTCGAAAGAGACAGAAGAGGCTTAGCCTTTTCCTACTGAAGCACGACGTACATCGCGTCTTCGGGGAACCTAAATCGAAGGCCGCCCGATGATCGAGCAACCGCAATAGTTTGAACGGCGTTACCGTTCATATCCAGGACGGTGGCTTTTGTTAGGTTCGCATTCCTAACGATGACGTCCAACTTTGCTTTCTGAACTTGCCACGGCGCCTTTCCAAAGTCGACAACTTGGAACCCCTCAACTTTCTTGCCTCCGTCCAGGCTGATCGTCGCCGGCTTATCCTGCCAGCCGGTCGGACGGCTTCGGGTGCCGTACTGGACGAGGACTCTCTTCGATTCACTCAGCGGCTTTCCGTCCATCGAAACGGCTATCGCCGCTCCGTATTCGTTTTGCGACAGAAAAGTCACGTCGCTGGTCTTCACCATCGGCTTCGACTGGAAAAATGCCGCCACTCCCTGCGCACACGGAGCGTCCAGGATGCAATAACCCTTGTCGTAGTTCAACTTCAGCTCACCGGTGATGCTTTTAACCGTCATCGCGCTTGAGTCGATGTATTTGCTTAGGTCGGTCACTTTACTCTTGGAAGGGTCGCCTCCAAAATCGACCTCGACTGGACCAACCAAGAAAGCAAGAGGGTTGACTCCGTGCTGGACGCTCGAGGTAGCCGCGATATCGCCTGCGTCCCGATTCGGATCGTAACTGGGTTCCTCCGAAATAATGGGAGTCTTTCGAGCCCAGATATCCCCAAGGGCGCGCTCCTCTAGCACCGCCGGGCTACCCTTCTTGATGTAGCTCTTGCGGTACATCAGTGCGGCGGCCGGAAATGTCCCGAGCATGTCCGGATTTCCCATCACCCACTTTTGGTCGGAGGGCATGTATCCGTTGGCGGATAGCGGCTGAGTCCACTCGTCATCTCCTGTCGCAAACCAGTAGTAAGCGTTGACGCCGGTCAGGGACTGGTAGGCCGAGATCAGGAACGGTCCCTCGGTGTCGTACGCCATCGGCAGCACCCACGAGCTTTCCGTAATGAGAATCGGGCGTCCAACTGTCTGCTTTAAATTCGTTGGCAGGGGCTTGGGATCAAGCAGCACCGATGGGCTCGTGAATTGATCGCCATTTACAATCGCCCAGCCGCTGTTCGGCCCTTTGTGGACGCCGTCGTAATACTTGTTCACCGCATCGACTTCGGTTGTGGTGTACGAGTAGCGTTCGGCATCGTTGAGTCGGATTGGGTCTGCCGTGCGCCAGTTTCCGGCGTTCACCAGTTGCTTGCACCCCAAATCGTTGTGAATGAAGTCGGTCATCTCCTTGTTGAAGCCACGCATCGTCTCGGTCAGAAACTCGATTTGATCACCCACGCGTATCTGCTTAGGGCCCGTTTGTGGCTGTGTGGCATCCCAGATATTGTAGAAATCGTAGGCCTGCCCGGCAGGATCGTCATCCTTGAGGCTTTGGCCCACCCATGCTTTCGAAATCGCATCGGCCGAG
>Ga0206947_1159_pt1 | contig 16822 bp, 7 predicted proteins | sample Alteio_BWOrgHeat_3_FD_153239 | JGI IMG/M metagenome (GOLD analysis project Ga0206947, IMG submission 153239) | Enriched cells from forest soil in Barre Woods Harvard Forest LTER site, Petersham, Massachusetts, United States -... | ecosystem: Environmental > Terrestrial > Soil > Temperate forest > O...
CAGGCACATCCAGTGGATGTTGATTTGAAAAACCAACCTTTGGAAGAAGTTTTGAAGGCTTGTTTTTCAAATCAGCCATATACTTATGAAATCGTTAATAAAACAATTGTCTTAAAACTGAAGGAAAAGCCTGTCGCAAAAAAGGAAGCTGAAGTTCCAGTAACCGTCACTGGCAAGGTTCTGGACGAAGCGGGTCAACCTTTGCCCGGCGTAACCATTCGGATCAAAGGCACTAACAACGGAACTGTAACCGATGCCAAAGGCGCTTACAGCATCACAGTACCCGATGATAATACTATCTTGGCCTTTTCCTTCATCGGCTATGAGTCCCAGGAATTACAAGTAAAATACATTTCCGCAAATTCTGTTATCACGCTGAAAGCGAGCAGTACGAACCTGAAGGAAGTAGTTGTCAACAAAGGTTACTACACGACCACCGAAGAACTTAATACAGGCAGCGTTTCCTCAATTTCTTCCAAAGAAATAGCCGAACAACCCGTCAACAACGTCCTTGAAGCCATGGAGGGCCGCATCCCCGGTCTGTTCATAACCCAGGGCTCCGGCAATGCTAATGGTAGCTTTACTTTCCAGATCCGAGGGCAAAACAGTATAGCAAACGGAAATGATCCTTTTTTTGTGATTGATGGAGTTCCATACATCTCTAACTTGCAAACAACGAGTGATGTCGGACAATCCCTGAACTTTACAGGTGGGAACCCCTTAAATTTCATTAATCCCAATGATATCGAAAATATCGAAGTATTAAAGGATGCTGACGCAACGGCAATTTACGGTTCACGCGGCGCAAATGGTGTGATTTTGATTACTACCAAAAAAGGCAAGGCAGGCAAAACTAAGATCGATGTGAATTTTAGCCAGGGCATTGGTCAAGTGCCACGCTGGATGGATCTTTTGAATACACAACAATACGTACATATGCGTAAACAGGCATTCATAAATGATGGATTGCCTATCCCGACAATTACTACTTCCCCAAATGACAGAAATTACGACATCAACGGTACATGGGATACAACCAAATATACCAATTGGCAAAAGGTATTAGCGGGTGGAACATCACATTATACTGATGCACAAGCCACGGTTTCCGGGGGCAATGAAAATACACAATTTACTGTCGGTGGAACCTACCACCGAGAGACGTATGTTTATCCGGGCGACTTTTCAGATCAACATGGCGGTATGCACTTTAGCATAAACAGCAGTTCTCCAAATAAAAAATTTAAAATACTGGTTAGTGGAAGCTATATTAATAGTAATAATACTGCACCGCAGTCTGGACCAAATCCCGCTTCTATAGCCCCGGATCAGCCCGATGCTTTGAATTCCAACGGCTCGTACAACTGGGCATATAATCCCTCGGGAATTAGCACCATAAGCTCAAATCCATTGGCCAATTTATTGGCAAAAGTTCAATCTAATTCTAATAATGTGATAGGAAATTCTGTTTTAAGTTACCAAATATTAGATGGTTTGGTTATAGAAACAAGTTTAGGATATAGCAGTTTGGTTGTCGACGAAAAAGAGGCTGCCCCTTTTGAATATTTTAGCCCTAGTTCTGGGGTTCAAACAGTTATAGCACAATTTGTTAATAACAACATTCACAATTGGATAGTGGAGCCCCGGCTGAGTTATCAGCGAAAAATCGGTATCGGCAAATTAAATGCGTTAATAGGTTCGTCGTTTCAGGAGAATTATTCGGATGGCTCTAACATTCTTGGTTTCGGCTACACTAATGATGCGCAACTTTCAAGCCTCGGTGGAGCAAGCAGTTACTTCGCTAATACGATATATTCAAGATATAAATATAGCGCGGTATACGCTCAATTAAGTTATAATATAGCGGATAAGTATATCTTAAATATAACCGCTAATCGCGACGGCAGCAGCCGGTTTGGTCCGGGTCGTCAATTTGGAAACTTTGGCGCTGCTGGTGCGGCATGGATATTTTCCAAAGAGAAAATCATTGCAGACAATTTACCGTTTTTAAGTTTCGGCAAATTGCGTGGCAGTTATGGCATAACTGGGAATGACCAGATTGGTGACTATGCGTTTTTGGATCTTTATTCGAACAGTTCCTATCCTTACTCTGGTACGCCAGGCCTTGACAATACGAAGCTTTTTAACCCAAATTTGGAATGGGAAATCAACAAAAAACTTGAAGGTAGTGTTGATTTGGGTTTTTTACAAAACAGGATCCTGTTTTCAGCCAGCTATTACCGCAATCGGTCTAATAATCAGTTGTTGAGTGCTCCTTTACCTTCAATAACTGGCTTTACAGGGATTACAGAAAACCTACCGGGCACAGTTCAAAATACCGGTTGGGAGTTTACTTTAAATACGACCAATATCAAATCGGACCATTTTACATGGTCCAGTTCGTTCAATCTTACCGCCAACAGGAACAAGCTAGTAGCGTACCCTGGTTTGGAAACATCTTCTGCGCGGTTCAATTATGTCATTGGCGAACCACTATCTATTCGAAGAGTTTTTAAGTATGCAGGTGTAAATTCAACGACAGGACAATACGAGTTCGTATCGGCTAATGGCAGTTTAACAACTAATCCGAGTCGCACGACCGATATCACATCAACTGAGGATCTAACGCCGAAATACTACGGCGGATTAGCCAACACCTTCAAATTGAACAGGTTTCAACTTGATATTTTTCTTCAATTTGTCAAACAGAACGGATATAAATATTTGAGTAACTTTATACCTGGATATCAAGGTTACAATCAACCGGTTTCGGTTTTGACCGCTTGGGCCAAACCAGGTGACATTTCCAACTACCAGCCCTTTTCGGAAAATTTCACAAAATATACCGCGTACAATAGCGCTTATAACAGCACTTTAAACTTCGGCGATAACTCTTATATAAGAGTTAAGAATGTCGCGTTGTCTTATTTGGCACCAGATTCATGGAAACAAAAATTGCATTGCCAAAGCATCCGGCTTTACTTCCAGGCCCAAAATTTATTCACTTTCACCCATTACAAGGGTTGGGACCCGGAGACCGGTACAAGTTTGCCGCTGCTACGAATCATGACAGCCGGCGCTCAAGTTGCGTTTTAATAATGTAATTAATAAACAGACTATTAATTAAAAAAGACAATGAAAAATAATATATATATCTATTTAATAATGATTTTTCTTACAAGTTTCCAAAGTTGCAAGAAAGACGTAACTGTTGCGCCGCCGATCAACAGCTTGACTAGCACCTCTATTTATTCAAGCAGCGGGACAGCCACAGCTGCAGTTAATGGGATTTTTGCTCAGATGTCCAATATCGATTTTTTTGGCTCCGGAAATTTCGGTACAGCGTCGACCTGTAGTTCTTTTTTTGGATTGTCAGCCGACGAACTGCAGGTTATCAATGGTGCTAATGGTCGAATAACGCCAATTGCGTATACAGATTCCTTTGGAGGGTTAATTACTGAAAATTTGTTTTGGAGCAGCCTGTATAACACAATTTATAATGCGAATGCTGCAATTGAAGGATTGTCAACTACCACCGCTGTTACCTCACCTTTAAAAGAGCAGCTTATTGGAGAAGCGGAATTTGTGAGGGCCTTTTGTTATTTCTATCTGGTCAATATCTATGGCGATGTACCCTTAATAACTAGTACGAATTATCTGGTTAATCAGTCGGCATCCCGCACTGCAGCTTCCGATGTGTATAAGCAAATTACTAACGACTTGTTAGATGCAAAATCAAAGTTGAGTGAAAGTTACCTCTCACCATCCGGCAAAACTGCAACCGAGCGGATACTACCCAACAAAGGCGCCGCTACAGCATTATTGGCTCGGGTATACCTCTACTTGAAAGACTATACAAATGCCAAATTGCAAGCAGGGGAAGTGATTGCTAATTCGAATTATGCGCTCTTAAGCGACCCCAACGCAGTTTTTCTTACCAACAGCCAGGAAGCCATTTGGCAAATACAGCCTACGGTGCCAGGTTATAATACACCCGAAGGTTATATGTATACCCAATTGATTGCTAATGGCGGCCCTGATGGCGTGGTAGCCCCTATTTGGTTTAATGATAATTTTGTAAACGACTTTGAAAACAATGATAATAGACTCAAAGATTGGGTTAAGAAGGTAACCTCAGGTGCCAGCGTATATTATGTGCCATTTAAATATAAACTAGGAGCTACAGCAAGTGGAACGCCCCTTCAAGAATACACCATGGTTTTACGACTGGCGGAACAATATTTGATATTGGCCGAAGCTGAATCTGCTTTAGGAGACCAGGCCAGTGCATTACAGAATCTTAATATTATTCGTAATAGAGCCGGTTTACCAAATAGTCCACTCACGCCATCATCCGCACAAGCACAAGTAATGGCCGCAATATTTCATGAACGCCAGGTTGAACTATTCACAGAACTAGGGCATCGTTGGTTCGATCTAAAAAGGTCCGGGGCCTTAGATTCGGTCATGGGAAACCCAGGTAATGTTTGCGCGACAAAAGGTGGGGTATGGAATACCTATTTGAAATTTCTTCCGATCCCAAATTCTGATATTCAATCAGATCCTAAGTTAACGCAGAACCCTGGATATTAAATTCTATGCATACAATGTCTGCCTTGGCGAAGGCTGATGCAGACATTGTATTTAGGTAACTCCCAATTTATTGTATGAAATATACTTTGATCATTATTGCTGTTTTTTTAAGCAGCCTTCAGATGGCATTTGCTCAAAAAAGGCCAATTAACTTCGAGGATATCGACAAATGGCCATTCATCTCGAACGAGAAAATTAGCAATGACGGAAATTTTGTTTTATATACCGTAGGGTCTAAAGTGACCCACCCAAAGGTCTTCATTAAGGGAACCGAAACCGACGGCAGGTTATCGCTGGAAATAAACAACGCCCGCAATGCTGATTTTACAGAAGATTCCAAATACGCTGTATTCATTAATTCAGCTGATAGTTTAGGAATTATTGACCTGATTACCGGCAACAAAAAGATCATCAGAAATGTAAGCTCTTACCAAAAATCCAAAAAGGGTAATGCACAATGGCTCGTTTACCAAACAAAAAACACACCCAAGAATGTTGTCGCGTTAAATTTATTTTCAGGTAAAACGAAATTATTCGAAAACATCGATGGATATCAACTTAGCGAAAACGGAAAGGTTTTATTGCTTCATAAAAGGAGTGAAAGCAGTACTCAGGATAAAGAGTCAATAATCTGGTATGATCTGAATCTAAAGACTCAGAAAGTGATCTGGAAGGGAAATAATGCCCAATCGTTAACATTTGACACGAGCGCGACGAGGCTTGCGTTTTTTGCAGAAAGGACTCAAAACAACAAGAATCAAGTCCAGATCATGCGTTATAATACTGAAGCAGATAGTGCAATTATTTATGTTAGCCCAACCGGCTCCGGAATTTTACCCGGTTTTGAAGTCAGTAATAAGGGTGATCTGAAATTTAGTTCAAATGGTGACAAGCTTTTTTTCCCTGTATCCAAAATGGTCATTAAATCCATGCCTGATAGAAGTGTTATTACACCTGATGTCAATGTCTGGAGCTATAAAGACAGAGAAATTCAGTCTGTTCAGCGTCATGTGGTAAAATATAATGAGGGCAGGCTTTTTGAAGCTGTGATAACGGACGAAAGCCATAAGATTATCCAAATTGACAAAGATTATGATGATGGTTACCCGAAGATTGAAGCCTCATCCGGGAAATATGCACTGATGCTATGCCACTATGCTCAGGAGAACGATGACTGGTACTGGCAACCTTTTTCTGTACTTCCGGACTTATGTCTTGTTTCGACCGAAACCGGTAATAAAACGGTATTGAAAAAGAGCTTTATTAATTATGGTTCCTATAATTTTTCTACGACAGGAAATTATGCCATTTGGTATGACGCCAAGGAGCGGAATTATTATTGTTATAATATAGCCACAGGAATTAAAAAAAATATTAGTAAGAACTTCCCGGTTTCTTTAACCGATGAAAAATTCTCACGCTTCACCGAATTTGGCCAGGATTATGGAGTTGAAGGCTGGATAAATAGTGACGAATCAGTAATTATAGCTGACCGTTACGATCTATGGCAGGTGGATCCTGAAGGTGTCAGGATGCCGATAAATATAACTGGTGGTTATGGCAGAAAAAGTCGAATAATATTAAGGTGTGTTGGTATAGAGGACTATGTGGCAAACTACATTAAACCGTTGGATAACGAACTATTGTTGTCAGGTTTAGACGAGATCAAAAAGCTCAATGGATTTTATAAGTTAAAGATTGGAAGAACTCCTTCACTGCGCCGTCTTACCAATTTGCCTGAAGCAGTCTATATTCCTCAACCATTCCCATCAAGCTACACTACGTTAGGATCGTTGCCTATAGGAGTAATCAAAGCAAAATACGCCAATAGTTATTTAGTAACACGAATGAGTGCTACAAAAGCACCTAATTTATACTTTACCCATGACCTGAAGCAATTTACCGCGATAAGCAATATACAACCTGCAGAAAAATTTAACTGGTTAACTGCTCAATTAGTTAATTGGACCCTTCCCGATGGGAAATTAGGTCAGGGAATTTTATATAAGCCCGAAAATTTTGACCCAAAAAAGAAATATCCGCTCATCTTTTTTTTCTATGAAAACAATTCAGATTGTATCAATATTTTTTTGAAACCAGAACTTGTTAACTCTGATATTAATATCCCCTGGTTCGTCAGTCATGGCTATTTGATATTTGTTCCCGACATTCATCATACTGTAGCAACGAAGGGGAGCGGAACTGATGTCGTTCGGTCTGTTATTTCTGCAGAAAAACACCTTTCGAGGTTGCCATTTATCGATATAAAAAGGTTAGGTGTTCAAGGACATAGCTTAGGTGGTTATGAGGTCGATTATTTGGTCACTCAAACACAACTTTTTTCCGCAGCTGTTGCTGGCGCTGGAGTGTCTGATCCAATTAGTTTGTTTGGGGGTCTGAGATCCTCGCCTCTTGAAAGTAGCGGGGCCGGTTTTGCAGTGTATTATTTGCGACTTGGAACTACACCTTATCAAGAAAGGAGTAGGTATATAAAAGAAACGCCCATCTTTCATGCGGACAAAGTGACTACACCCCTATTGTTGATGCACAATCGCCTCGACGGATCTATAAATTTTAACCAGGGTATCGAGTTTTTCACTGCGCTTAGAAGAACTGGAAAAAAGGTTTGGCTGCTCGAATATGATGATGAGGGTCATAGTATTCAAAAACCACAAAATCAAAAAGATTACACCATCAGGCTACAACAATTTTTTGATCACTATTTGAAAGGAGCCTCGGCGCCAACCTGGATGACAAAAGGGATACCGGCGAAGGAAAAGGGTATTATCAGTGGACTGGAGTTAGACCCAGGACATACACCTTAATACAAAAATTAAAAACTAAGCAGTTATAAATCTGATGAGTGTAAGCATATTAAAAGTTGAAGGGTTATCCCATCGTTACAGCCGGGATTGGGCGATAAAGGATATCAACCTGGAGGTCAACCATACAGGTGTACTCGGGCTACTGGGCTCTAATGGCGCTGGCAAATCTACCACAATGAATATTATCTGTGGTGTGCTGAGCCCAACATCAGGAGCAGTTTATATTGACGGTGCGGAAATCCGGGAAGAACCCAAACAGTCCCGGATGCAGATCGGCTTTTTGCCACAAGTAGCACCCTTGCACCTCGATCTGACCGTAGACGAATATCTCCGTCATTGCGCCCGGTTGCGGTTGATGCAAAGTAACTTGATCCCGCGCGCGATGCAGGAAGTAAAGGAACAATGCAATATCGCCCACTTTAGCAAGCGGTTGATTCGCAACCTTTCAGGCGGCTACCGGCAAAGGGTCGGCATCGCCCAGGCCATAATCCATAAACCCAGACTCGTGGTGTTGGATGAGCCCACTAATGGCTTGGATCCCAATCAAATCTTGGGCGTCAGGAATTTAATTAAAGAGATAGCCAAAGAACGCTCCGTGATATTTTCGTCCCATATTTTGTCAGAAATTCAGGCGACCTGTGAAAATATCATCATGATCGAAGGTGGAAAGGTCGTCTTCTCGGACTCTATGGATGCTTTTTACAATTACCTTGAGCCCAACAGCCTGATTGTCTCGTTTGTTGCGCCGCCTGAACCAAGTCAATTGCTAACCATTCCAGGGGTAAACAAGGCGGAAAAAGTTAACCTGAGTGAGATCAGGATACAGTTTAAAGTGCCGGATGGTATATCTGCAAGTATCATAGCAGCTAGTATTGAGCATGGCTGGGACTTAAAGGAGATGTATTATGAGAAGAGCTCTATGGACGATGTATTTGCGCAGCTTTCCAAAACCGTAAAACCCGACAGGCGATGAAAGTAACCTTCCAGATCGCCAAAAATGAATTGGCTACGCTTTTTTATTCCACTGTTGCCTGGGTCGTCCTGGTGCTGTTCGTCCTTCATACCGGTTACTTGTTTAGCAGTTCGATTGCCGACCTCGCATTCAAATATCAGGAAGGTATAGAATTGCCGGATGCCATAGGCGCAATTTTTTCCACCAGGAACGAACCACAGGGAGTCTTGGCAGCAGTATCTCTATCTCTTTATCTCTATATACCCTTATTGTCTATGGGCCTTCTCAGCCGGGAAATGCAGTCAGGCTCCTTGAAACTACTTCAATCATCGCCGGTAACGGTCATACAGATTGTGTTAGGTAAATTTCTTTCGATGCTCATGTATGGAGCCGTATTGATTGCCATCCTCCTGATCTATCTCGGTCTGTCCGTTCTCCTGATTCACCCAATAGATATTAAACATGTACTCTCAGGGCTTATTGGCATTACACTGCTAATCGCAACATTTAGCGCTGTGGGATTATTTATGTCCAGCCTCACCCGTTTTCAAATTATCGCTGCCCTAGGCACCTTAGCAATGCTCTTTTTCCTAAGCTATATCAGTTCTATTGGACAGAAATTGCCGACAATAAGGGATGTCACTTACAGGCTCAGGATGAATGGTCGTATCGACCAATTCCTGGACGGACTAATAATAACACGCAACGTCTTTTATTTTCATATACTAATAATCTTATTCCTCGTTTTGACCATGCTCCGGTTATCTTATATGCAGGTATCTAAAAGCTGGAAAATTAAGGCTTTTGCTTACTCCCTGTCGGTCGTGACCGGGATCATTGTTATATATACTTCTGCCATTCCTCGATTTACAGGCTACCTAGATTTGACGGAAGATCAAGGCCAGACTTTAAGCAAAGCCTCACAAGGAATCATCAAAAAACTTAAAAAGCCACTTGTTATCCATACTTATGTCAACGTACTCAGTCAATTTGCGCTTTTTGCCTCGCCGGAAAATAGGAACAGGGATAAGGATTTCTTTGAACAATACAGGCGTTTTATTCCTGACCTGAAGATGGATTATACTTATTACTACGATACTCCGGATAATAACAATTACCCAGATTATGGAAGGATGAGCTTAAAAGACCTTACTCAAAAAGTAGCCCCGATGCTGGGTTATAATTTCGATGAACTCCTATCTCCGCAATTAATCCGCAAGACCTTTGATCCTACAAAAGAAGACGAACATTTCGTGCGCCTCCTGGTATCCGGTGATCAGCACACTTTTCTTCGTACATACGATGATTTCTTTGTGATGCCTTTTGAAACAGAGATCGATAACGCGTTGAAGCGGCTGACGGCACCCACCCCAAAAGTTGCATTTTTAGCGGCAAATAAGGAAAGAAGCATTGTCCAAAGCGGAGATAGCACCTATAAATTCGAGGTAAACCAAACAAATTATCGCCGCTCGTTGATCAATCTGGGATTCGATATAAGCAACATTGATCCAAAATCCCAGGACATACCCGATAGCCTGGCGACGCTGGTGATAGCGGACCCTCGTATTTCCTATTCCCAGTACGAACTCGCAAAAATACAACGCTACGTTGATCGAGGGCGTAATCTGCTTATCGTTGGCGGACCAAAAGATAATAATATTCTCCAACCGGTCCTTAATTTTCTGGGAGTCCGGTTAATGTCAGGAAGGCTTATTCAACGGCACCGAGATTATGAGCCTGATCTGCTACTAGCCAAACCGTCAATACAAGCCGAAAAGATATTCCCTGGTCTAAATAAAGCTAACACTATGATCAGTATGCCGGGATCATCTGAAATATTGATCACTAACACGGGGGCATTCCATGCAGATACCCTTTTATGGGCCGATCAAACGGCGACATGGACTGGGGATCAGCTAAGTAAACGTCTTGTTGCCAAAGAAAAATTTGACAAGAAAATTATTACCGCAATAAGCTTGACCCGTCACACTAAAACTCTTGAACAACGAATTGTCGTTCTGGGCAGTGCTGATATGCTTAGTCAAAGGGAATTAAAGGATGGACATCCGAACTTGAACGTGGCTAACAAAGGTTTTATTGCCGAAGTTTTTGAATGGCTAGACCCGAGTCATTTTGCAGTAAATATTCCTGCGCCAGCTGACCCTAAATATACCGTACTGTTAACGGAAAAATGGGCAAGTTTTTTAACTATGATGATCCTTGGTGTGCTGCCTGGGATAGTGATTTTATCAGGGACCATATTATTAAAAAAACGAAACAGGCAATAGTCTCAACTAATAACTAATGAAGAAAATCATAATTATTTGGCAGATCGGCGTAACCGAACTAAAGAGTTTTTTCTATTCACCTGTCGCTTGGGTCGTGCTAATCCTTTTTACGATACATGCCGGTGTGATTTTTAATGACATTCTCGAACCTATCATCCGGTTCCGGAAACCCGGACCGAGCGCTGTAAATTTAAAAGAGTACCTATTGAGCATACATACTGAAATGCACCAAGGCTTTTTCGTGGTAATCGAAGGATACTTATTTCTTTATATCCCCTTACTAACAATGGGACTTTTTAGCAGGGAGCTCGGCAGCGGTTCTATTAAATTGCTGCAGTCATCCCCGGTGAGCAGTATACAGGTGGTATTGGGCAAGTATGTTTCTATGATGGTCATGGGATTGTTGCTGATATTAATATTGGCTGGATATGTAGCAATAGGCGCTTATTCGATAACAAACGTGGATCTAGGATTGGCTGTATCGGGTCTAATAGGAGTTTTCTTGTTGATCTGCACTTTCGCCGCTATTGGGTTGTTCATGTCTTGCCTGAGTTCCCACCAGGTCATTGCAGCGATTGGTACCTTGGCGGTTCTCGGCCTACTAAACTATATCAAGCAGATCGCTTACGTATTTCACTTACCCGACGCCATCTCCTATTATATGCAGCTTAGCGGACGGACCGATCAAATAATTGCAGGTTTATTGAGCACTAAAAATATATTTTATTTTGTCGTGCTGACGCAATTCTTTTTGGGAATTGCCGTGCTGAAACTCATGCGAATGGCCCGACTGAAGCCATTGGTGACGAGGATAGCTACAACCACTGTATTTGCTACGATTTGCATGATGGAGATTTACCTCGCCTCTCAGCAGAAATTGATCGGCTATCTGGATATTACTACTGATAAAAAGCAAACCTTAACTAAAAGCACACAAACCATCATTCGACAGCTTAACAGGCCTATTGAGATGCATACTTATATCGACCTGATTAGTGATAATACCTACGTCGGGCTAGCGATGACTGAATCAGAGGACAAGGATTACTTTGAGAAATATCGGCGCTTTATTCCTGGCCTTAAAATGGACTATACCTACTATTATGATACACTGACAACCACCCACTGGCATACGGTATTTCCTGGCAAAAGTAACCAACAGATCGCGCAGGTTCGCGCAAAGTCGTTGAATATCGATTTCGGTAAGGTTCTTTCTTTTGAGCAAGTAAATCGCGAGGTAAGGATTAGCGGGGAAGGATATCCCTTTGTAAAAGAGGTAAAGATGGGCAATAAAACATCCTATTTAAGGGCATTTGAGGTAAGTTCATCCTATAAAGAAAAAACGAACCAGCCATCTGAAAACGAAGTCGCAAATAGTTTAAAGAGGCTGCTAGTGCCCCCCCCAAAGATTATTTTCCTGACCGGCAATGGTGAACGGGGCATTACGGAGAAAGGTGACAAAGGATATTGCCATGCAACAATTGAAAAATATTGCAGGGGGGCTTTGATCAACAGGGGCTTCGACGTCGATACTATAGACCTTAGAAACTCGGAAATCCCTGATGACCTGGCTGTATTGGTGATCGCTGATCCGGACACTGCGTTTTCCCCAATCGAAAAAGCAAAGCTTTATAAGTATATCGATAAAGGCGGCAACCTGTTAGTCGCCGCTGAGCCAGGAAAGCAGGCCATACTTAATCCTTTGCTCTCACATTTAGGTATACAATTGAACGAGGGCGAGTTAGTCCATGCACCCGGGCCGGATGCACCAAACTTTCTTCTTGCAAATTTCAGTAAAGCCTCCGATGTTATTTTTCCGCTCTTCGGTCAATTTTTGAAAGATAGTGACAAAGTGGTTCTACGGGGTTCTGCAGCGTTGAGCTACCAGACCTCTGAGTCGTTCAAGGCTACGCCAATATTGACTGTAAGTAAAAGGATTGCTTGGCAAAAGCTGCAGGTATCAAAAAGCGATACAAGAACAAAGCCTGATACAGCGCTGGGGCCTAAAGATCAATACTGGGCCACCGCATTGGCGCTGACCCGAAAAATAGGTAATCGGGAACAGCGAATTATGGTAACTGGCGACGCGGATTTTCTAACGGAAACAGAAATGGATCGGGATAATGTAGGATCCACTTGGACGCGCGATCTGGATTTTGCAAAGGAAATTTTCAAATGGTTCAGTTACGGGAGTTTTCCCGTCGATGCCGACCATCCGGATAGCTACAGCCGGTATCGCGTAGGCCTGGCAGGTATTGCCGGAATACGTGTTCTCGATATTATTGCCGTACCAGCTCTACTGTTCCTTACCGGAACCATATTACTGATTTATAGAAATAGGAGATAAATAAAATGAAGAATAGAATTTTGTTAATTACGATTTGCATCTTTTTGGATAGGGCTTATAGCGCCTTTTCCCAGTCACTCCCCATCAAACCTGCGCGAACAGCCAGCTTTATGACAACAGAAGGCACCTATATGGATGTTGATGTTTCGCCTGATGGCAAGACTATTGTTTTTGACATTCTAGGCGACCTATATTTGTTGCCAATAACAGGTGGGCATGCTACTCAAATAACACGCGGGCTTGCATTGAATTTAAAGCCCGTTTGGTCACCGAACGGGAGGAAAATTGCCTACATTAGCGATTTTTCCGGCGCATTTCATGTTAACGTGCGCGATATTTCAGGCAAATTCCATAAAGTGCTTGGTGCAAGTGACCAGCAACTGGATTACGCGGAGCGTACGAAATGGTATACCAAAGGCCATTCTGCTGCCGAGAATCCAGTATGGACAACCGGCGGACAATCAGTAGCAATCGACAATTTGTTATATGGTTTATGGGGGTCCAAGAGGCAATTTCACTCCGAAATAGGTCATATAAAAGCATTCTCCTCAGACGGTCGTTTAATATATTATATCGATTCGGGGAGGTTTTGTAGTTATAATTTAAATACTAACAAAAAGGACATCTTACTTAAGTCGTCACTCGGGTCAAAAAAGCGCCTCATTAAGCCCCGATAAACAATGGCTGGCGTCAATTGTCGACTCAAATTCGCACAAATGCCTGATCATAACTGACCTAAGAAATAAGCAGAGCCGTATTTTAGTTTCTAGCTTGTTTGGCGACGTACCGGCTGGCTACGCACCACCGGTTTTGCAGCGATTTACCTTTTATCCTGACAGTAGAAGTATCATCATTGGTTATGGTGGAAAAATCCACCGGATAGATATAAATTCCGGCAACAACAAGATTATACCATTTTACGCTAATGTCAAGGCAGACCTCGGCACATTCAATTATCATACATTCCCGGTAACACATGATTCTTTGGAGATAAAATCTACGCGGTCAGCCAATGCCAGTTCTGATGGCAAACACGTTGTATTCTCTGCGCTGGGAAGGATCTATATAAAAGATCTGTCGATGAGCAAACCACGGATGCTTTGCGAACAGGGGATCAACCAGTTTCAGCCGAAATATTCGCCTGACGGGAAGTGGATCGCTTACGTGACCTGGTGTGATTCCACAGGTGGTGCGCTTTGGAAAATCCCCGCATCCGGCGGAAAACCAAAGCAGTTATCTGTAGCCAGCGGCCGCTACGAATTGCCTACATGGTCACCTGATGGTCAATTGATCGCGGCGATCAGCACGCGGTCTTTTGACCTTGGAGGACGGGATAATCCTGGAGCTGGTCAATTGGTACTATTACCGGTTAGTGGCGGGCCAATGCGCGTGATCGACGAAAATGTCTGGTTCTGGAACCAGTTGCAATTTACCGCAGACGGTGGCCGGATTATTTATAAGCCGGAGGCAGGTCGGCCGTTAATTGACGGAAAATATAGGGCCATGCTTGTATCCAGGGATTTGGCGGGCGGGAATGAGCAAATCGTTGCTGCAGGAGCGGGCCTGTCTGAAGATTATATACTCATGCGTTCAATTTCTCCTGATCGTCGTTTCTTAGTATATTCAATGAACGAAGACCTTTACCTGGTACCCTTAGTCGGTCAGGCAGCGCCTTTTACTATTTATGATAAGCACCATAGAGCATTGGCAATCCGGTTTGCCAGTGGTGTCGACCCCAACTGGGAGCAAGGCGGTAAGGTATTGAGCTGGTCTTACGGTAATAAATTTTTCAGTATAGATCCGGAAAAAATTGCAGAAACGGCAATTTTGCGGAAGCCTGCACAGCATGGATCTTCGTTACCTGACAGTGATGTTGTCAGTTGTAAAGTCAGGCCAGACCACGCCATCCCACTTGCTTTCAAGGTGCCCGACTTTTATGCACATGGAACCATTGCCCTCACGAATGCGCGGATCATTACCATGCACGGTGATCAGGTTATCGATCATGGCACGATCCTGATAAAAGATGGAAAATTCACCACAGTGGGAACGACCGTCGCCGTCCCAATTCCAAAAGGAATTAAAGTATTGGACCTTGCGGGTGCTACCGTCATACCGGGATTGATTGATCTCCATTTACATATGCATAACCCGCCGGACATCTTCCCCCAACAGTCCTGGATGTTCCTGGTTAATTTAGCCTATGGGGTGACGACTGCACGAGACCCGCAGGAAACATTGGATTCATTCGGTTATACCGAATTATTGGAATCGGGCGGCATGACCGGGCCCCGTTATTACTCCGTTGGAAGAAGTACGCAACCGCTCTATGGGCAGCGCATCAATAACCTGGAAGACGCTGAATCGATCATTAATAAGAGGAAAATGTTTGGCGCTACGGTAATCAAACAATATATGTCACCAACCAGGTTGCAAAGACAATGGATATTGATGGCATGTGAAAAAGCCGACTTGAATATGACTAATGAAGGATATTATGATCCCATTTTGCAACTGGCGATGATCAAAGATGGAAGCACTGGTATAGAACATAATCCAATTTGGGGGAGCATTTTTAATGACGTGCTTACATTTAAAGCCATGTCAGGAACCTACCACACTCCGGTTTTGCAGGCTGCCTATGGTGTTGAAGCGGGTAACTCATATTTCGACTACAAATATTGGCGTCAACCTGAATTAAAATTGCTGCGATTTGCTCCTAAGATTGAATTGGATTACCTGAAAAATCCAGTTTTACCCAAAGATACCATTCATCCGGAATTTCTGATACCAGCCAGAATCGATCTGGCATTATACAAGCGTGGTGTTCATTTAGTATTGGGGAGTCATGGTGATATGGAAGGTGTGTGTGTGCCCAGTGAAATCTGGGCCATGCAAATGGGGGGGCTCACAAACATGCAGGCATTACAAGCAGCGACCATTGAAGGCGCTAGGGGACTTGGTGTTCAAAAAGATCTCGGCTCCATTGAAAAAGGTAAGATCGCCGATTTGGTCATCTTAAATAAAAACCCGCTTGACGATATCCATAACACCAAAGAAATCCGCTACGTAATGAAAGACGGTGTCTTATATGATACCAATACCCAGGATGAAATCTGGCCGGTCAAAAAGAAGGGCCCAAGCTGGAAATTATCCAAAAAACTGGAACCTCGTACTGATACGAAAAAGGACGCTTCAACAGGCGACGATGATTAATATCAAAATTAACAAATCAAACTTCGATGACTAATACGTTTAATAAATCCACCCTCTATTTGCTCTTGTCCGCATTACTTGTTTGCTGCATCAACGTCAGCAAAGCGCAGGTCAAACACGTGATCCTAATCAGCATCGACGGATTTCACCCGGATATGTATTTAGACAAAAGTTGGCCGACACCCAACTTGCGGGCACTTATGAAACAAGGCACCTATGCCGATCATATGCTCAGCGTATTTCCAGCCTACACATATCCGGCACACACAGCCATGCTCACTGGGGCCCTCCCCGCAAGAAGCAAAGTAACCTATAACCAACCAATTGGTAGCCATGGCGAATGGAACTGGTACGCTAAATATACCAAAGCACCTACCATTTGGCAAACCCTCCACAAAGCTGGACTTAAAACGTCTGCCGTCATGTGGCCTGGAACAGTTGGTGCTCCAATCGACTATAACCTCTCAGAAATATGGGACCAGCACCATCCCGACGACCGCGCAACGCTTGTCAGACGATATGCTACGCCGAAAGGTATCTATGACGAGATTGAACAAAATGCTACCGGCAAACTCGATAGCAATAACATGAACGATAATTT
>Ga0206947_1150_pt1 | contig 16781 bp, 12 predicted proteins | sample Alteio_BWOrgHeat_3_FD_153239 | JGI IMG/M metagenome (GOLD analysis project Ga0206947, IMG submission 153239) | Enriched cells from forest soil in Barre Woods Harvard Forest LTER site, Petersham, Massachusetts, United States -... | ecosystem: Environmental > Terrestrial > Soil > Temperate forest > O...
TTCTTTCGTGGCCAGCCAGCTGCGGAGCCGGCCGATTTGGGCGCCGGTGCCGATGAAGAGCGTGGGGGCCTTGTGCTGCCGCTCAAACAGCATCCGCGAAAGAAACCGCGGCAGCGCCTGGTTCACGAACAGGAGGATCGTCCAAAGCATGCAGAGGTACGTGCCTAGGAAAAGGCGGCTCACCGCTCGATCTTTCGTCGCGAACATCAGGGCGAAAATGAAAAGCGCCACGTACGCCGCCTGCCGCGACGCGATGCGCGCCGTGTCCACCCAGGTTAGCCGGTGGAATTTCGGCACAAGGTGAAAAAGGTAGCGCGTGCTGACGACCATGCCGCCGATCACACATAGCACATACGGCGTCAGGGTAACGTTGCGGTTCAATTCCAGATAAGGAATCCATGGGATCATGCTCGCATACGCGAGAAACAGCAGCGTCGCGACCATCGTGGCCACGATCGCATGCAAGTTCACCAGTCCGCGCAGGCGTTGGGTAATCATGGATTATCGGAGTCCGAGGAAAGTGGGGCGAAGTCGCGGTCGAACGGGTTGACCCGACCCGTTGCCGGCCTTCATCCGCAGTCGAAAACCTAAAAAGATTAGCGCGTTGAGGTCAACACGCGCCAATTTTACTAACTGGTTGATCATAAATTTTCCAACTGACCTGCCCGTCAGTCCATGCATTGCTAGCTCACTCCTCCGCATGCCCGAATCCCAAGTCATAATTTCCCCGTCGCCGGCCGCCGCCGCCGAACCCTTCCGGCAGATTCTCGGCATTCGTTTTTATGTTGGCGATCTCGCCGGCCTGCTGCGCCTCGTTGGGCAGGGTGGCCTCATCGCCGTGCCCTCCGCGCCGGTGCTGGTCGGCTTGTCGGGCGACCACGCGCTGCGCACCGCGATTGAAGCCAGCGACTTCGCGATCACTGACAGTGGATTCATGATTGTGCTGTGGCGGCTGTTCCAAGGCGAGCGGCTTGAACGCATCTCCGGGCTGAAACTTTTAAGTGCACTGTTCCGCGCTCCCGGCCGCGTGTCGCCCGGAACTTCATTTTGGATCATGCCCTCGGCTCACGAAATGGCCGCCAACCTCGCTTGGTTAAAGGCACAGGGACATGCCGTGCCGACGGAAAGCTGTTATATTGCACCCCACTACCCTGGCGGTTCGCTCAGTGATCACGATTTGCTGCGGCAAATTGAAGCGCAAAAGCCTGCCTACGTGCTCGTGAACCTCGGTGGCGGCGTACAGGAAAGGCTCGGCCTTTTCCTGCGACAAAATCTTTCGTACCGTCCCGCCATCATTTGCACCGGCGCAGCCATCGCTTTTCTTTCGAGACAGCAGGCGAACATCCCGCCTTGGGCCGACCGGCTGATGCTAGGCTGGCTCATGCGCATCATTTACGCCCCAGGGCGATTCCTGCCGCGCTATCGCAAGGCTCTGCAGCTCGTTCCCCTCCTGTGGAAATATCGGGGGCGCAGTGTGGCGGAATGAAAGCGGATTCCATGTTTGCTCCCGTCCCGGGACAACGTGTTTTGTTGTAGCCGGGGTCGCTGACCCCGGGGTTTCGGACCGGGGTCAGCGACCCCGGCTGCAGTTTCAGCAATACCACCAATCATGATCCCGCCCCGACCTCCCGCTGATCTCGCGGGGCAAAAATCACTGGAATATTTCCGCGCGCAAGCACCCCGGCCCAATCTCCATCCGCTTGAGAAAACGCTGCTCGTGGTAGTCAGCGCCCAACTTGTGTTTCTGCCGTGGGCATTGGGCGGCATGCGCGCCTGGAGCCAATTCGTCAGCCTTGGATTCAGCGCAACCGCCTTCGTGGCGGCGTTGATCCCGCGCAACTACTACGAATCCGCAGGCAAGCTGACACCGCTGCGAGCCTACCCATCGCGGCGCCTGCTACGCTTCCCACTTTTTTGGCTCGGCCTAGCGTTCCTCTCCTACGTCCTCACTCAGGCGCTCAATCCCGCGTGGATTTATGAGACCGACGGCAAGGGCTGGTGGTTGCGGCGCATTGAAGACGTCGCATGGCTGCCGTCGGGCATGATTACACCTTTCAGCCAGTCCAGTCCGTGGCGCAGTCTGCTGATCGATGCGTCCGTGTGGCTGACCGTGTCCGCCCTCTGGACCGGCTTCACGCGGCGGCGCACGTTCCAGCTGCTCTTCACCGTGCTCGCGGCCAACGCGTTCCTCCTCTCCGGCGTCGGGCTCTTCCAACGACTTGCGGGCAATGGCAAAATTCTCGGCTTCATCGATGCGCCCGCATCTTATTTCGTCGCGACGTTCATCTACAAAAACCACGCCGCCGCTTACCTGAACCTGCTGCTCGCACTGACAGCTGGGTTGACGTATTGGTCTTTTGTTCGCGGGCAGCGCCGGCTGGAACGATCCAATCCCGCTGGCATTTTCGCCTTTTTTGCCACGGCCATCTCCGTCGCTGTTCTTTTCTCTTATTCCCGCGGCGGCACGATCCTGCTCGTGGTGTTCCTGGTATCGGCGTTGGCGGTCTTCGCGCTACACCAACTGCGCATGCCAGCCGAACAACGCAGCTATTTTGCGTCCGGCATGATTCTGTTGCTCCTCGTCAGTTTTGTCGGACTCGGATTTTATTCGATGCGCCTCGACGAAGTGGGAACCAGAATGCAGGCGCTATTTCACGAGGACCGCAGCCTGTCGATCACCGGACGCGAACGCATGCACCAGGCCACTTGGGAAATGGCTCAGGACAACCTCGCCTACGGCTGGGGTGCGGGGGGTTTCCGGTTTTATTTTCCGGTCTATCAGTCTCGCTACCCGGAAATTTACGCGAACGGCGCTCTTTTCTGGGAGCATGCACATAGCGACTATCTTGAGACTCTCGCTGAAGTGGGTCTCGTCGGAAGCGGGTTGATCGTCTTGATGCTCGGTTATGCCGGCTGGCAGCTGTCGCGACGCAACTTCTGGCGAAACCCACTTGTACTGCTCGGTAGCCTCGGGTTGCTGATGACGCTCGCGCACGCGTGGTTCGACTTCCCCTTTCAAAACCCGGCGATCCTCACCACCTGGTGCGTGCTCCTCGTGTCCTTCATCCGCTGGGCGGAACTTGAGCAAGGCCCGAGTTAATCAGGCGACAGGGAACAGGGCCGGAACAATCTTCTCCAGCTGTGCAATCAGTGGCTAAAAATCCGCAGCCGAGATTTCATTTCTTCCATGAGACGATCTCAGCATTCCGGATTTCGTACGTCGTCGGCAACCGGTGCGGACGGAAGTAAAACACGAGCGAGACGCACTCGTTTTTCTCAAACTGCCATGGCAATGCCGCACGGCCGAAGAATCCCATCGTGAAATTTTCCCGGTTTTGGGTATAGGTCTGCCAGAGGTCCGTCACGGGAAACGGCGGCCAGACATGGAACAGGTTGCCATTCGCCGTGCGAAAATACATTTCCATCGCTTCCTGCCGGTCGTTTTCCAAAGGCAGGGTCGCGTGATAGTCGAAAGTGAACATGCCGCCCGGCGGAAACTTGAAGCCGGTAAGCAACGGTAACTCGGCCATGGCCGGCCGCAACGGCTCAGGCGGATAGCCGGTCACCTCGAAAGACCATGTCGTCCCATCTTCCGTTACCTTCACGCCGGGCGTAACGAGCCAGCGACCTTGGGATACAAGTCGCGGTTCATCGACGGCCAGCTCACGCTGAAGCAATCGCGAATAATTTCGTTCGGCCGATTTCTCATCGTGATCAAGCTGAACCTGCACCGTCTTCGTCATGCCCGTGGCGTTTGGGAAAAACGCCGTGGTGAATGTGGCCGGTGGGACCGTTGAATTATCCGGCAGAAAGTCGACGGTCCAGGAGTGCACGGAAAAATCCGCGTCACTGGTTTCCAGTTCCAGCGGAATCGTCACCATCGCTCCCGGCTCGAGGGTGATCTTGTCGGACAGCGATGCTGGCGCGATCGCGCGCGCAGCGGCGGAGCCTGACATCCTCAGCGATCCCGACAAGCGAGCCGCAGAGAAATTGTATAGGCGCAATTCACCGTGTCCCCGACCCGAGTCCATCAGCATGAATCCCTGATAACTCTTGTACGGCAGCGCATCCACCCCCGCGACGAAATCAATCACCACCGGCGATGAATCAGGAACGCTCACCGTCCAATCGCGCGATGGATGTCCAGGCTTTGCGTCCGCCATCAGCCAAGCCAAGGCCGGCGTCGCCTCCCCACCCGCAACCGGCTTTCCGATCAATTCCATCCAAGGCTCCGCCTTTTTCGCCCCAAAATCTTGGGGCTTAAATTCCATCGCCCCCAACTGTAGCCGGGGTCGCTGTCCCCGGGGATCGCCAGCCCTGCCCTCTCGCCTCTCGCCTTTGGCCTCTTGCCGTGTCTCCGGCGCTGTCAGCCCAAACTCATTAACCCCTCGCTCGAAATAAGGCGTGAGCAAAAACGCCATCGGCGCCGCGATGCGCAGCTCGCGAATCTGGGCGTTCACATCCCGAAACCAAGCCCACTGCCGTACGCGCCCCGCCACCGTTTCGCGCGCCACGCCATCCAGCAGCCCATAGCCAAACTCAGTAATAAAAACCGGCAGCCGTTTTAGGCGGAACGTGTTGTCCCCACCGCGTTGGTTTTCCACCGCATTTTCAAACTGCCGGTAAACCCCCGTGAAATCCCGGGCATAACCGTAATAGTGAAAATTAAATCCGTCAGTGTAGCTCAGCAGCCCGTTGCCGATAAGCCGCTCGAGATAAGGCCCGGGCGGCAGCGCGAGTGGAGCCATGATAATCAGGGGACGGTGGACAGGGGACGGGAAGCGGGATTCTTCGCTGCCGGAACCACCGCGCAACCGGCGCCAGAGATGCCACCAGAAACTTCGCCCCTTCTGAGACTGATCGCTGATCGCTGACCGCTGACCGTTAAGCGCTCCCTCGCGCGCGCCCAGGTAACACGCCTTCAAATATGCCATGTAGTTCTCCGCATTTTCCGGGACAAATCCGATGTCGGGTTCATTGCCGATCTCCCAAGCGTCCACCAGGCCACGATACGACGACGCCAGCCGCATCATTCGATCATGCGCCTCGCGCAAATCGAGCGGCAAGGTCGCCCCGGGCCACGAGCGCAGACCGGTGGCCCACGACTCCCTTGTGGGCATGAGCAGAACGCAGACACGCAACCCACGCCGATGAAGCTCGGCCAGTGCCGCCTGCTCAGCAACCTGTGACCCGCTCTCCACCACCCCGCGGACATGCACCCACGCGCCCGCCTGCGCGACAAACGGGTCGCCTGCATCCAACCGCGCCACCAACGCGGGCGCAGTCATCCCGCTGTCAAATCCCATGCCGGCGGCTCGTAGTGCCATGCCCGCGACCAGGAAGATCATCCCCGCCCGGCGTGTGGGTGCCCATCGAATCCGCATCCCATCTTCTCAACGCAGCACAGTCTCCATTCAACCCTGCTTTTATCGGTCGCCGGGGTCGTTGACCCCGGTCCGACGTTCCGCTTTCGCCGCTCCCGGGCCTACGGCTCGCGGATCACGAGCTTGGGAAACCAGCGGTGAAAATCGTCCGGGTTACGCGTGATGAGACCTTGCCGGTTCGCGGCAAAACCACCGATCAAAAGATCTGCAACGGGCCTTTTCGAAATCTTGACCGCCCGGCGGGCCCGCACGTAAGTATTCCACGCGAACTGCCCAGTCTCAGTGTCCGCTGCCGTCCAAGTCTCGGTGTGGGAGATGCCTGCTTGGTCGAGAAAGTGCTTCCGATTATTTTGTGCCTAAGAGCAACGAGTTTGCCCGGACGACAACAAATCCTTTTTTTTCCAGGAGAGCCGTGCAGCTATCGATTAGCGCGGGACTATGGGCCTCCACCACCAAAGCAGAAACATCCTCCAGCGTGTGCGATGCTCCCCGTAAAACTTCCATCTCATAGCCTTCGACGTCGACTTTAAGCAGAGTCGGCCGCAATCCGCGGTTTGCGCAGAACCCGTCGATGGTCGTGACCGGGACGCTGATCAGCCCCGCGCCAGCTTGCCTCGGCGTCTCGGTCAATGCAGATACAATCGCCATGTTAGTGTCGGGCCAGACCTGAAACTCCAGCATCCCATTCACATCTCCCACCGCTTGATTTTCAGGGAAAATATCACCCTGCTCATCATTGATTCGGATATTGGTTTGCAGGTCCGTAAAGGTCGTCGGATGGGGTTCAAAAGCATAGATCTTCATCCGTCCATTTTGGCGCCGCGCCCAGAGCGAAAAAAAACCGGCATTGGCTCCGCAGTCCAAAAGAACCCCCGTCCCCTGTCCAGCCGCGAGCGCTGGCCGGAACAGCTCGTACTCGTGGCCCGCAATAACCTCCGAAAAATATCCGAAACCGGAACTCCCGGTCACCCCAAACAGCAACTGATAGCCATCAATTGTAATCCTCCACCGCCATCTCGTCTTTATTCGCAATACTATGGCGATCGTAGAAACAACCACATATGCGCACAGACGGGGCCATTCCATTATCTTTGCATACCTAAATACCTTCACCGTATTTCTAATTCGGCTTTTTAAGAGCATATGTTCAACGTCAACCCGCCATCGACTCATCCTTGCTCAACGAGTGCGCTCACATACGACGCATATTTTGTTACCCAGCCTCGGAGCCACAAAACCCACGAGCCCGAAAAATAATGGAAACGCATAAAACAGCGGTGTATTTTCTATTTTTTTCGCCCAGGGAAACGGCTCGTGTTGATAATATAACAGATACTGCGTGGCCCTTAGCTTTTGAAAGCCTGCGGCCCGGGCGATCGGGAAAACGTCATCTTCCCGAAAGCGGTAGACGTAATTTCCGGCGTCCTCGTAGTCCATCGCAATCCCGGCGGTCACCGCCTGACGCGTTAACCAGGACCGAGCCGGCTCGATGATGATGACCGCGCGGCGGGCAACCCGGCACATTTCTCGAACAGCCTGCAGTGGGTTAGGCAGATGGTGCAAACCATCGTGGACAGCCACAATGTCGAACGCTTGATCGGGGAAGGGCAAGTTCTCGGCGTCACCAACGGAAAAATTCGCCATAAAGCCATATTTCCTCGCCCGCTCCCGGGCGCGCATGATGGAACGCTCGGAAATATCGGTGCCGGTCACCCTGGCTCCTAGATTTGCATATATTTCCGATCCCATTCCCGAGCCGCAACAAATTTCCAGCAGACTTTGACCTTGGAGAGAGAATGATAACTGGCTTAACGCGAGATTGAATTTATGCTTGATGCTCCATTCATATAGGCGCCCCGCGCCGTGCGGCCGCTCGATTTCGAAGCTTTCGCTTATTGCCTCGTCGAAGTAGAGTGCTTGTTTTGCCTTTTGCACCTCCGCAGGCAACGTCGGTTGGTCACCCGGTCCTCTTAACCAATGAGCAAGGTTTCTGCCCAATAGCTTTTCCAGCTTTAATATTTCGACTTTATAAACCTCAATGAGAAAATCCTTTGCCGCCGCTGGCATGGGGGGCGGAATTACCCTCTTAATCAGGAATTTAGCCCGGACATAGCGCCGAAACCATAAAGGGAGCTTAAGATAAAGAAAATGCGTGGTGCGGAGTCGCCCCCTGCGCGCTCTCAAGATGGCCGCACTCAGCCTGCTTTTGGGAACACCGGCTTCATTTTCACGGACGTTGATCGGCGAGGGCATCCCCGACGATTCTACGCCAATAAATTCGCACATTTCCCCAACCACCTTTGTCGGATCTTCGCAAAAATCGTCGTAAAGCCAGACCCGGACATTTTCTCGGCCTAATTTCCGTGTGAACTGCTCCAACTGGCTAGTATAGAATCCGAGGCGGATTAAAGGACTAAACTCGCCTGTATTTTTATTAAACTCTATATAGTCCTCTTGTATCGCCTGATAAAACACGCGGGCTTCGAAGCATTCGCGAACCTCCATAAGGTAGTGTGAATAAGCCCGATCGACGGGGTTTCTCAAAATTACCAGCGCCTTTGCATCGGGATTAATTGCCTGGAGGAGGTCAGGTGCGAAGGGGCCGTGCAAAGTAAGTGGATCGAAATCACCAGTTTTTTTCTGGGCCGCCGTATTTTCCGGGAAAAGAGCCCAGTAGGCTTCCAGCGACGTTATCTCCCGGCCAATCCCGGTATAATGCTGGCCGAACAGTCCATGACTGAGATAATGCGGCTCTTTGTCCCGCGGCAGCCTTATTGCCGGATGGCCACGAAACCACTCATGCAAGGCCGAGGTTCCGGCTTTCGTTGCCCCGGCGAGCACAAAATCAATATTTTCTTTTTTGGTTTTCAAAGGCCTAACAGGTGGCTTTTAGGAGAGTGGCTGCTTCTTTGTCTAACGATTCCGCGACTCGGCCTATTTCAAATTTTTCCTCAATGAGCCCGCGGGCGTTGTGACCCATAGTTTCCAAACGCTCCGAAGCAATCTCGGCAAACCTGATCAACTGAGCTTCTATTCCACGAGTGCTAACGTCGCACTCAAAACCGGCGTTTGCGGCCGCGGCCTCGGGGAAGTAACATCGATCTGTAAGCAAGATGGGCCTTTCGTAAGCCATGGCCTCCAAGATAGCCGCGCTTTGTCCCTCACCGCGCGAAGGCAGTACGAAGACATGTGCGGCCCTTAGCAGCCAATCCTTTTCTAAGCTATCTACTTTTCCCATTACCGTCACGTTTTGCAGACCATCTTTTTCGATCCGTTCCCGAAGCGCCGAGGCGGTGCCGTCGAAATCCGGCCCGGCAATCCATAACTCGCAAGCGGCCAATTTAGCCCCCGCCTGCGTCCACGCGGCAAGCAAGAGATCCAGTCCCTTTACGAAGGCGACCCGCGAGAGAAATAGAAATATGCGCTTTCCCGCCGCCGCCCTCACCGGAAGATTGGCGAGACCCCCGAAAACTCTTTCGGTCGACCGGGGGAGATCCACGCCATTCGGCACGACAATGATTCTCGCGTTGGGCATCAATGATCTAATCTGTCCCGCCTCCACCTGACTCAGGGCACGCCAAGACGCGAAACTGAAATTACCCTGCTCGAATGCTTTCAACACCAGCCATTTTTTTAGCCGTCCCCGTCGAAGGTATGCCGGCGCGAGTGTTCCGTGAGGATGGTACACCAAAAGACGCCGGTAGCGACGACAGGCGCGTCCAGCAATGTAGTTCATGTACGTGTAAAGTCCGTGGACATGTACAACGTCGACGGCAGAGATAATTTTCTCCAGTGTAGCCGCGCTGTTCCATCCAAAAAGAAATCGATTAGCAAATAGCGCCGTGAGTTTGATCGATGAGGGCGGCTGGCCCACGTCAGATTCAGCGCCACTGTAAGACAGATAGCTAGGTATGCCCTGCCGCAGCATTGCCTGATGAAGGGACACCACCCCGACGAGTCCTCCACTCCGCCTGAGATCCAATGTCTGTATTATGTGCAGGTGCCTCACAACAAAAGCGTTCTTCAGCTCGGTGAGCCATCCGTTTTTTCGGCGCCCCGGCCGGCGGCGCGCGAGAAGAGTCCGACAGCCCGAAGCAAAGGCCTTCCCGCCTGGGAAGTTCTCGCTAGAAATGCCAGCGCCTGAAACGAGAAGAAAAGCGCAAACCCAGCGTAAATAAAGCGCATTCCATTCCGCAAAGGATATTGCTGCAGCTGCAAAAACCCGAGAACCACGATCAGGGAAAACGCGAAAAGGCCGACATCGTGCCAAAGAGAAACCCCGCTTGCCCTCCGGCAAATCCAGGCACTAATCCAATAGATGAATATAAAAAACGCCGCTCCCCCCAGGCTATTTACCGCGACTACTTCACATAGTCCGCTATATGGCGTAAAGACATTTTGCCGGGGATGATAGCTTAACCATTTATCCGCAAATCCATCGATTGCACTCAAGGTCGGGCTAATTGAAAGCACGAAATATGTCATCGGAATCCCCGTGACAATGTTATGCCCGGTTGCTTCCGACTCCCGTTCTTCCACGAGCAACCCAAAGCCCTGCCCAACATTCTGCAAACTGCCCGCTACATTATTTATAAACCCGCTATCGGGCGCTTGCTCGTCGACGAAGACGCTTTCGATGGCGGATCTTATTCCGGTTTGTTCATTGTTTCTCATCATCAGCGGCAAACGAAGCGAGAAATACACAAAGATCATCATTGGCACCCAAACGACCCAGCGCCAGGGTCGTGTCACGCGGTAGAACAAGGCCACGCAATACCCGACGGCCAACACCGACATTCCACGCGAGGCAAAAGCGACAAACGGCAAAGAAGATATAAAGACGATTATACTCGCTCGAACGAGGAGGCCGCGAAACGCCGCCAACGTCGTTCCCAGGCAGCCGAAAGCTAGAATCAGGGTCAGGACAATTTTCAGCCCAAAATCCTCCTGAATTCCGGCGTCAAATTCAAATCTCGACAGGTCTGAATGCCAAAAGCGGCCCCAGCCAATTACATAAAAATACCATAAGGTAAGTAAAATCGACGCCAGGAGCGCGAGATAAGCGATACGATGTAGCCGCAGTGCGCCTCCAATTTGACCGATGATATCGCGGGATATCACGTTGTAGAGTTTGGGGGGAAATAGGGCCGTTAGAGCCATGGCCGCCACCGGGATTATCATATAGATCAATATGGCTTGGGGGAAATACTGATAATTTACGCCATAGTACCCACCCGTCCCCCTCATCACGGGATTATAGGGATCGTTGAAGGCGGACGATAACCCCAAGGCCCAAGCGGTCGCCGGAATAACAAAGCTGGAGACGAAACCACAGAGGAGTAAAAAACCCTGCTCGCCGACGCGAACGTAGAATTGTCGACGCCATCCGATTAAGATGGCATAAATCGCGGACGATAGCGCCAGCAGGATCACTGAATATGAATTAGCGGTCATTGTGAGCTTACCTGAGCACGCGCGGAAGTGAGTGCCTCAGCCGGGCGTTTTTACATGGATCAAGCCTCAACCACCGGTCACCTGGGTTGGGGGTTTGGAAGTCAGCATGAGTAGGAACAAGAGCAACATTAGGTGGGTAATTTCTTGGGCACCCTCGACAATAGTTGCCCCAATCAGCCCATAGCGAGGGATAGCGATCATGTTAGCCACCAAAGCACAGACCCCGACCGCAAAAAACACCCCAAACGCTAAGTTTTCCCTTTGGCGAGCCAAGAAAGCACCGCGGACGACAAAGACGAGTCCTCCAATCGCCCGCGATAGTATCAGCACTGGCGCCAGCGTCACGGAGAGGCGAAATTTATCGCCGACGAGCGCCAATAACGGCCGTTGCGCTCCCAGCGTGACAACCCAGGCGAGTACGCCAAAACCCAAAACCAGCAGTGCCGTTCGGCGCACCACCGACTTATACTCGCGGTCGCCCAGTGATCGAGCGCGCACGAACTGCGGAAAATAGGCGTTGAAGGCCGCCGTCGTGATTGCGAGGTAGGCCCCGGCTGGCAACATGGCAAAGACATACAACCCGGCTTCTTCCATTCCCCGGTTCGACGCCATCAACAGCTTTGCGGGATACAGATAAAGACAGAAGGCGGCGCTTCCCAACAAAAACCCCTTGTGTTCCCTAGCGAAGTGAAAATAGCGCTCGAGTGTCGCCCAAAGGGCCCTCGGCCGTTGAGGAGCGATACCCACTTTGTACCAATAACCGCCATATATCGCAATTGCGGAAAGGCTGGTGACGAGGCACTCGAGTCCAGGTCTCCGGTAGAAATAGACCACGGGAATGGAGATAGCGCAGCCCACCAAAGCCGCACAGCCGCTGATCACGAATGAGCCGCTCACTTTGCCGGTTCCTTGCAGCCACCATCCCGGATTCAACTCTTGGGCAACCACGCCGAGAATTACCCCGTAGAAAATCACCCAATAAGGCGTTTTCAAATAAACGATCAAAGCCACAACGGGCGACGCAGCCAGGGCAAGAAAGAGTCTGCCGTAAAATGCTTCCTTGCGTAACTCCCCCCGTCGCAAATCCCCCGCTACCGACAGCGCTCGAACAAGTGCGGATTGCAGGTTAAGTTCCACCAGGAAGATACAAATCGACGAAGCCGCGACGATAACCGAAGTCGTGCCGGAACCCGTGGCCCCGACATACCTAGCTACCGTGATCTGTAAGATCACGGTGGAAATCAATATCGAGGCCTGCCAGACCTGTGCACCGAAGATTTCTTTGACTAGCCGAAACATCTACTTTGCTCAAAAGGTTTTTTAACGTTGGTTGAATCGGGCATAATCCTTCCCAGCAGAGAACTTGGAACAACAAACTGCGCGCCAGTTAAAAATCGCCATGAATCCTCCGTATCGATGTGCGCAAATCAAGAGGAGTCGTTTTTTTCATGCCTGGCCAGCAATCGGCCTTCACCTGGGGATTTCGCTCGCGACGCTGGACAGCGCGGTGACGGCCGCACCAACCACGGCGGCCACACCGGAGGCCGCAGCTCCTGTTTCGAACAATTCCCCGACCGAGCCAGCGGGGATTCTGCTAGCCAATTTTGACGCGGTGGAGGCGCATTCCTGGGCCACTACCCCGGATCGGTCGCTGATCACGGTTGCCAGCCACACCTCCCTTGATGACGAAGGCGGTGGGATTTTCTACGTCGATAAATCTGACCAGGTTTCGGCGGGGGACGGCGGAACGGTGATTGTTGCCCAGGACGGCACGCGGCTTAAGCGGATCTTAGGCGGGATGATCAATGTTCGTTGGTTTGGAGCCGTCGGCGATGGAGCAAGAGACGATACTGCAGCCATCCGCGCGGCGTGGCAATATTGCGTCACCGGATTTCGGACGCCAACAATTCCGACCCAAAGTTCAGCTGCTGAAGTGGACGGCCATTCGCTCTTTTTTCCCGCGGGCGACTATGTTTTCTCCGGCCCGAGCCTCACCCTTGCGGGGAAGATCCATGTCTTCAGAATTGGCGGCGAGTCCATGAACAGTTCCCGGATCCGAATTCAAAATGGCGACTATCTCATCAAAACCGGGTTTACTTCCGCTCTCAGCATAACCGGACTCCAATTTTATGGCGGGAAAGGAGTGCTCAAACTCACCAACAGCGGAACCAACGTACAGGGGGTGTATGTTATCCGGGATTGCTCATTTCTGGACTACACCGAATGCGCCATCGGGCACATCGCCTCGGACATGCCGGCCTGGCGAATCGAAAACAACATTTTTTTCGGGAGCAGCGAATGGACCTCCATTGGAGTAGCCTTGAATGGCCTGACCGATAATTCAGTCATCCGAGAAAATCAATTTCAACGGAATCACTACGGCATCAAAATCAACGGAGGCTATAACGCCTACATTCAAAACAACGATTTTATCAGGTTTACGCCGCCAAATAAGGATGTTGCGGATATCTGGATCGTTCCGGTCACAAATCCCGCCAATCAGGCTCTTGTCATCAGCGAAAATAAATTTGGCAACGAAAACCTCCGCGCTACTGATTTTCGGATTCTCATCGCGAAGGAGAACGACGCCCCGGGAGACTTTACTTCGCGCCCCCACTCCGAACAAGACCTTGGCGATCAGCTGCGCGGCGGGTTGATGCAGTTGCGCGATAACAATTTTGTGGGAACCGCGAACTATCGCCGCGGCATCATTGCATCCTACACGAGCGATCTGCGCTATATTAACTCCCAGAACATGTTTAGCGGCGGTTACCCCGCCGAGATCGTGCAATTTCTCAACCCTTTCACGCAGACGCGCGTCAACACCCAAAATTTTCACGACGCTTCTCAATTTTACGACTCCACCGAGGCCTTGGTTCCTCCGCTCTCCAAGAGTCCCATCGGCTTAACTCGGGATCCGTGGGGCAACCTGGTTGGGTCGGATTCTTCCATCCAATATTTCACCACGGGCGATGACCCCGCTTATGAGCGGCTGCTTGAACCTGATGCGCTTAGTTCCCTGCTGATGGGAACGGCAGGAAAATCATCGGCCGCGGATGTCTATGGCAATGATCGCGCGGTAAGATTGAGTTGGAAGAAAGCCGGGGACTACGCCCAGATATTTTTCAACGTAAAAAAACCTCTCAAACCCGTCTGGATTGAATTCGATCTGAAACAGTCCGCGGACCGGACGTTCAAACAACTGGTCGTGGATATTCGGCCTAAATCCGCATCCGGGGCGATTTTTCGCCGGACAATCCGAGTCCCAGCCGAATGGCAAAGAGTGCGCTTGCTGTGGTTCCCCTCATTGGGGGGAGATTTTCGTCTTTCATTTCCAGACGGGCTTGAGCCGTTCCAATCGGGCGAAAGCGAGCAGTTCATGATCGGTCGCCTGCATATCTATCAGGCGCATGAACCGGTAGCGGATGGACGGCTTCGCGGTACGGCCATCGAGCTCCAGAGCACCAAGATGGATCGCGCCACCGCACCGGAAAAAAATGTCATCTTCATCGATTCGGCGGACAACGCCCTAAAAATCAGGCTCAGCGATGGCACGACCAAGACCATTGTGACAAAGCCTTGAAGTCACCGAACCAAGCCAGATCGACGAGCGCGCCACAACATATCCGAACCTCTGACCTCCGTTCCTCCGGCCTCTTGGCTTCAAGACCAACCCTGGGGATGCGGTGTGATGGCGATGATGGTCAGGACAGGGATGCGTTTCTTCCCTGATAATTCATTCGGGCCATAGTGAAAAAACACCCGGACGGCTGGATGGTATCTCAAGGATCTAAACATCTGGCCATCGAAGCCGGCCTCCTCACGTCGTCCGCTACCTGCGGGGGGAGTCTGTCGTACTTTGCCCTACGCAAATCTCAGCGGTTCCCCGACTGATTTGTTACGGTCCTGTTATTGCAAGCGGGCATAAATTACTGCTTGCGGGGCAGGTTTTGGTTGTGCTCTTCTTTCGGCAGCTAAGGCAGATAGCGGTCGCCAGCCCGCCCAATGATGTTGAGGTAAATTAATCTAAAAACAAGTAAGCCATGAAAACAAAGATCGCCCTTTTGACCGCCGCTCTGGTGCTTGGCACCGCCACCCACCTGGCCGCGCAGCCTGCTCTCAACGTCCCCTCTCTCGTTGCCCAGGCCCAGGCCAACCCGGCTAATGCCGCCGCAATCTTTGCCGCCGCGGTCGCCGCCAATCCTGAGAGCGCCGCCGCCATCATCAACGCCGCCGTCAAGGCGTTCCCGGCCCAGGCTTCCGCCATCGTCACTGCCGCGATTGCCGCCGCTCCCCGTACCGCTCCCGCCGTCACGCGTGGAGCCGTGCAAGCAGAGGTGTCGATGGCCGCGAGCCCCGAGGCTGGCGCCGCCGCTGCCGCTGCCATCACTGAGACCGCCGTGACCGCTGCAGTTGCAGCCGCGCCAAACGCCGCCGCCGGTAATGCCGCCGCCATCGCGGTGACCAAGGCCGCCGAGCGCGCCGACCCGGCCGCCGCGCCCCTCATTGCGCAAGCCGCCGCCACCGCCGATCCAATGATTGCACCCACCGTCACGGGGCCCGCGCCACTTGCTCCGCTCGCGCCGCCCACCCCGATCCAGCCGGTCAACACCTCCATCGTTAGCCCGTCATCCTGATCGAGAGGCTAAAGCTTACACCTTGCCGCTAGACTAGACCTTACACCTTAAAGCTAACCACCGCATGACCACCAAGTCCCTCGCCGGAATCCTTACTCTCGCCGCTGCCGCCCTGACCACGGCGCACGCCGCGTTCGAAATCAGTCCGGGCACAGACTTGTTCCTTACCGGTACCGCCGGTTTCAAGTACGACGATAATATCTTCCTGTCGCACAGCGGCGAAAAATCGTCCGGCATTTTCGACGTTGCACCTGGCATCTCCCTCGAAATGGGCTCGGCCGCCCTGACGAAGAATGTCTTCACCTACAGCGAGGACTTCGTCACCTACACGGACGCCAGCAGTCAGAACACGCAGTTGGCCAATGTGCAGTACGACGGGAAATACAGCGACGACAAACTCACCCTAAAGTTAAACGCCGGTTACCACCAGATCGCCCAGAATACCCGGGACGTTCGACTCAACGGCGTCATCGTGCACACGGACGTCACCAACGTCTCGCCTGATGCCGAGGTGAAGGTATCACAGAAGACCGTGCTCGGCGCGGGTTTCGACTACTACAATTATCACTATACGCCGGCCGGCTTCATCGATCTGCAAACCTGGACCGTGCCGCTCAACGCCTATTACGAAGTTGAGCCGGACCTTCAGGCCAGCGCTGGTTATCGTTACCGCAACAACTCGCTCGATCTACCCGCCGCTAATAGCTACGACAACTACTTCAACATCGGTGCTCGCGGAACCTTCGATCCAAAGCTCACGGGCACGGTGGATGTCGGCTACAATCAGCGGGTGATCAAGTCAGTCACCGTCAATGGCGTGCATGTTTCCGGTCGCACAGAGTCCGCCGTGGGTTTTGACGCCAAGCTCCAGTACGCCTTCGACGAAAAAACGGCCTTCAATTTTATCGCCACCAATGACTTTGGCAGTGCCGCCACCGGTGACTCGCAAAAGGTATTTGAACTTTCTGCCGGAGTGACCACCGCCATCAGTGATGTGCTCTCGGCCGATGGCACGATTTCCTACTACAATTACAAATATGTGGGATCCACCCGGCACGACGATTATTACACGGGCCAGGTTGGGGTGACCTACAAGTTTAACCAGTATCTCAGTGGTCGTGCGAGCTACCTGTACCAGAGCAATTCCTCGAACATCAGCGTCGTTTCCTTCAACGACAATGTCTTCGCGGTGTCCATCACGGCCCGCTACTGATTCTTGAGCAGCTTCTTTCGCCAAAGCTGAAGTCGCCTCGACCGGCGCTTCAGCTTTTGTTTTTCTGAAATCATGAGCCCACATTCGTTCTCC
>Ga0206947_1161_pt1 | contig 16739 bp, 18 predicted proteins | sample Alteio_BWOrgHeat_3_FD_153239 | JGI IMG/M metagenome (GOLD analysis project Ga0206947, IMG submission 153239) | Enriched cells from forest soil in Barre Woods Harvard Forest LTER site, Petersham, Massachusetts, United States -... | ecosystem: Environmental > Terrestrial > Soil > Temperate forest > O...
TGGTCAATTCGGCATGGCGGAAGCGGAAATTATCCTGCCCCGCGAAGTTTTTTCGCAATGAAAATGCGATAGAATCTGGCTCGAGGCTGCCGGTGGCCTCCTGGTACAACAAGGGCTGAAAAGTGTGATAATTATGCTTATCGAGCATCAAAACATCTACTGGTTTATCTTTAAGTTTAGCGGCAACCTGCAGGCCGCCAAAGCCGCCGCCAACGATTACCACTTGAGGGAATTTTGTTTTATCTTTTGAATTCATGGGTCGGTTTTTTAACAAAGTAGTTAAACAACATAACTTATCTCAAAAATTGTGCACAAAATGACGGATTGACATATTAGCGGTCAAACCTAAGTAATTTTATAATAACGAGTGCCCGAAGTACTATGTTCGCCCGCAAATCCTCCGCAGTTTCAGCAATTTTCGCGTAATAATGATTTCTATCATTCTTTAGAAGCCGAAACATCATTTTTTGAGGCAGCAAACCAACTTAATTTTACCGGATAACATTAACCAATAAAACGATATGGAAAATTTGATGGAAGAAGAAGTAGCAATAAAAAAAAATGGTGTTGCTACTCATGCAAAAAGCATGAAGGCATTGGTTTACAATGGTCCCGGAAAAAAGTCGTGGGAGGAGAAACCTAAACCTGTTTTAAAAGAGACGACGGACGCCATAGTAAAAATATTAAAAACAACTATTTGCGGAACAGACCTGCATATTATAAAAGGCGACCTGCCTGAAGTTACGCCTGGCAGAATTTTAGGCCACGAGGGTGTGGGCATTATTGAAGAGGTGGGTACCTCGGTAAGTAATTTTAAAGTTGGCGACCACGTGATTATTTCCTGCGTTACCTCGTGCGGTAAATGCGAATATTGTAAAAAAGGTATGTACTCGCATTGCGAAAAAGGTGGCTGGATATTAGGCTATATGATTGACGGCACCCAGGCTGAATATGTAAGGATTCCGTATGCCGATAACAGTTTGTATCCTATCCCGGCTGGTTCGGACGAAGAAGCGCTGGTAATGCTTAGCGATATTTTACCTACAGGTTTTGAATGTGGTGTTTTAAACGGACAAGTTAAACCTGGCGACACAGTGGCTATTGTAGGTGCCGGCCCTGTAGGTATGGCGGCCTTATTAACGGCCCAGTTTTACTCGCCGGCCGAAATTATTGTGATTGATCAGGACCAGAACCGCCTTGAGGTTGCAACCAAGTTTGGGGCTACGCATGTGATAAACAGCGCTACCGAAAATGCACTTGAAAAAGTAATGGCCCTTACCAACGGAAAAGGGGTGGATACAGCCATTGAGGCAGTAGGCGTACCGGCTACATTTGAATTGTGTGAAGAAATTATTGCAGCAGGCGGCCATATTGCCAATATCGGCGTCCACGGTAAAAGTGTTGAACTGCATTTGGAAACATTATGGTCGCGCAATATTTCGATAACTACCCGTTTGGTTGATACGGTAAGTACGCCATTGCTGTTTAAAACTGTACAATCAAAAAAAATAGAGCCGAAGAAGCTAATTACCCATCACTTTAAGCTTGACCAGATGATGGAAGCTTATGATACTTTTGGGAATGCCGCGCGTGAAAAAGCGTTAAAGGTAATTATTGAAAGTTAGCATTTTGTCAATATAACATCAATAACCACCATCCCGATTATGCATAGGGACGGTGGTTTTATTTTTACTAAGCCAATTTAATACCGATATTTACTTAATTGATGGCTGGCTGATAAAGCAAATAGCTAATCAAATTGAAACGAATGTTAAGACACCTGGGCACTAAACGGACGTATGCACACAATGTAAGGTTAGCGTCGTTGCTCGGGTTAGCTGCCGGATTTGTTAACGCTGCCGGCTTTTTAGCATTCGGGGTTTTAACCACCAATGTTACCGGGCACGCGGCGTTATTTGCCGAGCGCATTGCATTGGGCGACTGGAAGACCGCCCGTGTAGTAGCGCTTTGGATGTTGCTTTTTTTGATGGGCGCATTTATATCAAGCCTGTGTGTTTCGCGGATTGGGCGAAACCAGCGATTCTCTTATGTACTTCCAATTTTGTTAGAAATAGCCATTTTACTTGGAGTTGCTACAGAGGGTTACCGGTATAATAGTAGTTTAGTTGCAAAAGAAGTGTTTGCCGGGAGCTTGCTTTTTGCCATGGGTCTGCAAAACTCGTTGGTTTCGCTGGTGTCCGGGTCAGTAGTGAGAACAACGCATCTCACAGGCACCTTTACCGATCTGGGGATTGAGTTGGCCCAGGTTATCCAAAAAAGCCGTGAAGACCGTTCGGTATTAAAAACAAGGATCAAACTTCGTTTGGCCATTATCTTTTTTTTTATGTGCGGCGCGTTGGCAGGCGCCTATTTATTTCGCTATATTAAATTTCAGGCTTTCTTTATCCCTGTTGTCATCCTGATTTTTACATTGATAGCTGACGTTTTCAGGATAACGCTAAAACGTTATTATAGGCGTATAAAAAAACCTTTTAAAACCCGGAATATTTCACCAAAATAAATACTTGCTTCAAAAAGCTTGTATAATGTGATTTGAATCACATTTTAATGAAGTGCAAATCATGGCGTTACTTTAAAATACGCGGCATCTTTGTGTCAACAAAAATAAAATAGATCATGACAACAATGAAGATGAGTGCCGCCGAAAATTGGATAAATGGCTTAACGGCAGCGGAACAAAAAGTTAATATTTACAATAAATGGCTGGCGTTTGAAGATAGCCAGGCCCAAAGTAAAACCTTGTGGTACCTGGTTTCGATAATTGCCCAGGGTGTGCTTTTTTTGCCGATACCCGCTGTATTGATGTATTATTTTAGTGCACCTATCATTGTATTAATAATTACCATGACCCTGTTCTTTTCGAACGTTATTGCAGGCATGGGCGGCTCTGGTATACGCACTTTAATTTCGCTTTTTGCAATTAGTATTATTGTACACCTGTTTATGCTGGCGCTTTTTATCATATAAGCGTAGCCCTTGCATTAATTACAATTCCATAAAAAAACGATGTCCTTTCTGCCGCTGGTAGAAAGGACATCGTTTTTATATTAGATATTTAGCCTGCGCGACGTATTATGCAGGTTAAATTATGGTAAAAAATAACACCCCGAAAACCGCCGTGCCACCCAAAAATGGTTCACACTAAAACGGTTTCTCTATTCACAAAAGTTGTTGTTTGTTATTCAAGTCGTCGGCCTTACAGCCGTCGGCGCAAACGCAGGCCTTGCCTGTACATTTGCCCTGCTGCCATAAATCAAGGCTGCGGATGGTTTGATTGGCTATTTGCTGTAAGGCATCATCGGTTAGCACAACAGTGTGTTCGGCCTCTGCCGGTAGTAAATACCCCGGGACATTTGCTATTTTAATCCCGTATTTTGACGCGGCTGCTTTGTTAATATGGTCAGTCCGCATGGAGCGGGTTGCAATAAACTTAATACCAAAACCGGCAAGCGTTTCAATAACTGCTTCAGAAACATCGTCGTTTATTGATACAATTACTGCCTCTTTTCCCTCTGCATAGCTGGCAGTGTCCCAATTCAGATCATTTGATATAAGGGTTATATCATGCTTTTTTTGATTGGCTTTTGCTAAAAACTCTTTTTCGAAGGGTCGTATACCGTAGGCTACTGCTCTCATTACGCTTTTTTTTTTAGTAGCTACAAAGCTATTATTAGTGTTGCACCTCAAGTATGAGGACAGTCAGCATAAAAAGTGACATTTATCACTATTCGGCCTAACAGCCATCATTTCGGGGCTGTAACTGGTAACTTACTTTTGACTGTTATTAAAACACCAATATTTCAAATATGAGAAAGATTCTTACTTCGGGGTTAATAGCAGGGTGCATCTTGTTTGTATTAAGTTATGGCGGCCTTTTTTTGGCGGTCAGGTTTTTCCCTGCCCTGTTTACTCAATACAATAACCCGCTGTTCAATTCAGATGGCAGCCGCGATGTTCTTTTCTATTTACATGCCTTCATCATCAGTTTGGCGCTATCCTGGTTTTGGGACAGGTTTAAAAGCCTGTTTAAAGGTGCATTTATATTGAGAGGATTGGAGTTTGGGCTGGTGTATTCAATTATCGCCCTGTTGCCCGTGATGTGGATTTCTTTTAGCTCGTTAGATATCAGCATTGCTATGGTTTCAAGCTGGTTCCTATACGGGCTGATGCAGGCAATTATTGCCGGGGTAGTATTTGCAAAAGTTAACCCCTGATAAAAATTTAAAGAGATGTTGTACAAAAATATTTTGTGGAGTTGCCTGCTGTTCTTTTCCCTTTCAAGTTTTGTTTTGCCCCGGTATTTAAGAAGCGTTGCAGCAAACAAGAGATGGGTGATCAGCGAAAATAGCAGCTTGCTGGTTAATGGAAGTACCAATATAAATAAGTTCTCGTGCGGGATTTTAGCCTACGACCAGACCGACACATTAACGATCGGTAAAACGGATAAAGGAGTTACCTTGTCGGGCAGCATTGCACTTGGTGTTCAAAGCTTCGATTGTCATAACTCAATGATGACACGCGACCTCCGGAAAACTTTGAAAGAAAAAGAGTTTCCCAAGCTTCATATCACCTTTTTATCGTTAAGCAGATTGCCGGAACTTACTGCGCAGCCCCAACTGATAAAAGGCATGGTAAATATAGAGATTGCCGGCGCACGCAAACGTTACGAAGTGGATTATCAAATAACCGTTGATGTGCAAAAAGTTATTCATTTGGTGGGCACCAGGGATGTAAATTTCTCTGATTTTAACCTCATACCACCCCGAAAATTAGGGGGGATGATAAAAACTAATGATAAGCTCAGCGTTGAATTTCATTTGAATATGACTGCGCTTGATTAATAAGCCAAACGCTCATGGTGCCTGCCCTTTTTAAATTTTAGCAATCAATATGCTGATGAAGGTCATTTTTTACAATGAGGGCGCTCATTTAATAAGGGCGCGGCAATGTGCAATTTTACAATATCAGATATTAAATGATTATGGAAACAATAGCAATGCAAGACGCACAATTGGAAATTGAAACGCGCGAGTTATACATTTTAAGCCGGCACCTGGTATCTGATATCAATTTCTCGGAAGGTGAGATAAAGTTCCTGGCAAATATGTTCCATAAATATTTAATTCCTGCACCCAACGCAGCACTATTGGTTAAGGCGGGCAAATTAGAAAATGAAATTGCCCAAATAGACAACCACATCCCAGGCTTGAAGAACAAAGTATCGGAACTTTCAAAGTGTATCGATCCGCTCATCAACAAACAGGATAAGGTAATCGGAATGGATTTATTGGAACATTTTTTTTCGCTGGAGACGGAAATTAAATTGCTGTTTGAATCAGTTATGGCATTTAAAACACTGCTGTTTGGCTTTGTTGATGAAGTTTTAAAGGCCGAACGCCACGACTTACTAAGTATTATTTAAGGCTTAAATACAATTAATATTAAAACTTTCACTGATGACTGAATTAACTTATATAACTGCCGAAGAGGCTGTAAAATGTATTAAACCGGGTAACCGCGTTTTTATCCATGGTAGCGCTGCAACACCAATATGCCTTATTGATGCCATGCAAAACAGGCATAATGAGCTTTATAATGTGGAATTGGTGAGCATTACCACGCTTGGCGACGTTGACTTTAACCATCCCGGTTGCCGGGAGTCGTTTTATTTCAATTCGCTTTTTGTTTCTGCCGTTACCCGTGGTGTTGTCAATAGCGATAATGGCGATTACGTACCGATTTTTTTAAGCCAGATACCCCAGTTGTTCCGGAAGAACATACTCCCTATTGATGTAGCGCTGATACAGGTTTCGCCGCCGGACGATCATGGCTTTTGCTCGTTAGGCACCTCGGTTGATATTGCCCGCGCTGCTGTTGAAACAGCAAAGCATGTAATAGCACAGGTTAACCCATTAATGCCACGCACACATGGCGATGGTTTTATACACATCAGGAAAATTGATGCGTTGGTTTGGCATGTAGCCGAATTACCGGAGGTCGACTATTCGTTCGAGGTAAATGATGTCGTAAAAAAAATCGGCTACAATGTGGCCTCCCTTGTTGAAGACGGCGCTACCCTGCAATTAGGTATCGGCAGCATACCCGACCAGGTTTTGAAGAATTTGTCGAACCATAAGAACCTCGGATTGCATTCCGAAATGTTTTCGGACGGGATTATTCCGCTTATTGAATCTGGCGTGATCAACAATAGCCTCAAAAAACTAAATACGCGGCATTCAGTAACGGCATTTTTAATTGGTACCCGTAAGATATATGATTTTGTAAATGATAACCCGGCCGTACGGGTAATGGAAATAAATTACGTGAACGACACCAGTATCATCAGGCAAAACCCCCGGGTTACAGCCATAAATTCGGCCATTGAAATTGATTTAACCGGGCAGGTATGTTCCGATTCAATCGGTACCTACCAATACTCGGGAATTGGTGGACAAATGGACTTTATACACGGCGCCTCTTTATCAGAAGGCGGAAAACCGATCATAGCACTGCCATCACAAACAAATAAAGGAATAAGCCGGATTACTCCGTTTTTAAAAGAAGGTGCCGGCGTAGTAACTACACGCGGGCATGTGCACTGGGTGGTTACCGAATACGGTATTGTCGATCTGTTTGGTAAAAGCCTGAAACAAAGGGCCAAAGCGCTTATCGAAATAGCCCATCCGGATCACCGGGAAATGCTCGATATGGCATTTTACAACAGATTTGAAAACAAGCAAATTGTACAAGCCTGAAAATTAATCCTTCGGGTTCATAAAACTCAAAATCATGAAAACTATATTAGTGCTAACCGATTTTTCAATACGGGCAGAACATGCCACTTTTTATGCATTAAAACTTGCACAAAAAGTAAAGGCTAATTTGCTATTGTGCAATGTATTTGACATAGCCGACACCAGACCCGAATCGGCAATAGCGCCATGGCCAGCGGGCAATTTTGAAAATTTTGAAGAAAATAGTAACAATAACATGGCTGAGCTGACCTGTCGTTTAAACATACAACTAAAAAATAGAACGGCAGTGGGAGAATTTATGCCCGAAATTAAACATTGCAGCCGGCCGGGGCCGTTAAGCGAGGCGATAATAGAAATGACGTCAAGACATCACATACAAATGGCGGTGATCAGTACGCATAGCGCCGATGGTTTAAGCACCTTTTTATTAGGTGACCATGCGAATGAAATTATTGAAAATGCGCAATGTCCGGTTTTAATTGTCCCTTACCAGTTACCGTTTTCGGGCTTTAAAAAAATAGCATTTGCTACAGACCTCACACACAGTGGTGCGGATATTTTGCACTCGTTATATGGGTTATCCAAATATTTCGATTCGGAAATTTTGATAACCCATGTTACCGCCGAAAGGTCGGCAAGTACTGAAGAACGCGATATTATCAACGGCTTTTTCGATAGCAGGCCCGCCGACGTGAATTATCCTAAAATGTATTACCGTGCTATAAGAAATAAAAGCATTGCCGCCGGCCTCAGTTTGCTTGCAGAGCAAAGCGATATTGATTTACTGGTATTGGTGCATCGCAAACGCAATTTGTTTCAAAAGTTATTTGAAGGCAGTGTAACCCATAAACTGGCTGATCATTTATCCAAACCCATGCTCGTTTTTCCTGGCTCCAGGGTGCAGGCGGAATTGCCGGTACTTTAATATGTCAATTTCAATCCTAATAAAATACGCCCATCTTCAGTAATGATGATGGGCGTATCCGTTTTAAAGCCTGGAAATAAATATGCAATCAGTGTATTTTAAAGAACTTGCTGGGATCGTTCAAGCTTTTTGATATTTCTGTCAGTTAAATTGATGTTAAGATCCAGATAATGGTCCTCGCGATACTTTAATAAAGTATTTAAGCTGTTTTCGCCTTCGTCTATCAGTTTGTTTATGTATTTGAGCGCTCTTGCTTTAGCGTGCTCCATAGCCCTGATTGGCGATAAAAAGGCGTAGAACATTTGGTTATCGGCCGGCAAAAAAAAGGCCGGTTTCAGAAGACTGTGTTTAGCGCAGTTGGCTTTTATTTTTATTAACGTGGGTTCAAAGGTTTTTAAATTATTTGCCGACGCTGTAATAACAGCGGTTTCATTCTTATAAACCACATAGAATTTAAAATAACTTCTTTTTGCTCGCGCGGGTTTCAAATCGGTATTTAAAAACATAAAACTGCCGCTATCTGCCGGCTCATCCATTTGCAAGCGGGATAAATCAGCATCCGCGATTTTTTCCGCTGTTTCGGGTAGTTCAAGTATATTGTTCATATCTGTCTTGTTAATACAGTAAAGTTGGCATACATAATCCGCCTGCGAAATGATGCCGCTCACTTTAATAGTCAACATCAATCACTTATTACCCACATCACCGTCATTCCACACCCGGCTATGCCTGGGTACTTTTGGATATACATTAAAACAAATGAAAATGAAAAATTTAAACACCAGGATTTCAGCCACCATAATGGTATTAGCTGCAATAATCCTTTTAATACTACCATCCGGGCTTAGCGCACAAGCAAATTACAAGTTATTGCCAGGCGCCGATGTAAACATTAAAGTACTCGGTTCATCAAATGTTCACGACTGGACAATGGTTTCTTCCATAATGGAGAGCCAGGCGATTTTAAGTTCGGAAACGAAAATCAGCTTGTCGCCCTCCATTCGTTCAGTTTTTGGTTGGAAGCCAAAAGCTTAAAAAGCGATCACGAATCGATGGATAACCGCACATACAAAACCTTAAATGCTGATAAATATCCAAAAATCACTTTTAAGCTGAATTCGGCAGTGGTTACTACGCTGCAAAAAAATAAATACCTGATTAAAGCAACCGGCGATTTGGTCATAGCAGGCACATCGCAAACCATTGTGCTTGATGTAACCGCAGTTGTAAATGCCGACAAAACCATTAGCTGCACCGGATCTGAGAAATTAAAACTTACCGATTACAAAATTGAACCACCAAGTTTTATGCTGGGCGCCATGAAGGTGAAAAACGACCTTACCATACAATTTAATTTAATATATAAAAACAATCAGCTTTTAACAAACGCAAATTAACAATCAAATAGCCATCTAATAAACGTAATAATATAACCAACTTTTAACAATATAACTTAATAATAACATTATGAAAATTAAATATTTAGCCTTAGTTGGCCCAATGATAATCGCCGGGTTAAGCCTTGTATCTATAAGCGCAAAGGCACAAGAGACCATACAATATTTTCGCCCCAATGGCCAGGCCGGAATAAACGTATTTGAAACCAGTAAGAACGATACTGTTAAATTTAACGGTTTGAAGGTGAAGGTAGGCGGTAATTTTGAACTTACCTTCCAGGCGCTGGGGCAATCAAACACAGCAGCGCCATTAACTAAACCCGGCTTCACTGGCAACGTTAACAGCCTTATACAGCTTACTCATGGTTTCCAGTTACCGATGGCCAACCTGAATATTGACGTTCAGCTGGCAGATGGTATCCGCATGAACCTAACCAATTACCTGGCGTCAAGACACCACGAGGACAGTTGGGTTAAAGGTGGCTACATTCAATTTGACAAATTAACCTTCCTGCACAGCGAATTGGTAGATAACATCATGAAGAGCGTATCTATCAGGATTGGTCAGAACGATGTGGATTATGGCGATCAGCATTACAGGAGGAGCGATGGCGGTAACACCATTTATAATCCCTTTGTTGAAAACTATATCATGGATGAGTTTTCTACCGAACTGGGCGCTCAATTTTATTACTTCAACAAGTCAGGTTTCTTCCTTATGGGAGGTCTTACTGATGGCTTATTGAGCGAAACAGTGGTGGCATCAGCTAAAGTTGACGCTACAACAGGCAAACCCCTTAAATACGATCCTGCAATTCTTGGAAAGATTGGTTTTGACAAACAGATCAATAAAGATTTCAGGTTTAGGTTAACAGGCTCTGTGTACACCGTTAACAGCGATTATAGCAATACCTTGATGGGCGGCGATCGTACCGGATCACACTATTATAATTTGTTCGAAAACCAGGCAGTGGCGAGTGCAACAACATTAAACGATGCTATTGACTACAGCCCGTTTTCAGGAAGGGTTAACCCCGGCTTCAGTAACGAAATACATTCATTTATGGGCAACCTGTTTTTGAAATACCAGGGTTTGGAATTTTTCGGAACAGCCGAAAATACAACAGGCCGCGGCGCAGCCGAAACCAGCAACCGCTGGGCAACCCAATTCGCAGGTGATTTAATTTACAGGTTCCCTGAAAACACTCAAAACTTTTGGGTTGGCGTTCGTTACAACACCTTAAAGGCTGATCTTTTGGGAACTGGCGATGTAACTGTAGATCGTACTGCCGGCTCTTTCGGATGGTTTATGACAAAACACATCATGATGAAAGCAGAATATGTGAGCCAGAAATATTTGGATTACCCAACCGCAAATATCCTTAACGGTGGTAAGTTTCAAGGTGTAATGCTGGAAGCTTCTATCGGATTTTAATCAATAGGAATAAACAAAACTCTACAAGGTTCTTACAATTAATTTTTCATCAAACAAAAGGCCGTTTCATAGCAATATGAAGCGGTCTTTTTTCTTTTATCATCATGGAACAAAGTGAAGGATCTTTTACGACCTGCTTAGTGAACGTACATGAGCACTATTGCAGGGGAGAAGGTTCTTTACTTTGTTCAGGATGCCAAGTAGTTACGAATAGGTACGGCCTATACTTTCCACGCCCAAAACAGTTGCACTATAAGTTGCAATGTCTTGTCAAAATAGTTTTTAAATCCGTTTCGGGTATATCGGAAAAGATAAGCGTGGTGTTCACAATCTGAAATTCCGCTATGTCAGATGACTCATCCGGGAAAAACATTCATGGTCGCCCAGGGCACAAATCATGGTTTACAAAGGTTAACACTTTTTTGTGTATTTTTTAATTCAATGTTCTTATAATCAATTAGTTAGCAAAAAAATGCGCTCTGCATCTGTAACCATGATTTTGCTAAGAAATTAATATTTTCAATGGGTTTGCCTAAGGTTATAAAAAGATAGGGAGACATTTAGATGTACCTATTGCGCGAGTTTGAAGCGCAGGCCAAAAACGCAAAAGCTATTCGTGATTTGGAACGAAAAGTTTGGGGTTTACGGGGATAGGGTATCAAAATTGTGGGTAAAAATGTAAATGACTGAAAAACCCACACCCGCGCCCGGGGGACAAAAAACAGCTGCAGTTAGTGTATCAGTTCATGTCAAGGTATTGGCAAACATCTGTGATACAGTAAGCTTCCCCCAACAAAAAAGGGCCGTCTCATACAAATGAAACGACCCTTTTTTTATATAAAGAATTTTATCTCAAATCTTTCTTTCCAAAGTCGATGATAACCGGTGTAGCCACGCAGATTGATGAGTAGGTACCAAAACATACTCCAATCAATAACGCGAACGAGAAGCCGCGGATAACATCGCCACCGAAGATAAACAGTACCAGCAAGATCATTAATACCGTTAATGCGGTAATAATGGTACGGCTTAAGGTATTGTTAATCGCATCGTTGATAACCACTTTCGGGTCGTCAGTTTTTGCGTGGTGCAGGCTCAGGAACTCGCGGATACGGTCGAACACCACAACGGTATCGTTAATGGAGTAACCAATAACTGTCAATATCGCCGCAATAAACGACTGGTCAATATCCAGCGAGAATGGAAGCACATCTTTAAATATCGAGAAGAACGATAATACCATCAGCGCATCGTGTGCTGTTGCGATCATCGCACCCAGGCTAAACTGCCATTTGCGGAAACGGATAAAGATATACGCCGAAATAACAATGATGGCAAAAAGCACGGTTAACGCAGCCGACTGTTTCAACCCATTGGCTATAGTAGCAGCCACTTTTTGCTGACTTACAATGTTAGCTTCAGTGATGTGCGTTTGCGGTGTTGAATCGAGCGCCTTAATAACCGCGGCACGTACCTGTGCATCAGCATCGGGTGCAGGGCTATCAATCATATATTTGGTGGTTACGCTGATATCGCTACCAAAAGTTTTCACCTCGTTGCCTGCACCAAAGTTTTTGTCGATTATTTTACGCACATCTTCAACACCTACATTTTTATCTGTAAATCTGATAACATAAGTATGTCCACCCACAAAATCAACGCCGTAGTTAAAGCCACGTGTAACCATTGAGCCAATACCCACAAGTATAAACGCGGTTGAGAAAATGTAGAATTTAAAACGGTTTTTTACGAACCCGTAGTTGGCATTTTTAAAGGTATGCGAGCTCCATGGATTCGAGAATTTGATATCCCATCCTTTTCCAAGCATGTATTCGAAAATCAACCTCGAGATTAGTAAGGAACAGAACAACGAAGTAACGATACCGATCATTAACGTAATCGCAAAACCCTGTATAGTGCCTGTACCAAAAGCATATAATATTGCGCCGGTAAGGAAAGTACTGATGTTTGAGTCGAGGATTGACGATAGAGCGTGTTTGAAGCCGTCATTAATAGCGATGCGTAATGATTTACCCAGCGCCAATTCTTCACGCACACGTTCGTAAATCAATACGTTAGCATCAACCGATAAACCGAACGTTAATACGATACCTGCAACACCCGGCATGGTTAATACCGCGCCTAAGCTGGTTAATACACCCATCAAAAAGAAGATGTTCACTAAAACCGCAACAACAGCTACGGTACCTGCACGGTTGTAATAGGCAACCATAAATATCATTACCACCAGCAAACCTACAAGGTTCGACATTAAACCGGCATGTATAGCTGCCTGGCCTAATGACGGGCCTACAACACTTTCGGCAACAATGTGCGCCGGAGCAGGTAGGCGGCCGGCTTTTAATACGTTGGCCAAATCCGTAGCTTCCTCGGTAGTAAAGTTACCCGAGATAGAGGATACACCACCCGAGATGGTATTTTCAACCACCGGAGCCGAATAAACGTTATCATCAAGCACAATAGCTATTGATTGTTTGTTGTTTACATCAGCAGCAGCTGCGGCGGTAACGCTTGCCCATTTTTCAGCACCATCCGAGTTCATCACCATGATTACTTCGGGGCTGCCTTTTTGGTCAACATCGCCGTGCGCATCATTTACTACATCGCCCGCAAGTACGGGGCCGTTTAAGGCGCCAGCTAATTTTATAGCGTATAATTCAAATATCTTGGTGTTTTGGTAAGGCTTAACCGACCATAAAAACTTCATGCTCTGCGGAACAGTAGCTTTAATATCAGGGCTGCGCAAATAAGCGTTTATTTTAGCAGTATCCAATACATCGGCACGGCCTACAATTGGTCCGCGTGATAGTTGACCCTGTCCGCTTTGATCTTGTCCCATCATTGGGCGCAATACGCTGAACAGCGGATATTGATCGGCCATGGCAGCTTTGTTGCCTAATAACGATGTGGTATCTTTTGCGTTTTTCTTAACTTTACTTAATAAAGATAAAGCGCTTTTTGCTTTTGCGCTATCAGCAGTAGCTGCGGTTTTTGCAGTAGCTGCTACAGCAGTTTTCGACGTATCGGTTTTTGAAGCCTTAGCTGCTTTGTTTTTTGCGGCTATTAAACCGTTAATGTTTGCCAGCACCTGGTAAACCTGGGTGTTGTCATAAGTTTGAAAAAATTCCAACTTGGCAGTACCCGATAATAATTTACGTACGCGTTCGGGTTCTTTTACACCCGGAAGCTCTATTAGAATACGGTCGGTATTTTTTAATAGCTGAATGTTGGCATTGGCCACACCAAACTTATCAATACGCGTATTTAAAATAGTGTACGATTGTTTAACGGCAACAGCGGCCTGACCTTTCAGATAGGTTTCAACTTCGGCGTTGCTGGCGTTAAACTTCAAATGGTCCTGGTTATCTTTGGTTGAGAAGATAGCAGCTAATTTACCATTAGGTGCAATTTTTTCGTACTCGCTCACAAATAACGAAATGTAATTTGTTTGGCTTGTAATTAAATCAACCGAAGCAGCTTCCAGGGCTTTATTAAAATCCGGATCGGGATTATTGTTCGCTAATTTTTTAACCAGTTCGTTCAGCGTGATCTGCATGGTAACGCTCATACCGCCTTCAAGGTCCAAACCGAGGGCGAGTTCGCGTTGTTTAACGTACTGATAATCGTGCTTTAATAACGGATATACCGGTTGTGTAGCGATAGAATCCAGATAAGCTCTTTGTTTAGTTGAGTCGCCCTTGGCATAAGCCTGCGCATCATTTTCAACTTTGTGGGCCACCCAAGTAAATGAAAGCTGGTATAAACATACAGCAGCCAGCAATATGGCGAAAAATTTAACAACCCCTTTACCTTGCATTGTTTTAGTATATGTAATTAATTAGTTTATAAGCGTTTTAAATAAGACGGCAAATCTAATAAAATTTCCCAACCATGAAATTTTTAATTTAAATGATTATTTGGGAGTCCGAAAGTCGGAAAAGTCCGGGAAGTCCGAAAGTCAAAGCCACCAACCTTTACCAATGACTAATGACGCTCCAGCGTAATAAAAGAATACGGCAACAAATTCCGCTCATCAGGTTCATGATCTTCGTGATGCACTTCTTTCCACAATTGTTTATCAATTTCGGGGAAAAAGCTGTCGCCATCAAAATCCTGGTGTACTATGGTTAAATAGATCCGATCGGTTAGGTGCATGGCCTGTTTATAAATTTCGGCGCCGCCTACTATAAATACCTCTTTCTCGGCTTTGCAAAGTTCAATGGCGGCCTCAATGGAGTTTACCACTTCGCAACCGGCAATATCAATGGCCTGCCGGGTAATAATAATATTGCGGCGGTTGGGCAATGGCTTCCCAACCGACTCGTAAGTTTTGCGACCCATAATAACGCTATGGCCGGTGGTAATTTCTTTAAAGTGTTTTAAATCGCGCGGCAGGTACCAAAGCAGTTTATTGTCTTTACCAATTACGTGATTTTCTGATATCGCTACTACTATTGTTAATGTCATTGGTTCACTGGTTCATTAGTTCATTGGTGGAAAGTTTGCCATTTCAATAATTGGCTACGTTGTCTTATTAGTTCCTTATAACACTGGTTCGGATAATATCAAAGTGACAAGTTAATAAATATACACCAATGAACTAATGAACCAGTGAACTAATGAACTATACCGCAACCGCCCCCTTTATATGCGGCCACGGATCATAGTTCTCCAAAGTGAAATCTTCGAACTTAAATTTAAAAATATCTTTTACTTCCGGATTAATCTTCATGGTAGGCAGCGGCCTTGGTGCGCGGCTTAGTTGCAGTGTTGCCTGCTCCAGGTGATTATTATAAATATGAGCATCGCCAAATGTATGGATAAAATCGCCGCAATCCAGATCGCATACCTGGGCAATCATCATTGTAAGCAAAGCATACGATGCTATATTAAAAGGCACCCCTAAAAATATATCCGCGCTCCGCTGATAAAGCTGGCATGACAATTTACCCTTTAATTCCCCCTTCAGTGGGTTAGGGGGTTCCACATAAAATTGAAACAGACTATGACATGGCGGCAAGGCCATTTGATTTACATCAGCAACGTTCCATGCCGATACAATCATCCTCCGCGAATCAGGATTGTTTTTAATTTGATTTACAACCTGTGTAATCTGGTCAATATGCCCGCCATCGGGTTTTGGCCAACTTCTCCATTGGTAACCATACACCGGCCCAAGGTTGCCATCGGCATCGGCCCATTCGTCCCAAATTTTTACGCCATTATCTTTTAGGTATTTGATATTGGTATCGCCCGTTAAAAACCAAATCAGTTCGTGAATAATGGACTTAAGGTGCAACTTTTTAGTAGTCACCATCGGGAAGCCGTCCTGCAAATTAAAACGCATCTGGTAGCCAAAAACGCTTAAGGTGCCGGTGCCGGTACGGTCGTGCTTTTGTGCGCCGGTTTCCATTACGTGAGCCATCAGGTCGAGATACTGTTTCATGGTAGTTACAAATGTTTAAAAGTTGTAGTGAGTTGAAGGGGTTGTAAATGTTATAGTAGTTGTAAACGCTGTAACATTTACAACATTTTTAACTTTTATAACCCTTACAACATTTCTAACGCAATAACATGCAAATAAAAATAATCTGCTCCGGCAATCCTAACGGATGTGTAAAAATAGGGGAGTTGTTAATCATTCTGAAAATATAATTTTATATATTTGTGTATGGAAACAGTAGTTGCTCATCCTGCAAATAAAGAACAAATGAATGCTATAAAAGCGTTTATGAAAGCCTTAAAGGTCGATTTTAAGGTTCAAAAAAGCCCATACAATGCTGAATTTGTTGCTAAGATTGAAAAAAGCAGGCAAGAAATAAAAGAGGGCAAGGGTGTTAGAATAAAAGTTGAAGACTTATGGAAATAGAATTTTCGCAACGGGCGTTACTAGATCTGGAAAAATTCAGGAAGTCCGGGAATAAGAAAATTCAACAAAAAATCACAGACATTACCAACTCCATTTTAAAGACGCCATTTGACGGTATTGGGAAACCGGAGCCATTAAAATATGGAATGACTGGTTTGTGGTCGCGACGCATCAGCAAAGGCGATAGATATGTTTACGAAGTTCAGGAGCAATTAATTGTCGTACACTCGCTTAGAGGTCATTATGAATAATACAGGGACCTCAGCCACCTGCTAAGGAAATGCTATACGACTTTTTGAATTTGCAATTAACGATG
>Ga0206947_1162_pt1 | contig 16708 bp, 17 predicted proteins | sample Alteio_BWOrgHeat_3_FD_153239 | JGI IMG/M metagenome (GOLD analysis project Ga0206947, IMG submission 153239) | Enriched cells from forest soil in Barre Woods Harvard Forest LTER site, Petersham, Massachusetts, United States -... | ecosystem: Environmental > Terrestrial > Soil > Temperate forest > O...
TTCCCACTCCGACATTTCGGAGGCGTGGTACTCTGCATAACTGCTGACGTTCTCGACGCAGATCGGCACTTCGAGAAAGTCGCGCGCGGCCTTGATCTTCTCTGCGGTATGCCGGGCCACAGCAAAAGTGTAAGGCATCGGCAACAGGTCATGGGTATAGCGGCCATCGACGCTTCCCCAGCACAGATGATCCGAAAGCCAGGGCGTATTGGTGTATTTCACCAGCTTTTTCAAGCGCTTGAGATGCTCTCGGTTAAACTTGTCGGCAGAGCCGAAATAGATTGCCACACCATGCTGGACGACCCGGTATTGTTCGAGAATCGTGTCGAGCACCTCCAGAGGGCGGCCTCCGTCGACCATGAAATTTTCCGAGATTATTTCAAACCAATCGACAACGGGCTTTTTCGCGAGAATGTGCCGGTAATGTGGAACGCGCAGGCCAATGCCGATACCGTATTCCGTGAATCCATTGAAAGCGTTAGCGGGCATAATCTGTGGGACTCTCTGACGAACGGTCTACCAGTTGCACGGGAAGGGACGGATTCTATTTCGCCTGAGATTTCCTCGGGACGACATACAAGCCGTCCCTCCCCCAAGTTAATTTTGGTTGCCCGGCAGGCCGAACAACCAAAGTTTTAGCTCGACGACCCTGAGTTTACCCTTTGCTAGCGCAACCTCCCTTGCCTTTGCAGGAGTTCTTTCCCTTGCAGCCATTGTCACTGGTCTTACAGCCACCCTGTCCTTTACATTCGTTCTGGCCTTTGCAGGAGTGTTTGCCCGCGTCAGCCATGGTTTGTGTTTGCAACGCCACGCCGGCATGCGAAGTCATATTGCTCGCGGCGTAGGCGCGAACTGCGAAGGAACCTGTCAATAGGCCGGCGACTGCCGCACCTGCGATCACTGCTTTGGATGGTCTAATCATGTGTCAACTCTTTCTCAGTATTTTGTGGTTGGTGTCTGGTCGCCTTCGCCACAGCACTGCTGTTACAAGAAGACAAGCAAACATCCTGTCTTCTGATTGTGCGTGCGTCGGCATAATAATAGATGCAGCGCTGCCACTGTTATTCCCCAAATTTATGAGGGTTCCCCAATCGTCCTCGTTCTAGTTCTGGATTTGCTTTGTTCCAAGGCACACGCCCCAGGGTTCGCCCGCTCGGAGCTTCTCAGATTCTTGATCGCTTCGGAGGGAAGAATCGAGCACGAGGACCATTGTAGAGAAAAAGAACGGAGAAAAGCCAGCCATCTGCCTTCCCCACCGACACCGACACTCCCTTCACCCACCCACCAGATACGGCCAAATCGTTTCCAGCGCACGCAGGTTAACCGAACGGCGTTCATCCTCCGTCACAGTCCGTTGCCTTGGATGATCGATTCTTCCTGCAAGCGCTTGAAACCGTGAGCCATAGCGCATTGCCGAAAACGCGCCGCATAAGTCTCCTCCCACAATGCGCGCCCTTTGTCGCAGGAGCGTGATTGCCCAAACGAGGTCTGACAAAACGAACCGGCCATTCTCCCAGTTGGTAATGGCCTCGCTTTCTCCAAGGCAATCCAGATCAACGGTCACATAGATCGCGGGGGTGCAAAGCGTTTCCACAAATTCCGCAAAGGCCGCCCGCCAACTTGAAGACGAAATCGGATGAAGCCAGGCAGGATAGCTCTTCCCTTCAATGCGCCAGGGCGCCACCCGTAAGCGACCGGCTCGGGAGGCGGATCGATTTCCGAGCAAGCGCCACGGAAATACGCACTCGAAGCTACCGCATCCCCAAACCGCAACTTGTTGCACCAAGGGATTTTCCAGGGCGCGATTGACCCATGCGCCGCAGGACCAATGAGGCGGACGAACGTCCCAGTCCGGGTGATTGTCGAACGAAAGAATGGCAAAGGGTTCCTTGATCTGCCTGATAAAAACCGCTGTCAAATGATGAAAATCCCCGGAACCCGAAAGGATGAACGGTCGAAAATATTGGCTGTACTTTGCATAGAAAGACTCCACCGCTCGTTCAGTCGTGATAAAACGGAGGGAAGGCCCGGCCGCCGCAGCGTCCAATCGCGAAGGTGTCTTGAACCACGAAGAATGTGCAAAATCCCAGGCATTGTCGAGCGCGAGCCAGACAGATTCAGGCTCTTGACCCAATTTCAGAGCCCCTACCATAGCTCTTTCGCGTTGGCGAACTTTCGAATCACGGGGTCGTATCTGGTCGGCTCCAGCAAGGGCAGGACTCGTTTGAAGATTGCGTTCAACCAGCTGTTCGGAGCACGTACGTAGAGATCCAGCGGTTCGAGTTCCATCCGAAAGTGATACTTGGGATCATAGTTCAACGGTGCGCTATGATAGGTGTGAATGCCGTTTTTGAGAGCCCAAACGATGGTGTCTCTCCAGGTCACAAAGTAGAGGTGATAGTCCAAGGCCACTGAGTAATCGAGGCCGATATAGTTGTCCCGGAGCACGCCTTGGTGAACGATGGTCGATGCGAAGGCAATGATCCGCCCGTCCTGGCGCCAAATGAGAAACCTCGCGCGGTCATTCATCCGCCGGCCAAGCTCGCAAAGATACGACTTGGTCAATTCTTCGAATTTGAGTTCCGATCTGCCCAGCGTCTGCCGATAGAGCGGATAGACTTCGTCCACGTAAGGCGAGATATCTGTGACGACCTCGCATTCGATCGGGTGTCCCTCCGTCTTGCGAAACTTCCGGCGCAGATTCTTGCGCATCGAATGACCGAGGCGCGTTTTCAGGTAGGCCTCGAAGTCCGGGAAATTGAGTTCTAGTTTCGTGGCCGGCATGCTCGGCACGCGAGTAAATCCGAAAAGGCGCAATCGATCGAGAGATGGGCGATAGATCTTCGGGAAATCCTTAAAGACGATCAGTGGCGCCTTTAGTCGCCGGGCGATGGGGATCAGGCTTAACTTGAGCCCATCGACGGTCCAGGCGATGTCCCGGCTCTGCTTCTCAAGAACGATGTCTCCTTCCCCTGCCGAGCAGCCAACCATGAGCATCCGCAACTTTAAGAATCCTGGAAAACGTCGCCTGATAGTTGCCAGAAGGTTCCGGATCACCGCCGGCGTTCCGGTCGCGAGATCTTGACTTACGATTAGAAACGGCTGTATTGCCCGGGTCATGCCGCGGGCATCCTTTAGCAACAGGTAGTAATGAGCAAACTGATCTTTTAGCGATTCGTGAACAATCTCGTAATATCGGTGATCGACGGGATATCCCTCGAACCCGGCAATCCAGACCTCGTAGTCCTCGGGCGCAATGGCACCGGTTACCACAGCTGATCCAAACGGGGTCTCAACGCTGAAATCCATGGAGGACGGGCGGTTATCCAGCTGATTGGGCCCGGATTCGATCTTTGACTCCGGAGCGGAAGAACCTGAAGGATGCATCACGTCAAATTGAATTGGCTCTGGGCAAGGCGGCGTCTAAAAACGTGACACATAGAGCTGCATCCGCGGGGACGCAACCCGAATAATGGCGAAAACCCTCAAATCTGTTTCTGAAAGGCCCCGGGTCAAACCTTATCCATCCGAGGAAGGCGGGCGGTTCATCACTCGCCAGTGGTTTCCGATCGGACTTGTTCTTTTGAATGCTTTGCTGTCCACGGTGGCCGAAGTGCTCTTGAAAATCGGGGCCACTCACCCTCCTGCGTTTACTCTGCCCGAACCACTCGGGTTCGTCTCAGCCGTCTTTAGTTTCTGGGTGGGAGTGGGCATTATCGCCTATCTCGGAAGTCTATCCTTGTGGCTCGTGGCGCTTCCGCGCCTCCCCCTGCATCTAGCCTATGGGTTGTCGTCGACCGTGCATCTCCTGGTCCCGCTGGCCTGCTGGTTGGTGCTGCACGAGACCATACCGATGGGCCGGTTACTCGGGATGCTATTCATTCTGGCCGGCACCTTGCTGTTGGGATTTTCACACGAGTAGACCTGCACACGATGCTCACACTCCACACTTTCGCCTTAGTTGCGCTCTCCCAATTGGCGTTGGCGACCGGGGAGGTCTTCCTAAAGCACGCTTCCGGTTCCGACCTTAAACCGATCGCTCATGGAGCGATTCAAACGGGTTGGTACACCATTGGAATCGCCTCGATGTCCATCTGGTTTTTTTGCTGGCTGCACCTGATGCGTTTCTTTGAATTGAATCGGTTGTTCGCCTTTGAAGGTGTAAGCCCGCTTCTGGTCGCCTGTGCCTCCGCACTTTTCCTGGGCGAAAGGATCACCATCCGGGCGTGGTTCGCCTCTTTTCTCATCGCGCTCGGGATTACGCTCGTCGCTGTTTTTTAATGGCCTGCGGTCGAACCCGTCAGCTACCCTCTCAGTAAGAAATCGAGAACGATCAGCCCCAATCAGGAACGCTGAGCCTCTTGCGCCGGCAGCGGTCGACTCTTTTCTGGAAGTGTCGGATCGAGAAACGCGAGCGCATGGGGCGGTTTGATGACACGCGTCCCTTCTCGCCGTTGCTGTTCTGCTATTTGCTCATGGAGTTGGTGCATTTTCGTCCAGTGCAATTTGGGACGGAAATGGTGCTCCGCATGATACCCATTGTTAAACCAAAGCGAATTGTAAATCTTTTCGTACGAACTGACACCCCACGCGATCGGTTTATCCGGGTTTCCACCGAAATGCAGGAAATAGCCGTTCAAATAGGATAAACAATGACCGAGGTAATAAAACGGAAGAAAAAACAGGATAAATTTCCAGTTCAGGATGCCCATGAGAACAAAGAAACTGATGAATGCGGCAATTTCGATCACGCCCCAGTAAGCATCTGCGCGGCTCTTGCGTTTGATCTCTCCGAAGATCGCTTTTGGATCATCGCGCAAATAGCTGAGAAAGATGTAGCTCCAGACATTCTCCGCCTCACCATCGTGGCCATGTCGGTAAATCGACAACCAGTCGACGGTCTCTCCTTCTTCGTCGGGCCGGTCGCTGTTGCCCATGTGATGCCGATGATGGACATACTTGTAGAATGTTTGGGAGAACCCAAGCGTCATCGATTCCAGCACGGCGAACATCCGATTGAACGGACGCCAACTGAAGTAGGGGTTGTGGATGAAGTTGTGCGAGATCCCGTTGATGTTCCAGGAGACGCTAATCGAATAGATGATTCCCAGGCACGCCAATACCCACCACGGCGCTACCGGAAACAGCGCGAACAGGGTTAGCACGTAAACAAAGTGCAAAATCCCGCAAAGGGCCGGTAACGCATCCCATTTCGAGTAGGCCAAAACTTTCATACCCTGAAACTCATAGGGCACTTCGGCCAGATTCGCCAGCCGAAGTTTTTGAAGAGCAGAATACAGAATTCAGGAGTTGCAGGAGTTACAGAATGCTTCGCTTCGAAGAAGGCTTGACGTGCGTTCTCGTCCACAATACGGCCTGCAACTCCCCTCACGCTCTGATATCGCGGTCCTTCGTTTCCGGCACGAAAAGCATCCCGATCACAAAGGTCACCAGGGCAACAATGATGGGGTACCAAAGACCCGCATAGATATTCCCGGTCGCGATGCTCACCGCCGCGGCGATAAACGGTAACAGACCTCCGAAAATACCATTGCCGATATGGTACGGGAACGACATCGATGTGTAGCGAATCTGCGTCGGGAACAGCTCCACCAGAAAGGCGGCGATCGGTCCGTACACCATCGTTACGTACAGGACCAAAATAAACAGGACAAGAATTGAACCTGGGTAATTGATCTTTGTCGGGTCCGCCGTTTTTGGATAACCGGCAGTGGCCAAAGCAGCTCCAACCGCCTTGGCATCGTAGCCCTGGAGTTGGGTGGCGCCGATTGCCACCGTGAGCCCGGACCCTCCTTCCGGGGGCTTAACAGCGAAAGAGTACCCGCGCGTGTTGAGATCCTGCTTGACCTTCTCCAGGTCGGGGCCCTCCGCGCTCGAGACCACAATCGGCGCGCTCTTCAAGGCCTCGGCAAGCGCCGGGTTCACGCAGATAGTGAGCTGATGGAAAAGCGGAAAATAGGTCAGGGCCGCCAGTAGGCAGCCGGCCATGATAATGCCCTTCCGCCCGATCCGGTCCGATAGCCAGCCGAAAAAGATGAAAAATGGGGTACCGATTAGAAGCGCGACGCCGACCAGCGTGTACGACGTTGTGTAGTCCTTCAGGCTAAGTGCATTCTGAAGAAAAAATAGGGCATGGAACTGTCCGGTATACCAGACGACACCTTGACCGGCTGTCGCCCCGAACAGCGCGAGCCAGACATATTTCGCGTTCGGCAACGTCAGAAAGCTGTCGCGCAGAGGCGCTCTCGATCCTTTACCCTGCGCCTTCATTTCCACGAACAGCGGTGACTCCTGAAGTCTCAGGCGGATGTAAATGGAGATGCCGAGCAGGACGACCGAGAGCAGGAACGGGATTCGCCAGCCCCAGGACTTGAAATCGTCAGCTGACAAAAAATGTCGGCAGGTCCAAATAACAGCCAGGGAGAGAAACAACCCGAGCGTGGCTGTTGTTTGGATCCAGCTTGTGAAGAGGCCGCGTTTGCCCGTAGGTGCGTGCTCGGCGACATAGGTCGCGGCGCCCCCGTATTCACCACCAAGGGCCAACCCTTGGGTGACTCGCAGCAAAAACAGGATGATCGGCGCCACCCAGCCGATCGTCGCAAAGGTTGGCAACACGCCGACCAGGGCCGTCGAAAGACCCATCACGGTGATGGTAATCAAAAAGGTGTACTTCCGCCCGACTAAGTCGCCGATTCGCCCAAAGAATAGAGCTCCAAAAGGTCGCACGACAAAGCCCACCCCAAACGTCAGGAGACTGGTCAGGAGCGCGGTGACCGGATTACCGGGCGGGAAAAAGAGGCCGGCAAAAAAGACGGCCAACGTCCCGTAGATATAAAAGTCGTACCATTCGAAGACGGTGCCCAACGATGAGGCGATGATCACCAGGCGTTGTTTGGCTTGCAGTTCGCCGTGGGTCAATTCGGAAGCGGAAGATACTGGAGTAGGCATACAGTTCGTGGGGGGAAGATGGCGCTTGCTGCGGACGAGACGAGCATGGCAGCGCGATCAACGTCAGCTCCCGGCGTTCGCTTAAATGTCACCAGGAAGGGCACCGCATCTCGCATATGGGAATTGTGCGGTGACGTCAAGACAAACCAATGCCGAGCGCCGGAAATCTCGCGGGGCCAACGGCGTTCAACGTTCGGCGTTCAACGTTCGGCGTTCGGCGTTCGGCGTTCGGCGTTCAGCATTCAACGTTTGGCGCGCAGTCAACTAAGAACCACGCGAACTGTCTCACGTTATCCGGCCTTTGAAGAATCAAAAGCGAGACACTTCGCCCAAGGGCTAGACGCCAAACGTTGAACGTTGAACGTTGAACGTCAAACGCCCCTAGGCACTATGGGACAGGATTTTCGACAAAAACTGCTGCGCGCGATCGGTGCCGGGGGCGTTGAAAAAGTCCGTCTTGGGCCTGTCTTCCACAATCTCGCCGAGATCCATGAAGATGACGCGGTCAGCGACCTCTCTCGCGAAGCCCATTTCATGGGTGACCACCATCATCGTCATTCCCTCCTCCGCCAGGTTCACCATCACGTCGAGCACTTCTTTAATCATCTCCGGATCGAGCGCTGAAGTGGGTTCGTCGAAGAGCATGGCAATCGGATCCATCGCCAGCGCCCGCGCAATCGCCACCCGTTGCTGCTGGCCTCCCGACAATTGGGCCGGAAATTTTTGGGCGTGCGCGGACAAACCCACGACCTCAAGGAGCCTGAGCGCTTTCTCGGTGGCCTCCTGGTTTCCGCGCCCCAGCACCTTGCATTGGGCGATTGTCAAGTTTTGGAGGACTTTCAAGTGCGGAAAAAGTTCAAAATGTTGAAAAACCATTCCCACCCGCGAGCGAAGCTTCGAAAGATTCGTCGAACGCCCGCCGACGGAAATGTCATCGACGATGATCTCGCCTTCTTGAAAAGCCTCCAATCCGTTAACGCACTTGATCAAGGTGGATTTACCTGAACCCGAGGGACCGCAGACGACGACGACCTCGCCCTTGCTGACTTCTGTGGAGCATTGTTTGAGCACGTTGAATTGTCCGTACCATTTCGAGATCTTTCTTATCGATATCATGAGGCAAGTTTTCCTTGAAGAGTACGTACCAGCATGGAGGCGCCAAAGGAGATGACGAAGTACACGGCACCGGCGAATAGAAGCATTTCAACCAGGGTGCCGTCCCGATTTCCGGTGTTGTAGGCGACACCGAAAAATTCCGCGAGCCCGATGACATACACCAACGACGTGTCCTGGAAAAGGATGATCGCCTGGGTCAAGAGCAAAGGAACCATCCGCCGAAACGCTTGCGGCAAAATAATCAAACGCATAGTTAGACCGCGCGTCATCCCAAGGGCCAGTCCCGCCGAGATCTGCCCCGTGGAAACGCTTTGAATTCCAGCTCGAATGATCTCGGCGTAGTACGATGCTTCGAAAAGAGCAAAGGCCACAAAAGCCGAGAGAAGCCGGATATCCATCGCAGGCCGGCCAATCAAACTGCTGATTAACTGCGGAACCAAGAGGTAAAACCAGAGTAGCACCATCACGAGCGGAATGGACCGGAACCCGTTGACGTACAGCGCCGCCAGGTTCGAAAGGATCCAATTTTTCGACAGTCGAAGGAGGGCGATCACTGTGCCAAGAACAATGCCGACCACGATGGCTACGCCGGTGATCTGCAGCGTCCGCACCATCCCATGCCACAAAAAAGGGAGCGCTCCAGGAATTGAACTCCAGTCAAATTCGTACATCATCCTCTCCCACCGACATAGCCGGGCAATCGAATCGCTCGTTCGAGGAGCCTGGAGATCAGCATCACCGTGATATTGATAATGCCATAGAGCACCGTCACCGCGATGAAAGCCTCATACCAATGGGCGGTGAACTCACCAAGTTGCTGGCTCTGGCGCGACAATTCCGCGAGACCAATCGTCGACACGACAGCCGAGTTCTTGATCGTGTTCAGAAACTCCGAGGTCAGCGTCGGTACGATGATCCGAAAGGCGACCGGTAAAAGAATCAGCCGATAGACTTGCATCAAATTCAGCCCCAACGCCAAACCGGCGCCTCGCTGCCCGCTCCCGAGGGAATTGATGCCCGAGCGGACCTGTTCAGCCACACGTGCCGCCGTGAAAAGGCCAAGACATAACACCCCGGAAATCAATTGCTGGAATAATGGACTGAAACCCTGTTTAAACCATGTTCCAAGCCCCGGGACGATTTCGGGGAACACGAAATACCAGAGAAAAAGCTGAACCAGTAACGGGATATTGCGAAAAATCTCCACGTACACGGCAGCGAGCGTCGGCAGGAATTTCCCCGGGAAAGTTCGAAGGATCCCAATGAACGCCCCCACGATAAAGGCCAAAACCCAAGATAGAAGCGAGACCAGCAGCGTCCATTGAAGACCAACAAACAAGAACCGAAGATAGTTCCCGCTCCCGTCAAAAGCCGGCTTGAAAAAGATGCCCCAATCCAATCCGGCAGCCAACGTTACCATAGGTCTGGAAATCCTTGGGCGATCCGATTATTGGAAGGCTTTATCGTTCGGATTTTTGAAAAGCTCTTTCATGTCGTCGCTCAACGGCAGCTCCAGATTCAAGCCCTTTGGCGGGATCGGTGATCGAAACCACTTCTGATACAGCTTCTCCGCATCGCCCGAGGTCTCAGCTTTCGCGACCGTCTCGTCGACCAGTGCTTTGAATTGAGCATCTCCTTTTGGCATCATCATTCCGTATGCCTCCTTGGATTGGGCTGTTCCAACGATCACCCAGTCCGCCGGCTTCCGCGCTTTGGCGCGCTCTCCCGCCAATAACGCGTCATCCAGCATAAATGCTGCCGCACGGCCACTCTGCAACGTCAGGAAGGATTCGCCGTGATCTTTCGCGCTGATGATATTCATCTCCATCCCCTGTTTCTCGTTCATCTCGCGGATCAAGCGCTCGGAGGTCGTCCCGGCGGTCACCACGACGTTCTTGCCTTTCAGATCCGGAAAATCCTGGATTCCAGAGTCCTTTTTCACCAGCAATCGTGTCCCGATGATGAACATGGTGTCCGAGAAAGCGACCTGCTGCTGGCGCTCGAGATTGTTGGTGGTCGATCCGGATTCAATGTCGATCGTTCCGTTCTGGACCAACGGAATTCGGTTTTGTGAAGTGACTGGGATCAGTTTGACCTGCAGATTCGGCATATTCAGCTTCTTCTTGACGGCCTCGACCACCAACATCACCAGATCTTGAGAATAACCGACCACCGCGTTCTTATCGTCGTAGTAGGAAAACGGTATCGACGATTCACGATGGCCAACAGAAATGGCTCCGGCATCCCTGATCTTTTTGAGCGTCCCGGCTAAGTCATCCGCCGCCCAAGCCCCGAAGCTTCCAGCGACCAAACAGAAACCGAAAACGGCAAACGCATACTTCCTGACGGCTAAAACATTTCCCATGGCGGACGGGAGTATACTTACCCGGAATGGGCTTTGTCGCGCAAAAAGCACGTGTGTAAACCCTGATAACGAATGACTGCCAAGGCACAAATCTTGCTCTCGGTCCCCTACATGTCTGCGCCAGAATCTCTTGATGATTTCTTCCTCCCGTCTCGTCGTCTACAATCAGAGAGCATATGAAACCGTATTGGTCCCTGCCCCTGATAATGTTATTCCTTCATCTTGGGGTCTTTTGCTCGATCGGGCAGGGTATCCGGGTTGCCTCCGCCTACTATGGCTCCCCGAATGGCGTCAGTGTCGATGTAACCCGTCGCGTACAACAATTCGCCGACTACGGGGAACCTTTCCGCGTCGGCAAGGAAACCCTGAAAGTCGATCCTTCGCCGAAGCACCGAAAGGCCCTGGTCGTGATTTACGAGGTGAGTGGCCGACGAATTTCCGACACTGTGCTGGAAGGTGACGTCTTTTACTTCAGGAACGCTGAGGAGGCCCGCCACATCACGGATTGGCACCGGTCCGACCTTCGAATCAAAAAGGCGATTTATGGCACGCGAGGACGCTACGTCGACGTCACCAACCGTGTTCGCGAGCTGGCGCGAGGTCGCCAGGTGTTCACAGTTTCGAATCGAACACTTGGTGTTGACCCGGCTCCGGGCCAAAAGAAATGGCTGAAGATCTCTTCCCTGCGTGGAAACAGGAGCCGGAGCCAACAGTACGCAGACGGCGACCGTGTCGAGCTAAGGTAACGCATCCGTGTCCCTGAGAATTCAGGAGTTGCTAGTTACGGGAATTCGGGTGGCATCCAAAAAAGCTTCACCCAGGAGGCCAGCGCTCTCGGCGGTCATGCAGAACCACTCCTGCAACTCCCGCTATTGTCTCTTCGCGAAAGCTTCCTCGCGTTGGCGGCGTTCGATGACAAACGTGTTGTTATCACCGTAGAGTGCCCATGGACCGGGCGGGACTTCCTGAAAGTCGACGAAACGCCAATCTGTCCGTGCGCTGTCCCCCAACTGTAAATAATCTCGGATCGCTGGCGAGACGTCGAGTCCAGCTCCACCATTCAGGTTCGGGCGCGGCCGGTCGCTACCGAACACATACTCCCAATGATCGCTGCGGAACGGGCCGACATCTTCCCACTGCGCATAGCAGGTCCGATTTCCTTTTCGGACCGCCACCCACCGCCCTTTCAAAACACTTTGCCCCGATTTTTCAAAGGTTTCCCGGAACCAGGGAATCACCCTATATGACTCCGCCTTGGTTCGTCCCCCGCTGACATCATTGAAGGGCAGCGCCAGGTAGAACGGATTTTGGCGAGGAACGAAACTCGCCGGGATGAACCCCTTGCGTGCGCCCGCTTCCGGACGATCCGAGCCGCCAAAATTTCTGGCCCAGTACGAGTCCCAAGCGCTGGAACGATTCGGGATCGGATTATTCCCGGACGGCGTTTCGCCAATCCAAAAAATCGTAGTCACAATTTGTGCATGCCACGGATACTTCACCCCCGCGTCGTGCAATGGATTGGAGGCGAGATTTTTGGGCTCCACTTTGAAAAGGATGCTCTCCCGGAGTTTCATGGCGTTGTCGGTAAAACGCGTAGCGCTCTCGGTCGCCGTCTGCGCAAAAAGCACCGAAGCTCCCGTCGAGACCAAGCCGCACAGAGATACCAATACCAAGGACAACCCATTTCCTGTCATAAAAGCCCGGCAATCTTAGAAGGCCTTAATATTCCTGTCAACGGCTCAAATTGCCTCAAATCTGCAGAGGATTACTCGTCAGCGTCATAAATCAGTCTACTCCCGTATTATGTCGCCCTCGAATGCGTTAATTTAGGCCAATTTCTCAAAGATTAGTGTCAACCTCAGTGCCAGTGTCAGTTCGGAGAAAAACGTGCTCGTTCCGCTGTAGAAGCGGATCGGAGGTCCTTCTCAATCGTGACACCCAATCGTCGCCGTTCTCGTTCTCGACGGTTGCGGTCGGCCGATGGAAACCGGCTCAACGCCGCGAGAAAATAAGGAGAGTCGGTCCGGCAAATACCGCAAAGCTAGGGTCAAATTGGGAAGATTCATGCCCGGACGGGGAAAGAAACCGAGAACGATCTAAAGAAACCATTGCCGATTTACCTTCCTCGCACTGAACACTGATACCCGACAACCGACCACTTCCCCCCTTACCCCGCTGCGTCAAGTTCGAGGTAAGTTCGGGATTTCACCTTGCCATCCTGGGGACCGAGTCGTTCGATGCGGATCTGTTTGAAGATCGTCTTTCCTTCAATCTGTTGACCTGAAATGACTTCAAAACGCTTGATCACTTTTCCGGACCAATCGTAGCCTTCGGCTTTGAGCAGTGCCCCGCGATCTTTGGCGACCCAGAGACGGACAGAGCCGTACTGCGAGTTGCGGGCAGAAGGTTGGACCAGGATGATGGAACAGGTAATCGTTCGAACGCGTTGTTCCCCCTCGAACCTGGCATTCCGCCAATAGATGAAACGCAGCGAAAGATCTTCGTACGTGATATCCGTACCGCGCACCGATTCGTTCAATCTCGAACCGGCCAAGACCTGTTGGCCCCCGGTTTTTTCGTCAGTCAGGACCGAACCACTATCGGTTAACTGCAATTGGATGGTTTCCGGCGGATTCGTGAATTTGTAATCAAACTCCGAGCCCTTGAGTTGAAGCTGAAAAGGGATCGGATCCCCATTTTCCGGACGCAGTCTGCCGGAAAGCGTCCGTGTGATTTGCGCCTGCGCGGAGCGTATCTGGTCAAGAATAGCGTTTGGATCTTGTTGAGCCAAGCTGAGATGCGGGAGGAGTGCAAAGGCCAGGAGAGCGGTACCGAGGAATTTCTTTGCTTGTTTCATCTGTCGGGTGTTCTTAGCTTACGCAGGCCCGGCGGCTCTGGCATGGACAAAACTCTGCTGCTTTTCATTAATCGGGAATGGACGAATCCGTTCCTGGACAGGCTGATGGCTAGCTTCACCAGCTTCGCCGTCTGGATGCCTTTTCTGCTCCTCGCGGCGCTTGTCCTCCTGTGGCGGGGAAATTTTCAGGTCCGAAGCTTCGTCGTGGTGACCCTTTTGACCATCGCTTGTACCGACGGGGTTTTTACCCAGTTCATGAAAAAGCTGGTCAATAGGCCCCGTCCGAACCAGGCGCTGGCAGAAGTGCGCGAAGTGAGCCTGGAGAAAACAAAACCTGCAATCCTTGCTGTTTGGCAGCCTGTTCAGGTGTCACTCTCCAAACCGCCCGAGGGTCCTGTCACCGGGCGATCGTTCCCGTCCGGGCACGCCATGAACAACAGCATCATCGCCACCTTGGCGATTCTCTTTTTTGGAAGGCTGGGCGCCCTCTACGTCATTCCGGCCGCCATTGTCGCCTACTCCAGGATCTATTGCGGCTCGCACTGGCCGAGCGACGTCCTCGTTTCGCTCATCCTGGGGATTGGCTTCAGCCTGATCCTGGCCAGTACTTTCAACCTGCTCTATGAGCGCCTCGCGCCGAAGTGGTTTCCAGACTTCTACCACCGCCATCGTTCGCTCTTTGGCGCACCACGATCATGAGTTCACGCCTTTGGCTTCTGATCGGTTTTTTGCTACTCTTAACCGGGATTCGTTTCTGGCTCAGCGCCAGTTTGGAACTCTCGCCGGATGAGAGTTATCACTACCAATGGGCACAGCATCCTGATGTTTCCTACTACAGGAATGGCCCGGGAATTGCCCTTGCGATTCTAGCGGGCACTTCCCTGTTCGGCCCAACCGAGTTCGGGGTCCGATTTCTCAGCCCCTTGCTCGGTTTCGGCACTTCTCTCCTCGTCTACTTGCTGGGGCGTAAGCTAGCTCGGGAAAAAGTCGCGTTCTGGTCCGTCGTCGTGCTCAATTTGCTGCCGCTGCTTAACGTCGAATCGGTTCATCTCACGGTCGATTCGTTGTCCATTTTTTGCTGGTTGGCGGCTCTCTACCTGTTCTGGATGGCAATAGAGCGCAGCCCGCGATTCTCCATCTTCTGGGCCGCCGCCGGAGTTGTCGTCGGCTTGGGATTCCTCTGCAAATACGAGAACGCGCTCGAGCTCGTTTCGATCTTGTTGTTTTTGTTAGTGGTGCCGAAATACCGGGGCGAGCTGAGGCGACCCAATTTTTATATCCTGCTCGCCTGCTTTGCGCCGTTCCTGGTCCCATCTGTCCTCTGGAATCTTCAGCACGCCTGGCTCGGCTTGGATCAATGGACCAGCCAAGCCCTACTAAACGCATTCTTCACGATCAGGTTTTCACGCTTGGTCGAATCCTTTTCCCTCCAACTCGCCTTCTATTCTCCTCTCCTTCTAATCGGTTTGCTGATTGCCCTCTTTGGCTCGATCAGAAAGGCGTTTCAGAACAGTAAAATCTGTCTGCTCCTGACCTTCAGTTGGCCGGTCCTCCTTCTCTACGTGATCCTCTCTTTGCACCAGGTCAGCGACCCCGCATGGACCGCTCCCGCTTTCGTGGGTCTTGGAATATTGGCGACCCATTACTGGCTGCAGATTGCCAGCCAAAGGGCCTTGATAAGTGGCCTTTGTCTCGCCGCCCTGATCCTGAGTGCATTGCAAGCATCACTGGCCATGAACCCCAATTTAGTGCGCACGATCGGTATCCCCCTCCCTTACGATCGCGACGCAAACTCAGGGACGAAGGGATGGCGAACGATTGCAGAAGCCATCGACCGATTTCGGGCCGATTTCGAAAACCGACTGGGCACCAAAGTCTTCTTGATCGGCAATGAATATCAAACGTCATCCATGCTCTCCTTTTACCTGAAGGACAAACGCAGCGCAGGACCGGGGCACCCTCCGGTCTATATCCCCGAATCCCAGGACATCCAGAACGAGTACTCTTTCTGGCCGCGGTATGACGAGTTTGTAGAAGCCGATCCCTCTTCGCAGCGGGATACAACTTTTACCGAGGAGGCGGGCGTCAATCCTTTTATCGATCGGACGGCTCTCTATATCACCGACCGGTCAGAAGCCAGTCCGCCCCAGAACATTCAGAGCGCGTTTACCCGATGGGAACTCGTCGCCGTGTACGAGTTGACGCGGAAGGATCGCCCACTTCATCAGGTTCGGATTTTCGCGTGCTATCAATACCAGACTCTGCCACTGTGACGACCCCCGAGGTTTCAGTCATCGTCCCACTTTTCAACGAGGAAGGGAGCATCGCCCAGTTGCAGATGGAACTGGAATCAGCGCTGAAAGAGACTTCCCATGAACTCGTTTTCGTGGATGACGGCTCAAGTGACCGGACAATTGAACGGATCAACCGTGCGCCGTGGGTGCACATCCTTGAATTCGAAAAAAATACCGGCCAAAGCGCGGCCATGTATGCCGGATTGATGGCCGCGAACGGAAAGGTCCTGGTCCTCATCGACGGCGATTTGCAAAATGATCCTCACGATATTCCCCGGATGTTAGCGGAGATCGATCACGGCGCCGACCTGGTGTGCGGTTACCGGTTGAAACGCCGGGACACCTGGTTCAAACGGATTCAAAGCCGGATCGCCAACAGAGTGCGAAGCCGATTCATTGGGGACGGCGTACGGGACACCGGATGCACGCTCAAAGCCATGCGCCAGGAGTGTCGCGAAGCGTTGATCCCGTTCCACGGCATGCATCGTTTCATCCCTGCCCTGATCAAAGGACTCGGCTACAAAATCACCGAAGTCCCCGTCAACCATCGACCACGCCGGCACGGCGCCAGCAAATACAACTTCGGTAATCGTGCGCTCCGCGCCACGATCGACATGTTCGGCGTTCGCTGGTTCCTGGACCGCCAGATTAAATTCGCGGTCAAGGAAACGAAGGAGAAATAAACCACAGATTTCACATCCCTTCCAACGCTGCTTGCGCAGCGGCGAGGCGCGCCACCGGCACCCTGAACGGACTGCAGCTTACGTACGAGAGTCCGATCCGATGGCAGAACTTAACGCTCTCCGGGTCACCGCCATGCTCACCGCAGATCCCAAGCTTGATCTCCGTCCGGGTTTTGCGGGCCTGGTCACGAGCGATTTCCATTAGCTTCCCGACCCCTGGTTGATCAATCGTTGCGAACGGGTTGTTCCTGATAATCTCCAGCTCCGCGTAGTGCGGCAGGAAGCTCCCGGAATCATCCCGGCTCATGCCCAAGGCGGTCTGCGTTAAATCGTTTGTCCCGAAGCTGAAGAACTCCGCGTCCTCAGCGATTTTGTCCGCCACGATCGCCGCACGTGGAATCTCGATCATCGTCCCAACCAGGTA
>Ga0206947_1163_pt1 | contig 16706 bp, 23 predicted proteins | sample Alteio_BWOrgHeat_3_FD_153239 | JGI IMG/M metagenome (GOLD analysis project Ga0206947, IMG submission 153239) | Enriched cells from forest soil in Barre Woods Harvard Forest LTER site, Petersham, Massachusetts, United States -... | ecosystem: Environmental > Terrestrial > Soil > Temperate forest > O...
CCAGTTTTGGAAGACGGAAATCTGGTCATAAATGAAGCAGTCGGCCTTTCCCTGTCCCACTTCGATCGCACACGCGCTTTCATCATTGAAGACGAGAACTTTTGCCTTCTTGAAGTGCTGCATCGCATAGATGTTGGCGGTGGTCCCCTTTTTCACGGCGACGTTGCGACCGGGCTTGTCGACATCATTGATTGACTGGATATCGGTATTTTTGTTTGCCAGGATCGCCAGCCCCATTTTCAAATATGGATCGCTGAAATCGATCGATTTTTTGCGATCCTCGCTCACGGTCAGCGAGGAAATGATCAGGTCGATTTTACCTGTCTTCAAAGATGGGATCAGTCCATCGAATGGAATGTTTTCAAATCGGATGGGCCGGTTCAGGGACTGGCCCATTGCCCGGGCGATCTCGACGCTCACGCCTGCAGGTTGCCCGCTCGAATCCAGCATCTCAAATGGCGGAAACGACATCTCCATTCCCACGATCAATTCTTTTTCTTCGGCTTGAAGAAAAGGAGTGAGCAACTCAAAAACAGCCAGCAGCAAGATACGAAGTTTCACAAAACGGACTTCTATTCTCCAGCGATTCGCTTTTCAATCACGGATATACTTCGCAGTAAAGCAGTTAGCCGGTTCTCATCTTTACAACTGGCGTCGCCGATCCTAATCAAGACGGATGTTGGAAGTCAGGGATCTTACAATCAGTTTCCGGTCAGACGACGGGAACATTCCGGCGGTGCGGTCAGTGAGCTTCAGCCTGGAAAAGGGGGAAACCCTGGCCATCGTCGGAGAAAGCGGAAGCGGGAAAAGTGTCACCGCCCTGGCCCTGACCAGGCTCCTGCCAGAGCCTGTTGCGCTTTACGAAGCCGGGGAGATCCTGCTCGACGGTCAGTCGATCTTGCACATGAATGAAAAACGATTGCGCAGGGTGCGAGGCAATCAAATTGCTTATGTTTTCCAGGAGCCGGCGACCAGTTTGAATCCGGTGTTTTCGGTTTATGAGCAGATCGCCGAAACGATCCGCTTGCATCGGCCGGAGGTGCGCGAAGTACGGAAAGAGGTCATCTACTGGCTTGATCAGGTCGGGATCGTGGATTCAGCTCGCCGGTTGAAAGACTATCCGTTTCAGCTGAGCGGCGGAATGCAGCAACGCGTGATGATCGCGATGGCTCTCTGCTGCCAGCCTGAAATCCTGGTCGCCGACGAGCCAACGACGGCCCTCGACGTGACGATCCAGAGACAAATCCTCGATCTCTTTCAGGCCCTTAAGATCAAATACCGGATGTCGATGATTCTGATCACGCACAATTTCGGGATCATTCGTGGATTAGCCGACAAAGTTGCCGTGATGTTTCGCGGCCGCGTGGTGGAATTCGGGAGCACTGAATTGGTCCTGCGTCAGCCAGAACATCCTTACACGCGCGCCCTGATCGAGTGCATTCCAAGGTTAGGCCTCAAGCTTGATCGCCTGAAAACGATTGACTATTCGACGTTGAGCGAGTGAGGCAGGAGTTCAGGAGTTCAGGAGTTCAGGAGTTCTCTATTCGTGAAATACTTGCCTTGGAGGCTAATGGAAGCCTCGGTGTCCACTGAACGGTGATCACAAGTCGAGTCGGGTTACAATGACGGAAAGTGGTTGGGCATGATCTAGCGTTTGGACAATGTATTCATTGACCAGTTGGCGTAGTTTTCGGTACAAATGCTCGTTTGGAATTGGCGACGTCACTAAGTAAAAATCCTGTGAACGTTGTCCCTGACAGAAAATTGAAACGCTGAAACAGGAGTGGATACCGCCGGTGTCTGAGCAACCTGAAGCGCGACGGAGGCAGAAGCCGTTAGCTCGATGGCAGTGGCGTCTTTTTCAGCTCGGAATTTTTCTGATTTTTATTTCTGCAACAGGGCGGGTGGCGTTTGAGTACCTATCGTCGCATCAGCACTCACGGCCGACGAACCTTTCGTTGTATCTTCGTGAGAAACTTCTCTCTCTCAATTTAGTCGAACCGATTGAATACCGCCGACATTTTGGGGGAGTATCGCTTTCGAGGCTGTTGGACCGTCTCGCCAGCATCGAATCGCCCCGTGAAGCAGCTGTAGACGCACTCACCCGTATTCTCGAAGAAAATGATCTCAAAGACAACGAGAGATTGGTACAGATAGATGACAAAACGCGCCTTATTCTGCCACGTATCACCTATACGAACGATTCGGGCGTGGTTTCACTCGTATTAGGCCCTAGTCCTGAATCTGACTATTCCTCCTCAAATACACAAGTGCGCATTACAGGGAGCGGTTTAGCGTTCGATCCGTCTGATTGGCAAAACATTACCGTTCAAGGGGAATTTGGTCTGGCTTATTGGACGTTTAGACCATCGACCGTCGGGAACTTTTTAGTGGTCATTACGTCGAAGGCTGTCGATCCAAAGTTGCCTTCGGTTCCAATGGAGATGCCTTTAGTTGAGAGAAAGATGTCTGCAGTCAGTGCCGATCAAAAATCATCTTCGCCTCTCCCCCTTCTGAAACCACCTTTCGCTCGTTTGGTCTATCCTTTTGATCTCGACATCCAACGCAAGTGGTGGAGTTATTTCACGGATAACTGGGCGACCATCCTTCAGTTTTTGGGTACATTTGCAACTGTCCCCGGTATTCTTGCTTTCTTCAGCCAGCAAAAAAAGGAAAAAGCGGAGATCGCCTCTAAAGAAGCAAAGGAGGCGAAGCGCCATGGATATGCAGGGGAAATAAACTGGAAAGAACTAGCTTCGCAAAAAAAAAGCCGCTGAATCCGACAGAACGGCACCGCGTTCCTAAACGAAAAGTCGTCAGAACTGATTGGCGCACGATTCACTGCAACACCAGGCCCTCCGCCCGGTCAATCGCCTTGTTCAACTCCTGCACGCCTGCACGGCACGGAATTGCAATCTTTTCTCCACCCTCGGCTCAATCACTTTTCCGTCGGGAAGTACGACCACAAAGAATAACTGCTTTAGCTGTCCCGTAACGGTATTCGAGAAGCACACAAGCCAGAACGAAAGCGGAGTTTCTCGAAGCTCTCCAGTGCGCCGACTTGGACACCATAGAACGTCGTCATGAAGTCAGCCGCGATCTCGGCCACCTTTTCCTCCGTCGCGGTTTTCGGAACCTCTCCAGCGTCAGTCTTGAAAACGTATTCAAGCGTCCCACCATCCTTTGCTGCGCCACGGTAGCGGTACAGTTCAACCGACAGCGCCGGAAGTGCCAGCAAGAGCGAGAGTAGGATTACGGGGACGAATCGCACGGAGAACTATTGCTCAGTTTGAATCCCCGCAACCAGAAATCAGCGTTGAGGCACCGGGGCCAATTTTCACCACGGATGACGATTTTGTTACTGCAACGCTGAAACTGAAACGACTGCGGCGGTACGAGTAGGATTGAGTAGTCAGGTGACGAGAAATCCGGCACCGGACCAAATTGGTCCGACCGCAACACTTTTCGCTCTTGTTACTATATCGTAAAATGGCGAATCGCTAAAATAGCGCACAGGACCGCTAACCATTTTGCTTTGTTGCGTAGCTTTTTGCTTGATAAGCACAAGATCCGTTGTCTTTACGTGACGGGCTGACGCTCGTTCAAGAGTAGTTATTTATCGAACAGTCAACGCCAACGAATTCGTTGGGCATCAAGCCGCGCCCGAAAAACCGGCGCATCAACAGAAAGATTATGGAAGCAGAAGTACTAGTAAGAGCAAGTCACCTCCATCTCATCACCGCACCGGAGCAAATAGATGCGGCGATCAGGCATCAGTTATATCACAACCAAAAAATGGTCCTCATTTATAAGGGTCGCCCAGCAGTCGAAGCAGTGAGACAAATTTATAAGGAATTCAGCGTCAGAAAAGACCTCACTAACCACCCATTTCAACTCTCGCACCGTGAACGTGGAATTATGATGACAGACCACTGGGGGCAGGTCAGTAAGGTCAGTCCCAGAGATTTTTGCCGGTTTATCGCTACGTGGTTCCAGCTGGCAGAACTTACGATTCATGACGGTAAACCCGCGTTGGTCTTAGCCAAGGAATTGCCCATCATGATGGTGCCTACGTTTTTTCAAGGCAGATTCGCGGATGCGAGCATGCTGGAGCCATTTACTTGGGTAGACTAAATCATGAAGACATTAATAGAACTCTTCCATCAAAGCAGAGTTAATAAGCCATCAATGGTATCCGATATGCCTTTCGGTGAGCAAACAGCGTCATTTACCGAGGAGGTTACGTTCCCGAGGCTATTAGGCCAGACACTCGCACTTAACGAATCGACTTATCATCAGGTTGAAAGGACGGGACGGATTGCTATTTATGAAGGACCACAGTCCGGCATGTTCGAGGTGATCGTGATTCAGGTAAAGCCTCCCGGCGTTTGTCCGAGCGGAGCGGTGGTGCCGTTCCGCGAGGTGTATCCAGTAGCGGAGTCTTGGGGAACTTACGGATGGACCTTTACGAGTGCTTCGCACCCTGATCCGCTGCAAGCGGCGAGGGAGAGAGTTAAGGGATTAGTAGCTGGAGTGGTGAACTGATGAGCTTTAATATCATAGATCTTTTCAAGTCTCACTCCTTTACGGAGAGAACCGAAGAGCGGAAAGTCTTAGTCGTGCCAGTTCATGAAATAGTGGACCGTCCACAGTCCATAGCAATCATAGCTAAGGCAGCACAGGAGATCGCCAGCAGTGGAAAGGTCTGGCGTTGGAACACTTATGACGGTGGCGTTAAGCTCTGCTCATGGGATTCTAAGCAACAGGTCTTTATCCGTGGCAGTTTGGCAGACTGGGCAATATTCATCGGTCAACATTGGATAGTCAAAGATCCGACCAATCGCGAATATTTAGGACCATCGCTAGTGGTGACGGACAGGCTGGTCACGGCTGTCCTCCGGCATCCTGAGACTAAAATCGCGGATTGGGCTTTACAGCTAGCGATGAAAAGAGAGGCGACACGGTAATATGCCAACAGCTTATACATTAGATACGCCAGCAGTAGCAGCACTCCTCACGGGAGTTTTTCGCTGCAGTCGGCAGAGCTATTTTAAGATCTCTGAAGATGGGAAATGCTACACGTATCCATCCGCAGACACCTTATGCAACTAGGCATGAATCAAAAGACGGCTACCCAGCTTTTGCAAGCTGCAAATCTTCCGGTTGGGGAGTTTATTTGCAACAAACCTCGACCAGCAGCGGCAAGGCCAATTGCCGATACGGCTAAAGTAAATATCATTATTCAGCACGAAGATGAAGAGCTACCGGAGGAAGCAGCCGTTGATTTTACCAAGAAAGGAAAGCAACGATATCAGCTAGTGCAGAGGGGCAGGTACTTCGGCTGCTATGATGCGGTGGATGCGACGGTAGTCTTGTTCGCTAGTGAACGAGAAGCTAGGAAGCATATCCATGATCTGCTGCATCACCGGGAGGTATTCCAGAGCTTCTACGGTGGGAAGCATAACAGAAGACCTCAAGAGCTACAACCTGTGGAATAGCGGATCTTTCCATCTGCAGCCGTCAGGCACTATCAAAGCGTAGTTGTTACATAGACGCAGATACTACAACGGAATCCAACACTGCGTCAGAGCAAATATTATTTATGAGAAAGCGAATTATACGAAAGACCATTAATAGTGAATGGGGTGGCATTCAAGAGGCTACTGACAAGTCAAGCTTAAGCATCACTAGTCTGTATAAGCTCTTAGATGCTGCAGGGGGTGAGATTGAGAATGCCCTTGTCTGCAAACGGAGGCTGATAAACCTCAAGAGTCTCAGTGCCTACCTCTCGAAGATGAGTAGGGACCAAGCTAAGAAGTAATGGGAAAAACTAAAGACTAGCCGTTAAAAAGCTAGCCTTTAGCAAAAACACGAAACAATATATGAGTAAGATTAACTATCCGCACGATAACGTCAACGGCATTAACTACCAGCGGATCAAGCAATTACATCCATTAGTCGAATACTGTGAGAGTCACGGTATCAAGCTGCGGAGATCGGGGAGTCGATGGGTCGGTAGATGCCCACTACATGATGAGCAGAAGGGCGAAGCTTTCGTTGTCCATCCTGATCAGAAGTGGGAGTGCTATGGAAGGTGCGCCAAACAGGGAGATGTCACGGACCTTGAGATGCTGCTCTATGGCGGCACGGTTGGGGAGGCAGCTCGAAGGCTTGATCCTGTAGCCGGGACCGTCACCACCAACAACATCATCAGCTTCCCTTCACCTCCGATACTGGAGAAGCCAAAGCTTCTGCCAACAAAGAAGAACCCGCTGGCGTTTCCCTACGTCCTCTCTGATGAAGAGATCCGCCAGTGCCACAGGTTCACGGTGCGGCTGCTAGAGGATCACGCCTACATGGAGCAGGTAGCCACGTTCCGGCAATGGAAGACGGAGACGATCCGCGATCTCGCCCTCGACGGCTATCTGGGCCGGGATGATGAGGGTCACTTCTGCTTCAACAGTGCTGCTGGCTGTAAGTCACGGTGGCGTGAGGGGGCCGAAAGGAGGTTCAAGTTCCAATTCGGCAAGAGCTGGCTATGGAGAGGGGAGCTGATGCCCTCAGTAGCTGCGGTCTACCTATGTGAGGGTGAGACTGATGCAATTACGCTGATTGACCGTGGACTTGAGAATGACGGTCACACTGTAGCTGTCGGCATGCAGGGCGCGACTCTGAATATTGAGCCATGGGCGCTCCTCTTCACCAACAAGCATGTGGTGATCGCCATGGATAACGATGAAGCTGGACAGAAGGCTGACGCGAGCATCGAGCGGATTCTTTCCACCACAGCGAAGTCGATCAAGCATTTTTGGTCGAGCATGGAGGTCGCGTAAATCATGGACGTGAGCGAATTCCTCAACGGGCAGAAGATGGAAACCAAGAAGCAAGCGAGGTATTTCGGTAATGGTGCAAGCGCCACCGAGCGGCAATTAGTCGGGAGATCCTTTGCGGCATACGCCAAGATGGAGATTCCACCGGAGGAGACGCTACTAGGGAATCGGTGGTTGTGTCGCGGAGGTGGAGCATTGATCGTCGCACCATCTGGTCAGGGCAAGAGCGTCCTGACGGCACAGGCTTCAATCCTATGGGCATGCAACAGGTCAGCCTTTGGGATCAAGCCATCGCGACCGTTGCGGTCGCTGATCCTGCAAGCTGAAGACGATGACGGTGATATGCAAGAGATGGGAGAGATCATCAATCACTTAAAGCTCACCGAGGACGAGATACGGATGGTAGATACGAACACCTTCGTAGAGCCGTGTAACGATCTGTGTAGCGATAAGCTCCTAGTTGCTGTCGATCATTTCTTACAGCAACGACCATCAGACATCCTTTGGATCAATCCTTATTCTGCATATCTCGGAGCGGATGTAAAGAATTCAGAGGCTAATAATCTTCTCCTTCGGACGGGATTGAATCCTATTTTGAAGAAGCATGATTGCGCTGTTATTCTTATCCATCACACGCCGAAGACCAACTTCAATGGGACGGAGAATTACAAGCCAAGTGATTGGATGTACCGAGGATCAGGTAGTGCCGACATCACAAACTGGGCTAGAGCAATCATGGTCATTGATCCCTGTGCCAACATGGGAACTTTCAAGTTCATCGCGGCTAAACGAGGGAAGCGAATTGGTTGGGGCAACGAGCATCCTGTGTATGAGGAGTATTTCTCCCACTGCAAGGAGGAAGGAAAACTCTTATGGGTGCCGTCATCAGAAGATGAGATACGGATGGCTGCTAATTCAAGGCAAGGCACGGTTGCCAAAGACTTGCTACCATTCATTCCAGATGACGAAGATGCCAACAAGGAAGAGATTTACGCGGCTATTAATCACTCTGGTATGACGGTAGGTAGTAAAAAAGTGAAACGACTGCTTGACGAGTTAGTGGCGGTTGGCCTTATCTCTGTGGTTGAGGTTCCTCGAAGTGGCACCCGCGCCGAGGTGAAATACCGTCGCAGATGAGATATGAGCAACCGTCCGTATCTGCTGTCCGTATCTGTCCCGGCGCTTCGCCAGCAACATAGAGGTGAGATAGATGCAGGCACACCCTATGTATATAGGGTGCCTGCATCTATCTATCTCATTGCCAACTTTTTCCTTGTCGGACTCTTAAAATCATCCAACAAATGGAGGGTCGCGCCGCGATTACCGGCCCGAGGTACTCGCAGCTTTTCCTTGATGGAAAGCAAGAAGTTACTATTTTCGTTATCATGCGGTCGCTCTGTAGTTGCGCTGCGCAGGACTTATTTATATTAGATAGTTTGTAAGTATATTTTACTTTACTTGCTTCATAGCTTCTGCGTCTTTGCAAAATTCCGCTAAGGCTAGCTTAACAAACTCTTCAATCCCAGGGGCGGTCTTGTATCCAAATATAATTGCCATGCTTGGCAGGTCTTTTTTAACCAATGGTTTTGCTTGTTCAAGTGACATTTCGCTAAGCACGCCCACATACGTGTCTCCGGCGTAATTAGCTTTCCTTAACATTTCGGCATCACCAGCTAGTGCGGGCATCACTTTTAGCATCACTGCCAACACCATCGTTATTATTTTGTGCATTTTGTTAATTTTCGGTAGTCTCATCATTCAGTCTCATATGCCAGCGACAACCCTTAATCCCTCGCCGCGTAAAAGTCGGTAAATGTGAATGGAAGACTGATACCGGACGCCCGAAGCATGTTCTTATGGTACGATACAGTTCCTAACTGTCCAATAGACTGTCGTACTACCACGTATGCGAAAGCCATAGTAAGCGTGTTCAGACGGAGCCTCCGTAATCGTAACAGTCTGGGCTTCATCGGTGGGAACAAAGGCTTTACCATTGGCAATCATTTCCTCAATCGCTTGCGTATCATTCTCAACGGTTAAGGAAAGTGCCAATTGTAAGTCTTCTTTGCTATCGCAATAAAAGGCACCTGCTTTTAATGTAGAGGCGTTAGCCGTCGCAGCGTACATTCCCGTTGCAAGGATCAGACCGGTAAGGAATATGTGTTTCACGGTGGTACGCATTACCATACTTTCGATGTTTATGTGCCATATCCTTATAGTTGATCTGCGATTGCCAATCGGTATGGCCCAACCAGCAGCGGCTGGACCGGATCGCTCCTCTACCCTTTCGATGTCAGTTTGAAACAGCAATTAGAAGCGAGTATTCCGTTATCACCACAGTGCCTTGAGCAAGATTGGGTTCAAACTCCGCAATTAAGTGAATCAAGATAAGGCCGTTTGTTGTGTAGTCACTTGAGTGCCACTTCCGGCCCATTGGGCCTGAAAACTGATCCTGTTTCCATACAACGCCATCAGGCGTATTCAGCCGCAAAAATGAGAAGATTAATCGGTCGGGAGATTTACCCCAGTCTCCAGTATAGATGACTTTGGTACACAAGCCCTCTGGGTCATAATTTTCAGTAATGATCCAGCCGTTATGATTCCACCTGATTCCATTGTGATCGGGCGCGTGGGCTCCGCTTGAACCATATTCGCGCTGAGACGCACCTAAAGTAAAACCGATGCGGCCCTCGGCGTTCGCTACGGCGCATAGGAAAAGGCAACATATTAGAAGCGATGTGTAGCTTTTCATCGAAGTCTTCTGCTGATAGACTACAAATGGGTCACTCAATTAGATGGTGGTGCTGCGAATTGGCAACGGTCTAGCACCAGATTGGGTGCAGTGTAACTGCCTACGGCTAGTGATGTATAAAGGTGTAGAAACGTATTATTACTGTACGAATTACCCCCTAAACTTCCAAAATCCGAAATGCCATCACCACCTGATGATGAAATGAAGTGGCAATTGTTGACAATAGCATTGGAGACTGTTTGGAAATTTATTGCCTGAACAAATGGCCCAGAACCGGTTTGTGGGTTGGGGTTATCGTTAAATGTGACGTTCGTGATGGTAACATCAGATACTTGCTCATCATCCACTCCGTGTGGAAAGGTGATTGTACCGTTCCGGATGGTTATAGCATTGTTGGTACCCCCCGGTACAAATGATCGTATTAGAATAGCATTGTTTTGGGCACCGGTGTTGGCGTTGGTAATGGTAAATCCTTTAAGATCAAGAATTACCGCGCCTCCTATAGGTTCATGTATAGTAATGGCCCCTTGATCAGTATTGGTAACACCAGTGAACGACAGATTCCCGGTCAAGACATAAGTGCCGGGAGCAGTAATGGGGGGGAAGGGCAAATATGAGATTGGAATCGTGGAAGTCTTTGCAGCCTGTGTTGTTGCAATTTGGGTATTGGCAGCTTGTGCCGTAAGTACGCTCAAAAGGCTGAACGCTACCGTCAGGAGAATTTTGGTGGGATGAATCATCGGATTTTAAAAGTAGCACCGATTTCAAGCGTAAATTTGCAGTTTAGTGGCAATTGTATGACTAGCCAGACCCAGTACACTGCAGAGCAATTAAAGTTGCCGCGTTTGCCAGATAATTTGCTGCGAGATCCCGCGATTACCCAGTCAAAGTCCATTCGGACTACTTTGATGTCTCCTGCGACACCCCTACCGCCTCCGGTTTAGCTATGAGATTCAACTGATAAATTACTGCTGCCAAGGCTAGTCCATTAAACAATGTGCCTAGTAACGCTTCGCAGCATGCCACCCATCGGCTCGCTTCAACCGGAACCAAATCTCCATACCCGGTTGTTGTCCAAGTGATGATCGAAAAATAAAGTGCATCCCATTTGTCATGCACACCTTTCACACCGAGTGCTAGGTAGGTTTTTGCGAAGAAATATTGCAAAATGACGAAACAACTTTCAAATAAGGCTCCAAGAATGAAAAGCCTATTTGCGTCCGGCTGGTCTACCATTAATGACAACACTCCAAAGCCGATGGCGAGTATTAGACAAATAGCGACAACCACATAAGTGAGAACAGTTAAGGTGTCAGTCATAAGAAACAAACTTACGTAGGTAGCATTGAGGGCCAATGCGCCAAGAGCCATAAACATTGCAGGCTTTTTGTACAGGTCTTTTAGATCGGAATTATCAGTCATGAAGGTAAGGATAAAAACCGCCTATAGAAAGATCAAGCCCTTTGCAATTCTTCATACGGTCACCTGCATCGGCGATCACAGCCTGCCCATAAACACCTCTGCCAGCCTCTGTAGGGCATCCTGATTCCCGCAAGGACACATCCTCACGGTTGACATGGAAGACGGCTGCAGGGGAGCGATGGCTGGAACGCTGAAAAGCGGTGCTTGAAGCACCAGAGCACGAGCAACTGCGGCTATAAAACAGGAACGCCGCTAGAGAAATGAAGTGGAAAACCTCTAGCGGCATCCTTTTTACCAAGCAACTGACCAAAAGGACAGGAGGCAGTTATAAACCGGGAAAAAGATAAACGGTCAACAACTCTTGCGGCATCCCCCGATGCACCTCCTGTTTAAATAGTTGGGGAGAATGGCACCATTCCAACCAAGAAACGATACCATATCAGTGACGGGCAAGCCACCTATCCCCATATATACTACGCTTTAGATTTATAGTCGTCCTATCTCACGGATAGTATATATGTATATGGCCGATAACTCTTCCCTCCTCCAACAATTAGCCTCTCGTGCTCGCCACCTACACGAGCAAACCGGAATCTCACAATCTCAGATGGCGAAGGCAGTCGGGATGGCTGATGGTAATTACTCCGCGTTTCTAAATGGCAGGAAGGGCATCTCGGCACAAGCTACCTGCCTATTGCTCAAGTATACGGGCATGACCAGACCGCAAGCAATAGCGGCATTCAGCAAGCCGGTACGTTCCTCCAAGGTGATGCAGCTTCAAGAGCAGGGCCGAAGAATGCGCTTTGATAACGACGGCTTTGTTCCCGGCTTGAGCGGACAAGACCCTAACGACGCAGGCAATACTATCGACGATACACCGGATGCAGATACCAGCATGACGGTCGAGGCTACTGTAGCAACTCTTCGACAAGTCAGGAGCATTCACAGAAACATAATTAAATCCATTAACAATTTTATCGCTAATGCCGATGTCAGAAGCAGAATAAATCGCGATGGTCCTACTTCAGTGAACATTAACCAGCGGTTCAATGCGAGCAGGATTCTTAAGTGTATGCGGTTCTCCAAAACTGCAGACAGGACTGACGCAGTACAGGCTTTAGTGGATGCTTTAAACACTTTAAATGACGGTGAGCGCAGAGAAGTCCTCTCCGCTATTATTAACGGCAAGTAAGATGAGTGTTCTTTCATTACTTAACAGGCTAGAGGAAGAAGCACAAATCGAACGCGAGGAGCGGTGCGAGAGAAGGCTAGCTGCTCATGTTGCAGACATGTATAAACGCAAACCGAAAAGCAGAGCTGAAGTAAAAAGGCAGAAGCTATTTGAATTGAGGAGACGCAATAACCAGATTCGCTGTGAGCTTGATATCGACAGGCAGTTAGAGTTGGAAGCGAAGCGTCATCAGGAAGCAGCCTTAGCCATATATCGCAGCAACATGACGGCTGAACAAAAACGAGAGCAGGAGGAGAACAACCGAGTCATGGCGACATGGGCTAAATCGATATGCAGGGAAGCTAGTCTCTCATGGAGGCAGGAGGCTCAAGCGGAGTTCAATGCAAAGAAGCTATAGCTATTGGTTACCCTAGTATGCACCTGAAATCTTGGGCGCTCGAAAGATTGATGGGGTATCAAATAGGTTTATATATGTTTAGCAATGCTACCTCTTCGGAGCACTAGAAGGAAAGCAAAAGGCTATAGGTAGATTTATTGGAAATGTATAGATGAAAGATTCAGCACTTGATACAGCAGCAGTCCAGCCCCCGGCATCACATTCAACTTTGGCAACCGCAATGGTCGCAGATTCTGGTTTCGGTAGCTATATTTCTGCGGAAGTTTCCAGCAATTATCCGTTAGGAATCGGCGCGGAAGTTGATCCGGTTTCTGGGGAGAATTTCATGGGCTTGATTTTATGAACTGCGAAAGGATTTGTTGGGTATGAAAGGCTACCCCATGCCCATTCCATTACCCGGCCTACCCACCCCCCAAGGTTTGGGGTCCCGTGACCAAGACGGTGACGGGAAGCGTTTGCGACGTGTTGTACGTAAAGAGTTCATAAAAAATTTGGGGTACGGTGAACGATTTTGGTCACACTTGCTAATGTCAGCCTGAGATAAGTTTATTCTGCAGAGCCAGAATTTTCTGATGGGCAATTTCAAAACCGGGACAGAAGCCATTATTGATTATGAGGACGAGTAAGTGAACACGAGCAACGAGGACGATAGGGACATTCTCTCCGACTCCCACAGATCGTATATGATAAGGTATATCGAATGGGAAAATCTTAGGCAGGAGCAGGTATCGGAGAGGTTTCTTCGTGAGCGTTCTAAGCCAGCGGCTAGTGACTCCGAGTCAAAGTATCAGATTCCGTGATAGGATATAAGATTTTATAATTATCTCTTGACGGTCGGATGATGGAAAATTAAAAAAAAAAATGGAAACAGTAATATTCACACTGATCGGTACGCGTAAAGAGAAGTTTGTTCCTGAGTCGGCTGAATTGCGGTTGTTCGATTTGCGAGCGCTGACACATGCATCCAACGGCGAGGGCATGTAGAACTTAGATGAAGGTGCAACAACTTCTCCGTAATTCCGTCGAACCTTTTGAACCTCAAAGTGCGAACGTCAGCAGCATGGAAGAACTGCTAGAGTTGCCTTGGATCAAGGACTTGGCGAATAACGATGCTAAATTCTACCGCTTTTCTACTAGCCGCACCGATGACAACTGGATTCTCACGGCTGAGTTGCATGGCGTATGGCACGTAATGGCGTTGGTAAGCGGTGAAGATTCTGAACGCATTATAGATTCGTTACCAATGTGGACCCCTTCTAAATCTCGGTCCACGTAGCGCGATTCCTCCCGCAGAGGCTAAATGCCTCACGGAAGCAATGAAAGAGGCTGTAACAGGCTGCTAGAGGCTCCTGCACCCATTCCTGGTGAGCATGCACAGTAGCCTACGCAGCTAAAACCCTTTCCCTCCTGCTGGGGTTAGTCCATCTTACGATGGACACTGCGACGAGGATGCAACGGCTTAGTAAACGTAATCTGCTCAGTCTCCCGCGTCACTCCATTAATGAAGGTGACGATGATCTTGATCTTCTCCCGCTTGATCTTGAAGTCCAGATCAATCCTAATGATCATCCGCCGAAGCTCAGTCTTCAGGAGTAACCTCATAGTTGGATCGCCAGCCGCGATCAGGCCAATTAGCTTCTCCGGTGTCTCCAATGCAGCAGACCTAGCTGACTCTATGCTGATCAAGCCCTCTAGCCGATACTGCTGCTCTGTGAGGATGGCTATTTGGGACTGAGCATGGGCTATTTGAGCGTTGTAAACGGCGACCGTTGCATTCGATAGGTCAGGATCTAACGCCTGCTCGCTACGTCTAGCTAGTAGACGGCTTGCCTGATCAAGCTCGACCTTAACGATGTTCAGATCTTGCCTAGCTTTCTTGAGTGCCTCAGTTTCTTTTTCTCCAGCTACGGCTTTCCAGTCCAGTTTATTTTTCAGGTAGTCTAGGAAGTCAGCCTCAAATAGATCATACCGAACACGATTTCCTTTGCGACCGGGTTCCCATGCGCTGATCAAGAAGGGATTATTATAACCTCCCTTGTCGTTGAATCGCATTGTGCGTTCAGGCTGATCCGTTACATCGTGCAGTAGACCTTCAAACAGGTTATTGGCTTCATTGGAGTGACGGTTGCCAGTAACTGGGCGAACCTTGCCATCGGCTGAAACCTTGAGCTTGCTGTCCAGCCTTGCCGCTACCGTGTCGAAGTCAGTCTGATCGACGATGCGAGGGAATTTGAAGACGGGATCCCCGTCTTCGACAGGGCCGCTCTCCAGATACAGGAGAGGCTGATGCTCTCCGAGAACAGCACGGTTTCTGAGAAGATCACCGACAGTGCCGAGGGAGATAGCGCACTTGATCCCTCTGGCTTTTAAGTCTTCCATGATGCGTTTCGCGCCTAGCCCCATTGCCGACAGCCGGAATATCTCCCGCACCAATTCAGCCTTCTCTGGAATCACTTCAATTTTGTATTTGGGCTTCTCAGTCTTCTTGCCGCCAGTAGCAATCGCGACAGATCCCGGCTCGTAAACCTTCTGGAGCCAGAAGGGGAGCTTTCCAGCCCAATCGTCCGAATGCTTAACGGCTTTCAGACCAGCCTTGATGATTTTAGACTTTCGTTCCGATTCCCGGTAAGCCCGATTCAATTCCGAGTCCACGATGGTATAATCGTTGGGACGGTTCTCCCATCCTATCGTCAGTTTCTTTTCGATATTGACGATGTGAACATCCACCCCTTTATCGACAATCTGTTCTAGGAGCTTGCGAGCAATTTTATTGCCCTGCCGGGACAGCCTGTCTGCATTCTCAGCGATCAGGATTGACCCTCTGGCGACGGCACCGCTCTGGATCGCCGCGAGGAAACGTCCCAAGTCACCCTTCTTCCCGACATGCTCACCTTTATAGGCTGACCGTGCGGAATCGGTGAATGTCTCGTCCAGAGGGATGTTCAGAGGGGCAATCTCACGGCTGTACCATTCTCGACCCTCCTCGATCTGACGGTCCAAACTGCTGTTGCCGATCTGTCCGGCACTGGAGAATCTTGTGTATGAATATGCTGCCCTCATGCTGTTATATCGCACAAGGAATCTCACGAAGCAAGAACTGGAGTTCAGGAGTTCAGGAGTTCAGTTCGCGTTCAGAGAATATCGTCCTCGTAAAATCAAGCTCTTCTCTCAGGTTCTTTGCAGCGAGCGAAGTTCCCCATTCTGCAACTCCTGAATTCTGCCTTTTCAAGCCTTCCCCTCCAAATAATATCTTCCGACGACAACATACTTCGCGGCCAGATCCTCAATGCTTTTCTGCTCGCTGGCGGTCAAGAGCCGGACAACTTTGGCCGGAGAGCCCAGAACCAGTGATCCGGGCGGGATCCTGGTTTCCTTGGTAACCAGTGCACCGGCCCCGATCATTGAGCCGGCCCCTATTTCCGCCCCATCCATGACGAGTGCGTTCATTCCGATCAGTACGCGGTCTTGGATCGCACAGGCGTGAAGAATTGCCCGGTGCCCGCAGCAGACTTGATTCCCGATGGTCAGACCATACTGATCCGCAACGTGGAGAACCGAGCCGTCCTGAATATTCGTCTCTGAGCCGATCTGGATGACATTGATATCTGCGCGAATGACGCTTTGAAACCAGACGCTGGACTTCGAACCGATCGAGACCGCACCCAGAACGGTGGCGTTCGACGCGACAAAGACGTCGCTGGCAATCAGGGGTTCCGCGCCCAGGAATCGATCGAGCCGTCGGAGAATCAGGTCAATATCCATAAAAACAAGATTAATACATTGACAAAAAGTAACGAATGTTGTGAAAACGACAAAATTAGCAGCGTTCGCACGCGACCCGGCTTGGATACTAGGTTCCCGAGCTCACGATCCTAAGGCAAACGCAGCGTTTATCATGAACAAAGTAGAGTTAGTGGAAGCGGTCCAAAAACAACTCGGCGGCGAGACGAGTAAGGCGGAATCGGAAAGGGCAGTGACGGCGATCATCAATGCCATTAAGGTCGGCGTGAAGAAGGATAAGATCGTGCAGTTAGTGGGATTTGGAACTTTTAAAGTGGTGGATAGAAAGGCCCGAAGAGGCGTTAATCCCAAAACGAAACAGCCGATTCGCAT
>Ga0206947_1164_pt1 | contig 16659 bp, 13 predicted proteins | sample Alteio_BWOrgHeat_3_FD_153239 | JGI IMG/M metagenome (GOLD analysis project Ga0206947, IMG submission 153239) | Enriched cells from forest soil in Barre Woods Harvard Forest LTER site, Petersham, Massachusetts, United States -... | ecosystem: Environmental > Terrestrial > Soil > Temperate forest > O...
TCCAGCCGGGTTTTTTATAAGCCCGGTGGGGCACTGCCAATCATTCCCTGTGGACAATTTTCCCGAATTCTGACAACCGCACCTCGCCGGCCACAAAATCGAATCTCGGTGATGCGTATGGTGGCGAAATATCCACCTTGCCGGGTGTAGTCGTAACCTTTCCACCGCAAGGATTGACGATGGTATTCATCGCGATTGTAGGGCATAAATTCGATTTTATAATTGCGCCCCCGGCATTGATAATTGGTTTCGGTATGGAACGGGGCGCGGCAAGCAGCGCCCTTACATGTGGTGGCCCGATTGGATATTGGAGGTTGGGATGGCGCGCGGGTTTTGCAAAAAAAGGGCGCGATCCTTACGGACCGCGCCCCATTCCCACCAAAAGACCCTACCCACACCCACTGGTAGTCCCGCAATTCGGGCATTTATAACACGCCCCCGCCCGGATCATAATCGTGCCGCATTCGCTGCACGGCGGGGCGTCGATTTGCAGGCCCGCGAGGTGCGGGTTGAGGTCGTCGTGCGGGGCGTCCAGCAGGGCAGCTTGGCCGTGGTGCGGGGTTTTGCCGAAATGGCCGTTATCGCCGTTGGGGTGGAATTTGAGGTCGAACCAGCGGAAGATGTAATCCATCAGCGACTTGGCGATGGGGATATCTTTGTTGGTCGTGTAGCCGCTGGGCTCGAAGCGGCTGTGCATGAACTTGTTGACCAGTACACGCAGGGGCACACCGTATTGGAGCGACATCGAAACCGCGACGGCGAAGGAATCCATCAGGCCGCTGATGGTGCTGCCTTCCTTGCTCATCTTGATGAAGATTTCGCCGGGCGAGCCGTCTTCGTAGAGACCCACCATGAAGTAGCCTTCCTGGCCGGCGATGGAAAATTTGTGAGTTACGCTTTGCCGTTCGTCGGGGAGTTTGCGGCGCACGGCGCGCGGAATGTCCTTTTCCTTGGCGGACTTCATGGCATCGGTGCTGGTGGAGAGCGGTTGGGTGCGCTTGCTGCCGTCGCGGTAGATCGCGATGGCTTTGAGGCCCAGCTTCCAGCCCTCATTGTAGGTGAACATAATCTCTTCGACGGTCGAATCGGGCGGCATGTTGACCGTCTTGGAGATCGCTCCGGAAATGAACGGTTGCGCCGCCGCCATCATTTTGACGTGACCCATGTAATGGATGGAGCGGGTGCCGTTCTGGGCCTTGAAGGCGCAATCGAAGACCGAGAGGTGCTCCGGCTTGAGGGCGGGCGCGCCTTCGATGGTGTCGTTGCTGTCGATGTAATCGACGATGACCTTCTCTTGCTCGCTGGTATAGCCCAGGCGGGACAGCGCCTCGGGGACCGTCTGGTTGACGATTTTCAGCAAACCGCCGCCGACCAGCTTCTTGTATTTCACGAGGGCGATATCCGGCTCGATGCCGGTGGTATCGCAATCCATCATGAAGGCAATGGTGCCGGTGGGCGCCAGCACGGTCGCTTGCGCGTTGCGGTAGCCGTGTTTCTGGCCGAGGATGAGGGCTTCATCCCAGACGCGGTGCGCGGTATCGAGCACGCTGGGCGGCACGAACGACGGGTCGATGGTATCGACCGCGTCGCGGTGCTTGCCGATGACGCGCAGCATGGGAATGCGGTTGTGCGCGTAACCGCTGAACGGGCCGATGTTGGAGGCGATGCGCGCCGATTGACGGTAGGCGGCGCCGGTCATCACCGCGGTGATCGCGCCTGCCAGGGCGCGCCCCTCGTCCGAATCGTATGCGGTGCCTTGGGCCATCAAGAGCGCGCCCAAGTTGGCATATCCAAGCCCCAGCGGGCGGTAATCCTCGCTGTTGCGGGCGATGGCCGCCGTCGGGTAGCTGGCGTTGGAGACGATGATCTCCTGCGCCGTGATGAAGGTCTCGCAAGCATGCACGAAAGCGTCGGCTTCGAACTCGCCTTCGGGAGTGCGGAACTTCATCAAGTTCAAGGACGCCAGGTTGCAGGCGGTGTCATCGAGGAATACGAACTCCGAGCACGGATTGCTGGCGAAGATGCGGTCGGTGTTGGAGCAGGTGTGCCAATCCTGGATGGTGCTGTCGTATTGCACGCCGGGGTCGCCGCAAATGTGGGTGGCCTCGGAAATCTTTTGCAGCAGGTCGCGCGCCTTGAACTTGCCGATCGGCTTTTTATCGGTGCGCGAGTAGGTGGTCCAATCGCCATCGGCTTCGGCGAGGCGCATGAACTCGTCGGTCACGCGCACGCTGTGGTTGGCGTTTTGGAAGGCGATCGAATCGTAGGCGCCGCCCGGCACGTTGAAGCCGCCGTTGTAGCCGCTCTCGATGAGCGCCCACGCCTTCTTCTCTTCATCGGCCTTGGCCAGGATGAACTCCTGGATATCGGGGTGGTCGGCATCGAGGATCACCATCTTGGCGGCGCGGCGGGTGGTGCCGCCGCTTTTGATGGCGCCGGCGAATGCATCCCAACCGCGCATGAAGGAAACCGGGCCCGAGGCGATGCCGCCGCCGGAGAGGTGCTCCTTGCTGGAACGGATGCGCGATAGGTTGCTGCCCGCGCCGGAGCCGCCCTTGAAAAGGCGCGCCTCGGTGGCGGCCAGCTCCATGATGCTCTCCATGTTATCTTGCACCGAGTTGATGAAGCAGGCCGATCCCTGCTGGCGGGCGCCCACGACACCGATGTTGAACCACACCGGCGAATTGAACGAGCCATATTGATGCAATAACAGGTACACCAGTTCGTCGCGGAAGGCCTGGCCGTCTTCCTGGGTGGCGAAATAGCAGCCCTCGACGCCCCAACGATGCATGGTATCGGCGACGCGCCCGATGATCTGGCGCACGCTGGTTTCGCGCTCGGCGCTGTTGAGCGGGCCGCGGAAATACTTACTGACCACCACGTTGGTGGCGAGCTGGCTCCAGGTCTTGGGGATTTCGACGTCGTTTTGTTCGAAGACGGCCTTGCCATCCTCGCCGGTGATGACGGCGCTGCGGCGCTCCCACTCCACCGTATCGAACGGATCTTGTCCGCTCTTGGTGAAGCGGCGCGGGAAGCGGAGGCCGCCGCCCTTTTTCAGCTTGCGTACGGTGGGCATTGGAGTGAACGATTTCAGGTCGCCGGAGGGCGCCAATCCGGGGATGCCGTTGGCATGGCCGTTGGCGCCATTGCCATTCGCATGGCCATTGCCATTTGCGTGCCCATTGCCGTTGCCATTGGTGTAGCCATTCACGTTCAGTGCGGAGGCTTTCACTACAGTGCCGTTCTTCGTGTTCAACATGTCCTGTCTCCTGAGTAGTTCTTTGATGAAGGCTGCGATGCTGGTGTTACCAGAAAAATCTCATCCATGGTTTCTCCCCCCATTGAGAGTGGGAGAGATGGGGGATAGGTTAAAAGTCACAATCATTTTTGCGAATGACTGGAACCTAACCACCCTTAACCCCTCCTTACCAAGGAGGGGAATTACGTGGCCGCGCGCCGGCGCAGTGTCAAACAGGGCTCGTTCAGAAACGCTTTCGCGTGGCGGGATGAACCGTCCGAACCTGTTTGCCCCCGTCGGGCAGCGAACAATACGGTGATTGGGCTGCGATGTTAGAGCAACTGCGACTACAACGGCGGGTTACGGCCATTACATCGAAAGAGTTGCAATAATTGTGCTGTGGCGACGTCGTCACCGGCTACCTCCTGTCTGCGATGGAATGCTGCGATGGCGGATGTAGACCCATCATATTGTGTTAGGTAGATTACTATACCACAACATGTAGGGTCGCGCGGCCACTTTCATTATATAGCACGTCCTTTTCCCCGGCTTGGCATCGCCCTCCCATTTATTAACGAATTTTTAAAGACTATTTAGTAAAACCGAGTACTTATCCCCAGAATTAATAAAGTTATCCCCATTATTCTCGTTATCCATGGGCTTTTTTAGTGCTGAGTGCTGAGTCCTGAGTGCTGAGGACCGAACCCCAAGCCCATTTTGATGGTCAGGGACGCGAAAGACCGAGTTTTGAACCGGAGAGGGTGCGATGGAGTGCCGCGAGATTTCCTACTCATAGTATACACGTAACAACGTGGCGATGGAAGCCCAAGCCCGGACGATCAGGAGCATTCAAAAGTCGACATAGTGGCTCTGGCGCAGTGCCATAGACGGCGGTTGAAACCGCGCCGCCGAGGCTTACGCTCCGCTCCAGCCAACCGACGGCCTCCGCCGGCGGTAGGTTTAACCCCGTGTTTCACTATGAAAGGGAACTTTTGAACAACCCAGCCGGTACGATCCCCTGACGTCCAACACCTGTTTCCTGCCTAACCCCTAATCATCGCGCCTCTGCGGTAAAATAGGCACTATGAGCACTGTAGCCCGGTTGCGGCGCGAAGAGACCATCCTATTAGTAGTGGACGTCCAGGAACGACTCCTGCCGGTCATCCATGAGGCCGATCGCGTGGTGAAGAACTGCGAAATCCTGGTGCGGGGGGCGAGCCAACTGGGGTTGCCGATCGTGGCCGCCGAGCAGTATCCGAAGTTCCTGGGGGGCACCGCGCCGACTTTGCGCGAGGCGCTGGGCGATGCACTGGTCGTCGCCAAGATGTTGTTTTCGGCCTGCACCGCCGAGGTGATGCAAGCGATCGAAATTACCGGTCGGCGCAGCGTGCTGGTGTGCGGCATCGAGGCGCATGTGTGCGTGTTGCAGACGACTCTCGACTTACTGGATCAGGACTACACGGTTTTCGTGGCTGGCGATGCCATTTCTTCGCGCACTCCCGAGAACCACCGCATCGGCTGGGAGCGCATGCTCCATGCCGGCGCCGTGCCGACCAGCGCCGAGAGCGCGGTCTTCGAGTTGTTGCGCGAGGCCGGCACGCCCGACTTCAAGGCGCTGCTGCCGGTGTTGAAGTAGGCCTGCCATGATTGTGCGGCCATCAGCACAGCGTCCTACCTCCCGCATGCGAATTCCACCCCTAGCGTGCCTCTTTCTTGTATCGTCGGCACCAAGCGTGCGGACCGTGCTGACCCTACCGTCGGCGCCGGTCGTACCAATGGCGCAAGTCGGGGAGCGTGCTCCTGTGCAGTCGGAGGTTTCTCTTCAAACAAGAGTGGTAGCCCACGATATAGATCCGGTCAGTAAAACTGCTCAAAAAAAGCTTCGCGCCTTTCCGGAAGTAGGGAAAGGCGAGTTTTACGATGTTGTGCGCATGGTGGAAGACGGCGACGGCAACCTGCACGTTGTATTTATCGAAGACCATGTCGAGATCGGTCGCGACTATCTTGGCAATCGGCAAAGGTGGTCCTCCACCATCTATCATCTGGAGCGAATTCATGGAGTCTGGACCCAGCCGCGGCGCATATATCACAATGCGCTCCTCTGCATCACCGGTTTGCAACTGCTGATCAACCGAAAGGGAACGTTGGTTTTGGTGATGTGGGGGTACAATAACGGTATCGTAACGACGGAGGGAGGCTGTCCTCCCGGCCACTACCAGGTCCTCGTCACCTGGAGTTCGGGCGCTACGTGGGCTCCGCCATTTCCTGCCACTGGAGTCGATGCGAAGCTATTGCACGACTGTGATGCTTGTTACGACGCAGAAGACAGATTGCATCTGGCCTGGGCTCCGTGGCCCTACACCCAAAGATCAGAGTCGATCCACCACCGCGTCCTTCTTGAGCACGGTTGGGGGCGCGAAGAACTGCTGCCCGCGGAGAATATCTGTAACTGCACAAATCCCGTTGTCCGCCGCTGGGACGACGGGCTGCACATATTTTGCCTTGGGCAAACTTTCGACTCAAGCAAGATCAACCTTTTTGAGCGCAAGTTGGGCGATGCACGAAGCCCATGGGTGCGCCTTTTGTCATCTTCCGACTTCTGTTACGAAGTGGCAACCGCCTCGCCCGTGGTGTGTGTCGCAAGCGAGGGGGCAACTCGCTGGGACGTAGATTTCAGATTTGCAACCGTGAGCGATTCGGGTGAGGTGCACTGGTGGACCGAACCGGTCTTGTGCCAGCCACTTACAGATACGACTGGGGCCGCGATGGCTAGCGCGGGCACGAGTGAATGGGTATTGCTGGGGAGTCAACAAGGTCGCATGACACTTTTTCTGGTTCGTGGCGGGGAACTGGAGGGTAGCCACGACCTCTCTCCGTCGGGCTCTGGCAGCCCTCGGCCGCGATGCCCCCAAATCGTGATTGACGGTAGCAGATTTGTTGCACTGTGGGCGGGTGGAGATCACCGCGACACGCTGTATTCCGTATGTGGAGATTTATCGATACTTCGAAATGGGTTGGCCAAATGAGCCTGCCGTTACGCTTTTATTCCGGTGAAGGCCCGCCCGCGTTTCTCCTTCGTGCCGTCAAGTTCGTGGCATTTATGGTTGTATATGTGGTGGTCGGCACGTTGCTGGGCGCGCTTATCGGCGCCGCCGGTGGCATGTCGCTCGCGCATTTCTCGCCCGGCACCGTCATTCCCAACCACAACGATTTTCTTCCCTCGCTGAAGTTGCCGCAGAACGATATCGTGCTGGGCGGTCTGTTCGGCGGGTTGATGGGGTTCGGGATCGCACCCTATATTCTGTTGTGGAAGGTTTTTAGTCGTTTTATGGATCGAGAACGGGGAGAGACCTCGGAAGACCCGGATACCAATTCCAATTAAGAGAGGGTGACTTATGAGCTTTACGTCGTGGTATAAGGAACACCGCATACTTTTACGTCAACGATTTAGAATTTCGATTCACCCAGTTGTTATCCTCGCGATAGCGCTGCCGGTGCTATTCTCCCTGGATGGACGGGAAACCAATGCCGTTCCGGCCAAACAACAAAGCGTCCTGGTCGGTACCCAATACGATACGACTCATGTCTATGTTCCCGCCGATAAGCTGGAAGCGTTCACCGCCAGCTTCGTCGCAACCTTCGGCGGCGAGGCCACGAAACCGGCGATAATGAACGTGCTCCCCGTGCCCAGCAGCACGCAATTTCAAGCCGTGCGCACCCCCGTCGGGAATCTCTCCATTTTCGCGTTCCAAACGCCCATCCCATTTCCTTTCGGCCAAGAGCGGAATGGTTATCTTGTCACCGACATGGATCGGGCGGTCGAAGCCGCCAAAAAAGCGGGAGCCGAGGTCATCGTTGCGCCGTTCCAAGATCCCATCGGGCGCGATGCGGTCATCCAATGGCCCGGAGGTTTGAAGATGCAGTTTTACTGGCACTTCAAGACGCCGGCTCCCGCGCCGCCGCTGCAAACCGTGCCGGAAAGCCGTGTCTATCTCTCTCCGGATGCGGCCAGTGCTTTCCTACTAGATCTTGTCAAATTTGACTCGCCCAAACAAATAACGGATGAGCCGTCCGCGGATGCCGGAGAGATAGGACGGCCCGGCGAAACTTATCGGCGCATACGCCTTATCGACTCGGGCTTCGGTAAAATGACGATTTTTGTGACCGATGGACATCTGCCGTATCCGTTCGGCTATGACACGACCGGTTACCAGGTCGCGGATTTGAACGATACGCTGGCCAAAGCAAAAGCCGCGGGGGCTATCGTACTTTCTCCGGCTTACGATGCGGGAGATCGTTCGACGGCGATCGTGCAATTCCCGGGCGGTTACATTGCCGAGATCCATAGATTGAAGCATTAGCGCCAATCGCCGTCCTTTTGCGTTCGCATTTAGTAACTTTAAGGTATGCCCTATCTCCTGCCATTCAATTTGGCCGACCTGCCGTGCGAGACGTTCGACTTCCTCATTGTGGGTTCCGGGGTGGCGGGGTTATCGTGCGCCATCGAACTGGCTCCTCATGGCAGTGTCGCGGTGCTGACCAAGCAGGGCATCAGCGAAGGGTCCACGCAGTGGGCGCAGGGCGGCATCGCGGCGGCGTTGGCACCGGCTCCGCACGATTCGGCCGAACTGCACGAGCAGGATACCATGCAGGCGGGGGCGGGGTTGTGCGATCGCTCCGCCGTGCAGGTGCTGGTGCGCGAGGGGCCGCGCCGGGTGCGCGAGTTGATCGCGCGCGGCGCGCACTTCGACACAGAGCCCAGCGGCGAACTGAAACTCACCCGCGAGGCGGCGCACCGCGCGCGGCGCATCGTGCATGCCCAGGGCGATTCCACCGGGCGCGAGGTGCAGCGCTCGCTCTCCGAATACATCCTCGACAGCCAGGATGTCAGCGTCTTCGAATATCACCTCACCGTCGATTTCATCGCGCACGGCGGGCGCTGCTATGGTGTACTGGCCATCGATAGCGCTACCGGCCAGATGCGCTTCTTTCGCGGGCTTGCTACCATCGTGGCGACCGGCGGCATTGGGGCGCTCTATAAGGTGACGACCAATCCGCCCGTGCTCACCGGCGATGGCATGGCGATGGCTTTTCGCGCCGGCGCCGCGCTGATGGATATGGAGTTCGTGCAGTTCCACCCGACGGCGTTTGCCAAGGGGCCGAACAACCCCAAGTTCCTCATCTCCGAAGCGGTGCGCGGCGAGGGCGCGATTTTGTTGAACAACCGCGGTGAGCGTTTCATGACGCGCTACCATCCCGATGCCGAACTGGCACCGCGCGATGTGGTGAGCCGGGCCATCGCGCAGGAAATCCTCGATACCAATGCCGACTACGTGACGCTCGATCTCACCAAGAACACCGCGCAGGAGATCGCGGCGCGCTTTCCAACCATCTATTCCACCTGCGTCGCCTACGGTATCGATCCCGCGCAAGAGCCCATCCCGGTTTCTCCGGCCGAACATTATATGATGGGCGGTATCCACACCGATTTGAACGGCGCCACCAACGTGCCGGGCCTGTTGGCCTGCGGGGAGTGCGCCTGCACCGGTGTGCATGGCGCCAACCGGTTGGCCTCGAATTCGATGCTGGAGGGGTTGGTGTTCGGTATCCGTACCGTGGAGGCTGCCATCGCCCTGAAACGGGAAGGCAGCGAACCGCCGACGCTGGCCGCCTTCGCGGTCGATCGCAACGGCGTGACGCCGGACCACTTTACGGCGGAAGAAATTGAATCGGCCAAGCAACTATTGCAGGAGACGATGTGGAAATATGCGGGCCTGGTGCGCAGCGGCGACGGCTTGCGCAAGGCGCTGGAACGTATCGACGGGCTATACGAGCGATTCGGCCGGCCTGAACCGACCCGCGAGGGGATTGAGCTGGCCAACATGATCACCACGGCCTGGCTGGTGGCGCGGGCGGCGTTGGAACGAACCGAGAGCCGGGGCGCGCATTTTCGCACCGATTTCCCGGAAAAGGACGATGCGCATTGGAAGCGACATCTGCTTTTGCGGTCCCAGGGGGCCGACGTGGAGATTCTAGATATTTCAACGGAGTAGCTTAATCGTTTTGCAGCATCTCAACCTCGCGTCAGATATTCCCGCCACGGCGTCCAATAATACTTCTCCCACCCGTGACACACGCCGGCAAAGTCGTTCTCCACGACGTTGACCTGGGTCAGTTCGATGCGCGCTCCGTCATTTTCCGGAAGGAAGGTGAGAATCAGTGTGGAGTCGAGATCGGCGGCGCCCCAATGTGGCGAGCGCCACGACTGAACGATGAGACGCTTTGGGACGACTTGCAGTATGGTGCCGGTGATAACGCCATCGAAAGCGCTAAACGGACTCCCGGCCACCGGCGCTACCGATACGGCGGACCCGGTAAACGCCGCGTGCTCCTCGGAACTAAGGTACATGTCGAACAGACGGTCTGGAGAAGCGGGTAGGGATGCGGCTATTTGAATAATGCGGGTCATGTCGAGATACCTTGTGAAGCTGCGAGCGGGCCAACGTTAACGTGAAATAACGCGATTGCAAGTGCCGCTTTAGTTTCATCGAACCCACCGCATAGGGGAAGGAATCCTGCGATCGGCTTGGCCCGGTCCGGTCTTTGTTCTTGATAGCCTATAATTGTGTTAGCCAGGGAAATGTCGGGTTTTTAAGTGGAATACTTCGGCAATGTTTAAGTTTTTGGATTTCAGGGTATAACCTCCATGGCATGCCCGGCAAAGTGCGGATGAATGCCGGGCACGCATTTCGAATCATGATTCGTTCTTCCTCCAAAATCAATTCCTCGGAAAGCGGCGCTGGGCGCGAGGCCAAGCATTTGACACTGGCGCGCCGGTTCAGCGAACAGATTCGTGGCGGCGAGTTGCAGCCGGGCGACAAACTGCCGACGTTTGTGGAATTGCGGCGCCAATACGGGGTGGGGCGCGATACGCTGGACCGGATGTACGCCGCGCTGGAGCGGGATGGGCTGATCGAGCGCGAACAGGGGCGCGGCATTTTCGTGGCCCGCGAAAAGAAAACGGTGCGCCGCGGCATGGCCGGTTTCGTGAACTGTATCGATTTGCACCAACATCCCTACTACATGCATTTGTTGAACGGCGTCCGCGAGGAAGCGCGGCTGAGCGGCGTGGAAATCCTCTTGCTGCATCGGGAATCGACGATCGATTGGGAGCAAATCGACGGCATCATTTATACGGCGACGATGCGCGGGCATTTGCGAGCGCCTCAGGGCAAGCCGGAGATTTCGTTGATTTATGAGCAACCGCATCGCGCCAGCGTGGTTGCCGACGATTATGTGGGCATGCGCGAGGCGATGGAACACCTCTGGGAATTGGGGCATCGACGCATTGCGCTCCTGACAACGGAGTTATTGGGAAGATCGATGTCCAAACAGCGGCTAGTGGCTTATCGCGATGCCCTGGCCGAAAAGGCTCCAGGCTCCCACCCGAGTTGGTTGCGCGCCATGCAGGAGCTCGATCTCAATCGCAAGAGTTTCGAGCAAGTCGGTTACGAGGACATGCGGCGCTGGCTCGCGGAAGGTTGGAAGGAGACCGGCTGTACGGCGATCCTGGCGCACAACGATGAAACGGCCGTCGGCGTCATTCAGGCGTTGGAAGAAGCGGGGCTGCGCGTACCGATGGACATCAGCGTGATTGGTTTCGATGGTACCGAGATCGCGACTTACCACCGGCCCCAGATTACCACTGTGAAAGCGCCCCTACGCCAGATCGGCCGGCAAGGCTTTCGCATGCTCATGGAGCAGGTCGAGCGGCCATTACGGGCGCTGTGGGGCGAGGAGCTAGAGGAGTTTCCACCCCGCGTGGCGCTCCCGACACGGCTGCAAATCGGGCGAACCACAGGGCCGGCCGGCGGGCCACGATAGACAGAGACTTGGAGTTTTCGGCGGATGGCATCCCAGGAGGAATTATGAAATCGTTCATCGGCGCACGGCGCGGCTTCACACTCATCGAGTTACTTGTGGTCATTGCCATTATCGCATTGCTGGCCGCGATTTTGTTTCCCGTGTTTGCGCGCGCCCGCGAGAATGCCCGGCGTAGCCAATGCCTGAGCAATATGAAACAGATCGGCATCGCCGCGATTCAATACACCCAGGATTACGACGAGAGGATGCCGTTCCAACCGTGGGGTAATTTTCCGATCCTTCCCGGCAATACCGCAACCTATAGCGAAGGTCAAGGCGTGCCGAATTTTCTTTCCGGCGTGGGGCAGGCGGATTGGCTGCCGAATTTTTTCTGGCAAATCACGCCGTATTTGAAGAGTACGCAGGTGTTGGTGTGCCCCTCTTCGATTCCCTACACAACAAGCACCAAGGGTATTTCGAATCCCGCCTGGTGGGGAGTGCCGACCACGACCGACAATACCTCCTATCATCCCAACGCGGCGGTGATGGGTTTCAACGTCGCAACGAATCCGATTCCGGCCCAGATCGCCATGATGCAGGAAGATGTGTTTCAAAGCAGCTTTTGCTTCAATTACCCGATGTGGAATACGAAAGCGGACCTGCCTAATAACATCACCGATGACTATCTGTATTGGTATGGTGTGGAAACGGGACCGTTCGCGTCGATAACACACTTCCACGGCGGTAACTTTCTCTATTGCGATGGCCACGTGAAATGGATGAATCACGATTCGATCACGCCCGCGACTTACGGATTGTGCAATTGGTTCGATTACGGCGGCCCCCGCGCGTGTACGGCCGATCAGTTGGCAACGCAAAACAACATCAGCGCCGGCCAATCGCTGTTAGGAAACGCCCATTCGTGAGGTTTCCGGATTGCCGGCCGGCGGCCTGACTATCCTGTGCTAATCGCAGCACCGGCCACAATAACATTCTCGTATATCTCAATACGCCGGGAAAATAGTCGAGTCGCTGCTATTTGGACTCGGAGGAACCGATTAGCTCGGCCACTTGCTTCTGCAATTCCTGAATCTGGCGCTCTAGCGAACGCAAAGTGCGCACGGCTTCGGGCAGCTTGCGCCCGGCGGCCTGGGTCTTGAGGAATTCGCGGTGCGAAACGGCCGGGCTGCCCAGAACGAAATCACCGGCTTTGATGCGGGAAATCACGCCGCTCTGGGCTCCCACGACCGCGCCTTTGCCGATCTTCACGTGATCGCGGGCACCGACCTGGCCGGCGAGGACGGCATCATCCTCCACCACGACACTGCCGCTAAGACCCACTTGCCCACACAGGATAACGTTGCGCCCTATCTGCACGTTGTGCGCGACTTGCACCAGGTTGTCGATCTTGGTGCCGGCGCCCACGCGGGTGGCGCCCATGGTGGCGCGGTCGATGCAAACGTTGGCGCCGATCTCGACATCGTCTTCGATGATGACGGTGCCCAATTGCGGCACCTTGTGGTGCTTCCCGCCATCCATTACATAGCCGAAACCGTCGCCGCCCAGCACCGTGCCGGAGTGAATGCTGACCCGGTTGTGAATACTGACGTGATGGTTGATGACGACAGAGGGATATAGCACGCAGTTATCGCCCACCTGGGCGCCATCGCCGATGACGACATGCGGATACAGCACGGTGCCATCGCCGATGTGGGCATGGTGCCCGACATAGCAGAAACCGGATATCGTCACGCCCTCGCCGATATGGGCGTCGGGCGAAACGACCGCGGAGGGGTGAATGCCCGGTTCCGGCATGGTGGTGGGTTGCAGGAACTCCATCACCTTGGCAAACGCCAAGCGCGGATTGCCGGTGAGCACGGCCGGTTTACCGTTGGTGCGTTGGGCGCGCCGCATTTTGGCGGCGATATTGGCGGGTGCGATAAAGGCCGCCGCCGAGGAAGCGAGCGCGGTTTTGAGCAGGCGCTCGTTCTCAATGAAGGAAATGCTGCCTGGAATAGTGTTATCCAGGCTGGAGAAACTGGTGATGAGGGTTTGCGCGTCGCCAACCAATTCGGCGTTCAATAACTTTGCAATATCGCCGATCGTGGCATGACGCGCCGAGGAGGCGCCATTGTTGGAAGGCGCTTTGGTTTCCGGTAGCGCGTGGCCGTTAGTAGCCGAAGTGGGTGATGCCATAAGCGTACATTAGCTCCTGCAAAAGGATGGGCGGCGATTAAATGGTTCGATTCACCAATGCAGATTCCCCAGTAGCTAGCGACGGCATGTCTTTTTCGACAAACTCCGTCTTTGAATAACTTTAGCACATCTCACGACAAGTGTAAGAGGTGCAGGATATCCGCGGTGCGATCTGGAACAGTAGGCGGCCGCTTTGCGGCGGCAACCTCCTCCGGCAACTTCCAACCCGCCCGATGAGCCGCAATGAGTGTCCAGTTGCGGGCATCGCGCATTGCGCGCTCCCGTAGAACCTGGATTTGACCCTGCCGGCGCGCCGAGACAACGTTGCCATCGATCCCTGTCTGGGAACGGTACGGCATTCCCGTATCCATAGACACCTTGGAGGGGGGGGTAGGTTCAAAACGATTTTCCGTACCGGGTAAATTCATATCGTGACCAGAGAGCATGGCGCTGGGAAGATCGATCGCATAATTCATTTCACCGGCCGACTTGAAGTCTGTTGCAACCAGCGCCTGCTGCCCGGCGAGCACTTCCTGGCGCGCCGTTGCCGCCGATTTTGCGGCGGCGGCTCCTATTCGCTGGATTCTGGCTTCGCCGGCTTCGCGCATTTTCGCCGGCTGGTCCACTTGCATCTTATTGACCGCGGCGAGCCGCTCCTTCTGTTGCTCCTGCAATTCCTTGGCCCACTGCGACTCGATTTTCTCGATCTGCGATCGCGTTTCGGTTTGTTGGGCCGCGATGCTCCGCGCTTCCGAGTCGTTCTTGACAGGCATGTTGCCCAATATCTGCAATCGCAGTTGCAAATTGCTCAATTTGAATTGAACATCGTCCGACAGTTGAACGGGCGCTATCTCAGGCGGGCTTGCCCTTTTTGCCATCGCGATATCTTCGAGAAGCGCGGCATTCAAAGCCTCCAGCCGGTTCTTCAGCGCTGCGTCCTGCCGTTTTCCCTCCGCGTCGGTGAATTCGCGCATCGCCTCAAGCTGTAACTGCTCGGCTTCCTGGCGCAGTTCTCCCAGGTGTTGCGGCGCCACGTGTTGCGCGGCGGTGGAAAACTCCGATATCGGCTTGACGGTCGTCCCCTGGGGCGCCGGGAGAGAAGAGACATTGCCCAGTGGGGGCAAGACTACCTCGAGATTCGGCTGTGGTTCCTTTTGCAGCGCATCCGCCAGGCGCCAAGCCGGGAGACGCGAGGCGACCGCGGCGATATCGACGCCCACCACTTGACCGGTCGCAGCCGGCGCCAGGGGCTCGGGATGGCTGCTCTGTGCCGAATACGCGTTCGCCCATTGTTCGGCGACTTTTGTCCAATTGACCGGTGTGCCACTGGTCGGGCTGCCGCCGTTCGTGAGGGAACAGCCTCCCACGGCAAATATCGCCGCGCCGGCGATGGCGAGCGCGACCAATTTGCCGTGGGCGCGCTCGCCGTGGTTGGGGCTCTTCAAGTGGCGATGTCCGGTCATTTCAATTGGTGTCATGACCAAACCGGCAGGCCGATCAATGGCCTGGAGGTGTCGCCGGCGTTGGCGCGATGGGAGTCAGCGGCGTGGGCGTATTTAATTTGGCCAGTACATCCGCGGTGATGTCGAACCGTGGCGACGACCAGATGAGAGCACGCTTGCGAATAATCATGCTCAGGTGCTTCTCCTCGGCCACTTCCTTCAGTACGTTATTGACGATCGCCATATATTGGTCGAAGGTCTTCTCTTGCTGTTGCTTGATCTTGTCCAGCAGGAGATCTTCCAGGCGCTGTACCTGCGGCGCGTTAATGGTCTCGATATCCTTGAGAACCTTCAAGCGCGCCGCATCGGCATCGCTCGGGTTCACGCGCCCGGCCAGACCGAGGTATTCGGCATTGGTATCGCTGCCGACTTTCTGGAAATGATCCATTTCAGTCTTTTCCGCATCGGTCAGGCTGTCTTTCTGAATCAGTTCATCGAAGCGCTTGGCGTCGATATCGCCCAGCCAGCGCCGTGCCGCGAGTTTGACCTCGATATCCTGTGCTTTCTTATCGATATCCGCTTCCACAGCGCGAAACTTTTCATATTTGGCGTCCAAGAGGTCTTCATCGACCACTCCTACGGACATATCATCGGCCCGCACCGCGCGACCACAGACAACCAACAGGCAGACGACAGCGAATCCGATGCAGCGACTTTTGAGGTCAACAAGCCTCATTGTATTTTCTCCTCCGAAATAATGCCACCATTTGCAATCAATCCCGCTTAGTGTAGCGGGTTTTCCGCTTCCGGCGCGAATGAACCGGTTATCACTGTGATAGGCGCCACTCACGGAAATCGGCCACCGGTGGGTGGCCGATTCGAAGTAGTCATATGGTTTTGGACAGAATACCGGTGACGAGAGTTCCGGCCGGCGGCTGGAAACCGACGCTTGGTTGGTTAGTAGCGCGGCAAACTCGGGTCCACGTTCACCGACCAGGCGTCGATTCCCCCTGCCAGGTTATGCAGTTTCTCGAAGCCCATCTTCTGCAGGAAGCCGATCGCCCGCGCCGAACGTGTGCCGTGATGGCAATAGGCAACGATCTCGTCCGCAGTATCGAGTTCGTTCATGCGGTCGGGAATGTCGTTGAGTGGAATGAGCTTGGCCCCCGGCAAACTCGCGATATCCCATTCCTGGGGCTCGCGCACGTCGAGCAGGGTCAGACTCTTGCCGGCATCGAGCATTTCTTTGAGTTGGCGGGCGGTAAGCTGTTTTTGCGCCTGTTGCGGCTCGGCATCGCTGTCGGGCTCGTGGCCGATGCCGCAGAAATACTCGTAATCCTGTAGTTCGGTAATGGTCGGATGGGCCGAGCAAACCGGGCACGAGGGATCCTTGCGGATTTTTAATTCGCGAAACTTCATGGCCAGGGCATCATACAGCATGAGCCGGCCGATGAGCGGATTGCCCTTGCCCAGAATCAATTTGATGGCCTCGGTCGCCTGAATGACGCCGACAACTCCCGGTAGAATGCCCAAAACGCCGCCCTCGGCGCAACTCGGTACCATGCCGGGCGGCGGAGCTTCCGGGTACAGGCACCGATAGCACGGTCCTTCCTTATCGCAAAACACCGTACTCTGACCATCGAAGCGGAAGATCGAACCGTACACGTTAAGTTTACCCTCGAAAACGCAGGCATCGTTGACCATGTAACGGGTTTGGAAATTATCGGTTCCATCGACCACCAAATCGTGATCGCGTACCAATTGGCGCACGTTGTCGTTGGATAACTGGTCCTGAATGGCATTGACCTTGACGTTGGGATTGACTTCGTTGATGCGCCGTTTGGCGGACTCCACCTTGGGCGTGCCGACACTACTGGTATCGTGCAGAATTTGCCGCTGCAAGTTGGAAAGATCGACCAC
>Ga0206947_1160_pt1 | contig 16624 bp, 13 predicted proteins | sample Alteio_BWOrgHeat_3_FD_153239 | JGI IMG/M metagenome (GOLD analysis project Ga0206947, IMG submission 153239) | Enriched cells from forest soil in Barre Woods Harvard Forest LTER site, Petersham, Massachusetts, United States -... | ecosystem: Environmental > Terrestrial > Soil > Temperate forest > O...
AAAAATCCTAGAAAAAGTCGTGCCGAGCTGATTTCTGGACTTCATATAAACTTCATGTGTATCGCGCATCCTCGTGAGCGGAAACAATACTGATGAAGATTCTACTTGTAGAAGACGAGCGACCCTTGGCGAGCGCGATCGTGCGACTGCTGACCGACGCAGGATGGCGACTCACGTGGGAAGGCGATGGACGAAGGGGTTACGAGACCGCGATGCGGGAAGAGTTCGACCTGATCGTCCTCGACGTAATGCTGCCAGGTAAGAACGGATGGGACATTCTTGAAGATCTTCGCAAAGCTCGTAAGACGATGCCCATCATGATGCTGACCGCTCTTGAAGAGGTGGACGACAAAGTTAAAGGATTGGAGTTGGGGGCAGACGATTACTTGCCAAAGCCTTTCGAAGTACCCGAATTGGTGGCGCGAGTTCGGGCGCTCTTTCGACGGGACAAGGTGAATAAGAGCATCGTCACTCGAATTTCCGATCTGGAAATCGACCGAAAGAATCGGAACGTAACGCGGGGAGGGAAGTTAATCCCACTCACCCGTCGGGAATACGATCTTCTCGAGGCGCTTGCTTCCAATGAGGGACGGGTGCTCAGCCGAGAGACCATCCAGGAGCGGGTTTGGACGGACGAAGAGAGCTATTCGAACACGGTGGATGTGTTCATCGGCACCTTGAGGAAAAAGATCGACGCACCCTTTGATGTGAAGCTCATCCACACCGTTCACGGATTTGGATATGTTCTGAAATCCGATGCGGCTTAAATCGGTCGACGCATGACGATTCTTCCCACAAGCATTCGGGCCAAGCTGACGCTCACTGCCGTGACCGTCATGGGCGTTCTCTTTGTGGTCCTCGGGCTGGTTGTGGAGGTAGTGGGGCGACAGCAGATTCTGAGTGGCGTAGATGCCGATCTCACGCGCCAAGCCAACGAGATTATCCAGATTCATGACGAGATGGAGAAACACCGCCCCCCATTTCCGGGCGGGCAAGGATTCCGTCCCGGCAATCCTGGGGACAACGGACCTGGGGGCCCGGATGGAGGGCCAAATGGCGACCCTCCGGACCAGATTGTTGGAAGAAACGGTGGAGATCGCCCGGGCGCTGATGGTCGGAGACCGGACGATCGAGGTCCCGACGGGCGCGGGCATGGCCCGGACCGGAATGGCCCTCCGATGGACTTCCAGCGGGCGGTCCAGAGGGTAGGAGATCCACTGCTAGCCATCCAGCCCCATTTTGTAAGCATTACGCCGGGACCCCCGTTTGCCCGGCCCGACATGATGGTTCCATACGATTCGACGGTTCTTCAGCGAGCCGAACGGCAGGGGGTCGTCTTCTCGATGGCGAAGATCGGGGAAGAGAACGTTCGGTTGATCACTAAGTTGGCGGTCGACAAGAATGGGCGAAAGTGGCTTGTCCAATACCCGCACCCTCTGCGAGACATTGACGGCGCCCTCACGGAGCTCAATCAGACCCTCTTGATTCTTCTGCCGATCGGCCTGCTGCTTACCGGCATGGCTTGCCTCTATCTTGTTAAGCGAATCATGAAACCGATTCGCGAGATCACGGATACAGCCGATTCAATTCGCGGCGAAGACATGACTCGAAGGCTGAACGTTCAGGGCTCGGACGAGTTTGCCCTCCTTGCCGGAACCATGAATGGCATGCTAGGCAGAATCGAAGGAGCGTTCACCGCCCAAAGGCAAGCGCTGGAGCGAGTGGAAGCGGTCCTCAAACAGCAGCGTCGTTTCACAGCGGATGCGTCGCACGAACTCAAAACCCCTTTGGCAGTCATCAAGGCGAACACCGGCTTGATGCTGCACGGAATGAGCCTTGATCCCGACACCGCAAGTTCGGTATCCGCAATCGATTCGGCCGCAACCAGAATGAACCGCTTGGTACAGGGGTTGATGGTGCTGGCTCGAACTGAGTCGGGCCAGCCGACCCAAACTTCCAGGCCGTTTAACCTCAACGTCACGATTCTCAATGCGATCGACCAGGTGCATTGCCTTCCGTCCAAAGACGTGATCGCTAACCTGGATGACCACCAGGTGAACGTCATCGCGTGTGAGAGCGACCTCGAGCGAGTATTCGTGAACCTGATCGACAACGCATGCCGGCACACCTCCGAGACCGGGAAGATCTCGATTGGATTATCTCGGGAGGCAAACTCGGCAGTTGTTTCCGTCAGGGACGACGGAGAGGGGATCGGTCCCGAGCACTTGCCGCACTTATTCGATCGGTTCTACCGAGTCGACTCTGCCCGGTCGTCGGAACTGGGAGGCACCGGACTTGGCTTGGCAATCTGCAAAGGCATTGTCGAGTCTCACGGAGGGTCGATCTCGGTCACAAGCGAACTGGGGAAAGGCGCGACCTTTACTGTGAAGCTACCAATCGAATCGGCGCCGTAGATTTGGCAAGGCCGGCCCGTTCGGAATACCCTAATCGATACGATGCTTCCTGATCGACTGAACGGTGAACCCGTCCGCTTGGTGCAGGACCGCCGCAATCAGTTTGCGGGCACATTCATCGCGTTGGCGTGCGCGGCCGGTTTTTTGGGTGTGGTTCCGGTCCGGGGAGATAGACGCCTCCGCGGGAGTGGTGCTCTTCTCATTTATCGCCTACTTAGCTTGGCGCCGGCTCGATCCCGAACGTTGTTTTTTGCTGATCTCAGAGGAAGGAATCCAAGAATCGCTTCCATTCGGTCGCCCGTTGAACCTCAAGTGGACGGAAATCGAGAGCTTCAGCGTGCATCTATCCGATCATGGAACGGAGTCGGTCGTGTTCAAATTGCGGGATGGCAAGTCCGGTAGGGAGTTCGAAGGAAAGCTAAGCGATACTTACGGCTTCTCGGCAGTCGAGCTTGTCCAATTGCTGAATCGGCGAGTCAGACCCGCGGCAAAAGGGCTTCTTACTGAATCTTGCCCGTCAGCACCGTGATTGAACGGGGAGGGAGAGTGTAGGTCGTGGTCTTGTTGTTTCGAACGGGAATCGCTTGAATGGGGCCCGCCGGAGTGGCAGCGCCATTCGCGCCGTTCGGACGCCAAACATAGTTGGAGTCGGTAAGCCAAAACCGCGATCCGAGTCCCGAGAAGTAATGAGTCGCCGAATCGGTGAACTTCACTTGAACGGGGTGGGCGACCGAATCGACGTTGACCAACATTAGCGAATAGTCTCCGCCTGGCCTTGCCAGCGCATATGGGTAGACCAGCGGATTTCCGGACCCGTCCTTGATGCTCGAGGTGGCGGGTAGTACGGTATGTGCGCTTGTGCCTTGGAGGCACCACAATTGAGACATCATCAGGTTAGAGAAGTATTGCGCGGTTGCGCCGATCGCCTGATCGTTTTGGTCGGCGGTGAACATGCCAAGAATCCCCCAATCCGACCCGTCTTCATTCAGTTGGACTGGGAGGTACTGGTAGAAGAAGGCGCCCTGTCCTCCTCGGTTTAGAAACTCGCCAACGAAAATTGTCTGCCACAGCGCTCCCGTTAGATCCACCGGCGCCTCGCCGCCGCCGGAATTGAAATTGTATTCGGTGATATAGACCGGGGTCGTTTTCGGGATCAGCGCATTCGAGATGCTCGTAAAGAAATCTTGAAGTTGGCCCGGCTCTTGGGACAGGAGGCTCCAATCGGTACTGGTTGCATCGAACGGATAGTGCTCGACTGAGACGAACGAAAGCAAACTCAGAGCATTGTGGCTAATCAAGTAGGCGGCAAATCGCTTCATCCAGTCGACGTTCCCCAACGCATCTGACCAAGTTTGGACGACAGAGCTAGACAAAACCGGACCTCCCAGTTTGTAGTTGGGATAGGCGGAGTGGATGGCGGTAGCCCATTGTACGTAGAGTGCCCCGTAGTCCTCGGGCGACATGAATTGCCCGTCCGGTTCCTCACCCAATTCGATTCCAACTATCGGGTAACCCTTCTTGCTGAGATAGCCGACCTCGGCGACTGCGTTGTCGGGGGTACTGTACGTCATCGCTACCGGGATCGTCATCGGCAGAGAACGAGTTAGTTTGTTTCCATAGATAAAGTCAAGTCCAACCTGCTCGGTCGCCTGGTTTTGATCCTTCGACGTGGTCCAAGGGTCATTTGACGAAACATAGATTGGAGTTTGATTTTGGTCAGCGGAGTGGGAAACTAAATCGGTAAAGGCGCCTCCCGAAGTCACCGTACCGACTCCGATCTCCGAAACCGCATACCCAAATCCGTTTCTTGGATCTACCGAGCCATGGGTATCGAAAGTGCCGGAGGACTTCTGCATCAGTACCCGAATGAATTCGGCCGAAACAGGTGAGCTTGAAAGTTTGAGGGTGACGGTTCCACCGGTTCCGCTCGAAACTGCGCCGTTCGGAAAGTTCGCCCACTTTCCGTTGGTTGGGTCGTAGAGGGCATCGTCTCCGGTCCAATATTGGACCACGTAGCTCACCGCATACGGGTTCACCCAATCGATGTGAATGGCGTTGACGTCTTGCCGCGAGCCGAGGTCCACCAAGATCCACTGTGGATGCAGGGTATCCGGCTCCCCCGTGTACTTTGTGGTTAAGTATGGGTTGCTCTTCCAATAGGTAGACGTATCGCCGTCGTCGAGTCGCGAGTAGTCGAGATTGTCTCCTTGGTCGAATGTATCCCCGCGGTGGGTAGCGAGATAACCGTATGAGTCAAGGATGGCCGCACCGGGAGTCGCGGAACCGACAAAGTAGCCCTGTTTGTTGATGGTATCGCTCCACGTACCGGTTGGATTCCAGTGCCAGTCTTCAACGTTAAGGTCGGTATAGAGCCGATAGGAAACGCTGCCATTACCTGCCGTAAGCATCTTTGCCACGTTGAAGGAGCTGAAGTTTTCGGTTCGTCCTCCGATTCCCAGGGCGTCGACTGAAGCTCCAAGCGCCAGGTTCGGCGCGAATTTATTCAGGGCGTGGGTAGGTGTGATATCCACCTGGATCTGCCCGGCGGCAGGAGTGCTCCGAGTTTGGAATACGACGTTGGAGTGGGATTTGGCATGATGATTTCGATGCCGATAATGAGCCTGACCGAATACCGAGCTTGCGGTCAACAACCCGAAAAGGACTGGTACCGATCCAGCTAGTCGAAATACGGTATTTCCCACACTCGATAGGATAGTACGACCGTTCGTAGTTGGCTGGGCAGGCTCGGTTTATTGCTCGAAAACCCTGGAACGAGGATTACCACCGATCCAAGGTGTAAGGACCATTGGGCATGTTGGCCCGGCAATGCGTGAGGCTTGTAGTAACCCTATAATGTAGGGTGTGGTTGCCGAACCGGACTTGACTCCGACTGCCGACAAAGTGCCGGTGCCTATTCGGGAACGCGTGGCGTTCGGAATTGTCGGGTTCGTGTTGATCGCACTGGTGATTGGCGGGATTCTGGTCACTACCTCGCGATGGCACAAGGGCGAACCTCATGCCCAGGTTGTTCTAACCTGGGAGCGAATTTGGCCGGCGGTGCTTATGGCGTTCACTATGTCGCTGATGCCGTTCGGAATTCTTTTGATGGTCCTTGCGAACATCGGTTTTCGAAAGATCGAACGCAGTCCCACACGGTCTCTCTTGAAGCGCGCGAGCCTCATCTACCTTGGCCTGTCTTCCCTCATAACGTTGATAATCCTCAGTGGGCCGCTCCTAGCAGTAGCCCTGGGCAAGGACGAAAAATTCGCCTCTAATACAACCCAAGTTGCGATGACCTTGCTGATCGGCTCGACACTGGTGACGAAGAAGATGATCGGCAAGACCAGAGATCTACTCGGTTCCAAAGGTTTGAAATCGCTCGTGAAGAGGAATTAGACGGACACTCCAGAAACTCCATCCGAGCCGAAAAGCAGAAGATCGCCATTCGCAGTGGTTATTTTGGCTGCCGGCCGGTCAACTCGCCTCGGGAGGCCCAAGCAATTATTGCCTTACTTGGGACATACCCTTATCGAGCATTCGGTAGAGGTCGCGATTGCGTCGGAGGCCCAGGAAGTCGTAGTCGTCCTCGGATCGCATCCGGAGGCTATTCGAGAGAAACTGGAGGGACTCCCAATCCAGGTTGTCGTCAATGACGAATGGCTGGAAGGGATGGGAAGCTCCATCCGCGCCGGCGTCAAGGCACTTCCACCAAACATAGGTTGCGTAGTGATCGCTTTATGCGACCAACCAACGGTTACTCCTGACCTGATCCGCGAACTTGCAGAGCGACACTTTGAGGCAGGATCTCCGATCGTCGCGTCCTCCTACGACGGAGTTGTAGGTGCGCCTTGCGCGTTTGGACGAGAACTGTTCCTGAAACTGCTTGAACTCTCCGGCGACTCCGGCGCCCGAGACCTCATCCGGAACTCACCGAACCCTGTCGACCTCGTGAGCTTCCAAGGTGGGAACCTCGATGTCGATACGCCCGAGGATTTTCAACGGCTCGTGGCGATGGATCAAAACGGCGAGCCGGATGCTCTCAAATACGAAATCAAAAACCGCCAGACACCGTAGTTTTGATAGCTTGGTTGACTAGGAAGTACCTTGCATTCCTAGTCTTTTCTTACCTTTCGAACTAGAATTGGGCCAGTCGGCTTACTATGGAATAAGCTGTAGTGTGCGGCCGTAAATGTGTTGCCGATCGGGTTGCACTTCGGTGGAGGTTCGCCAGGTGCTAGCCGGCGGAAAAGGTGATACGAAATGAATTTGAAAGTTATTATCGCAATGGTAGGAGTTGCCGCCCTTTCGGCGGTCTCAATGGGACAAGGTTTCCGGGGCGGCGGAATGATGATGGGTGGTGGCGGAAACGCGACGTTCAACCTTCGCCGAAACGACGTTAAAGAAGATCTGAAGCTAACTGACGACCAAAAGGCCAAGCTTCAGGAGATTCAAGATGGTATGCGCCAGAAGTTCATGGATGCTTTCCAGGCAGCCGGCGACGATCAAGCGGCTCGCACGAAGGCGATGACTACTCTGATGAAAGAGGTCACCGATCAGATCAATAAGATTCTGACCGACGACCAGCAGAAGCGGCTCAAAGAGATCTCAATCCAGCTAGGCGGAAACGCTGTTGTAATGCAACCAGACATCCAAAAGGATCTAGGTTTCACCGACGATCAGAAAGCCAAGATCAAGGATCTCGGCGATCGACAGCAGGCCGCCAACCGCGAAGTGTTCCAGAAGATGCAGAACGGTGAGATCACCCGTGAAGACATTCCGGAAATCATGAAGAAGAACACGAAGGTTCTTAACGATGAGATCGACAAGATCCTCACTCAAGCACAGAAGGACAAACTCAAGTCCATGGCCGGTAAGCCGTTTGTGCAGACCGACCAGCCAGGCGGCGGTCCCGGCGGCGGCGGACGGTAACCGAAAGCCTTCACGCGATCGATTACCACCTGTAAGGGGGCATCGGCAGACTCTGCCGATGCCCTTTTTCAATTGGCGCGTCATGCGAATTGAGGCGAATCGCCGCCATTCGGCACATTTCCAAAAGCCTGTCGTGAAACCTCTTGACACTTGGGGGGCCAGGCTCCAATATCGAGTGAGTTTCGTAAAGGCCGCGAGCCTTTCGATATCGAAAGCGGAGGAGCAGAGTGGCTGAGAAAGTTCGAGTTGGGTTCATTGGAGCAGGAGGAATCGCGCGGTCCCACCTGGAGGCGTTATCGAAGGTTCCCGATGCGGAAATCGTCGCGATAACAGACGTGAGCAGGGAAGCAGCGCAGGCGATGGCTGAAAAGACAGGGGCGACGGTTTACGATACGGCGGCTTCGCTTACGAAAGACGCTGGAGTCGACGCGGTCTTTATTCTGTTGCCGCCCTTTGCCCATGGTGAGGCCGAGAAAGCCGCCCTTGAAGCTGGCTTGCCCTTCTTCGTGGAAAAGCCGGTCGGGCTCGACGCGGGACAGCTTAACGAGTTCGCGGCGGAGGTCGAAAGGACAAACCTCATGACCAGCGTCGGCTACATGAACCGATATCGAGAGAGCGTGAATCGAGTCAAGGACATCGTTGCGACCGAGCCGGCAATCCTTGCCTTCGGCGGATGGTGGGGAGGTAGTCCCGGCGACCACCCTTGGTGGACAAACCGCAGCAAGAGCGGCGGACAGTTTCACGAGCAGGCGACCCACACCGTAGATATCGCTCGCTACCTGTTCGGGGAAGCTGTCGAGGTTTATGCGGCAGCCGCAAACGGTTTCAATAAGGGCATCCCCAACTACACCATGGACGATGCTGCGTCGGTGACGATCCGCTTTGCCAACGGTGGAGTGGCGAACCTGATGTGTAGCGCAAGCTCCAACGCTGGCGGAAGCCTGTTTCTCGACGTTCACTCCCTGAACCATAACTTCCACTTCACGGAGTGGGACCACCACGTTCGAATCAAGGAGAAAGGTGCTGACCCGATCGAAATCAAAGGCGAGCCGGGAATCTTCTCGGTGGAGGACGCGGTGTTCATCCAGGCCGTTAAATCTGGCGATCGCAGCGGAATCCGTTCCACCTACTCGGACGGAGTAAAGACGTCCCTCATCTCTATCGCCTCCAACGTCAGCCTCGAAACCGGCAAACCGGTCAGCCTTTAACGAGAGGAATACTATGCCCTTAAATCAATCTTTTTCTTGGTGGTGCTTTGCCGGCCGAGGCGTCGACGATGTCGATCTGCTGAAAGCCGCGAAGCAAATCGGCTACAAGGCCGTCGAGCTCCTTCCAAACGACAAACTCCACCTTGCCCTCGAAGCAGACCTGGTCATCGCATCTCATCCTGGTCATCGCCTTCAGTTAGAAGGTCTGAACGACACCGCCTGCCATGACGAGATCGAAGACACGATCATGAAGAACATGGAGCTTGCCAAGGAATTCAAGATCCCGACTCTGATTGTGTTTAGCGGCGAGCGCCGACCCGGCCATTCGGATGAGGAAGGCATCGAGAACTCGGCGATCGGCCTGAAGCGAGTTGCCAAGGCGGCGGAAGATGCGGGGATCAATCTCATCATCGAGCTTCTCAACAGCAAAGTGGATCATCACGGATACCAGTGCGATCGCACCAGTTGGGGAGTCGCGGTCTGCGACATCGTCGATTCGCCGCGAGTGAAGCTCCTTTACGATATCTATCACATGCAGATCATGGAGGGAGACATCATCCGCACGATCCGCGATTACCACACCTACTTCGCCCACTATCACACCGCCGGAAATCCCGGGCGTCGCGATATGGATGAGACTCAAGAGATGTACTATCCGCCGATCGCCAAAGCCGTTTCGGACACTGGCTACACCGGCTACTTCGGCCACGAGTTCATCCCCAAGGGAGACGTCATCGAAGCACTCGAAGCGGCGTACAAATTGTGTGACGTGCCTTAGGTGCGGCTGTTTAAGGGGCTGGCCGGGTTCGTCCGGCCCCATATGGTTGGATTGCGCATCCAACTTCCAAGCAAAACGACACCACAAGCCCTGGGTCGACTACGAGCCTATTACGGGTAAGAGGCCGATCAAATACGATGAAACTTCGCTCGCAGCGCGGGTGATCATGAAAGATACGCCCCTGGCTCCATAATGGACTCATGTTAGTCCTCGTGTGCGCTCAGGCTCTCGCGAGCACGACAACCGAGATCACCCTGACTCCGGCGACGACGTCAATCAGCTCCTCTGTCAAAATCAAGCGCGGAATATACACGTTGGGCGACGACCTTGGAATCGGGGCCATCCGCGTGGACTCGGACGGAGTTACGATCGACTTTCAGGGCGCAACTCTGCAATCGCAAAACGCCAAGACGGGACGACTTGAGACATACAACGGGATCGGATTGGCGATCAACGGCCACAAGAACGTAACGATCTTGAACGCTCACATCCATGGCTTTCAATACAATATCAAAGCCAAGCAATGCACCGGACTCAAGCTGATCGACTGTGAACTAGGGCAATCCCGGTCGCAAAAGATTCGTAGCGGTGATACGACAAATGCGATTTGGTTAGACTTACGTGGATTAGAGTCGTGGCGGGGATACGGCGCAGGCGCATGGCTCGAGAATTGCACCTACTCGGTCGTTCACGGTGTTCGTGCGAACCAATGCCAAAACGGTTTGATACTGGTCAAATCCTCCCACAATCGCGTCGACGGATGCGATTTCTCCTATAACTCTGGCTGGGGCATCGCTCTCTGCCGCTCGAGCGATAACCTCATTTGTTGGAACCATGCCGACTTCGTTAATCGCCCATGGGCGGGCGGCTGGGGAGGCGACTCTTCTGGAGTTGCCCTCGCCACCCAATGTAATCGAAACGAGTGGGCGTTCAATTCCTTCACGCATAGCGGAGACGGTTTTTTCTTGGCCGCACTCAACGGCGGGTTCGACGATACGGATCGACTTCACGAAGAGGGGCCCTGTGATGGTAACTGGGTCGTCCGAAACGACGGTTCTTGGTCGACCGCCAATGCCTTTGAATCGACATTCTCGATCAAGAACATCTTCTACAAAAATATTGCGGACGATTCGAACTACGGGTTCTGGCTCGGCTATTCTTCGAAGAACATTGTTGATGGCAATGAGATTTGCCGCAGCCATATCGATGGAATTGCTCACGAACAGGGAAGTCAAAACAACTACGTCAGCAACGAAATCATAGACACGGGGGCATCCGCCATCCACCTTTGGGGCGGTAACGATTTTAAGTTTCGCGCCGCTCCTTCAACCGACAACCTGATCGCCCGTAACAAGATCGACCGGGCGCAGGTAGGGATCGATCTGAACAACTCAACCAAGGTCATTGCGCAGGATAATGAGTTAATCAACGCGCCGGTTGCTCCGGATTTCAAGCAAACGAAAGGGCAGGGTGTCGATACGTTGAGGGTTCCGCGCATCGACGAAATCATGAGCCTCAAGCCGCGAGGTTTTCGAATGTACCGTGGGCTGGACCTGCCAAACGGTTGGCAATGGCTAAGCGCGACGACCTACGGAATGCGGGACTACCGAAAGATGCTTGCACCTTGGGCTATGAGGGACGCCAGGAGTCTGAGGCTGTATGTCCGAACCAAAATTGTCAAGCACATCTATCTTCCGAATTGGATGACCATGACCAAGGACAAGAAGACGGCGAACGAATGGATCGTCGCCCCGCAGCCGGTTTCTGATCCGGTCGGTCGATACCGCCCGTTCCGTTTCAAGGTGCTTGGGCAGGACGGATCAGTTGATTGGGTCCAAGGACAGCTCCTAGACTTGAAATGGCACGTTCGCTGGTTCAAATGGATCAAGAACGACCGCAGTGCCTTCCAGGATCCGGAAGTTTGGTCGACTTTGTTTGCCGGACCCGGGATTCGAGACGAAGAACGTTCCGACCTTCCTGAGATTCCCAGCTACCGCGCGCCTGAACCCGGTCTTCCCGCCGACCATTTCGCGTTGGTCGCTAAGACAAAGGTGAGCCTCGACGGAGGTGAGTATAAGTTCGACACTCTGTCGGATGACGGCATTCAGCTCTTTGTCGATGGGCACATGGTAATCAACAATTGGACTCACCACGCGGCCACCCCTGATACCGGAACGGTGACGCTGCCTTCCGGACCTCACGGCATCGAGGTGCGGTATTGTCAAGAAGACGGCGCCGCCGCCCTGTCCATCCACTGGACCCGGAAGGGTTAGTAAACATGTGTATGAGGGCACATCCTCGAAGGCACTTTGCTCGAGGCGGCCAGTCGCCACCCCGCCCACATCCCGGTCTCTGCGGTCGGAGCAGCTGAACTTGTGAACAGGGGAAGGGAGATAATCCGAATAACGGAAAAGTCCTTTCTGCACGCCTATTGGGCCTATGGTCTGCAGTACGCCCCGCATGCTCACGGCAACTGGCGAACGTAATCCGACAAGATCCGAACTGCCTCTTCGATCGAGGTTTGCTCAGTGTCGATTACGATCTCTGGACTCTCTGGCTCCTCGAACGGACTCGAGATCCCGGTGAATCCTTGTAACTGGCCCGATCGGGCTCGTTGGTAGTGACCCTTCGGATCTCGCCGCTCGCATTCTTGAATCCCGGTCCGAACATACACCTCGGTGTACTGAGTGCCCAGGATTTTCCGGATCATGCGCCGATCGGCATTCATCGGAGTGATGAAGCTGCACACCGTCACATGGCCCAACCGGGCAATTAGTCCCGCCACGTGGGCAGCCCGTCGAAGGTTCTCGGTTCGATCCTCTTGGCTGAACCCTAGGTCGCTGTTCAGACCGGTTCGTAGGTCATCTCCATCTAACCGTGCCGCCTGGAGCCCGTCCAATCGAAGCTGCTCGACCAAGGCATCGGCGATTGTGGACTTGCCGGCGCCGGAGAGCCCCGTTAGCCAAAGGATTTGGGAGGTTCTGGATTGCTCTTCCGGCAGTTCGCCGCGATTGGCCCGGATCACCATGCCCGCTGCCGCGACCGAGTTGGAAACGGGATCGACGAGGAGGAATGACCCCATCGCTCGGTTGTGCTCGTATGTATCGAGGAACACGGGCAGTCCGGTACTGACCACGATTCGGCCAATATCGTTCATGTCGAGCCGGTGAGTTTCGTCACGGTGCAGCGTGTCGATGTCGAACCGATAGACCACGTCTTCGAGAACCGCTGATGTCTCGCGAGTGGTGTGCCGAAGAACGTAGGATTTTCCGATCACGGAGTGATCCGCAGACATCCAGCAGACGACCGCCTCAAACGTCTGAGTAACTGACGGCGTGTTTCGCGACCGAACGATCATGTCGCCTCGGCTGACGTCGACCTCTCGGTCGAGGGTGACGAGGGCGTTCATCCCAGCGGCGACCTGGTTGACTGGCCCATCCAAGTCGAAGAGCTCTTTCACCTGAGCTCGCTGGCCCGAGGGCAAGACCACGATCTCTTCGTTGACTCTGAGGGTCCCCGACGCAACCTGTCCCATGTAGCCTCGAAAGTCCTGGTTCGGACGAAGGACGTATTGAACCGGCAAGCGGAAATCGGTCGGCCCTCGCCGTCGCTCGGAAGGGAGATCTTCCAAGTAGCCAAGCACCGGGAGTCCTCGGTACCAGGGCATGTTCCCGCTCGCCTCTACAACGTTATCCCCCAACAGGGCCGAAACCGGAATGAACGTTAGATTCGGCAGGCTGAGCTTCGAGGCGTATTCCAAGAAGGATTTTCGAATCGCGAGGAAAACCTCTTCGCTAAATCCGACGAGGTCCATCTTGTTGATCACAACGACCACTTGAGGCACCCGGAGCAGGGAAGTGATAAATGCGTGCCGCTTCGATTGGTCGGTGATCCCGTTTCGAGCATCGATCAGGACCATCGAAGCATCCGCCGTCGAAGCCCCCGTGATCATGTTGCGGGTGTATTGGCGGTGCCCCGGGGTGTCCGCGACGATGAATCGCTTTCGAGGAGTCGCGAAATAGCGGTAGGCGACGTCGATCGTGATCCCCTGCTCCCGTTCGGCCCGTAAGCCATCGGTAAGGAGCGCCAGGTTCACTTCCGCCTCGCCACGGTGCTCGCTTGCTCGCTTCAGCGCGTCGTATTGGTCTTCAAAAATCGACTTCGTGTCGTAGAGGAGCCGACCGAGCAGGGTGCTCTTTCCGTCGTCGACACTGCCAGCCGTTGAGATACGGAGGATTTCGAGGTCGTCGGCTGGCCGTTCCGACATCTCAGAAGTACCCCTTTGACTTTCGGTCTTCCATCGCCGATTCCGACCGCTTGTCGTCGACCCGAGTCCCTCGTTCGCTGGTTCGCGAAGCCGCGATCTCGGCGATGACGTCGGTCAGGGATTCGGCGATCGAGACGACCGCTCCCGTGCAGGTCGCGTCTCCGATCGTGCGGAACCGCACCCTCATCAGCTCGGGCTGTTCGCCCTCGATGGTTCCCAGGTAATCGGTGTAGGCAAGGAGGCCGCCCTCCCGCTCGACGACGAGCCTTTCGTGGCTGAAATAGAGGCTCGGGACGGGAATCCGGCGGGCTTCGATATAGCCCCAAACGTCCAACTCCGTCCAGTTGCTAAGCGGAAAAACCCGAAACTGCTCGCCTTTGTACTTCCGTCCGTTATAGATGTTCCAAAGTTCGGGGCGCTGGTTCTTGGGGTCCCATTGCCCCTGGGTATTCCGGTGAGAGAAGAACCGCTCCTTGGCTCTGGCCTTTTCCTCGTCCCGCCGCGCTCCGCCGATGCAGGCATCGAGCTTTAGTTCCTCGATCGCCTTGAGGAGGGTGACGGTTTGAAGGGCGTTGCGGCTGCGGTTGGGTCCCGTCTCCTCTTGAACCAGACCAGCATCGATCGAATCTTGAACGTAGCGGACGTGCAGCTTTACCCCAAGCTCCTCGACCAGCATGTCTCGGAAAACCAGCGTTTCTGAAAAGTTATGGCCGGTGTCGATGTGGAGAAGCGGGAACGGGATCGGCGCGGGGGCAAATGCTCGCTTCGAAAGGTGGGCCAGAACGATGGAATCCTTGCCGCCGGAGAAAAGCAGGGCAGGACGCTCGAATTGAGCGGCGGTCTCCCGAATCACATAGATCGCTTCTTCCTCGAGCTCCTTCATCGCGGAACTGCCAGCGTAGGAATCGGCGCTCGACGGCTGCATCGGTAGATTATTGTCCGGTTAACGTTTGGATTGCACGATAGGGGTTCCCGCGTACCTAAATCTAGGTTGTCTAGGTTCGAAAAGTCAGCGTGAACCGGAAAACTTGAAGCCGAAGAGGCGGCGCCGAACAGGGCCTGGAAAATGGTCGCACAAAATCTTGACCGGTCATTCATGCAACGTCAACTCGCCAAAAGTGTAATATAAGAAGGCAGCCGTGGAATGGGCATTCGATGCCTTGTATTTTGTACCGGCATAATGCCGGACTAATATTTGAATACATCGCACGACCACGTCTCAGACGGCCAGCACCACGTCCCATTCGCCCAGTTTTTCTTCTTTACTGGCCTTCAGTGTGCCCTCGCAGTTGCGTGTCTTCGGTTCATCCGACCGGACATCTTCTTTAACGAGTTGAAGCATCCAGGAATGATTGTGGTGTGGACGCTGATTTTCGGCATCCCTCTGAGCCTGTTCGAGTATCTGTATCACCGGTACCTCCTTCACTCGGCGGTTCTACCTTTCCTGAAGGCGATGCATCGCGCGCATTCCCATCACCACGGTCTCACGGCGGTGAAGGCGTCGGTCAAGGCGAAGGAACCCGAGATGTTGGTTCCGGTCGCGAACGAGTATGCGGTTGAGCACGACCACCAGGAAGAGGACATGATGTTTCCCATCTATGCCCTTTCTATCTTCCTCGTGCTGTTCTCGGCGGTCCTGGCGATCCCCTTAAAACTGATCTTCCCAGCCCAGCCGGTCATGTTCGCGATCATCGCAGCGGTGACCATTTACTACGGCGCGTACGAGTTCTGGCACGCGATCATGCACCTCCCGTATGACCGCTTCTGGAAGCCTCTCATCGATTCGAAGAAAGTGGGCCGTGTGGTTCGACACGTCTACGGTTTCCACCTGATGCACCACTGGCGCCCGACCGCAAACCTCGCCGTTGTCGGCCTGTGGGGAGTCGCAGTTTGGGATCACCTGTTCGGAACTCACCACCGTCCGCAAAACACGCCGCTGGTTGGTGCGCAGGTGAACTACCACGACGCCAGCCTAAAAGGTCCGCGATGGCCAGTCGCCACGATGGATCGCTGGCAAGCCAAGCTGTACCAATGGTCGCGCCGAGTAGAGTCGGCCTTCGCCCGCATCTTCTTGGGCGCCGGCAAAACGAAGAGCTAGGAAAGGGCGCCTCCCTCAAAAGGCAGAACAATCCAGTCCCCTCGCTGCGAGGGGACACGGAACTCAGTCGCTCACCTGGCTCCATTTTCGTTATCGGAGCTTCGTACAATAAACTGACCGGACCTCCCTCATCCTGTCCTTCTCCCTCACAAACCGAGGGCGAAGGAACGTAGTTGCAAGCAAGGTCGCGACCAGACAGTTCTGTGCCTTCTCCTCTCTGCAAAGGGAACAAGCTTCCCAGTCGCTCCCTCGCCTTCGTTCCGACGAGGGAGAGGGTGGGGTGAGGGAGAATTCGTTTACCGCGCCCCTGGCTCCATTTTAGATCGTGGAGCTTCGCGCGATTTCTTACCAGGACCCCTCATCCTCTCCTTCTCCCCACTCGTCGTGGGGCGAAGGAACGTGCTTGGGGGTTGGGTGGTGGCAAGACACTGTCGTGCCGTCTTCCATTTTCGCGATCGCAGTGCTTGCTGCAGCGATGGAGGGCGAAGGCAAACTGATGCATGCCCCCGACTGCTACATGGACAAACTGGTCGTAGGCGAAGAGTGTCGCGGGATCGTCGATATCACCCTGCCTCCCCGCACCAACGTTCGCCTAATGGCGAAGGCGCTCGGCAAGGACATCGACGAGCTGATCATCGGCGTGCTCGACCGCCCCCGCCACCAAGACTTGATCAAGGAAATCCGCCAGGCGGGAGCGCGCGTTCACTTGATTTCCGATGGCGATCTTTCGGTGGCCATCGCGGCCCTTAATCCAGATTCCGATGTAGACGCACTGATGGGAATCGGCGGAGCTCCGGAAGGCGTGATCACCGCCGCCGCTGTTCTTTGCTGCCACGGCGAGATGCAAGCTCGCCTCGTCATGAACGACGCTCAGCGAGCTCGGGCGGAGACGATGGTGGAGGGTGACCTAGACCGAGTGTTCTTCACCGA